>LSQX01397706.1_pt1 | contig 65385 bp, 66 predicted proteins | sample 654561 | NCBI WGS metagenome assembly LSQX01 (sample SAMN04489861, study PRJNA283612) | anaerobic digester metagenome | isolation source: 4 biogas reactors fed with cattle manure at either 37C or 55C with and... | place: Denmark: Kongens Lyngby | collected 2014
TTGACGACTTCTTTGCTATCTAAAGCTGCGGTGATCTCGTCCCAGTGCACGCCCGACTGGAGTTTTTTCTTCGAAAGCAAGATATTTCCGTCTCCGTCATCGCTTTTGATGACTTTGGCTTGAATCTCGTCTCCTTCTTTGAACAGCGCAGTCAATTCTCGATCGTCTTCCAGAACCATTTCGCTTTTCGGCAGTATTCCGTCTTTTTTGCAGCCGAGATTGATCACGATGTAATCGTCTGTGACTTGCACGACCTCTCCTGTGATCACTTCCCCTCTCCCGGGTAAGCGGAGAGATTTTTCGATCTCGTCCATAAAAGCCGACATCTCGTTTGTTTCTTCTGCTTGCAGATCCTTGGTGAAATCTTCACTCATAGTTGCAATAACCTCCTTAATGATGCGTTCAGGTGCTGATGCACTCGCCGCAACGCCTATTTTACAATACTTTTCAAACTCATGCAATGGCAATTCATCCGAATTTTCAACAAAAAGGACTGTTTTGCACACTTTTTCACAGATTTCAACCAATTTTTGAGCATTTGAACTGGTCCGATCGCCGATCACGATCATCAAATCGGACTTTTCGGCCAATTTCAGAGCACTGTCCTGGCGCTGTTTCGTCGCCTGACAGATGGTGTCGCAGACAACCATATCTCCGGCATATGTGCGGATCCGATCCACACATGCCGAAAACTTCTCTCCCGTGATCGTCGTCTGCGCCACCACGGTCACCGGTTGACTCTTCAGAAGATCGGAGGCGGCATCGGCATCCGCCGGGTCGTTGATCGTAAGCGCAGACAGGCCGGCCCAGCCTGTGATCCCTTTGACCTCGGGATGCGCCGGATCTCCGATGATCACAACGCGACGCTGTCGGGCGGCTGCCTCGGAAGCCAGGCGATGGATCTTCGAAACGAATGGACAGGTCGCATCGATGAGCGTCAATTGCTTTTTATCTGCGCGTACAAACGTTTCCGGCGGTTCTCCGTGGGCTCGAATCAACAGTGAGGATCCTTCCGGGACTTCGTCCAGATCGGTGACGGTCCTCATCCCCTTCTCCGCAAATTCTGCTGTAACAGCCTTGTTGTGGATCAGAGACCCCAGACAATAGAGCTTCGTCCCCTGCTTTTGCGCTTTTTCCAATTCTTCGGCGGCGCGGTCCACAGCCTGTCCCACACCAAAGCAAAACCCGGCGTGATCGGCCAGCGTGATCGTCCTCATTTTTTCAGTTCCTCCAGAAATTTTTTAAACAGAGCTTCTCTGCCATTTTCCGTAGGCCGGTAATACTGTACCTCCGCCGCAGCCAAATTATCCGGCAGGTATTGCTGTTTGACGTAGCCCCCATAGGCATGAGGGTATAAATACCCCTCCCCGCGGCCCAACTTCTTCGCGCCCGAATAGTGTGCATCTTTCAGATGCGCCGGCACATCGTCGATCTTTTTGCTGCGCAGATCTCCCAAGGCCTCGTCGATCGCAGTGATGACCGAATTGGACTTGGGACAGGATGCCAGGAGAATCACTGCCTCAGCCAACAGAATACGCGCTTCCGGAAACCCTATCATCTGCGATCCCTGCACACAGGAAGTCACCACGGAGATCGCCTGTGGGAATGTCATGCCGATGTCTTCCGAGGCGCAGACCATAAGCCGCCGGCCGATCATCAGGATATCCGCATCGGCCTGGATCAATCGGGCAAGATAGTGGATCGCCGCATCCGGATCGCTTCCCCGAATGGATTTCTGCAGGGCCGAAAGCAGATTGAACTTATCTTCGCTCCTGTCATAAAAAGAAGTCTGCCGCTGCATGGCTTCACCGACCTGCGCCAGCGTGATATGCTTTCCCTTCATGTTGTCGGCTACGAAACCCAGTGTATCCAGAGCGATCCGGGCATCTCCGTTGCTGCGGTCTGTCAGCATGATGAGCGCATCCTCGTCGACGATGAGTTTTCTGGCACCCAAGCCCCTGTCCCGATCGGTCAGGGCATTGTCCAAGATCTGCCGGATCTCGTCGTTTTCGAGCCTCTTGAATTCGTAAATCGCCCGTACGCGGCTCAAGATCGCATTGTTGACGGCAAAGTACGGATTCTCCGTAGTGCTTCCGATAAAACGCACGGTTCCCTCTTCCAGGGCTTGAAGCAGAGAATCCTGCTGGAGCTTGTTCCAGCGGTGAAATTCATCTACGTAAAGATAAACGACCTCCTTTTGAAGGCCGAAAAATTTCACCTTCGCCGACTCCAGGACCTCCTTCAGTTCCTTCGTGCCGCAGGTGGATGCGTTCAGTTCGTGGAACTCGGCGCCCATCCGGGACACGATAATGCGTGCCAATGTTGTCTTTCCGGTGCCCGAAGGTCCGTAGAAGATGGCCGATTCAAAGGTATTGTTCTGTATGGAGTTGTAGAGCAGCGACCCCTCGCGGAAAAAGTGTTTTTGTCCGTAAAACTCTTCCAGCGTCAAGGGACGCATCCTCGTAGAAAGCGGTATCATAAAGCTGATTATACCTGATATGCCAAGATTTCTCAATCGAATCGCCCGATAAAATAATCGTTTACATCCGTAAGAAAGTCATATATTATTAGCGGCAAGAGATATTTATGAAGCACAGAGACAGATTTCGTTTCGTTATCCAAGATCTTGCCCGTAAATATTGTTATTCGTTGCCAATATGAATACGAAGGAGAATCAAACGATGGAAGACAAGACATTGATATGTCAGGACTGTGGCCAAGAATTCGTTTTCACCGCAGGTGAGCAGGAATTCTACAAAGAGAAAGGTTTCGATAACGAACCGAAAAGATGCAAGGAGTGCAGAGACAAGAAAAAGAACCAGAGAAGGCAATTCAGAACAGAAAGATCCTACGAAGAATAAATATCTCGCACCACATCGATGTCGAAAGCCGGAGCAACGCTCCGGCTTTTCATTTATCTGCCGCACTGTCCGTTCAATTCGCAGGCCCACCCGGACAAGTACGCCAGCAAGGTCCGTCGTTCCATCAGTTGCTCCGCATTCCGTTCCCGCAGACGCCGGGCGACCAGATCGGCATTGCTGTCGGGGCACAGGGCGTACATTTCCCCGCAAAGGCTGATCAACCCTTCGATCAGCGTCCCATCGGAGCTTTTCAGCAATAAGCGTGCCGGACCCTCCTTTGCGTCAAAATACAGATCTTCCAATGCCAATGAAATATCTTTTTCTTCGATCAGGTATTCTGCCGCCAGGTCCATTGCTTCCGTTACCCGGCGAAGCCAGCCGAGGATCTCGGGGACCTGCCCGCCCCGAAGACGGTGATCTTCGGAGGACGCTTCTTGATGTTCCAAGTACGTTTTGAGGTGAAAGAGTCCGGCGATACGAACTGTAACGGCAATCTCTTCTCCGTACGTGAACAGACTGGCTTCGGCCAAAGCCGGACAACAGGAGCGCCTTAGAACCTCGACCTTGTGATCCGAAGGCCGTGGAGCCGTCAGGCTGTATTTTACAAAACTCATGGGTGGCCTCCTCCGCAAATGCGACACGGCGTATATCCCGAAGCAATCGCTTCACTGCGAGACATGCAGATATAACTCTTGGTGATCGAGGCGCAGGTATGACGGTGGTATACCCGGCTTTCTGCCGAATACAGCCAGACCGGCGCACCGTTGGGCAGTGCTTCCGGACGACATAGCTCGCAGGCTCTGTATCTCCTTCGAATCTCTTCTGTCAGCACAACCTCCACCTGACCGCCCTGTAAAACGGGACAGTCGCGGACATGATAGCGTTCGCCTCGTTTGGGAAAAACGTACACCGGAACCGGATCGTAGGAACCGATTTGCGCAGACTCTCCCACAAAGGGTCGAAACAATCCATTTTTATACGATTTCGGATCTGCGCTCATCGCCGATTGCGAAAAAAGAGCGTTTTTTACCGATACACGGGCCCTTGTCAAATGATCTACATGAAGGGATCCTCCCGCCAATTCGGCCGTTTCTCCCGTGCGCAATTCGCACAGGGCCGCGTCGGGATGATCCAAACCCCATTCAGACAGAAGCATTCCTTCCCACGAAACTGCAAAAACACTGCGGATCCGCCTGTCTGCTTCCTCTTCCACGGATGCAAGTGCGGCAGCTCTCGCACTGCAGCGGGCGCTCTGGACCAGCACATGACACACCGTCTCTTCGATCCCGCACTGAAGGATCAAGAACAGGAGTGTGGTGATTGCGATGATAAAAACCGGGATGCAGCAAGCCGCATCCACGATCAAAGAGCCTCTCCTGCGATTATCGGTAAACATGTTCTTGCCGCACCGATCCCTTCCTCGAATTTCCCGCCCTGTATCCGGGCAGTCGCATCCTTTTGTCGAACGAAGCTTCCAGTGTAAAGCCGTATGCATACGCCCGGAAATTGAAGGGATCTCCTTCCGGGCCGGCAATATTCAACTGCATCACGTCCATCAATCGGGCTCGTTTTCTGTCCGCCGGGACCATCAAAAGAAGCAAACGAAGGTAATCCTTATATGTGCCGATCCCGGAGGAAGGCTCCCGGGCACCCCGGGGAACCGCATCCCGGGAAAGCGCACCGTCCAGACCGCTGGCCCAATCAGCGGCAGTTTTTACAAAAGGAACGACTTCTCCGTCGAACAATAGTTCCACATCGTTTCGCGCTTCCACAGCCGCCCAGATCCCGGCGACGATGAACTCGGCGACCGGAAGCGGGATCAGCGTCAGAACCGAGGCAGCCAAGGCGGACACCTGAGCTTTCTTCCCGCTGTCGGCGTATATGTGGGACAGATTCAATGCACTGCGCAGCCAAAAAAGACTGTTCCGGACTTCTTGTTCGTTTTCGCTGTCCGAAGGCAACCCGAACAGAACGTATTCCGCTTCCAGATCCAAAGCGCAGGACTCCAGAAGACAGGTGGCATAGGAACATTTTGCCAGGATGTATTCATTTTCCGGCAGCGCAAAAGGATGCGGGAGCACGGAGCTGCTCAGCAGCATCTTTTGACTCGGAATACCCAGCAATCTCGTGGGAAGTCCGTCTGCCGCACCATCGCAGGGGAGTGCCTTTTGCCGGACGTTCCCGTTTTCCCGTGGCTCGTCGGCTTCCCGGTATCGTTTCAGAAGCGACCGCATCGCGGCGACCTCCTCTGCCTGCTCCTCTTCTCCGCTTCCGTCCGGACTCCCGGAATCCGACGGCCCCTCTTCCGTGTGCCGGATCTCTTCTTCCGCTGTGGATCGACGTGCTTCGGACCATGTGAGCGCTTCCCGTACGTCGGAGCAGATCGATTCGCTTTGCGCGTCGAACAACAGATCCTCCGCCGCCAGGAATGCGGCGGCCTGTCGGATCTGAACGGCAAACTGTTCTCCGTCCAGTCCGGGATATTCCTGACTGTCAGCGCGGCAGGACACCTTTGTCATGCGCAGAATATTGTCGCCCTCTACCGCTAAATTCCCTTCAATGTAGAAGTCTGCTAAAGCCGTCAAACGTTCGTTGGATGCGCGCACTGCAAAAATGCCGTACCTGCCCCACAACGATCGCTGATACTCCGACAGGATCGATTCCCCTGCGAGCATGCAAATCCCTTCCGCCCGGCTTCTGAGCGCGAAACCGGAGGCTCCTTCTATCAAAACCAGGATCAAAAAAGCAAGCGAGGAAAGGATCATGATGATGTACAGAGAAGAAAATCCCTTTCTGTTCACGGGCACAACCACTGTCCTCTCAGAAGGAGGCAGACGTCGATCCCTGCCGGTTCCAATGTGGATATCAGGGCTTCTCTATGTATTTCACAGTCGCTTTGCACCTCTTCGTACAGAACGAGCGCCTGTCGGATCAGACCGGCTGCCAGAAGGATCACCAGCGGATAGATCAATGCGGCTTCCACCGTAGCGCTGCCGGTTTTTGCGCGGATCAAAAGTCGCTCCCGAGCAGGTCACCGAACACGCTATCCACAAAAATACCGATCTGCGTTTTGAAAATCAACCCCAACGCAATGGCAATGGCAATCAAAATGGCAACTTGCACCAGTTCCATTCCTTCTTTTCTGTTCATGAAAATGTGTCTCATCGCAATCGTTCCTTTCTGTTGTCAGCGTCCCCGCTACAGTTCCATCAACGCCGGTGAAATCGAAATGACCACAAGGACTCCCAGAAGCAGCATCAGCGGGAAACACAACTTCGTTTCAACTTCTTTGGCCCGGGCTTGTGCCTGCTGCAGTCGACCTTCCCACAAGTGCGATCTCTCCCGTTCCAATTTGTCGGCCAGCTCACTTCCCCGAGAAGCATGATCGGCCACCAAGGTCGCCAGCCGTAAAAAGTCCCGGCTCCCGGTGGTTTGCGAGAATCGGTACAGTGCTCTCACAAAGGATTCATTCGTTTGATCACAGTGGGATCGAATCCTGTTCAAGATTTGGTATAGCGGGTGCGGCCGATCTCCGTTGGCTCGCAAGATTTCGTCAAATGCGGCCGTCACGACCAACCCTGCATTGAGCAACAGTGTCAACTGGAGGGAGAGGTTCGGCAATTCGTCCTCCACAGCGCGTCTTTTGCGCAGCAACCCTTTTTTGATCGCATCCAATCTGGATAAATAGATCAAAGCGGCAAGCAATACGGCGGCAGACGCCGGCAGCAACCACAGATGAGATTTTTGCGGACGCCATTGAAGGCGGATGCCGTGCTCTGTAGTTGTCGGAAGCATCAACCGTTCCCCCGGACCCGGCCGGCTCAGTTCGTCTGCCAGCCGAATCAAACGACGGTCCATGCTCCGGCCCAGATCTTCGGGATGCACCGGTGCAAAGGAAACGACGTATTCGTGACGAACGCAAGTATCTCCCAGTGACAAAACCGCCGTAAGCAATACCGTTTCCCCCGGAGCAAGCCCCAATAGATCCACCTGCCCTTCTGAATCGATGCGATCCGGATCACTGCTTTCCCAATGCAGGAGCACTCCCGTTTCTTCGTGTTTCTCCGGCAGCACCAGATCGCGTCGAACCAGAAGAAGAGATTCATTGCTTCCCAAAATCCGGTCGTGCAACTCATTCAGGCAGCGTTGGATCCGCTCAGACGCTTCAATCGGCGTCAGAAGTTTCGGAGGGATCCGTATTCGGAGCATTCTGTTGACGGAATGACCCGAATGTTTTCCTTCCACATCGATCCAGACCGTTTTGGGCGGGTTCCCGTAGTCCGGACGCACCAACAGCCGTTCGACAGAGTTGTTGGCGACGGACAACGATCCGAGGATTCCCGTCAGCGCCAGTCCTGCAGCCAGGCAGATCTTGATCCGGCGGCTCGCCCGATGTTTGGCTCTTTCAATCGATTCGTCCAACTCGGAGGCATCGAGAAAAAGCCAGGCTCCGCTTCCCAGTTTTCGTGCTTCTTTTCCGAAAACGGCTTTCTCCGTCCGCCGCAGCTCAGACCTCAGTTTGTCCAAGACGGAGAACCCTTTCATATCGTCACCTCGATCAGTCTCAGGCTCCACTGCAACGCCGCCGCCACGGTCAGCAGGCATGCCGTCATGATGCATCGTCCGGGAAAACCGGCATAGAGAACTGAAAGATATTCCGGCGCAGCCAGATTGAGAAAGAGCAGGATCAGAAGCGGCAGAGAGATCAAGAAAAAAATGTCCAATTTCTTCTGTGCTGTGAGCATCTGTACTTCCCGACGAAATCGTATGCGATCCAGGATCAAATGCGCGCTGGACAAAGCCACTTCTTCCAGATCACCGCCGCTCTTGCCGCAGATCTGGCATACTCCCGCAAATTGACGAATCTCTTCCAGACCGCTCCGGGAGCCGAAATCAATGAGCAGCTGATCCACAGGGCTGTGGGCGTCGCTGTAGCGCGTCACGATCCGCTCCAGTTCTTGCGTTATGGGCGCTGTCGGTCCGTAAGCAACACGCACTTGCCGGGCTGCATCGGCGAGAGCGTCCGGCATCTGTCTCCCCGCGGCGATCGCTGCGGATATTGCATAAAGCACGTCTCGAAATCCTTCCAGCAGTCGCTCTCTTCGCATACGGCTCTTTCTTTTCGCCCACAGTTTCTCCGCCGGTACGACCGCAGGAAGACACAGCAACGAAAACAGAGGATTTCGGTAAAACAGCGCTCCGACCGTGACAAGCACGAAAAACGCCGTCAGATAGTAGCTCTGTTTTTCCTTCCGGGATAAAGAATAGGTCCGATAGTCCGTCAAAGGACAACCTCCTGCTCGTACAGTTCCAGCTTTTCTTTGTGGATGAGACGATTGCCGGTTGCCGTCAATCCTTTTCCCGGTACGTGGGCAAACAATTTGTTCAGTCTGATTGCGCCCTGAATATATCCTTCCACTTCCGAAATCTCCCAAACCTGCCGTTTGCCGGCGGAGGTCCTTTTTAAATGGACAAAAATTTCGATCGCTCCGGCGATCTGGCTTCGGACGGCTTCCACGGGAAAATTGGCGGAAGAAAGGAACAACGTCTCCAAACGATTGATCATCCCTGCCGGGGAATTCGCATGTCCCGTGGACAAAGATCCTTCATGCCCCGTGCTCATGGCCGACAGCATATCCACAACTTCCTCGCCCCGGACTTCGCCGACGATAATGCGATCGGGACGCATCCGGAGGCTCGTTTTGATCAGCTCTCTGATCGTGACGCCGCCGCGCCCCTGGGCATTGGCATGCCGCGCTTCCATGCGAACCAGGTTTTCGTGGTTTCGAATCGCCAGTTCCGACGAATCTTCGATGACGATCACGCGTTCTTCGCGGGGGATGAAGTCGGACAATACGTTGAGAAACGTGGTTTTACCCGAACTGGTCCCTCCGCTGACGAACATATTGTATCCGCTGCGAACCAGCCGCCCCAGCAGTTCTGCGGCTTCCGGGCTGATGTCTTTCTGAAGGATCAAATCATCGAGTGTCATGCGATCCCGGTTGAACTTCCGTATGGTCAGGACCGGACCGTCCAGCGCAATATTCCGGTTGACGGCATTGATTCGGGACCCATCCTGCAGCCGGGCATCCACAACGGGATGCAAATCGTTCATTTCCCGCCCCACACTTGCTGCCAGCCTGCGAATGACCTTTTCCAGATCTTCACTGCTTTCGAAAGAAACGGGGACTCGTTCGATCTTTCCGCAGCGTTCGATGAAAATGCCGTTGGTCCCGTTGACCATGATCTCCGACACATCGGGATCCTCTGCGTATTCGTGAAGGATTTCCAATTCTTTCCGAAGCGTATAAAACACCATGCGGATCACTTCGCCTTTTTTTGACGGCGAAAGCTCATCGAGTGAATGATGGGACAAGACCAGGTCTTCAATGATCCCCCAAACAGCTTCATCCGACAACGAGCCTCTTTGCTGCGCCATCCGCTGTCCCACGATGTCGGATAAAAGCCTTAGGGAAACGGGATAGCCTTGATCATCGATTTTCCATTCTCTCAACAAGTCCACGGACCTCCGCTCCGAACTGACCATGTATATCCACATCGTTTCCCCGGGGATCCGATCGAAAGCTGTCTTGATCTTCCATTGGATAGAAAGACGCTATCCTGACATCGGGATCTGCACCGTCGGCTTCACAACACTCCCGGAGGACTTCCCGAAGACGTTCCGAAGGTCGAAAGCGGTTCGGTCGAAAGCCGAAATTGACGATTTGACGCTCACAGAGACGCATCAGGTTTTTCCAACAAGATATGCCGGAAGGAATGTCCAGAAGCACATGGTCGAATCCTCCGTCCGATGCGATGTGCGAGAACAACTTGTATAATTCTTGTTCCGCTGCAAAACACAGTGCGTTTTCTCGATCCGGAATGCCTACCCGTCGCACATCGTAGGCATCCTTCTCCAGGCAGTTTTCAAGAACATCGGGAGAAAGCACTTCTCCGCAGGCTGCCCGGTACAGCATGCGATTCACAGAAGCACTGCCCGGAAGAAAGTGATATTCGCTGCCTGCGAAGCGGTCGAATCCTATCAGAAGGACCTTCTCCCCAAACAATCTTCCCAGGACACGCGCTGTTGCGACGGCAAGAGAACTGGTGCCGCTGCCTCCGATTCCGGATGTGAATCCCCAAAACAACGTATCCGAAAACGCTCCGCATCGATACGGTTCTCTTCCGGTCCCGATGCAGTATTCCCTGATTTCCGCAACAATCGTTCGCATCGGCTGGAATCTGCTGATAGCCGGGTATCCCGCTTTCGCGTCTTCCGGATCATCATACAGATGGATCCCTCTCTTCCCGTACCGATCGGCTAACTGTCCGCTGTCGAAAATAACATATTCCGTGTCCGCCGGTGAATCGGCGCCTTCCGAATTTGCCACACGCACGGCGGCACGACGCCAACGGTCTGCAAGTTCTTCTGCAAAAGCTTTGGCATAAACAGGGTCTCGATGACTGATTGCGATGTGGATCGGTTCCATACTTTCTCCTCGGAATGCCTTTATATTACCATTTTTGACATATTTTAGCAAGTCTTTTTCGATCTTCTTCTCACTCGAACCTTTCGCGCCGTTCATGCACATGATATAATCAACCAAACAAAATCAACTTAAAGGAGAATTTGACTATGCTTTGGACCGAAAAAATGTTTGGGGTAAAAAAACCCATTTTTGCGATGCTGCACCTGGATCCGCTGCCGGGAGATCCTCTGTTCAAACAGGGAGATACCATGAAACGCGTGACGGATCTGGCTCGGAAAGACCTGCATGCCCTGCAAAACGGCGGTGTGGACGGCATCATATTCAGCAATGAATTCAGCCTGCCCTATCAACGACATATGTCCTTTGTGACACCGGCCGCCATGGCCCGGGTCATCGGCGAGCTGATGAGCGAGATGACCGTGCCTTACGGAGTAGATTGTATTTCCGACGGGCTGGCCAGCATCGAACTGGCGGCAGCGGTGGATGCGAAGTTCATCCGCGGAACCTTCTCCGGCGTCTACGTGGGAGATGGCGGCCTCTATAACAACGATTTTTCCACACTGATGCGCCGCAAGGCCGAGCTTCATCTGGACGAGCTGAAAATGCTCTATTTTATCAATCCTGAATCAGATCGAAATCTGGATTCCCGGCCTCTTGTGGATATCGCAAAATCCGTCATCTTCAAAGCCTCTCCTGCAGGTCTGTGCATCTCCGCCTCCGCTGCCGGGCAGGAAGTGGACAACGATCTGATCCGTGAAGTGAAAGCCGGCACGCCGGATGTGGTCGTGCTGTGCAACACCGGATGCCGTGTGGATACCGTCACAACGAAACTGGAATACGCCGATGCGGCCGTCGTAGGCACCACGTTTAAAGAAGACGGCGACTTTAACAAGCATATCGATGAAACCCGTGTCAAAGCCTTTATGGACGTGGTCAAATCCTATCGAAGTTCACTGTAAACGAAAGGAGCGCTCATGGCCGACTATCTTTTGGGCATCGACAACGGAGGCTCCGGGATCAAATGTGCTGTGTTCGATACAACGGGCAGCATGCTTTCGGTAGCACGAAAAAGACTGCCTCTGGATCAACCGGCCCCCGGCTATACCCAGAGGGATGCCAGGGCTGTCTGGAAGGCCAATGCCGCTGCGATCCGTGAAGCCATCGTTGAATCCGGGGTTTTGAGCCGGGAGATCCGGGCTGTGGGTCTTACGGGATACGGAAACGGCATGCTGTTGGTGGATCATAGCGGAAGGCCCGTCAGCCCCTGCATCGTTTCCACGGACGCCCGAGCCGCCGATCAATGCAGGAAATTTGCGGAAAGCGGCGCACAGCGCCGTATCTTCCCCCGCACGCTTCAAACCCTTTGGGCTGCGCAGCCCGCAGCGCTGATCCCCTGGTTTCGTGACAACCAGAAAGAAGCCCTGGACAGAAGCGCAACGTATCTGGGCATCAAGGATTGGATTCGCTTATGCCTGACGGGAACGATGGCCACAGAGATCACCGAAGCCTCTTCAACGTGTTTGTTCAACCTGAAAGAGCGCGGTTTTGACGCGGAGATCTTCCGGGAACTGGGCATTGAAGAGTACTTTGGGCTGGCGCCTGCATGCGTTGAAAGCACCGGGATCTCAGGCTATGTGACGGAAGCGGCCGCAGCGGAAACCGGACTGTGTGCCGGAATCCCGGTGTCCGGAGGTTATTTCGACATCGACGCCAATGCGCTGGCCAGCGGCATTTTGAATGACAGTCTGCTGTGCCTGATCGCCGGCACCTGGTCCATCAACCAGTATTTGAGCAAAACGGCCAACGAGGACTATGATCTCAACCGAAATACGACGACGCTGTCCTATTTGCCGGAGCATTATCTGATCGAAGACTCCTCGGCCACCTCGGCCTCGAATTTCGACTGGTTTGTCTCCCATCTGATGGGTACCGCCGGACCCGGAGACACCCGCAGCGATTTGTATCAGGCCTGCGATGCCACCATCTCAGCCATGGACCCGGAAGCGAGCGACGTTGTCTTCGTCCCCTATCTTTACGATTCCTCCGCTGTGTCGGGAGGACGTGGCGCCTTTTTTAATCTGAACGGCAGTCATACAAGGGATCAGCTCCTGCTGGCAGTCTATGAAGGCGTAGTTTTCAGCACCGCCATGCATGTGAGCAGATTAAAACCGCAAAAGGCATTTACATCGGCCCGCCTTTCGGGCGGCGTAGCCCACAGCCCTGTCTGGTCCCAGATGATGGCGGACGTATTGGATTTGCCCATAGAAATCCCCATGGGTACCGAGCTGGCGGCAAAGGGCGCTGCCATGGGTGCCGGCGTAGCATGCGGAGCATTTATCGATCTTGCCCAAGCCGTGGAAAACATGTATGCAACGGAGCGCATCTATCGCCCGCAAGCGGAACGCACCGCGATCTATCGTAAAAAATATGAAACCTACTGTAAAGCGATCGAAGCCCTTCGGGTCTTTCATCGATAATCCCGCATATCTCATCGAAGAAAGGAGGAGCCCATGTTTATTGTAAGTCCGTCTATTTACTCCGCTGATCTGCTCCGACTGGCCGATGTATTGGATTCGGTACAAAAAATGGAGAACCTGCACATCGATATCGATGACGGCAATTTCGTGCGGGGAATCAGCTTCGGCGCAGATACGGTACAAGCCATCGCTTCGTACACGGACATCCCGCTGGACGTCCATCTGGAGGTCATGAATCCCTGTGATTATGTGGAAGCGCTCTGTCGAACAGGGATCCGGCGCCTCTGTGCCCACATTGAAGTACTTCCCTACCCTTACTTGTTTCTGAGCGATGTCAAGCGTCGCGGCGTCAAAGCCGGACTGTCCCTGAATCTGAAGACACCGGTACATCTGCTTGAACCCTACGCCAGAGATGTGGACCACGTGCTGCTGGTGAGCGTGGAGGCCGATCACGAGGGCCTTCCCTTCCGCCCCGGTGTGCTGGATAAAATCGTTGAGGCGCGGAAGATCCTGCCCAAGGAAACCGCGATTTGGGTGGACGGCGGGATCAACGACGCCAATTTGAGAGAGGTCGTCATCGCCGGCGCCGATGCAGTGGTGATGGGCAGAGCCGTATTTGACGAACCGAATCCCGCAGCGACCTGGAAATACTATCGTGACCGGGGAGAAGCCTATCGGGCGGAAAGGTAAACCATGTACGAAAAAGAACGGCAGGAATTGATCGATTGCGCCCTGTCCATGGAAGCCCACGGGCTGATCGTGCAGAGCGGCGGCAACGTCAGCCGGCGGATGCCCTGCGGGAATATACTGATGACACCCTCAGCCATGGCCTATGGGTCCATGGATCCGGAGGATCTGGTATTGATGGACCCGGATGGAAAAATCATCGAGGGAACCCGTCGTCCTTCCAGTGATCATCAAGCCTTGCTCTATATTTTCAAGCATATGCCCCGGGTCAATGTGATCCTGCACACCCATCAGCCCTATGCCGTCGCCCTGAGCCTTGTGGCGGACGAATTGCCGGCCTGCACGACCACGCTGATCGACGAACTGCAGGGCGCCGTTCCGGTTGCACCGTTTACGCGCAGTTCCGACGAGGGGATGGGCATTTCTGTCGTGACGCACTGCAACGGATCCCTGGCTGTCATTCTCAAGCATCACGGAGTGATGGCCTACGGAAAAGACCCGGAGCAGGCGCTCTCGGCTGCCATCTATCTGGAAGAAGGTTGTAAAGGATATCTGGCAGCTCTGGCCACGGGCCGGCCCGTGGCGCGGCTTTCCGCAGAACAAGTCGCAGCGGAAAGCCAGGAGCGCGGCTATTACGGGCAACCCTGATCCCGCCCCCTCCATACCGACAACGCAAGAACGGGCCGCTGCGCGGCCCGTTCCCTTTATCCATAACCCCTTTTGAACTTGAATTCTAGTTTCGAACTTTATCACTCCTAAGCGCTGCCCCTACAGCCCCCGGATCGGGATCCTGCGCGTGATCAACCTGTTCACCGCCCCGATTATCGCCGTAACGATTAAGAACACCAAAAGCAGATTCCAGGAGCTCACGGCGCAAAAGCGGTAAACTGCCGTGAGCGGACCGGAGAAGTACGGCCATATAAACGGGATTCCGGCGAACAACAGAAACGGGATCGACACGGCGACAACGATCTGCATCGTCTTGTTCAAAACGTAGAACAGCAGTGAGAAGAACATACCACCCATGTAAGCCATCAGCAGGAAGCCCAGATAGAGCATAAAGGATTCCACATGCTGCCACAGCGACAGCGACATCGCTCCCTGGGCATACAGCATGCTGTAAAGCTCTCCGATCCTCACATTCGGCGTACTTTGCGCGATCGCATTGGCCAAGAGTTGAAACAGCCGGCCGCCTATCGCAAGCAACGCGGCAAGCTCCAGTGCGGCGATCCACTGTGTCAGAAACGCAGTCCTGCGGCCGACTCCGTTTTGAATAAAAAACCGCAAGTCTTCCCGGATCGCACAAATCCCCATCACCAGCATCATGACCCAAGCTCCGATGGTGTAGCCGGAGAATGTTACATAAGAGCTTCCGCCGTTGGACACATTGATGCGCGCAACGGCGATCACTGCAAGGAGAATGGTCAGAAGTACGATGAAATAGGTCCCGGCACTCTTTAACATATCTTTTGATTTATAGTGAACAGCTGCGCGAAGTTTCATCTCTCAATTCCTCCTTGTCCATCAGTGCAATGAAATAGTCCTGAAGCGTGGCCTTATGCTTTTCCAAACCATCCGGTACCTGTATTTCCTCTGGCAAGCCGTCCACAAGAACGCTGGACAATCCGCCCATAGTGCTTTCCTTTACGGCATTCTTCCCTCTCACAAAATCCGCCACCTTGTCCCGGGGCCCGCTGATATTCCAACAACCGTCCAGGAGCGCCTCCGTCGGAGCATCCTTCATAATGGTGCCGTCCCGGATCACCACGGCGTGCTCGATGATGTGGGCCACCTCCTGGATCAAATGGGTGGAAATCACGATGGTGCAAGGTTCTTCTGCGTACTTTTCGATCAACGCCTTGTAAAACATGTCCCGATGTCGGGCGTCCAATCCCAGGACCGGCTCGTCCAACAACAGATAGGGGGTGTTGACACACAGTGCCAGGATCATTCGGAAAATCGACGCATAACCTGTGGATAGTTTTGTTATCTTCTTTTTTGTGTCAAGACCGAATTGCTTTGCCAGCTCCAGCGCGCGCGCTTTGTTGAAATCCGGATAAAACAGGCCGGTCACTTCGAAGGCTTTTCGCACTTTCATATCCTCGGGATAGTAGTTTTCTTCTCCCATCATATAGATCTTACCCAGCACGTCATCCCGGTCCGCCGCTTCCGCGCCATCCACGCGCACCGATCCGCTGTCCGGATACAACCGATTCGTGATCACGTTGAAAAACGTTGTCTTTCCGGCACCGTTGTTCCCCAGTAATCCGTACAGGCCTTGCTCTTTCAGTTCCAGATCCACCGCCTGCAACGCGCAGGTGCTGCCGAAACGTTTTGTTACTTTACTGATTTCGATCCCCATGTTCCTTCATCCCTCTTTCTGTCATCTGCTGCAATTCAACGGAGCCGATCTCCAGATGCCTTGCTTCCCGTATCATCGGTTCTATGTAGTCCCGATAAAATCCCTCTTTTCGCTGAGCGACCAACTGCTGCCTGGCGCCCGAGGCAACAAACATGCCCAGGCCGCGCTTTTTATAGAGCAATCCCTCCTCCACCAAAAGAGTCACCCCTTTTAACGCCGTCGCCGGATTGATGTTGTATGCCACGGAAAATTCCGTGATCGACGGGATCTGCGCATCCTCGGGATACGCTCCGCTCAATATGGCGTCCTTGAGCATCTCTGCGATCTGCAAAAAAATCGGTCGCTCTTGGTTTAAATAGCGGATCAAATCCTCACCCCTTTACTGTTTGGCTAACTGGTTAATTAGTCTACTAACTAACTATAAGTGCAATATACTCCTCCCTCGTCCCCCCTGTCAAGCCTTTTTACTCAATTGACCAAAGAAAAACTGCCGCTTTTCCTTAGCGGCAGTTTTAGGGTCACTGTCAGTACACGTTCTTCATAATGGAGTGCTCTGACTATACGGTCCTGGGCTGCTTCACCTGAGCCTGGGCCGCCGCCAGTCTGGCGATGGGGACCCGGAAGGGAGAGCAAGACACATAGTCCAGTCCCACATTGTGGCAGAACTCCACGGAGCTCGGATCGCCGCCGTGTTCGCCGCAGATCCCCAAATGAAGGGACGGATTGGCCTTTTTACCGAGCTTGACGGCGATATCGACCAGTTTTCCCACGCCTTCCATATCGATCCTTTCAAAGGGGTCGGATTCATAAATCTTATTTTCATAGTAAGCATCCAGGAAATTCCCGGCATCATCTCTGGAGAAACCGAAAGCCATCTGGGTCAGGTCGTTGGTTCCGAAGGAGAAGAAATCCGATTCCATCGCGATTTCGTCCGCCGTGAGCGCCGCTCTCGGAATCTCGATCATGGTCCCGACTTCGTACTTCAACTCGATCCCGGATTTTGCGATGATCTCGTCCGCCGTTTTTACGACGATCGCCTTTACGAAGGCCAGTTCCTTGCGCTCGCCGATGAGCGGGATCATGATCTCCGGCACCATCTTCCATTCCGGATGGGCTTTCTGCACATTGACGGCAGCCTCGATCACGGCCTGTGTCTGCATCCTGGCGATTTCCGGATAAGTAACGGCCAGACGGCAGCCTCTGTGGCCCATCATGGGATTGAACTCGTGCAGGGAACTGATCACTTCCTTGATATCCGATACCGGCATGGCCATTTCTTTGGATAATTCCAGAATGTCGTCTTCCTCGGTGGGCAGGAACTCGTGAAGAGGCGGATCCAGGTAGCGAATCGTCACCGGAAATCCCTTCATGGCTTCGTAGATGCCTTCGAAATCCTTACGCTGCATGGGCAATAGCTTCGTCAGCGCTTTTTCTCTTTGCTCCGTCGTTCGGGAAAGGATCATTTCCCGAACGGCAGCGATCCTGCCGGCTTCGAAGAACATGTGCTCCGTTCTGCAAAGACCGATTCCTTCCGCTCCGAATTCGATGGCTTTGGCCGCATCCTCAGGGGTATCGGCATTCGTACGAACTTTGATGAACCGCAGATCGTCGGCCCATTTCATCAACCGGTCAAAATCTCCGGAAATCGTCGCAGGCATCGTATCGATAGCCTGTCCGTAAATCTTGCCGGTGGAGCCGTTCAGTGAAATGTAGTCTCCTTCTTTATATTCTTTTCCGCCGAGACGGAACTTTTTTTCCTTCTCATTGATGACGATCTCACTGCAACCGGCCACACAGCAGGTGCCCATGCCTCTGGCCACTACGGCAGCGTGGGACGTCATGCCGCCGCGGGCCGTCAGAATCCCCTTGGCGTAGTGCATTCCTTCGATATCTTCCGGAGACGTCTCCAGACGAACCAGGATCACGTCAGCACCTTTTTTGACTGTCCATTCCGTAGCCGCTTCGGCCGTGAAAACAACCTGGCCGCAGGCGGCGCCCGGGGATGCGGGAAGGCCTTCGCCGATCACTTCCGCTTTCTCCAAAGCCTTCGTTTCAAACTGTGGGTGCAGAAGCGCATCCAGCTGCTTGGGATCGATCATCATCACCGCTTCCTGCTCGGAAAGCATGCCCTCATCCACCATGTCGCAGGCGACCTTTAACGCTGCGGCAGCCGTCCGTTTTCCGTTCCGGGTCTGAAGCATAAAGAGTTTGCCGTCTTCGATGGTAAACTCCATGTCCTGCATGTCTTTATAATGGGCTTCCAGTTTGTAAACGATGTCGTGGAATTCCTGATACACTGCCGGATTTGTGTCTTTCAACTGCTGGATGGGCTGTGGCGTCCGGATCCCGGCCACCACATCTTCTCCCTGGGCATTCATCAAAAATTCGCCGTAGAGCTGCTTCTCTCCGGTGGCTGGGCTTCTGGAGAACGCAACGCCGGTCCCGGATGTGTCTCCGGTGTTTCCGAAGACCATTTCCTGTACATTCACGGCAGTCCCCCAGGAGGAAGGAATATCGTTGATACGTCTGTAGTAGATGGCTCTGGGATTGTTCCAAGAGCGGAAAACAGCATCGATGGCACCCATCAGCTGTTCCACCGGATCTGTGGGGAAATCCTGTCCGACCTTTTCCTTGTATACTCCCTTGAATTGCTCTGCCAGTTCCTGCAGATCAGCTGCTGTCAGCTCCGTATCCAGCTGGACGCCTCTTTGGGTCTTCATTTTATCGATGAGCTCTTCGAAGTGTTCCTTGCCCGTCTCTTTCACCACATCGGAATACATCTGAATGAACCGCCGATAGGAGTCGTAGGCAAACCGGGGATTTTCCGTTTTTCGGATCAGCGTCTCCAGCACTTGCTCGTTCAGGCCTAAATTCAGGATCGTGTCCATCATGCCGGGCATGGATGCTCTGGCGCCGGAGCGAACCGAAACCAGGAGAGGATTGTCCTTGTCTCCGAATTTCTTTCCGGTTTCTTCCTGCAGTTTCTCCACATATTCCATGATTTCCGACTGGATCTCGGAAGAAATCTTTTGCCCGTCCTTGTAGTATTGTGTACAGGCTTCCGTAGTAATCGTGAATCCTCTCGGTACCGGCATGCCCAGGTTGGTCATTTCAGCAAGGTTGGCTCCTTTTCCGCCCAAGAGCTCTTTCATGCTGCCCTTGCCTTCTTCAAATAAGTAGACGTATTTCATAATCCTTCTTTCTCCTTTTCTCTTCTTAAAACTGCGTCTGCTCGAGGATGTAATCTTTGATCTTATCCAAAGGCAGCCGGATCTGTTCCATCGTGTCCCGATCCCGTACCGTTGCGCTGCCATCCTCTTCAGTATCGAAATCCACCGTGATGCAGAATGGAGTCCCGATCTCGTCCTGCCGGCGGTAGCGTTTCCCGATGCTTCCGGGAATATCAAAATCAACGGCAAAATGCCTGGACAGCTCTGCGCGGAGCTCTGCGGCCCGGTCTGTTTGCTTCTTTGTCAGAGGCAGGACCGCCGCCTTGAAGGGGGCCAGCGCCGGATGGAACTTCATGACCACGCGGGTATCTTCTTTTCCGTTTACATCCGCTACGGTCTCTTCGTGATACGCATTGCACAGGAAAGCCAGTGTCACCCGATCTGCGCCCAGAGACGGTTCGATGCAGTAGGGAATATACTTTTCGTTCGTGACGGGATCGGTGTACTCCATACTCTGGCCGGAGTGTTCCTGGTGCTGTTTCAAATCAAAATCGGTTCGGTCCGCCACGCCCCACAATTCGCCCCAGCCGAAAGGAAACATGAATTCAAAGTCTGTTGTAGCATTGCTGTAGTGTGACAATTCTTCCTTTGTGTGATCTCTCAGGCGAAGACGCTCCGGTTTCATTCCGAGATCCAACAGAAACCGGTAGCAGAACTCTTTCCAGTATTTGAACCACTCCAAGTCGGTTCCCGGCTCACAGAAGAATTCCAATTCCATTTGCTCAAACTCCCGAATGCGAAAAATGAAATTTCCCGGAGTGATCTCGTTGCGAAAAGACTTTCCGATCTGCGCGATTCCGAAGGGAATCTTCTTGCGCGTGGTTCGTTGAACGTTCTTGAAATTCACAAAAATTCCCTGTGCTGTTTCGGGACGAAGATACAGTTCCGCTTTTGAGTCTTCCGTGACACCCTGAAACGTCTTGAACATCAGATTGAATTGACGAATGCCCGTAAAGTCTGACTTGCCGCACTCCGGGCAGGAAACACCGTGTTCCTGAATGTACGTTTCCAGCTGCCCATGGCTCCATCCGTCCAGGCCCTCCGCCGTCGCGCCGGTGTTTCGGGCATGATCTTCGACCAGTTTGTCTGCTCTGAATCTGGCCTTGCAGGCCTTGCAGTCGATGAGCGGATCGGAAAACCCTCCCACATGACCGGAGGCCACCCAGGTTTGCGGATTCATCAGAATCGCAGCGTCCAGGCCCACGTTATATTCGGATTCCTGCACAAACTTTTTCCACCAAGCTTTCTTGATGTTGTTTTTCAGCTCCACACCGATGGGTCCGTAATCCCAAGAGTTTGCCAAACCTCCGTATATCTCGGAGCCGGGGTATACAAAACCCCGGCCTTTTGCCAGTGCGACGATGGTTTCCATCGAGAATTCTTGTTTCATGCTGATGCGTTCCCCTCTGTCCTTTATTGTTTCTTCTCGCTGTCGATAACTTCTTCTGCCTTGTCTTCGAGGGTTTCCGCCATCTCCTTGACCTTGTCCTCTACAGCATCCGCTACCGTTTCCGCCTTCTCCTCCACGGTTTCCGCTACGGTTTCGACCACGTCTTCCACATCGCTCAGGTCAAAATCGTACAGTCCGTCCAGTTCTTCTTCTTTCGAAGCTCTTTTTGTACGCTCGGCAGCTTTATCCTTCACGGCGTCCACCACATCTGCGCCTTTTCCTTTTGCCGCCGTCCAGGCATCTTGTCCTTTTTCTTTGGCAACCTCTACAAAATCTTCACTCTTGTCCTTCATTTCGTCTACGATCACGCTGCCTTTGCTTACGACTGTATCAAAGGTTTCCGAAGCCTTTTCCGAAATGTTCACTATCTCGCCGTCATCCTTCAGCAGTTCGATGGTGCACTTCGTTCCGAACGCCGCGATCGTTGCGCCGACTGCCGCCCAAGGAAACAACACGGTTCCTATGATACCAATACTCACGGGCAAATTCAACAGAATTTCTCCATCCTTCTTCTTAATTGTAATTTTTGTCACATTGCCCTTTCGGATCGCATCTTTGATCGCATCGATCATATCCGCTCCATGGGCGCCCATCTTACTTTTCCCGGCCTCGTCAATGGTTTCTTCGATCAGGATGATCGCGTCCACTACGTTTCCCTCGGTCTTTTCCAAGGCTTCTTTGGCTTCTTTGTACCCGACTCCGGTTCTGTCCTTGACCAGTTCGATTTTTTCCAATGAAATTTCCATCTTCTTCCCCTTTCTTTCCGATGCCCTGTACGGCACGCTAAACGATGAACGATTCGCTCTTCAATTCTTCGATTCCCATATGATATGCAATGTAGCTTCTGAGAATGTTCCGGATTTTTTTCTCCAGGTCTCCGCGCAGCGCCAAAGCGCTCAGGTTCTTGAGCGGGCCTTCCATCAAATACTTGAATACGTCGATTATATCCACAGTGACGGGAAATATCAATCGACGATCTCTTTCTGATTTTTCTGCGCACGATTCACACAGAAGCCCGCCATCCGCCACGGAAAAATACTTCGTTTCGGAAGCTTTGCACAGTACACACCTTTCCAAATCGGGTGCGCTTCCGGACCAGACCACCGCTTGGCACAGATAACCCAGCACCAAAGTGCCGTAGGCTTTTTTGCGCTCCTCCATCATCGACAGGAATGCTGTGAGCAGATCGAACAGTTCCTGGGCCGGCTCCCCTTCGGCCAGGAGTTTATCGGTAAATTCCAACACGTAGGAGGCCTGCAGATATTTGTCCACATCCTCACCGATCCGATAATAGCTGCGAAGAGCCTCGGCGCCGTTGATGTAGAAATTCTCCTTTACTTTTGCGAGCTCGTAACGTCCGTATGTGTAGGGACGAAGCGCCAGCGCGGATTTGCTTTTTCCTGATTCGCTGAGGGATGTGCCTGCACTGATCTTACCGTATTTCCGGGAAAACAGCACGATCATGCGGCGCCCGTTCACTGTTTTGATCTGCCGCATCACCACAGCCCTGGTTTCTGTGTCCATGTTTATCCTTTATAACCGAAATTGCTTAGGGCTGTCTGGTTATCACGCCAATTTTCTTTCACTTTCACCCACAATTCCACATAGACCTTCGTTCCCAGCAGTGCCTCGAGTTCCAGGCGCGCGCTCTTTCCGATTCCTTTGAGCTTTCTGCCGTCTTTCCCGATCAAAATGCCCTTATGGGATTTTTTTTCGCAATAAATGACGGCGCCCACATTGGTGATCCCGGGCTTTTCTTCGTACATCTCGATCTCGATAGCCACGCCGTGGGGCACTTCGTCGTTCAGGTACATCAAGACTTTTTCCCGGATGATTTCACTCACGAGAAAGCGTTCCGGATAATCCGTCACCATGTCCGCCGGGAAATACATCGGCCCTTCCACCAGCATTCCTTCGATGGTTTCCACAAGGACGTCCACATTGTGTCCAAGTTTTGCCTGGGTGCCGATGATCGCATCGAAAATGTTCATGGCTTCGTACGTCTCATAGGTCCGACGGAAAGCCTCCGGTCCCAGCTTGTCGATCTTATTGATTACGAGTACCTTACGGGTATTGTTCTGCTTCAGCAAGGTCAAAATGTAGTCGTCTCCCGACCCCGTCCCGGCGTATTCATCGTCCACAAGAAATAAGATTACATCCACTTCCCGGAGTGTGCTCGTGGCAGCCTCGGTCATGTAGTTCCCCAACTTGTTTTTCGGCTTGTGGATCCCCGGTGTATCGATAAACACCATCTGACAGCCTTCGTTTTCGCCGGCTCCTTCCGCCCGTGTATAGATGCCTCGTATCGTATTGCGGGTTGTCTGAGGTTTTTCTGTGGTTATGGCGATCTTTTCGCCCAGGATCGCATTGAGCAGCGTTGATTTTCCCACATTGGGTCTGCCAACGATCCCGATAAATCCTGTTTTCATAATCGGAAGCCCTCCAGCAACAATTCTTTGATATCATACTTTTCCAAATGATTTTCATCGGAGCCTGTGATCACGGTCAGAGCGTCGCCGAATTCGTACATAAACTGTCGGCAGATCCCGCAGGGCCAGGCTTTCCCGCCGCTGCTGGCAATGGCGATCGCTTTGAACCTCCGGTGTCCGTCGGACACCGCTTTTACAAAGGCAGTCCGTTCTGCACATATGGTGGCGCCAAAGGATGAATTCTCTACATTGACACCTGTGTACACTTCTCCGGTCTCTGTGAGCAGTGCGGCGCCGACCGAAAATTCGGAATACGGCGCATATGCGTTCCGAAGGGCATCTTTGGCCAATCGGAACAACGCTTTGTCATCCAACGTTATCTCCTCCCGTTTCGCGGCGCTGCAGGGCCATCTCCGCCAGTACGATTTCTTCCTTTGCCCGCATGGTCCGCTTGTCTTCATCCTCGATATGATCGTAGCCCAACAGGTGATATACGCTGTGGGTAAACAGATAGAGCAACTCTCTCTGCAGGGAATGTCCGTATTCCGCAGCCTGCTGTTCCGCTCTCTTTCGACAGATCACCACATCGCCCAGGCTGATCTCTCCGGCGTCGGTCAAATACGCAAACCCGTCAAACTGCGGAAAAGAAAGGACGTCGGTCACTTCGTCCGTTTTCCGGTATTCCCGGTTCAGACGACGGATCTCGGACGAATCGACAAAGGATACGCTCATCGACAATCTGGAGGGATCCAAGCCTTCTTCCCGGGCACAGAGCACAGCTGCCTGTTGCATCAGGTCGGCAAGTCCCTCGTCCAAATCCGAATCACTGTCAAAATAGATGAACATGCTACTCCTCGTTCCATTCGGGATGCTTTTTCAAATACCATTCGTACGCATTGACGATCCGGCGGACCAACGGGTGACGGACCACATCGCTGTCGGTCAGTCTGCAGAAAGCAATGCCGTCCACATCCTTTAATACATTCATCGCATCGATCAGTCCGGACCGACGGCCGCGGGGAAGGTCGATCTGCGTAATATCCCCCGTGACGATCACTTTGGAACCGAAGCCCATTCGCGTCAGAAACATTTTCATCTGCTCTTTCGTGGCATTCTGCGCTTCGTCCAGAATGATAAAGGCATTGTCCAGGGTGCGCCCGCGCATGTACGCAAGCGGAACCACTTCAATGGTTTCTTTTTCCTTTAAGCGAAGTGCACTGTCCCGCCCTAGAATGTCATACAGAGCATCGTACAGAGGGCGCAGATACGGGTCGACTTTTTCCTGCAGATCTCCGGGCAGAAACCCCAGCCGCTCGCCGGCTTCCACGGCCGGACGCGCCAAGATGATTTTTTCCACCTCTTTATTCTTAAGAGACTGAATGGCCATGGCTACTGCGATATAGGTTTTCCCGGTGCCGGCAGGGCCGATCCCGAAGACGATATCATTCTTCTTGACGGCTTGCACGTACCTCTTCTGACCCAGCGTCTTGGCCTTCAGCGGCTTTCCCCTGTGGGTAAAACAAATCACATCTTCGGCCAGCGTGGTCTGTGTATAGGAAATGCCTTCCCTGGAGAGCGCCATGATGTAACTCACTTTTTGCTCGTCCAGGATCTGTCCGCTGTCTATCACAGTAAAAAGTTCGTTGATGATTTCGCCGGCTCGTTCACATTCTTCGCCACGGATCAAGATCTCTTCTCCCCGAAGGACGATCTCCACATCGCAATCCTTCTCAATGCTTTTTAAGTTGACGTCCAGGATGCCGAAAACCTCGTTGGGTGCCACAGACTGGACCGGAATCATTCGCAGTTCGCTCAAATATGCCTCCTCGTCGATATACATGGTATTGATCTTAATATTATATCACAAAAATAGCCCGTATACGGGCTATTTTTGCATTTTGAGGACCCTGTTCCGCAGATCAGAATTTGTGCACGAAATCCTCCAGATCGTAGCGATCCAGGCCGAGCTTGGCCAGGGTGCGAGCCCCTTCTTTTCTGTAGTCCCGTTCCATCAGAACCGATACGATATTGATGATCGAATCCATGATCGGTGTTTCTAGTCCGATGTGCCGTGCAAAGTCTGTCATATAAACCAGGCCATACCCTACATCCTCATTGAAGTAGCGATAATCCAGCGAGTGCTGTGCCATGATCCCTTTATATCCGGGCGCAGTGGAATACCCTACGTCATAGCTGTCCACCGCCTGATACCCTTGAAGCATGCCCAGCTCGGTATCCCGCATGATCCGAACGCCCAGCTTTGCGCCGATGGCGATTTTCTCATCGTCCACGGCCTTGATCAGCCGCCCCACCGCAGGCGTCACGCCTTCCTCGTAGAACAGAAAGTCGCCGCCGGTTCTTTCGATGAGCGCCACGTTCAGCAAAGATACGGCCGGATGGATCACCGGATTCGCATTCTGAAAGCTGGTCTGCCACACATTGTCCACCAGTTCCATGGTATCGTGAACAGGGTGAACCAGGTTGTACACTTTCTGATTGCAGGAAGAAGGAAGCGCAGCAATGTACAATCCGCCCTTCAGCCGATTGTGAATAAAGACTGTTCCGGCTTCCACAAGGCGCGCCGCATAGGGCAGCGTCGAGGTTTCAGCGACTACGATTCGCTCGTCCAACAAATCGATGCCGAGACCCTGCTTAAAGACGATGGCTCCGGAGAACGAAGCCGGACAAACAACAAAGACCTGACCTTCCTTGGCGTAGGGTTTGCATGCCTTTGCAAAAGGCTCCGTGCTGTAGGCCGGCCCAACGGCAATGATCAGTTCCGCGCCTTCCAGCACCCGATCGATTTCGCTTCCGGCGTAGGCGATCGGCGCAAACCCTTCCATCTCTCCCCGGCATTCGATCCCGCCCTTTTGGGCGATCCCCCGGATCACGTCAAATTGAGGAAAATCGAACATCCACACTTCATGGCCTGCCCTCGACCATTCAAAGGCTGCCGCATGGGCGCCGTTTCCCGATCCCAGAATAGCAACTTTCATTTTACTCCTCCTGACTGCGTTCAAACATCAACACTGCGTCCATCGGCAGAAAGCACCGCAGACATATTGATTATACAGCAATTCATGTGCCAATTATAAAAATTTCCGCAATATGTCTTATTTGGGGCCTTTTCAGCCCCATCATTCCGAAATGAATACAGAATGCGCTTGGGTGGGCAAAATATTTTGACTAAATCGGTCTAAAGTGTTAAATTTTTTTTACCCGGGAGGTGAACGACATGTTAGCCAAATACGCGGACCAGATTCTGAACATCTTCAATTATGTCGACAGTGCTCTTATCACGGACAAGGACGGCATCGTTCGGTACTACCACCTGGTCCGTCCGGATCTGAACAGCATGAAACCCCATGAAATGCTGGGGAAATCCATTTTCGACGTTTACAAGAACCTCACAAAGGAAAACAGCATCGTCTGGAGCGTCCTGAAGACCGGCAAACCCCAGCTGAACGTACCCCAGCGATTCACAACCTATAACGATGAAACCATCGACGGCATCATCAGCGCTCTTCCTTTGATCGAAAAAGGCAAGATCATCGGCGCAGTGGAGGTGGCCAGCTATCAAAAAGAAAAAATCGTTCTCTCCACAACGAAACTCGACCGGACAAAAGAACTGTACGGATTAGAGGATTTGATCGGAAGGTCGGAAAAAATACTGCGATTGAAAGAGCAGATCCTTAAAGTGTCGAAGACCGACTCCAATGTTCTGATTTACGGCGAAACGGGAACGGGCAAGGAACTGGTTGCCCAGTCGCTGCACAAGGAAGGTTCGCGCAGAGGGGAAAAGTTTCTGTCCCAGAACTGCGCAGCTATCCCGCCTACTTTACTGGAAAGCATCCTCTTCGGTACAGTGAAAGGCAGTTTCACCGGCGCGGAAAATCGAAAGGGTCTGTTCGAAGTGGCGGACGGCGGAACATTGTTTTTGGATGAAATCAACGCCATGGATCTGAATTTGCAGGCAAAGATCCTGAAGGCCATTGAAGAAAAACGCATCACCAGGGTCGGCGCAGACGGCCCCATCGACGTGGATGTCCGAATCCTGTCGGCCGCCAACAAATCTCCGATCCAATGTGTGGAAGACAAAGTGCTTCGGGAGGATCTGTTTTACCGCATCGGTTCCGTGCAACTGCGCATCCCACCGCTCAGGGAACGGCGAGAAGATATCGAGGAACTGACAGAATACTTTATAAGAATGTACAACAAAAAAATGGGGACGAATATCCGGGGGTCGAGGACGAAGTAAGCCAGTTGTTCCGTACCTATCACTGGCCGGGCAACGTTCGGGAACTCAAGAGCATCATCGAAAGCGGGTTCAACCTGACCTCCGGGAATTACATCCTGAAAGAAGACCTTCCGGATTATCTGTGGAACCGCGTGGAAAACAATACGATCACCTACCCTTTGGGCAAAGGCAAATCCTTGAAAGAGATATTGGAAGGAATCGAACGGGACATTCTGATCGACGCCATCGCCAGGAGTCACACCTATGCGGAAGCCGCCCGGCTGCTGCGTCTTTCCAAGCAAGGATTCTATTACAAGCTGAAAAAGCATGGCCTGGCAGGGGATCAACCCACAGAACCGGATGAAGATCACTAAAAAGGACGGCTGTGCCGTCCTTTCATTCTTAGAATTTTTTGTTTGCTTTCTTGCGTGCTGCTTCTGACTTTTTCTTCCGCTTTACACTGGGCTTTTCGTAGTGTTCTCTTTTTCTGAGTTCGGACATGACGCCATCTCTAGCACAAGAGCGCTTAAATCTTTTAAGAGCACTTTCCAAGCTTTCGTTTTCTCTGACTACAACTTGTGCCATTACTTCGTTTCACCTCCTCACTTCTTTGAAGATTCTCCCGCCTGGCGGGGAATTCGTCTGTAACAAATGGTATTATACATACTTATGATAGGGTTTGCAAGTTCTTTTTCTGTGCGAATCACCCCGGCGGCCAGAGCATCAGCCGCTTTCCGAGAAGATGAAAGTGCAGGTGTTTCACGGATTGCATCCCGTCTTCCCCTGTGTTTGCCACGAGCCGATATCCGTTCTCCAGACCTAATTCTCTTGCGATATCCTTCACTTTCAGCATGATGTGGCCCAGGAGAGCAGCGTCGCCGGGAGAAGTGTCGTCCAGAGAATCCAGATGTTTCTTCGGAACGATCAGAACGTGGACCGGCGCCTGGGGTTCCAGATCGTAAAATGCATAGATCCATTCATCTTCATACGCCTTTTGGGATGGGATCTCTCCATTTATAATTTTACAAAATATGCATTCTGTCATCTTGCAGCTCCTTTCCGGCTTTTACGCCGTCACTGTACGGTTCTCCCACAGTCACTTCCACAAATCCTTCTGCAGGAAGTTCGGCCGAAGAACATTCCCCGTAGACTGTCACGAAATTGTCTGCATGTCCCTTCCAACAGCATCTGCCGGCCTTGTCCGTCACGACTTCTTCCGGCAATACTCTCAATGTTTGTCCTTGGAGAGATTTCAGAAATGTTAGAGCGACAGCATCAGCAACTTTGATCAACTGTCGATTCCGCTCCTTTTTCACCGAAGACGACAGGGCTCCCTCCTTTTTGCCGGCCGATGTATGCGGACGCTTTGAATAGGGAAAACCGTGGACCTTCAGGTACCCCACCCGGCGAATGAGATTCAGGCTCTCCTGAAACTCTTTCTCCGTCTCCCCGGGAAATCCCGTTATGATGTCCGTGGTTAGCCCGTAGGAAGGATCTGCGTCGCGAACGACACGGACGATCCTCAGGTAGTCTGCTACCGTGTAATGGCGATTCATCTCCTTCAGGATCCTGTCGCTTCCGCTCTGTACGGACAAATGCAAATGATGGCAGAGCTTGTCATAGACCAGAAGCTTCTCTACGTACGCAGCATCCACCACCGTGGGTTCCAACGATCCCAGGCGGATGCGGAAATCGCCCGGCAGACGGCACAGTTCGTCGATGACAGAAGCCACGCCGTGATTGGATTCCTGAAGATCCGCACCGTATAACGCAGTATTGATCCCGGTCAGGACCAGCTCCCGATAGCCAGTGCGGATCAAGGTTTCCGCTTCCCGGAGGATCTCCTCCATAGGCCTGGAACGGACCGGTCCTCTGGCATAGGGAATGACGCAGTACGAACAGAATCGGTCGCAACCGTCCTGGATTTTCAACAGCGCCCGCGTAGGCGTGTCGGGCGGCGACGCAGCCGGGGATTCTTTTCGGGCCGGAGACATGCCGGGGGAACACCGTTGAGACACATCTTGCTTTACATAAGCTTCCACACGATGAAAGGCCAACTTTTTTTCCTCGTTGTCCAATATAATGTCCGCTTCGGGGATCTGAGCCGTTTCGTCCGGATTGGTCTGAGGATAACACCCCATCATCACAACGATGGAATCGGGATTCTGCCGTTTTGCCCGGCGCATGAACTGTCGGGATTTTCGATCCGCCAACCGCGTGACGGTGCAAGTGTTCACCACATAGACCAACGCCGGTTCCGACGGGTCCACCACGGTGTAGCCGCCTGCACGAAACTGCTCTTCCAGATGTCGAGATTCATACTGATTGACTTTGCACCCGAGCGTGTAGAAGGCGACTGTCTTAGTCATTCGTTCCGTTCCTTTTGCAGAATGTCTTTTTCAAGATTCAAAAGCAGTTCCTTTTTATCCAGACCGCCGCCGAATCCCACCAGCGTCCCGTCGGATCCGATCACCCGATGACACGGGATGATCAAACTGATGGGATTTCTGTTGTTAGCCAGACCGATGGCCCGATATCCCTTCGGGCACCCGGCATATTCAGCCATTTGTTTATACGTACGCGTCTCACCGTAAGGGATCGTCCGAAGGCCTTCCCAGGCTTTCAGCTGAAACGGCGTTCCTTCCGGAGCCAACGGAATGTCGAACGTGCGGCGCTTTCCCGCAAAATACTCTTTCAACTCCTTTTGTGTCTTTTGAAGCAGCGGCGTTTCCTTTTCCTCAAAATAGACCGGCTTACCCCCGACTTTGGCCGGCACTTCACCCCTTTTTTCTCCAGATGATTCGCAAGCCCGCCCGGAGCAGAAAAGGACATGGGTCAAAGCTCCGTCTTTCTCCACCAACTGAAGTTTTCCCACCGGGGAATCCATGTAGCAACCGTATCTCATTCACTGTCTCCTTTCGGCCGGGACGCCGTTTCCCGCAATGCGCTTGACGCTCCCGCGCACGTTGCTGTATTATTTTATCAAATCCAATCGAAAATCGCAACGATAAGAAAAGGAGAAGCCATGATCATACTGCATGTGACTTTCCGCACTCATCCGGGCAAAGCGGAGGAATTTGTACAGAGCGTACTCGGCGCAGGTATCGCAAAAGACTCGGAAGCCGAGGACGGAAACGGATACTACGATTTCTATTATTCTGCGGAACAGGAAGACGAGGTGATGCTCCTCGAACAATGGGAAAGTCAGGAGGCGCTGGACAAACACTGCCTTCAGCCTCACTACAAAAGGATCGGAGATATCAAGGAAAAATACGTACAGCACACTGATATCGTCAAATATGAAGTTAAATAAAAAACCCAAAAGGGGGCAATACACATGGTAAGAATGGAAAAGACCGACGGCGTAGGCATTATTCGGATCGACCGGCCCGAAGCGATGAATTCTTTGAACGAGCAGGTTCTCAAGGAACTCGACGCAGCCGTGGAACAAGCAGAAAATGATCCGGACGTAAAGGCAGTCATCATCACCGGAGAAGGGAAAGCTTTTGTCGCTGGCGCCGATATCGCAGAGATGCAGACCCTCGACGAGAACGCCGGATATGCGTTTGGACGATTGGGGCAGCAGGTATTCCGCAGAATAGAAATCATGGATAAGGTCGTGATCGCTGCGGTGAACGGCTATGCGCTGGGCGGCGGTTGCGAATTGGCGATGGCCTGTGATATCCGGATCGCGGGAGAAAAGGCAAAATTCGGGCAGCCGGAAGTGGGTCTGGGCATCATCCCGGGCTATTCCGGGACCCAGCGTCTTCCTCGCCTTGTGGGAAAAGGGAAAGCGATGGAACTGATCGTGACAGGCGCCGTCATCTCTGCGGAAACAGCGGAAGCGATCGGCCTGGTCAACAAAGTCGTCTCACAGGATGCCGTATTGAACGAAGCCCTCTCCCTGGCAAAGAAAATCGGTGCCAATGCGCCATTGGCCGTCTCTTATGCAAAAAAAGCCATACGGGAAGGCTTGGAAATCTCCGATATGGACCAGGCGATCCAGGTTGAAGCCGTGCTGTTTGGGAAATGCTTTGCGACTTCAGACCAGAAGGAAGGTATGACTGCTTTCCTGGAGAAAAGAAAACCTGAGTTTACAGGGAAGTAAGAAATGGTGTATAATATTGTATATAGCAATCATTACAGCCATGGTCGACAATCAGAAGCGACCGCGCAGTAAACGCAAGGAGGAGTACGATGAAGAAAATAGGTGTTTTAGGCACCGGAACCATGGGCGCCGGTATTATCCAGGTGTTGGCGCAAAATGGTTTTGAGGTCGTCATGAGAGCAAGAAGACAAACTTCTGTCGACAAAGGGATCGCGACCGTAGAAAAAAATCTGGACAGGCTGATCGCCAAGGAAAAACTGACAACGGAAGACAAAGCGGATATCATGAGCCGGATCAAGGGTTCTACTGATATAGAAATCATCAAAGACGCGGATCTGGTCATCGAAGCTGCGACAGAAGACATGGACGCCAAAAAAGCACTCTTCGCCGAATTGGACGCGCTCTGCAAGTCCGAAACGATCATCGCTACGAATACTTCGTCTCTGTCGATCACGGAGATCGCCACCGCAACAAACAGACCCGATAAAATCATCGGCATGCATTTCTTCAACCCGGTTCCGATGATGAAACTGGTAGAGATCATCCTGGGGCTTGCCACTTCGGAAGAGACGAAACAGACGATCGTCGCGCTCACGCAGACGCTGGGGAAAACCGCAGTTCAAGTAGAAGAATCTCCCGGGTTTGTCGTCAATCGTCTGCTGATCCCCATGATCAACGAGGCGGCAGGAATCCTGGCGGACGGCGTTGCAAAAGCCGAAGATATCGACGAAGCCATGAAACTGGGCGCCAATCATCCCATGGGCCCTCTGGCTCTGGGTGATCTGGTGGGCTTGGATGTTTGTCTGGCGATCATGGAAACGCTCTATGCGGAATTCGGCGATCCCAAATACAGACCCCATCCTTTGCTGAAGAAAATGGTCAGAGGAAACAAGCTCGGAAGAAAGACCGGTGTCGGCTTTTTCGATTACAACAAATAGACCTTGGATAGATTTTCTATTACTGTAACGCAAGCAAAGGATGTGGATATTTATGAAGAACAAAATCAAAACTGCAGACGAAGCCGTTTCGGTCATCCAGGACGGCGCCACCATCATGGTGGGCGGATTCATGGTCTGCGGAACACCTGAAATTCTGATCGACGCCCTGGTGCGCAAAAATGTAAAAAATCTGACAATCATCTGCAACGATGCCGGGCTTCCCGGAAAGGGCGTCGGAAAACTTCTTTCCAACGGGCAGATCAAAACACTGATTGCTTCTCACGTAGGCTTGAATCCCGAAGTAGCCCAGCGGATGAATACAGAGGTAGAAGAAGACAAACTGGAATGCATACTGATCCCTCAGGGGACGCTGGCCGAGCGTATACGAGCCGCTTCCACAGGATTGGGCGGGATTCTTACCCCCACCGGCGTCGGGACGATTGTTGCGGAGGGGAAACAGCTCCTCGAAATAGAAGGAAATGAATATTTGCTGGAACTCCCCTTGCACGCTGATTTTGCTTTCATACGAGGCACGGTAACGGACAAATTCGGAAACACGATCTACAATGGAACAACGCAGAATTTCAATCCATTGATGGCGGGAGCTGCCGAGCACGTCATCGTGGGTACTTGCAAAGTCGTCGAGGTCGGGGAACTGGATCCTAACACGATTCATACATCGGGAATCTTCGTGGACACTATCGTAGGAGGTGAGCAGTAATGTCGGACGCAAAAGCAATCATTGCACAGCGCGTTGCAAAAGAATTGAAAGACGGTAATGTAGTCAATCTTGGCATTGGACTTCCCACAATGGTGGTCAATTACTTGCCGGAGGATGTCGAAATCATCTTCCAGTCGGAGAACGGGATCATGGGAATGGGTCCTGCCGCGGAAGAAGGTTGCGAAGACCTCGACATCATGAATGCCGGAGCAGGATATGTCACGGCCAATCCCGGTGCCATGTACTTCGACAGCGCAACTTCCTTCGGAATCATCCGGGGCAGACATGTGGATGTCACCGTACTGGGGGCGCTCCAGGTTGATCGTCATGGAAATTTGGCCAGCTGGATCATTCCCGGTAAAATGGTGCCCGGCATGGGCGGATCCATGGATCTGGTCGTCGGTGCAAAAAAAGTGATTATCGCCATGCAGCATACGCAAAAAGGGAATCATAAGATCCTCGACGAATGTACGCTCCCTTACACGGCCGTTAAAGTTGTGGACGAGATCGTCACCGAAATGGGTGTTATGGTAGTGACGCCGGAAGGGTTGCTTCTCACAGAATACAACCCCGAATATACGCTGGAACAGATCCAAGAAGCGACCGGGGCGAAGCTGAACATCAGTCCCGATCTAAAGACAATGCTGTAGAGGTCCAAAGACCCGGATGGCTCCCTGAAGAAGCCACCCGGGTCTTTTTATTTTGTATCGATTTACATGCGTTGGGCGGCGATGGCACACCATTCTTCTTCCCGAAACATTTCCAACACATGAAACCCGGAGGCCTCCAGCGCCGATCGTACCGGTGCTTCTTGCTCCAGAAGGATCCCTCCGGATATGTATAGGCCGCGCTCCGTCAATTGCTCTTTGATGCTGCCTGTCAATCGAATCACCAGATCGGCCATCAGATTGGCAACGATCACGTCGGACCGGAAGTCGATCCCTTCCGTCAAATCGGCTAAAACCGTATGCACCACATGGTCCACGTTGTTTTTGCGGATGTTTTCCCGGGCAGTCGCCAATGCCTGAGGATCGAGATCGGCTGCAAGGACGTCCCTGCCTCCCAGCATAGCGGCTGCAATGGCGAGAATTCCGGTTCCGGTTCCCACATCGAGCACGCGATCGCCCTTCTTCATATATTTTTGAAGCAGTCTCAGACAGAGTTGCGTTGTTGCATGGGTACCCGTGCCGAATGCCATGCCGGGATCCATGTCGATCACCTGTTCTCCCGGTTTGGGCGTATAGGAACTCCAAGCGGGTTTCACTACAAACCGGTCCGTGATCAGCACCGGCTCAAAGTAGTCTTTCCAGCGGTGCAGCCATTCTTGATCATCGACGATCCGAATGGAAACGTTGAACCGGGACAGTTCTTCCAAAAGAGACGAAAGATCGGTTTTCGGATCTGCGTAAAACGTAATCGACGGATCGGTCATGAGCGTTTGTACCACCGACTCGTCGATATAATCCCAGTGATAGGGCTCTTTCCCTTCCATCAGCTCCGTCCATTCCCGGGGATCGCTGATGACCAGACCGGTGATGCCACGTTCCTGCAAAAACAGGATCAACGAATCCAAGGACTCCACGTTCGCATGGATCGTGACTTCCTGATATTTCACGGCGCCTCCTACTTGAAGATTTCCTTGACGCTGTCCATAAAGCCCTTCTTCTTGTTGTATCCTTCCAGGCTTTTAGACTCTCCGAATTCTTTGATGAGTTCTTTCTGTTCTGCGGTAAGCTTCGTGGGGACTTCCAGATTTGCCTGGACAAACAGATCGCCCGGCTTCCCGGAACGTACGTTTTTGATCCCTTTGCCTTTGATTCGAAATACGGTCCCGGTCTGTGTCCCTGCCGGCACTTTGTATGAGATCTTCTCTGAAAGGGTGGGCACCGTAATGCTGTCCCCCAACGCTGCCTGCGTAAATGTGATCGGGATTTCCAACCACAAATCATCTCCCTTTCTCTTGAATAATTTGTGCGGCGAGACCGAAAGAACGATATACAGATCTCCGGCGGGCCCTCCGTTGCTCCCCGGCTGTCCCTGCCCTCTGAGCGGGATCACGGATTCGTTGTCCACGCCCGGCGGAATATCCACAGACAGCGTGACCGTTTTTCTTATTTTCCCCGACCCGTTGCACTTGGGGCAGGGTTTGTCGATGACCTCACCGGTCCCTCCGCATCGCTCGCAAGGACGTACGCTTTGAAATTGACCCAGCGGCGTGCTCTGGACCGTTCGAACCTGTCCGGAACCTCCGCAGGTGGGGCAGGATGTCTTTGCGGTTCCCTTTTCGGCACCGGTTCCCTTGCACTCGGAACAGGAAACGTCCTTCGTAAGGCGGATCTCCTTTTTCGTCCCGAACGCTGCTTCCTCGAAGGAAATCGTCATGTGCTTCTGGATATCGCCACCGCGTCTGGGACCGTTTCTCCGTGCAGTGGAATACCCGCCGCCGAAACCGCCTCCGAACATGTTGAACAAGTCCTCGAAACCACCGAAGCCGCCTTCGAAGCCGCCGAAGCCGCCGCCGCCGAAGCCTGCATTGGGGTCGACACCGGCATGGCCGAATCGATCGTACTTGTTTTTCTGATCGGGATCGGACAGGATCGAATACGCTTCGTTGATCTCCTTGAACTTGTCTTCGGCTTCCTTGTCACCCGGGTTTTTATCCGGGTGATATTTCATGGCCATCTTGCGGAACGCCGATTTGATCTGATCTTCCGTCGCCCCTTTTTTCAGTCCTAATACTTCGTAGTAATCTCTTTTGTCTGCCATAGATATCTCCAATGGGCGGCCCGTTTCGGGCCGCCCTGTTTCCGTTGGGTATTATTCGTCTTTCTTCTCGTCATCGACGACTTCGAAATCGGCGTCCACCACATTGTCGGAAGAGTCTTCCTGCGCCTGAGTAAAGTCTTCCTGGGCGGATTCTTCGCCGCCGGCGGCTGCCTGTGCCTGTTCATAGAGCTTCGTGGACATCACGTGGAACTCGTTGGTCAGCGTCTCGATCCTGGCCTTGATATCTTCCAGTGTGCCGTTTTCCAGGACCTTTGCCAGTTCTTCCTTCGCAGCGGTGATTTTGTCCACTTCCTCCTGGGACAACTTTCCTTCCAGCTGTTTCAGATTCTTCTCGGTTTCGTATATCAGCGTCTCAGCCTGGTTACGGGTTTCGATCTCTTCTTTCTTCCGCTTGTCCGCTTCCGCAAACTCTTCCGCTTCCTTGACTTTTTGCTTGATCTCGTCTTCCGACAATTTCGAGGAGGACGTGATGGTTATGCTCTGCTGCTTTCCGGTGCCCAGATCCTTTGCACTGACATTTACGATACCGTTCGCATCGATGTCGAAAGTCACTTCGATCTGAGGCACGCCCCGGGGTGCTGCCGGAATGCCGGTCAGCTGGAAACGCCCCAGCGTGATATTGTCAGAGGCCATCTGACGCTCGCCCTGCATGACATGGATGTCCACTGCACTCTGATTGTCGGCCGCCGTGGAAAAGATCTGGCTCTTCTTTGTAGGAATCGTCGTATTGCGCTCGATCAGCCTGGTGGCCACACCGCCCAGCGTCTCGATCGACAGGGACAAAGGAGTCACATCCAAGAGCAGCACATCTTTAACTTCTCCGGTCAGTACGCCTGCCTGGATCGCGGCACCGATGGCAACGCATTCATCGGGATTGATCCCCTTGAACGGTTCCTTCCCTGTAATGCTCTTGACGGCTTCCTGCACGGCGGGGATCCGGGTGGATCCGCCGACCAGGATCACTTTGTCGATGTCCGCTGTGGTCACACCGGCATCTGCCATGGCTTTTTTCATAGGTTCGATCGTGCGCTTGACCAGATCTCCCGTCAACTGATCGAATTTTGCCCGGGTCATATCCATGCTCAGATGCAGCGGGCCGTCGGCATTGACCGTAATGAACGGCAGATTGATGTTGGTCGTCTGGGAAGAAGACAGTTCTTTCTTCGCTTTCTCCGCAGCTTCTTTCAGCCGTTGCAGCGCCATCTTGTCCTTTCGAAGATCCACACCGTTCTCCTTGGCAAACTGGTCTGCCATGAAGTTCATCAGCACGTTGTCAAAATCGTCTCCGCCGAGTTTGGTGTCTCCGTTGGTCGACAGTACTTCGAACACGCCGTCTCCCAATTCCAGGATCGATACGTCGAACGTACCGCCGCCCAGATCGTATACGAGGATCTTGTGATGTGATGTATCTTTATCCAATCCGTAGGCCAGCGCTGCCGCAGTCGGTTCGTTGATGATTCTCTTTACATCCAGTCCCGCGATCTGTCCCGCATCTTTCGTGGCCTGCTTCTGGCTGTCCGAAAAGTATGCCGGCACAGTGATGACCACTTCCGTTATTTTTTCGCCCAGATAGCTTTCCGCATCGGTCTTCAGCTTCGTCAGGATCATCGCTGATATATCCTGAGGCGTGTATTCTTTTCCGTCGATGGTGCTCTTGTGACTCGAGCCCATGTGCCGTTTGATGGAAGAGATCGTCCGGTCCGGATTGGTGATGGCTTGACGTTTGGCTGTTTCGCCCACGAGCCGCTCACCGCCTTTGGTGAATCCGACCACGGAAGGTGTCGTTCTGTTCCCTTCTGCGTTTGTGATGACAGTCGGCTCTCCGCCTTCCAACACAGCCACACAGCTGTTCGTGGTTCCCAAGTCTATTCCGATTACTTTACCCATTTTTTATACCTCCAATTATTCTGCCTTTTACTTATTCTGCGCGATCTGCCGCCACGACTACCATTGCGGGGCGAATGACTTTCTTGTTGAGCATATACCCCTTTTTCATAATCTTTGTTACCGACCCGCCTTCGCAGGATTCGCTGGGCTCCGTCATCACCGCATGGTGATAGACGGGATCGAATGGTTTCCCCAAAGCATCGATGACTTCGACATGATTCTTCTCCATTACGTCGAGAAGCTGTTTCAGAATCATGGCCATCCCTTCCATCAGCCGGGCTTCGCCGGCTTCCCAGGAATGATCCATGGCGCGCTCAAAATTATCTATCACATCAAGCAACTCCAATACGATCTTTTCGTTGGCGTATGCATAGACGTCGTTTCGTTCTTTTTCGGACCTTCGCCTGAAGTTTTGGAAATCGGCTGCCAGTCGCAGATACCGAGTCTGTAGATCTTCTTCCTGCTCAGACTGCTCCTTGCCCTCGACTTCTTCTCCCCGGAGCTGTTCAGGCATGTCCGTTTCCGGCTCAGTCTTCTTTTTTTTGCGTTTTTCTTCACTCATCCTTTTCTTCTCCCTTTAGCTGAAATGTCTGACTGATATTGTCCGTCATGTACTTGATGACAGAAGTGATCTCTCCGTACTTCATTCGCGTGGGGCCGATCACACCGAGTTTCCCCACCAATCTGCCGTCGATTCGATAATCCGCAGTGATCAGACTGCAATCTTTCATATACTCTTTCGCATTTTCGCTGCCGATGGTAATGATCAGCCCATTATCCCGGTTAATAAGTACTTCGGTAAACTGCTGCTTTTGTTGAACCATTTCGATAAAACATCGCGCTTTATCGATATCGTTGTATTCCGGTATGGAAAAGATATTCGTCAATCCCTCCATATACAGGTCCACCGACAGCAAGCGTTCCAAGGTATCCAGAAAATCCGGCGCAATGCGCTGGGCAAAGTCGTGCAGCGCGAACATATCATTTTCGAATGCTTTTACGATGTCTACCGTCAGGATGTCGTTGATGGTTTTGCCTTTGAAGTTATGTGTCATGACTTTGGACATCAGTTCCAGGTTTTCAGCCGTATAGGGATGCTCCAGCCGGATGTTGGTGCTGCTGACCTTACCGTCTTGTCCGATGATCATTAGGACGACCGTCCGCTCGTCCACGGGAAGAAAATTCACATATTTGAGCGTATTGTCCACACGGTTCGGGGTGATCGCAAAAGAAGCCAAATTCGTCAATTCCGACAGCAGCGTGGCCGCATAATGCACTGTGCGCTCCAACTCCCGTACGTTTTTTGTGAGTTTTTCGGTGATGATCGCTTTTTCTTCTGCCGAAACCTCATAATCGTTCATCATCTGATTGACGTACAGACGATAAGCCTTATCGGAAGGGACGCGCCCGGCCGATGTATGCGGATGGCTCAGATAGCCCATTTCTTCCAGATCGGACATCTCGTTCCGAATCGTTGCCGGACTGATACCCATGTCGTATTTCCTTGACAGCGTCCGGCTACCTACCGGTTCGGCGGAATAGATGAAGTCCGCCACGATCGCTTGAAGGATTTGCAGTTTTCGTTCACTGAGTTCCATGGGGCCCTCTCATTTCTGTTCCGGTCAGTCTCCTCTGATGTTGTTAGCACTCTATATAAGTGAGTGCTAACATTACCATTAATATACCCCCCGTCAGGGGGGTTGTCAATAGCCTTATGCAAAATATTTCTGCATGTTCTCCAAGAGTCTGGCGTGGAATACACAACGGAAACTGCACAACTTGGCCAACCGCAGAACACGCATGGAGAAAATCGTGAGATCGGAGTCGGCCAAAACCGTATAGGGTGCATAAAACGAACGGCCGGCAGGCATTTGGTCGAACAGGTATCCGCCGGGCCCGATTTTCTCCAGCGTCCCATCGGTGGATACGGTCAATGCCGTGCCCTCGAGTACGATGCCGGCAAACATCCGCTCTTCTCCTTCCCGAAAAACCGTTTCTCCCTTGGGAAACGATTCAACGACGGCATCCATGCATTTTCGCAGCCACAGGATATCTTCATCCTGAGTGATGCCTTCAAAAGCGGGGTGTGCTTTGATTTGATTCAAATACTGTTCCATTATGTCCTCCCTCGACCCATTGCGCAACGAACAGCTCTGTGCCAACCGTCCAAAAGTTCCGAACTTTTTTGATCGGTCACGGCGGGAATAAAACTGCCCGATATTTCCCAGTTCTCTTTGATGTCCGCCAAATCTCTCCAGAATCCTTCTGCCAAGCCCGCCAGGTATGCGGCACCCAGTGCTGTCGTCTCGATGCATACCGGCCGTTCCACTTCGGTCTGTATCAGGTCGGACTGGAATTGCATCAGAAAATCGTTGGCACAGGCCCCGCCGTCTACGCGCAGAGATCGGAGTCGTACGCCGGAATCTTCCTCCATGGCCAAAAGCACATCATACGTTTGATAGGCAATCGCTTCCAGAGTGGCACGGATCAGATGATTTCTGTTGACGCCCCGTGTCAGCCCCACGATGGTCCCTCTGGCGTAAGGATCCCAGTATGGCGCGCCCAGACCCACAAAAGCAGGGACAAAGTACACACCGTTTGTATCCGGCACTTCCCGTGCACAGCGTTCCGACTGAGCGGCATCCCGAATGAGACCCATTTCATCCCGAAGCCACTGAATGGCTGCGCCGGCAATGAATATAGACCCTTCCAGAGCGTACGTCACTGCGCCGTCAAGTCCCCATGCGATCGTGGTCAGCAATCCGTTGTGAGACGCAACAGGCTCACGCCCGGTATTCATCAGCAGAAAACAGCCGGTTCCGTAGGTATTCTTCGCTTCCCCTTTTTGAAAACATGTCTGGCCAAACAGCGCAGCCTGCTGATCTCCGGCGACTCCGCCGATGGGAATCGCACCGCCGAACAGGTCGGATCGCGTCTCTCCGAAAGAACCTGAAGAAGGCCGTACGTCGGGAAGCATCGCAGAAGGGATCCCGAACAGATCCAGAAGCTCCGGATCCCATTCCAGCGTATGGATGTTGAACAACATGGTGCGGGACGCATTGGAATAGTCCGTCGCATGGACACTTCCCCCCGTCAGATTCCAAAGGAGCCATGTATCCACCGTTCCAAACAGCCACTCCCCCCTTTCGGCTTTTTCCCGTCCGCCCGGAACGTGATCCAAAATCCAACGGATCTTCGTTGCGGAAAAATAAGCATCCAAAGGAAGGCCGGTTTTTTCCCGAATCAAACCGGACACGCCTCGCGTTGTCATTTCATCGCAAAACCCTGCCGTCCGTCGGCATTGCCACACGATGGCCGGGTACACCGGCAGTCCGGTGTTTCGATCCCATACCAGCGTCGTTTCTCTCTGATTCGTAATGCCTATGGCAGCGATATCTTCCGCCTCGGCCTTGATTTTATGTATCGCCTCCTGGGCAACGCCGATTTGGGAGGACCAGATCTCCATCGCGTCGTGTTCGACCCATCCGGGCTTCGGATAGGATTGGGCAAACTCCTTTTGCGCCATGGAAACCTGTTTGCCGGAACGATCGAACAGAATGCACCGACTGCTGGTAGTCCCCTGATCCAGGGACATCACGTATTTTTTTTCATTTCCCATGGGATCCTCCTTCACGATTCAATAATCTGCTCAGCACGAGATTGGTTCGGTCCAGCCCCCGATTTGTAAAGCGGAGGGATCTCCCGTCGCTGATCAGAAGTCCTTCGCGGATGAGCGCTTCCGTCGTCGTCCCGAATTCCGACAGGAAATCCGTTTCGAATCGAGTCTTGAAATCCGCATATTCAAACCCGTAGATCTTCCGAAGCGTTGTGAATAAATAATCGCCTATTTGTTCTTCGACGCTTTCCGCGGAACTCTTGTCGGAAAATTCCCCTGCTGTATATGCGTCCAGGTCTGCAGTGTTTTCGCTGCGGACATTCTCCAGATAGGAGTGGGCTGCCAGACCGACTCCCAGATATTCCCCCATCGTCCAATACTTCAAGTTGTGCCTGCAGAAACGGCCCGGGAGCGCTGTGGAGGACACTTCGTAGTGTTCATATCCGCTTTCACCCAAATGTTTTACGGCGGAACGATACATCTGCCGATTGACGTCCCAGGGGGGAAGATCTATTTTTCCCGCCTTGTAATCCGAATAAAACGAGGTCCCTTCTTCCAACTGCAAACTGTAAAAGGATACATGGGCTGGTTCCCATGAAGCCACCCGGACCAGGGTGTCCCGCCAGATCCCGGCAGTTTGCCCCGGAAGACCGAACATCAGATCCACGTTGATGTTATCCGTCACACAGCCCTGAATTCGTTTGAAGCTTTCCTCTGACGTACGGGCGTCGTGCACGCGGCCCAGGCGACGCAAAAGTGCATCATCGAGGCTCTGCACGCCGAGGCTGACCCGATTGAAGCCCCCTGCCTCCATGCGGCGGCACTGAAGCGCATCGACGCTTTCGGGATTGGCCTCGATGGTCATTTCCAGCCGATCCCGGCCCACGACGGAAAACAGCCTGAAAATCTCTTCGACCACATCGTTGATCTGCCCCATATCCAGCATCGTGGGCGTGCCGCCGCCGAAATAAATCGTGTCCACTTGATATCGGTCCTTCAGCAGAACGGCCTGCTGGGCCAATTCCCGTTTCAGTGCAGCGATGTAGCGCTGCCGGAAATCCGGATCCCCGGATCCTTTCGCAAATGAAACAAAGTCGCAATATCGACATTTCTGCCGGCAAAACGGGATGTGCACATAGATTCCCAGCGGCTTGCGCGAGCAGCCGTTTTTACCCTCCACACGGTTCTTTTCACTTGGAATCATCGTATTTCAGTACTGCTGTAAAAGCTTCTTGCGGCACTTCCACGCTTCCGAATTGACGCATGCGCTTCTTGCCCTCCTTCTGCTTTTCCAGCAGCTTCTTCTTTCTGGAAATATCACCGCCATAGCATTTGGCCAAGACGTCCTTCCGGTACGCCCGCACCGTCTCTCTGGCGATCACTTTCTGTCCGATGGAAGCCTGGATCGGCACTTCGAACTGATGCATGGGAATCACGTCCTTGAGCTTCTCGCAGACGAATCTCCCCCGCTGATAGGCTTTGGACTCGTGAACGATCATGGACAGCGCATCGACGATCTCCCGGTTCAGAAGGATATCCATCTTGACCAGCTGGGACTTTTGATAGTGGGAAAACTCATAGTCCAGAGAGCCGTATCCCCGGGTCTTGGATTTCAACGCATCGAAAAAATCATAGATTACTTCATTCAGAGGCAATTGATAGTGGAGGGCGACCCGGGTCTCCGTCAGGTACTCCATGTGCTCCATCACGCCTCTCCGATCCTGACACAGCTCCATAATGGTGCCCACGTACTCCTTGGGCAGCATAATGCTTGCCTTGACCATGGGTTCCTCGATGTGGCTGTATGTGGTGGCCGCCGGAAGATTCGACGGATTCTGGATCATCAGGACGGCTCCGTCGTTCATAACTACCCGATAAATAACGCTGGGCGAAGTGGTAATGATGCCCAGGTCGAACTCCCGCTCCAGCCGTTCCACGATGATCTCCATGTGCAGCAGTCCCAAAAATCCGCATCGGAAGCCGAAGCCCAACGCGGTGGAAGTTTCCGGTTCAAACAGGAGTGCCGCATCGTTTACCTGGAGTTTTTCCAGGCAATCTCTTACGTTTTCGTATTTTTCGCCCTCGGCGGGATAGATGCCGCAGTACACCATAGGCTGCACTTTTTTATAGCCGTGCAACGCTTGAGGCGCCGGATTGCGATCCAGCGTGATCGTGTCTCCCACACGGGCGTCGGATACCTGTTTGATGCTTGCGCAGAGATATCCCACAGCACCTGCGGACAAACTGCCGACAGGAGTCTGGACCGGCGATATGACGCCCACTTCAGTCACTTCGTACACTTTCTTGGTGTTCATCAGGCGGATCATGTCGCCGACCCGGACCGAGCCGTCGAAAATCCTTGTGTAAATGACCACTCCTTTATAGTTATCGTAATAGGAATCGAAAATCAGCGCTTTGAGCTTTCCTTTCGGATCCCCCTTCGGCGCCGGTACCTTTGCGACGATCTCTTCCAGAACATCCTCGATGTTCACCCCTTCTTTGGCGGAGATCAGCGGTGCATGATCCGCCTGGATGCCGATGACATCCTCAATCTCTTGTTTGACTTCCTCCGGTCTGGCAGATGCCAGGTCGATCTTGTTGATGACAGGAACGATCTCGAGATTCTCTTCCAGTGCAAGGTAAACATTGGCCAGCGTCTGCGCCTCCACCCCCTGCGTGGCGTCCACGACAAGGACGGCTCCCTCGCAGGCAGCCAGGCTTCGGGATACTTCGTAGGTAAAATCCACATGTCCGGGCGTATCGATGAGGTTAAACACATATTCGTGGCCGTCCCGGGCATGGTAGAGCAACCGGGTCGCCTGGAGCTTGATCGTGATCCCCCGCTCCCGTTCCAGATCCATATTATCCAAAAACTGTTCCCGCATATCCCGCTGTGCCACGGAACCGGTTCGTTCCAGCAAGCGATCCGCCAGCGTGGATTTCCCGTGGTCAATGTGGGCAATGATGCAAAAATTCCTGATATAGGTTTGATCGTCTTTCATGAGTCCTCCAATTGATTCTGTCTCACTGTATTATATGGTATCGATGTTTGTCTCACAAGGAGAAATTAGTGCTTGCAATCGAGCTTGGGGTATAATATACTTCAACTTGCGATATTTTATGAAAGTGGGGTGAATAGGTATGGCAAATATCAAATCTGCCAAGAAAAGAATCAGCGTCATTACGAAAAAGACCGCAGCGAACAGACGAATCAAGAATCATCTGAAAGCCGTTGTCAAGAATTTCGACAAAGCGCTGGCGGAAGGCAATTTCGACGTTGCGGCTGAAAAGCTTGCAATGGCAGACAAACGGCTGAAGCAAGCCGCTGCCAAGGGAACGATCCATAAGAACACAGCTTCCAGGAAAATTTCCAGAATGGCAATTGCATTCAACAAAGCGAAGGCAGAATAATCTCACCCGTCCCCACAGTGCATGCGTTCATGCACAAAAACGCGCAAAACCGGGCAGTGTCTCCCCGGTTTTTTTCTTTGCCTTTTTACTCTGCAAGGAGCGCGACAAAATCTTTGACGCGTTGCGTCACATCCGGTGCTCCGAACACAGCCGCACCCGCGACAAGGATATCCACGCCGGCTTCTTTGAGCCGGACGGCGTTTTCCAGATTGACGCCTCCGTCCAGCTGGATCAACAGTGCCGGATGACGTTCCTTTCTCATTTCGTTCAGTCTCTTGAGTTTGTCCCAGGTGGCAGGGATGAACTTCTGTCCGCCGAAGCCCGGATTTACGGACATGACGAGTACCAGATCCAGATCTTCCAGAATATAATCCAACGTGGAAAGAGAAGTAGCCGGATTCAGGGCCACACCGGCTTTCACACCCAGCGCCTTGATCTGCTGGATCGTGCGATGCAAGTGTTGACAGGCCTCCTGATGGACCACGATAAACTCGGTCCTGGGTGTCACGAATTCAGCCAGCAGCAGTTCGGGACGCTGAATCATCAGGTGAACGTCAAGGGGAAGCTCGGTCTTCTCCGCCAAGCTGCGGATCACCGGCGGCCCGAATGTAATATTAGGAACAAAGGTGCCGTCCATGACATCCATGTGGATATAGCCGGCGCCACCGGCCTGAACAGTCCGGATTTGGCCGGCGAGATCGGAAAAGTCTGCTGACAGTAAAGACGGTGCAAGAATGGCCATGGGTTCCTCCTAATATTTCTCCTGAGACCGGATGATCTTCAGCATCTCTTTGTACGAACGATAGCGGCTCGGGGCAATCCGCCCCTCCTCCACCGCTGACAGGACCGCGCAGTCCGGTTCCGATACGTGCCGGCAGTCCTGAAATCTGCAGGATCCTTCGAGCGAGCGGATCTCCGGAAAGCACCGGGAGAGTTCGTCTTCTTCCATTTCACCAGGATCATAAGAAGTGAATCCCGGGGTGTCGAAAAGTTTCATTCCGTTCCCCGTAAAAAGTTCTGTATGTCGCGTCGTATGGCGCCCTCGCGCGGTCTTTTCGCTGATCGTCCCCGCAGGGTTTTTCTCTTCCCCCATCAAGACGTTTAACAGTGTGGATTTCCCCACACCGGAAGGTCCCGCAAGAGCGGCCTGAGTGCCCTGAAGCGCTTGTTCCAGCCTATCGATCCCTTCCCCGGTTTTTCCGCTGACGAAGTGTATCGGATAAACCCCTCCGTACATGTCGATCATATCATTGCGAACATCCTCACCGGCCAGATCCATCTTGTTGACGCACAAAATCACCGCGGCGCCGGCCAGCTCTGCCGTTACGGCAAAAAGATCCGTGAGATAGCAGTTCGGCAGAGGATCTCTGGCTGCGATCACCAGCACCATCGTCTCCACATTGGCCACCGGCGGTCGTCTGAACATGTTGGTGCGCGGCAGGATCTCGTCGACGGTCGCCTGTCCTTCCGGAGAAAAACCGATTCGCACCCGGTCTCCCACCGCAGGCGTGATGTTGTTCTTCCGGAAGATCCCCCGGGCGCGGCATTCATGGAGTCCGTCTTCGGTCTCCACGTAATAAAATCCTCCGATCCCCTTGACTATGACGCCTGTCATCTATTCCACTTCCCGGCTGAGAAAATCCACCGTCAAATCATAAACAAGTTCGTTGTCGAACCAGACCTTCACAACGCCGTTGCGCCCTGCGCCGCTGACACTGATGACCTCGGATCCATCCTCTTTACTGCGGGGTTCTTTATTGATCGGTGTCCTGGGATCGAATACGCCGTCGGCCACGTTGACGGTCAGCAGAAATTCATCTTTGTCTGCCCGCGAGAAGTCCAGGGGAATGGCCACGGAATTCTGGTCTTCTTCCGGTTTCACTGGCGGATCCTCCGGATCCACGGGCGCACCTGCTCTTGATACGACCAGATCCACCTCGATCGGCTCGGTGACCGTCGTGCCGGGCCCCGGGCTGTGGGAGATGACGGCATTTTCTTCCACGGAAGGATTGTCCGTGTAGGTGATTGCGCCCAGCGTCAAGCCCATGCTTTCGATGATCATCGTCGCTTCGCTGAGCGGCTTTCCGCGGAGGTCGATCACATCGAATTCGCCGAATTCGGGCCCCAGACTGACCTTCAGGCTGACGGAGCTGCCGTTTGCCAGCACAGTCCCTCTAGCGGGGTTTTGTGAAATGACAATGCCTGCAGGAACATTTTCGTTGTGTGCCTCCGTGATACTGCCGGCCTTGTATCCATAGGTTTCCAGAATGTATTTTGCACCCGACAGCGGTTTTCCCTCCACTGCGGGCACCGTTCCGTCTACCTGTCCTTTGCTTATATTCACACGCACGGTGATTCCCGGCTTCACCACGGCCTCGGCCTTCGGGGTCTGGGACAGGATCTCTCCCTCTTCGTAGACATCACTGGGTAGTTCCATGTCGATCTCCAGCAGCAAACCCGCCGGCGACAAGGTTTCCGTCGCTTCTTCTCTGGTAAGTCCCACCAGATCCGGGACGGACACATCCTCTGATACGGCAGCCCCCAGGATGGCTTTATAGATCAACCCGCTGGCAGGAACAGCCAGCGCCAGCGCCAACAAAATGACGGCCAGTTTCTCCGGATGAAAAATTACTTTCTTCTTGTTTTTCCCTTTATTCTTGCTGTTCGCTCCGCCTGTTTGTCTGATGACGGCTCCTCCCTCGTTTTTCGATTCCTCTGTGACTGCGGTTCCGCTGGCTACCCGCTCGTTTCCGACGCTGCGTCCGTTTTCGCCGGCCAGTCCCGCTACCGGTTTGGAATACTTGACAAAGCTCAATGCCGTGATCATTTCATCGGCGCTTTTATATCGGTTGATCTGCAGTTTGCTGGTCGCCCGCATAACGATCTCTTCCAGGTCCCCGGGAATCTCCGGATTGTGTCTCGAGGGCGGAATCATGGGCTCGTTCATGTGCTTGACTGCCACTGCGACAGCTGTGTCTCCGTCGAAAGGAACTCTCCCTGTGAGCATTTCATACAGCACGATCCCCAATGCATAGATGTCGGACTTTTCATCGACGTAGCCGCCTCTTGCCTGCTCGGGCGAAAAGTAATGGACAGAACCCATCACGGCCTCCTGCTGACCGTCTACCAGTGTCCCTGTGGAAATCGCTTTGGCGATCCCGAAATCTGTGATCTTGGCCACGCCTTCGGTCGTGATCATGATGTTATGGGGTTTTACATCCCGATGGATCAATTGATGTTTATGGGCGGCGGCAAGGGCAGAGGCTACCTGCCGGGCGATCGTGGTGGCCCGGCGGGGATCCAGCGCCCCTTCCTCTCGAATGATTTGAGACAGTGGCTTGCCGTCGATCAGTTCCATGACGATATAATAGATATTTCCTTCCTTCCCCACATCATAGACATTCACGATGTTGGGGTGGACCAAGCCGGCGGCGGTTTGGGATTCTCTCCGAAAGCTTTCGATGAACACCAGATCTTTGGTGAATTCCGGCTTCAGGATCTTGATCGCCACATGGCGATTCAGCAGTCTGTCCCTCGCCTTGAAAACGACAGCCATTCCGCCTTCCCCGATTTTTCCCGCCAACTCATATCTGCCGGCCAGTATTCTGCTTCCCATACGTTCCGTTCCTCCCGTTACTGTATCTTGATGCAGATGACGGAGATGTTGTCTTTCCCGCCTCGCTGATTTGCCTCTTCTACCAGTTCCGTAGCCAGGCGGTGCATCGTTTGGGTGCTCGTGCTCAGCGCGAAAATCCGCTCCGAGTCTATCTCTCCGTACAATCCGTCGGTACAGAGAAGAATGATATCTCCGGGAGCGGTGTCAAACCGGAAAAAATCCGGCACCACATCAGGTTCGCCGCCGATGGCACGGGTGATCATGTTGCGATCCGGATGCGCCATGGCTTCTTCCCTGCTGAGCAGACCCGATTTGATCAGCGACTGCACACAGGTATGATCTTCCGTGATCTGCCGTATGCTGTCTTTTCGTATCAGATACGCGCGGCTGTCGCCCACATTCACCACATACGCCACGCCTTCTTTCAAATAGCAAAGGACTGCAGTCGTGGCCATTCCTTCGTTTTCGCCTTCCCGCTGCGCCTTCTTGTATATGAGTTCATTGGCTCCCGAGAAACATTTTTCAAAATATCTTCGCAGATTGGACTTTCCGCTCACATCCGACAACGGATGCAGCGCCACGTACTGCGCGATATATCCGACCGCCATGCGACTGGCCAGTTCGCCCGAATTATGTCCGCCGACACCGTCGGCTACGATATACAACTGCTGCTGAGGCAGGACGAACAGCGCATCTTCGTTCCCTTCTCTGCGCACACCTCTGTCGGTTTTAAATCCTACACTGATCATTCTGCCTCCTCATTAGACAGATATAAAAACCATCGGTTCCGTGAACAGAAGGAAGCAGCTGCACCTGCTCTTCTTTTTTGTATTCGGGATTCGCTGCCAGAAAAGCGTCTGTCACTTCTTCGTTCTCTGCAGGATTCACGGTGCATGTGGTGTACAGAAGACGTCCCTCTTGCCTGACGTACTTCCCGGCCACTGCGAGCAATTCTGTTTGGATCTTCCTGAGCGCTTCCTCTTTTTTCTTGAAGGGTTGCAGTTTGATCTCGGGTTTTCTGCGCACCACGCCCAACCCGCTGCAGGGCGCATCCACCCACACGCAATCAGCAACGGAATCCAATGTCGGATCGTACCTGCTGCTGTCTCCGGCCGATGTCTCTATGATGGCGATGCCCAGGCGCTTTGCCTCGTCGCTGATCCTGTGGAGTTTTTCGGCATGAATATCATAAGAGCAGATATTGCCGCGGTTCATCATATGTTCTGCGGCAGCGCAGGATTTTCCTCCCGGTGCGGCACAAAGATCCAACAAGCAATCTCCCGGCCGTGGGTCGAGCAATTGAACCGCCAGTTGGGAACTCTCATCCTGTACGGAAAAAAATCCCCCCCGATACAGATCGCCGGACAGGATCTCTCCTCCGTCCAGACAGACCGCCGTTTCCGTCAAACGTCCCGCCTCGGGCGCAAATCCTTCCGCAACGAGCGCCTCCATCAGTTCGGGCCGTCGAATCATCAGCAGATTCGTTCGCAGCGTCAGCGGCGGAACGTTCCGGCTGCTTTCCAGAAGCCCACGCGCCGTCTCTGTTCCGTAGGCACGAAGCCACATCGCAACGATCTCCGCGTGGCAGGAATACCGAACGGAGAGATGAAAGAGTTCGTCCGCCGGATCCGGGAGCACGATGCTTTTGCCGCTTCGCACAAATGCCCGAAGCACGCCGTTCACGAACCCTCTCTGTCCTTTGAAAAAACGGCCGGCCAACTTGACCGTCTCGTCCACAGCCGCATAATCGGACACGCCGTCCATCCCTATGAGCTGATAGAGTCCCATCCGCAACAATATGCGCAGACCCGGCTTCAGTCGGGTTTTCGGATCACGCAGCAAATGATCGATGTTGTAATCCAGGAGCAATTGATTTCGGAGCACCCCGTAAGCCAGCTCCCGCACAAAGGCCGGGGCCCGGACGCCGGGATTCCGAACATGCCGGTTGACGGCCAGATTTGAATAGGTCTCTTCTGTCTGCACGTCTTTCAGTATCAGATATGCGGCATGTCGATCCTGATCCATCGCCACTTAATTGCGCCGCATCAGGAAAATCCTGAGCAAGTTGGCAACCGCCATGGCAAGCGCGGCGATATACGTAAGCGCAGCGGCGCTCAGCACTTTTTGGGCCGCAACGGATTCCTCCTGTGTCGAGACGGCGCCGACAGCTACCAGTTGAGCGATCGCACGCTTGCTGGCATCCAGTTCCACCGGAAGCGTCACAAGATGAAATATGACGACGCCCATAAAAAGGACGACACCCAGATTAAACAAAACGTCCCCCATCCCCGGACCGATGATCAAGCCGATGAACAACAGCGGCCAGGCGGCCATGGATCCGATGTTGACCACCGGAACGATGGCGTTACGAAATTTCAGCGGCGCATAGGCGGTACTGTGTTGGATCGCATGCCCGGCTTCGTGGGCCGCAATGCTGATGGATGCCACCGACGGAGTGCTGTACACAGCATCCGACAGATTCATCGTTCGCTGAAGCGGATTGTAGTTGTCCGTCAAATTTCCCGGGATCCGTTGAATCGGCACATCGGAAAGTCCGTTGGTATCCAGTATCATCCTGGCCACCTGCGCTCCGGTCATACCGGTCGTATTTCTTACGTTGGCGTATCGTCTGTACGCAGATGAGACCTTTCCCTGTGCGTACATTGCAAAAAGAATGGCCGGGATCAGTACGATCATCGAAGTATAGTATCCCATTTGTTATCCCCTTTCCATCGTTGAATCATTGATCCATTATCAGATATTCTACCCTAAAAACGCGCCTATTTCAATTTTGTTTCCCAAAAGATACTCTGCGGCGTCCATGGCCTTCTTCCCGGGCATCTGTATGCGTTTCAACACCACGCTTCCGTCTCCGCAGGATACGACGATCCCGTCTCGGTCAGCCCGCAGGATCATTCCCGGCGGCCGGCTCCCGTTGCGCCCGCCGGGCACCGCTTCGTGTATTTTCATTATCTTGCCTTCGTAGTTTGTCCAGGCACACGGCCGGGAGTACATGCCGCGCACCAGGGCGCAGATCTCTTCCGCCGATTTGGAAAAGTCGATGGCAGCATCCGACTTTGAAATCATAGGCGCATAGCTGGCCATGGCAGACTCTTGCGGTCTGCGGGGCGCGGTTCCCGACAGGATTGCCGGCAATTCCCGCATCAACAAATCGGCGCCCAGCTGCGCCAGTTCCTCGTAAAGCTCTGCCGTCGTTTTGTTTCCCACATCCGTACAGGCGGCAGCGATGATGTCGCCGGTATCCATTCCTTCGGACATGTACATCAACGTCACGCCGGTGGTGCTGCATCCATCGATCACCGCCCGGTGGATGGGCGCTGCGCCGCGATACTGCGGCAGGATCGAACCGTGGATATTGATACAGCCTCTTTTCGGAATGTCCAGCAACGCTTTGGGGAGTATTTTCCCGTAGGCTGCCACTACGATCAGATCCGGATCGACCTCCTTGATCATCGAAAGGAATTCATCGTTGTCTTTCAAATATTCCGGTGTGGCTACCGGAAGTCCCCGCTTCATCGCTTCCCGTTTGACCGGACAGCTTTGGACTTTTTTCCCGCGGTGCCGGGGGCGGTCCGGCTTCGTGACGACCAATGCCACCTCGCAACCCGAATTGTACAGGGAGACCAGGGCCGGAACGGCAAAATCCGGCGTCCCCATATAAATGATTTTCATTCTTCGTCCTCTGCCGCTTGGTCCGCGCTATGGATCTGTTCTGCCTTATCGATGAACAGGATCCCGTCCAGATGATCGCATTCGTGACAAAAAGCCACGGCCAGCAGGCCCTCGCCTTCGTATTCCACGGGGTTTCCTTCAGGAGAAAACCCTTTGATCCTGACGTACTGCGGCCGTCGGACACGCCCGATCATCCCGGGAACCGATAAACAACCTTCCTCTTCAAATTGTTCACCCCGGGTCTCAACGATTTCCGGATTGATCAGCCGATACAACTGTCCGTCCATTTCAATGACGATGATGCGCCGCAAAATCCCGACTTGCGGCGCCGCAAGGCCGAGTCCGTGCTCGGCGCGCATGGTTTGGACCATGTCCTCGGTAATATCACGGATCCTGTCGTTGATTTCCAGGACTTCCCGTGCATGTTTTCTCAGGACATCGTCTCCTTCGGTAACGATATTTCTCAGTGCCATTTTTCCTCCTGTTTACATAAAAGAATACGGGTTTACATCCATGGTGAGCAAAGATGTGGCTGTTTTCTCTTTCGTATACACCCGTTTCAACTGCTGAAGGATCTCGGTCGTACTTCTCCGCTGTCCTTCCGGCGATTTGATCAGGATCTGATATCGGTAGGCTCCGCCTGCCTTGTTCAACGGTGCGGGTGTCGGGCCCAGGATCGTCAGCTCTTTCCCGGCTTTTCGCCTGAGCCAGCGGGCGCATCGCTCGGCCAGTTCCGCCGCCCGATCTTCCTCGACATCGGAGACGATCATCTGAAACAGATCGCAAAACGGTGGATACTGAATCTGTTCCCGCAGGCGGATTTCTCCGTTGTAAAACGACCTGTAGTCGTGATGGGCCGCCCAACGAAGCGCTTCGTGGTCCGGCGTATACGTCTGTATGATCACCTGTCCGATTTGATCGCCCCGCCCCGAACGTCCGGCAGCCTGAGTCACCAGTTGAAACGTACGTTCCGCACTGCGGAAGTCCGGAATGTTCAGTGTTACATCTGCGCTGACGATCCCCACAAGACCCACGTTGGCGATATCAAGGCCTTTGGCCACCAATTGCGTTCCGATCAGGATATCTGCTTCATGCTTCTCGAATTCGGAAAGGATCGCCTCCATAGCGCCCTTTTTGCGGGCGGAATCCAGATCCAAACGCCGAACGCCGGCATCGGGGAACAGTTCCCGCACCTTTTCCTCTACTTGCTGCGTTCCTGCGCCGAAGCTGCGAATCGTCCTGCCTCCGCAGACCGGACACTGTGCAGGCAGGGGTTCTTTTCTGCCGCAGTAGTGACACATACACACATTCAAATCTTTATGATAAGGCATGGAGATGCCGCATTCGTCGCAGCGAAGCACATGACCGCACTCTCTGCAGGAGACGAAGGATGCATATCCGCGCCTGTTCAGGAACAGGATGATCTGCTTCTTTTTCTCCAGATTCTCTCGAATCCCGTCCGCCAGGGCCCGGGAAAAAATGCTGCGGTTCCCGCGGCGCAGTTCCTCCCGCATATCTGCGATATGCACCCGGGGCATCGGCGTTTCATTATACCGTTCCGTCAGCTGCAGCCGCTTGAACAGCCCCTTCTCACTGCGGTAATAATCCGCCAGCGAAGGCGTGGCGCTGCCGGTCAACACCACAGCATCGTGGCTCATGGCTCGCTTGACAGCCACTTCCAGCGTGTCGTACTTCGGACTTTTATCCGACTTGTAGGATGTTTCGTGGGATTCATCCAAAACGATGAGCCCGATATCCCGCAACGGTGCAAAGACCGCAGACCGGGCGCCGATCACCACTGGAGCACGGCCGCTCCGAATCTTGTCATATTCCACCGCCCGCTGCTTTTTCGTGAGGCGGCTGTGGATCACTGCCACTTTCTCTTTGCCGAAGCGATTCATGAAGCGGCGGATCACCTGCGGTGTCAGGGAAATCTCCGGCACCATCACGATGCCCTGCCGCCCCTGATCCAGTACTTTTTGCATGGATTGAAGGTAAAGTTCCGTCTTTCCCGAACCGGTAACGCCGAACAGGAGAAACACGCGATACTCTTGTCGATCCAGTGTTTCGCTGATCTCACGAAAAGCTTGCTCCTGTTCCGCCGTCAAGGTCTCCGGAACGGAAGCGGAAAAGTCCAAATCTGCGAAGGGGTCCTTCGTCTTTCCCAGGATCTTTATGTCGTCGGGGACAAACATCCTGAGCGCTTCGATATAGCGGCAGAGCGTACGATTCCGCATCCAAAGAGCGGTTTCCAGTTCTTCGGCCGACAGCCGCACATTCGGATCGACCTCCACGACTTCTTTGATATTCCGCATGCCCGCCGGCGGCTGCTCCCGAACGGCGATCACATAGCCGTCCGTCAAACGGTTTCCCCGTGCAAAAGGAACGCGGACCCGGCATCCGGGAGCGACATCGTCTTGGCGACAGGCATACGTGTAGGGTGCGTCGGTCGCGTTGGTATTGTTATCCACGATGAGATCGACGTATTTCATGGATCTCTCCGCGAAAAGCTGCATCCGCAGTAATTCTGCCGGTACAGACCGTATTGGGCGGATAGTGCCAGAGACTCTCGGTATCCGTCTCTCTTCTTGTAGTTTCCGTTTAAATATCTTACCCGCCAAATACCGGCCAGGTCTTTGCCGATCGCCGAGATCGTATCGAAATTTTTATGGGGACTGACGGTGAGCGTGGTGTCGAACCCGTCGAAACCACCCTCGGCGACACGGCGTGCCGTTTCCCGAAGACGCAAGAAAAAACAGCGGCTGCAGCGCGCACCTCCCTCAGGTGCTTGCTCCAGACCCCGGACTGCATTATAATACACCGAAGGGTCGTAGGATCCTTCGATCATGCCGATCTCGACCTGTTCCGCAGCTCCGAACTCTTTGAGGAAACGGATCTGCTCCGCCTTGCGGTGCTCGTATTCCGAAGGATCTGTGATGTTCGGATTATAGAAAAAAACCGTCACACTGAATTCCGGAATCAACCGGCGGATCACTGCAGTGGAACAAGGGCCGCAGCAACTGTGCAGCAATATTCTTTTTTTCGCATCGTATGCCTGCATTTTTACTCCTTAAAGACATAAAATTATACCATGAAGAGCGCCGATTGTCATCCGTCTGCCTCCCGGAGAAACAGATGAACAAAGAGAATCCTTTCGGATCCGTACACTTTCATACCATCGGGACCTTCCTGAAAAACGAATTCGGCCGCCGGGTGGTCAAACTGTCCCTGGACGGCGGTTTTACCTGCCCCAATCGGGACGGCACTGCGGGATGCGGAGGGTGTCTGTTTTGTTCCGAAGACGGCGGCGGTCATTATGCGGGAACGATCGGAGACCAGATCGATCTGCTCGGTCGAAAATGGCCGGAAAGCGCTTATATCGCTTATTTCCAAAAGCATACCAACACCTATGCGCCGGTTTCCGTCTTGCGGCATCTGTGGGATGACGCACTTTCTTATCCGGGAGTCGTGGGGCTGGCTGTCGCCACGCGCCCGGACTGTCTGCCGGCAGATGTGCTGGATCTTCTATCCGAATACAATCAAAAGACCTATCTTTGGGTGGAACTCGGTCTGCAGACCTCTCGCGAAGATACTGCAAAAGCCATGAATCGCTGCTACGAAAACATCGTTTTCGAACGCGCCATGACCCAGTTGTCCGTCCGCGGGATCAAAGCCGTGATCCACCTGATTTTGGGCCTTCCCGGGGAAACCGGAAAGGACATGGCGCGGAGCGCCGCATATGTTTCGTCCTTCCATCCTTTCGGATTGAAACTGCATATGCTCTATGTATTAAAAAATACAGGTCTGGCCGACCTGTATCCCCAAACATTCCGAACGCTGGCTTTGGAAGAGTATATCGCTCTTGTCGTGGATATCCTTGAAAAATTGCCCCGGGAAATCACGATCCACAGGCTGACCGGCGATGCGCCCGCGAATCAATTGATCGCACCGCTGTGGAGCAGAGACAAACACGCCGTGCTCAACGGCATCCAGAAAGAATTCAAAGCAAGGGGCACCTTCCAGGGGATTTATTCCTCTCCGATGTCCTCCAGATGATAGTGTTTTCTGCACAGTGATACATACATTTCATTGCCGCCGATCACGATCTGCTCCCCGGAGCGCACCATCTTTCCCTCCACGATCCGGGCGACCATCGTTGCTTTTCGCCCGCAGTGGCAGATCGTTTTGATTTCCTCGATCTTATCGGCATAGACCAGCATGTAATAGGATCCCTCGAACAACTCATTTCTGAAGTCGTTTTTCAATCCGTAGGCCAATACCGGCGTATCGTATTCGTCCACGATGCGCACAAGATCCATGATATGCTGCTTTTTCAAGAACTGGCACTCGTCGATCAATACGCAGTGGATGGGCTTTTCCTTTTGGGCATCCTTGAACAGTTCCAGGATGCTGATCCTGTCGTCGATCTTCGTCGCCTCTCTTGAAATACCGATTCGGGAGGTGATGCGCCCGGCTCCGTACCGATTGTCGACGGACGGAATCAGAACCAAGACATTTTTGCCCCGCTCTTCGTAATTGTGCGCCACTTTGATCAGTTCGATGGATTTCCCTGCATTCATGGTGCTGTACCGATAATACAATTGTGCCATATGTCCGGACCTTTCCTTTTGTTATGATTCTGTCACTGCAACTGTATTATAGCAAAAATGAAAACGCCCTGCATCGTATTTTATCACCGGAACCGGGTTATACACTCTTCATCAGTTTTTTGATCCCATGCGTCGAACCGACGGCAACTCCGACGGCGAATCGTCCGAATCCCCCGAAAGGCCAGGAGAACATGCGCCAGGAAAGGCGCAGCACGATATAGAAGGCAAAGAGCACAGCGATGGAGAAACCGATCATAGCGAGCAAGGCATAAGCAATGACCTTGGCCGCGATCTCGACACCGCTCAATTGATCAGACATGACGACCTCCTCTCGAGAAAACCATGGCGGGAGTCTGCCATGGTTATTATACAAGATACGATGTCCAATAAAACGGATATTGCGTGGCGCTCCCGTTTATTTCGGATACAGGAGTTCTACCGCTTCCAAGTGTTCGCGGTACTGCCGCACCACATGATCCGGGCCGAGAATCCTCACATCGCAGCCCAACCCGAAGATCCAGCCGAAAAACTGAGGGCTTATCTCCACGGGGATCCCGATCATAAAGTGCTCCTGATCGACCGTGCAGATCGTCACATCTCTGCCGAACCGGTCGATCACAACGCCGGCCAGGCTGTTGTGAAACAGCAGCCGAACAACACATTCCCTGCCGGCAAACATACTGAACACTTTTTTGGAGTAGGCCGAAACGTCCAGCGCTTTGAACGCATCGATTCCTTCCCGGTCTTCCTCCGTGGCGGAAATGTCGTTCATCTTGTCCACACGGTAGTGTTTGATCATCTTTGCTTCGGAGTCATAGGCGATCAGATAGTAATTTTCGTCGTCCCAGACAAGGGCAAAGGGACTGACTTGGTAGTAGTTGCCGTCTCTTCGGAATTCTCGCTCCTTGTGCACCGTAAAATGAAAATACTTGAACTGTATCTTTTTGTTGCCGGCAATGCCGTTGGAAATTTCGTCCACGTTATAGTAGACGCTTTCGTTCATGGATTTGACCCGGTTCTGCACGAAAACCTGCCGATGAAGCCGTTTGGCCTCGTGAATGCTGGTCAGCTTCTCGATCTTGCGGATCAGCGCCGCTGTTTTTTTCTGTGTGATGAATTTCGAAGATTGAACGCTGTCTACCAGCAGTTTCACCTCCGGCAATTCAAATTCTCTGCTGGCGATAAAATAGCCGGTTTTCTTGGATTTGACCTGTTCGATGTCCAGTCCGAATCGCCTGAGTGCCTCCAGATCGTCGTAGATCGTCTTCCTCTCTGCGGCAATGCCGCAGGCATCCAGCTCCCGGATCATGTCGACAACGCTCAACTGATGGGTTTCGTCGGTCTTTTCCATCAACATTTTCATCAGGTACAACAGCTTCAATTTTTGGTTGGGCGATTTCGCCATGTCTTCCTCCCGTCCATCTTCAAGTTGCACTTTTTTTTTACACAAAATTGAATTATGATAACGTTATCAACCATCGACATCCATGCACACACAAGGAGACACCCATGAAAATATTTCAGGCCACATGCGAACACATCGATGCGATCTACCGAATCACACAACGTGTCGTCCTGGAATCCTATCCCCACTATTATCCGGCGCCCGCAGTGAAATTTATGTCCGATTACCACGACAAGGAAAAAATCGGCCGGGACATTCGGGAAGGAACGATCCTGATGCTGGAAACAGACGACGGCATCCCGGCCGCGACCGGAACCGCCCGGGGATGCCAGATCGGACGGCTGTTCGTCCTGCCGGAATATCAAGGCCGGGGCATGGGTGCATCCTTGATGGACGAATTGGAACAAATCGTTTTTCAATCCTGCGACAGGATCCGGCTGGACGCCTCACTGCCGGCAAAGCCTATGTATATCAAACGCGGCTACAAAGAAATCCGCTACGAAATCCAGTCCGTCGGAAACGGCGATTTCGTGTGCTTCAGTGTAATGGAGCTGAAAAGGCCGGGCGATCGATGTGAATAAGGCTCAGAAGGTCATACTTTCGGTATTTCTGCCTCTGACGGCTTTGATCCTCGTGCTGGATCCCACATCCCCGTCTTTTGAAAAAATCCAGTACGTGCGCTATGCCACGGTCCTCGCCCTGTTTCTCGCTGTGATGATCCTTCCTAAAAAATTTCCGGAACAGAAGACCATGGTACCGGCCTTTTTCTGTATGGCTCTTGGCGATTTTTTTCTCGTTTTCATTTACACGATCGAACAGATTCACCGGGACTTATCCTGGATCGGTATCCTCTCATTTCTGACCGGTTATCTGTTTCTGATCAAAGCGTATCGAAAGAAAAGCAGCAACCCAACCAAAGAATTGGCCGCTCTCGCTCCGTTTTTAACAGCCTCGATCCTGATCGGATGGCACCTGCATCCGTATGTGCACGGACCTGTCATCGGACTGGGCGTCGTGTTCCTGGCTGTTTTATGTATTATGGCCTGGCAGGCAACAACAACGCTTTTCACCCATCATTTTTCAAATAAAACAGCAATCATGATCGCCGCCTCGGGCGCACTGATGTTTCTCTGCGATGCCGGGATCGCCTTCTCGCTGTTCCATCCCTACTATTCCACGGTATACATCGCCTGGCTCAAAAACATCGTCTGGACCGCCTACCTTTCCGGCTGGACGCTGGCTGCCCTGGTCATCGCCGAAGACGACTTTTATACCGGCAGCACGGATATGATATAACCGCCGGCGACCAGGCTTGCCAGATTCGCCACGATCGCGAATATCAGGATCCGACTTTTTTTATGCTCCTCGATGAGCAGCGGCAAGGCGATCATTTCCGCACCCAATACAAAGACCTCGCCAATGACCAGCGCAAAGAGAAGATAGTACGGCATCAACGACCCGCCGTTATTCAGCCAGATATTCAAGGCGCCCTGTGTAAGCAGGTTGACGACAAGAAATACCAGCCAGCTCCGCTTCTCCCGAAAACGGAAGAGCAGGAACACAAGACTTTCGATCAGCAACGTCAAGAACACGCGAATCGACACCAGGATCGCAGACCGGAACGGGTACATCCCGGGTGTAAACAACTGCTCCTCCACATCCAGCGTGTAGACGTTGTTGTACCCCTGAAGTCCGCCTTCCGGCGACCATTCGAAATGCGTCTCCCCTGTTGACACGCGGAAGACATACTGTCCGTCCGCGTCCAGATCACGGGAATAAAAAGCGTAATATCCTTCCCAGGCAACCTTTCGAACGGTCGCCTCGGGCGCCTCTTCGCCGGAGATCAGAACGATGGACAAATCCTCCGGCGGATCGTTCACAAGGATCACCAGGGAAGGCGGCTCCGCCGCATTCGCCCAGATTGTCATGGGCATCATGGATATGCTCAAAATCCCGATCACGATCAACAGCAAACTTTTCTTCACTGCTGAACTCCCTTTGAACCGACTTCCTAGTAGATGCGTCCTGTTATAAGATTCCCTGTCGGAGTCGACTGCTTTTCTGATGATCATCCTATCCTCCTTTTTGTTTCTTCACATTTGATTATACTATAAATTTGTTCAGGAATGGTTTATCATATCCTTATATATGGAATACGATATCCAATCCAATCATGAGGAGGAAAAAATGGACGTAACATTAGCCGTTGTCAACGGTCAGGTGATCACGATGAAGGATCATCAGCAGGCGGAAGCCTTTGCAGTGTGCAAGGATCGCATCGTAAAAGTAGGCAGCACCGAAGAAGTCCTGAAGCTGACGAATCCCATGACAAAGATCATCGATCTGAACGGGAAAACAGCACTGCCCGGTTTTATCGACACCCATCTGCACATCGTAGGCTACGGTTTCGCATTTGAAGCTGTGGACCTGCTTGGCGTCAAATCGATGAAAGAACTCATCGAACGATGCAAGACCTATATCGATGAGAAAAAAGTACCTGAGGGAACCTGGGTCATGGGCCGGGGTTTTGACCAGAATGCTTTTGCCGACGTGGAGGACTTTCCCACATCCAGGGATCTGAACGCAATCTCTATGAAACATCCTGTCCTGTTGGTCCGGACCTGCGGACACATCGGAATCGTCAACGAGCTGGCTCTGGAAGTCACAGGCGTCGGTGAAGAAACCTTCGTTCGGGGAGGCAGCTTTGACAAATACAGAGACGGCACCCCCAACGGCGTCATCCGGGAGGCCTCGCTGGAATGGTTCAAGCAGCAGATGGCCTATGCCAGAAGCGTAGAAGACCTGAAGCGCGCCATCACCACGGGGAGCAAAGTCCTCAACCAGTTCGGCATCACAACGATCCATACGGAAGACTCCTACGATCTGGGATATTCGGGCAACCTGGAAAATCTGCACGAAGCCTATAAGCAGCTGATCATCGAAGGAAAACTGACACAGCGAGTCTATCAGAAGATTTCTCTGCCCAGAACGGAAAACCTGAAAGCATTTTTGGAAGGCCCTCTGCGCACCGGAATGGGCAATGACTACTTCCGAATCGGGCCGGTAAAGTTGTGGGCCGACGGCACCATCGGCGCCCACACCGCCTTTATGCTGGAAGACTATTCGGACCTGCCGGAAGGCGGGATCGGGATCGCCGTCTACGAAAATGACGAGATCCGGGAAATGATCGAGCTGACACACCGAAGCGGAATGCAAATGTGTATCCACGCCATCGGCGACGGCGCGCTCAAGCAGGTGGTGGATGCGTATGACGAAGTGATCCAAAAGTATCCGGACATCCCCCATCGCCACCGGATCGTTCACTGCCAGATCGGCAACGACGCGCTCTACAAAAAACTGGCGAAGAACGGGCTCATCATCAATATCCAGCCCATGCAGACCGAGACAGACTATCCGCTCATCGAATACAGGCTCGGGAAAGAACGGATCAAGCGCTGCCACGCCTGGAGAAGCCTGATCGATTACGGTGTTACCATCACAGGCAGTTCTGATGTACCCTGCACCAACAGCTTCGATGCGGCAGATGTTTTCATCGGGATCGATGCCGTGGTCAACCGGACCAAATGGCTTCCGGAAGAAGCGGTCACGGCGTATGAAGCGCTGGAAATGTATACCGTCAACGCCGCTTACGCCGCATTCGAAGAAGATGCCAAAGGCAGCCTGGAAGAAGGCAAACTGGCGGACTTCGTGATCGCCACCGGGAACCCGCTGGAGGAAGGCATCTCCATCAAGGACATTAAGGTCGAACAGACCTTTGTTGGGGGAATCAAAGTATACGAAGCTTAGCGAGCATCACACACCGGAAAGCAGAGGATCTTTCAAAGATCCTCTGCTCTTTTTATTGTTCATACATGCGATAGAGCCCGGAGTAGACGCCGCTCTTCGCCAGCAGTTCCAGGTGAGTGCCCTTCTCTTCGATCCCGTTTTCCGTAAGCACCAGAATGATGGATGCATTGCGGATCGTGGTGAGCCGATGGGCGATCGTAAAGGTGGTGCGTCCTTGGGAAAGTCGTTCCAAAGATTTTTTCACCAGAAGCTCGCTCTCGTTGTCCAGGGCGGAAGTCGCTTCATCCAGGATCAGGACCGGCGGATTTTTCAGGAATACCCGGGCGATACTGATCCGCTGCTTTTGTCCGCCGGACAATTTAACCCCGCGTTCCCCTACATATGTATCGTATCCTTCGGGCAGCGCAGTGATGAAGTCGTGGGCGGCCGCATCCACGGCAGCCCGGGTCACCTCCTCGATGGAAGCGCCTGGTTTCCCGTATTGGATGTTCTCAAAGACCGAACCGGAAAATAAATACACATCCTGTTGGACGATGCCGATCTGAGAACGAAGGGATTGGATCGTCACATCCTTGATATCGTAGCCGTCGATCAGGATCCTGCCCGAAGATACGTCGTAAAACCGGGGGATCAGATTGCACAGCGTGGTTTTGCCGCTGCCGGAAGGGCCCACCAGCGCCACATTTTCCCCGGCGCTCACGGTCAGATCGATATCGGACAGAACGTTGCGATTGTTGTCCGAATAGCGGAAGCTGACTTTGTCGAACCGTACTTCGCCGGTCACATCGGGAAGTACGATGGCATTTGCGGCATCGTCCACCTCCACCGGCGCGTCCATGATCTCGATGAACCGCTCGATCCCCGTGATCCCCCTCTGGAACTGCTCCGTAAACTCCACGATCCGTCGGATCGAAGCCAGCAGCAATGTCACGTAAAGCAGAAATGCCACAAGGTCGGGGGCTTCGATCCGTCGATGGATCATGAATATTGCGCCTACGATCACGACAGCGATGTACATCAGGCCGTCGAAGAATCGAATCGTGCTGTGAAAACCTGCCATATAGCGGTAAGCTTGGCGCTTGATCCGCAGGAATCCTTCGTTTCCTTCTTTGAATTTTGCTTCTTCCATATCTTCGTTGGCAAAAGACTTTACGACCCGAACGCCCAGCAGGCTGTCCTCCACTTTTGAATTCAGTTCTCCGATCTGGTCCCGGGATCTCTTGAAAGCGCGCCGCATCTTGAAATTGAACGTTGTGGCAAAGATCAGCATCAAAGGCAGCATGGCAAAGATGATCAGCGTCAGCGTCACCTCCATCCGGAGCAAAATGATGAAGGCTACACCGATCTTCACCGCGGCAATGAAGAATTCTTCCGGGCAGTGATGGGCAAACTCCGTCACATCCATCAGATCACTGGTGATCCTGGCCATGATCTGACCGATCTTAGCGCTGTCATAATAAGAATACGATAGTTGTTGCAGATGACTGAACAGGTCTTTTCGCATATCCGTCTCGATGCGGGCGCCCATGGTGTGCCCCACGGAGGTCATAAAATAATTAGCGACCACATCCACCAGCCTCAGCGCCAGGTAAAAAGCACCCAGACGAAGGACCATCTGCACGGTAAGTCCCGCCAAGTCATTCATGCCCATATCCGTGATATACCGGATGATCAGAGGAAGCGCCAATTCACAGACGGTGGTGAGCGCGGCGCAAAAGAGATCCAATATCAGGATCCAGCGATATTTTCTGTAATACGGCACAAACCTCTTTACCAAATAGGAAGTTCGCATCGTTTTGTCGTCGTTCATAGCCTTTTCTCCCGGTTGTTATTGTCTTGATTTTATTGTATCACGAACTTATTGATTTGACACTGGCGATACACGTCTCCGCGTCGGCATATATTCAGCTCTCTGTCGTGAACTGCCTGTTGCCTTCGCCCTGCTTTGCCTGTACTATGAAGCTGAGAACAAGGAGGTTCCCTATGAAAAAGCTGTTTTATAACGCAACAATCCATACCATGGACCGGGGGAAGACCGCAAAGAGCCTGCTCATCGAAGAAGACCGCATTTTGGCGGTAGATTGCGACCCCGCAGCCTGGACGGAAGATCCCGACTGCGAAAAGATCGACCTGCAGGGCCGTACGGTGCTTCCCGGCTTTCACGACAGTCATCAGCACTTCCTCTGTTATGCAATCGACAAGGAGAAAATCGACTTTTACGCGGCAAGAAGTGTCAAAGACATGGCAGAGATGACGCGCCGGTATATCGAGGAACGAAAAATACCCGAAGGACAGTGGCTCCAGGGCGGCGGTTGGAACGAGAACTTTTTCGATGTGAAAAAAGTGCCCACAAGGCAACAGCTGGACGAAATATCGCCGGACAATCCCGTGATGTTCACCAGAGCCTGCTGCAGCACGGCCGTGGCCAACACGGCGGCGCTGAAACTGGCGGGCATTTTTGAGAATCCTCCGAAGATGAGCGACGGCGAAATCGTCTTGGACGAAAAAGGGATCCCCACGGGATTGCTCAACGAGAGAGCGCGCTTTTACGTGTACGACATCATTCCCAATATCAGCAAGAATGACGTCAAACAGCTGATCCTGGAGTATCAGGAAGATCTGCTCAAAACGGGTCTGACCACCGTTCAGACCGACGATTTTAAGCTCTGGGACGCCACATTCAAAGATATCCTGCAGGCGTATAAAGAACTTGAACAGGAAGGCAGGTTGAAAGTCCGGTTTATTCAGCAGCTCAGATTGATCGACCACAAGGAACTGGACGCATATCTGGCTCTGGGCATCAAGCCGTATGAAGGTTCGGACATGTTCAAGGTGGGCACCTTTAAGCTTCTGCCTGACGGTTCCCTAGGCGGAAAGACCGCTGCGCTGCTGGCCCCTTACGAGGGAGAAAAAGAAAACAAAGGCATTCTCACTTATACCCGGGAGCAACTGTACAGCCTGCTGGAAAAGGCCCACTTGAACGGACTGCAGCTGGCCACGCACGCCATCGGCGACGGCACTATGGATCTGGTCCTGTCCTGTTACAAAGAACTGCAGGAGAAGCATCCGAAGGACGACCCCCGATTCCGCATCATCCACTGCCAGATCACCAACGAAGATATCCTGGATCGGTTCGCAGAACAAAACGTGATCGCAGACATCCAGCCGCTGTTCATCAAAGCGGATATGGAAGTGGCCGAACAGCTCATCGGCAGGGAGCGCCTCCGCACCAGCTACAATTGGAAGACGATGCTGCAAAAGGGTGTTCACATCTCCGGGAGCTCCGACGCGCCCGTGGAATCCTTCGACCCCAGATTGGCCATCTACTGCGCCGTCACTTCCAAGAACCTGGAAGGCAAGCCCGAAGGCGGCTGGATGCCCGAACAGCGCCTTACCAGAGAAGAGGCTGTGGAACTCTACACCACAGGCGCCGCCTACACCTGCTATGAGGAAAAAATCAAAGGCATGCTGAAGGAGGGCTTCCTGGCCGACTTCATCGTGATGCCCGAAGATATCATGACCGTAAAGGAAGAAAGGATCCAGGCACTGCCCGTGGACGAAGT
>LSQX01105576.1_pt2 | contig 65301 bp, 55 predicted proteins | sample 654561 | NCBI WGS metagenome assembly LSQX01 (sample SAMN04489861, study PRJNA283612) | anaerobic digester metagenome | isolation source: 4 biogas reactors fed with cattle manure at either 37C or 55C with and... | place: Denmark: Kongens Lyngby | collected 2014
AAGCCGACCGGGGAGTATTCCGCGCGCAGGAGCACCGGCGCTAAGCCGACCGGGGAGTATTCCGCGAGCAGGAGTACCGTGAGACCTTCCGCATTGTCCTCGCCCCGACGCTCGGGTTCCGATTATAAAAGACCGTTTGATAAGGCCGGGTCCTTTTCGCGAAAGACGGATCCTGTCGTTACCGATAAAACTCCGGAGACCGGGGATGCGGTTCCCGATGATCGTCTGGAAGGAAGAAATCCCGTAATGGAAGCGCTTCGTGCCGACAGAACCATTAACAAAATATGGGTGGCGGCAACGGACGGAACTCATTTTGATCCGGCGTTGGGAAGAATCGTTAAAATGGCGAGGGACAAGAATATCCCGATGGTGGAAGTTACACGGACCATTTTGGACAAGATGTCCGTCACTCGTATTCATCAGGGTGTGATCGCTCAAATTGCGAGTCATGATTACGTCGATATTGACGAGTTCGTCGAGCAAGTTTTCGAGAAAAAGAAAGCACCGTTCTTTCTGATGCTTGACTCGCTTAAAGACTCTTACAATTTTGGTTCGATCCTTCGAATTGCCGATGCGGCAGGCGTCGACGGGGTGATTATCCCGAAACACCGTTCGATCGGCCTTGACGCGACGGTTGCCAAAGCCTCATCCGGAGCGATAGAATATGTACCGGTGGCAAGGGTGACCAACCTTTCCAGGACGATTGACGATCTGAAGAAAAGAGGATTCTGGATTTACGGCACCGATGCCTCGGCGGAAACATCCTATGACGAAGCAAAATTCGACGGACCGATTCTCTTGATCATCGGAAGCGAAGGAGAGGGTGTTCACGAGACCATCATTGAGAAATGCGATGTTACGGTTTCCGTCCCGATGGAAGGGCACGTGAATAGTCTAAATGCCGCCGTAGCGGCCGGAATCGTCGTATTTGAGGCAAGAAGACAGAGAAAAAAGAATGACGCAATAAACGATTAAGAAGGAGACGGCTTTGCAGAAGAGATCGGCAAAATTAGATAAAGCCGGAACCCACGCCTTGTGTGTTCGACTGATGGCGCTGGTTTTGTCGGTCGCGTTTTCGGTTATCGCGTCTTCCTGCGCGAACCTTTCCGGGTGGGTTGCAGATTGGACGGACGGTCGATCCGGGACTCCGGACAAGATACCGTTTGTCGCGAATTCCAACATGATCCGGCTGATCACATCTTGCCTGTCCGACTCGGGACAGATCGAAACCGTCTATCACTCGTTTCCCGAAAAGCAATTGGACGGGCTCTCTCTGGCCGAATTCAGCGAGTACGTCGGAATCCTTTCAAGACTCGGAGAAGGCAAGGGCAGATTGTCCTCCTTTCGAGTCTTCGATGAAAGCGAAATACTCGCAATCCGCGAAACTCTGACAGAGAGGCTCCCGAATCAGGAAGAGCTTATTGAGCAGAGCGTACCGGTTCAACTGACATACGAGTCCGAGACAGGAGGCGATTCGTCGATCGTCTATGTCCAGGAAAACGAGGACGGATCGTTGTATTTGGATGCCGATTGGGTACGGCAATGTATAGAGCTTTACCGTTTTTCCAAACTTTACTATACTGCAGTACAGAACCAGAACACAGACGCTGTTTATTCGATGCTTCAGAACAGTTACCATGACAGGGATTACTCTTTTTCGAACGAGACCATTCGGTTGAAGGCCAGAGAACTTTCTCGTTTCTACCTTCTTCGCGTGAAGGCTGAATTCGAGCAGTATCAAATGACCGTCGCGGACATTTCGTCGATCGTTTTTGATCAAAAGGGGGTTCTGGACGACGAACTGCTGAACTATGAATCCCGTTCGGTCACCATTCGGAGAGATCCCTCGGGAAGTATTGTTGTTAACGATGTTCTGACCGATACACTGAAGGTTCGTGACCTGTACCTCTACGCGGGCGACAACCGGACGATCAGAATCGGGGATTACTCCAACAACGCCTATTTCGAATCGCTTTTCGGTCAGCCTCTTCTTACGACGGTCAGCCGGAGCGGGGACGGCGAGGCGGTCGATGACCCGGCTGAGCCGAAGTTTGATCTGATCGTTGATTATCCGTCGGCCAGAATTTATCTTCACGGCAGTATCGATTCGATCGGCGCGTGGGAGGGAATCGTTACCCGAATCCACATTAAGTCGGGTGATTCGGATTTTTCGATCGGTAAAGTGATTCGTGTCGGTATGACTCTGGATGATTTTATGAAGATATACCCTTTTGCCGATGAAACCGATTTCGTCCTGTCTGTCAAAAACGACGAGCAGAGTTATCGTCTCAAAATTCGTCTTGCTGTCGGTAACGACGACAAGGTTTCCGGAATTATTCTGGAAGCGGAATAGCGACGCCGACGAACTCTCCGAATCAGAACATCCGGTCTCTCAATCGGTCAATTTCGGCGGCGGAAAGACCCAACTGTCTCAAGTACGGCTCTGCTTTTCCGTCGTAGGTATTTCGGATATATTCCAGAAGAAAACGCATATTTTCGGCATCGGAGCGGTACATGTGGTGCATGCTTTCCGGCATTCGTTCGATCAACGGATCCACGAGAGGCCTGATGTTCTCAAAAGATGCTGCGTAATTCTCGACGATATCGTTCTCCGAGACTCCCGCCAACAGGAATAAAAGCGCGGCGATCAGGCCGGTCCGGTCCTTACCGTGCAGACAGTGAAATACGACAGTACCTTGCGGAGCGTCGAGGATTGCCCGAAAAACATCAAGCACCGCGTCGCGGGAATGCTCGAGCATGAGAACATACAAATGCCCGAGATTCTTTCGAATCAGGTATTTCATGGTCGGGTCACCCGCGTCGTCGGGATCGAAAGCAATCAGCGGTATATTGCGAAAAACAATTTCCGGGCGTCCGATAAACGGGTTGCCGGAACGCTCAATTTCCGAAGTGGAGCGAAGATCAATCACGGTTCGAACCGGGTACGCAATCAACGCATCCACACTTTCACGATCCAGCCCGGAAGGAGAATCGGATCTGACAAAGCGTTTATATGCCGTTTTTCTGCCGGACAGGGTCGGCATTCCGCCCATATCACGAGCGTTATAAAGCTTGTTGATCATCAGTCGGTTCGTCTCAGGTTCCAGAATCATTGGTATCACCGTCACATTCTAAGCCGTCATTTTTGCTTACCCTAACAATACCATTCCGAATCGAAACAATTCAAGCGATTGTGGGGCGAATCGTGTATTCTCGCAAGGTCCGTTCGTTTTCGAGCGAAAAATGACACAACGGGAACAGAATCTCATTGACAAGAGGAATGTGGTGGCATAAAATACAACGTGCTGTTATACGCAGTGACTTGCGCCCGTAGCTCAACTGGATAGAGTGTCTGACTACGGATCAGAAGGTTGTGGATTCGATCTCTGCCGGGCGCGCCAACAGAAAAGACTCCGATATCTGATGGTATCGGAGTCTTCTTGTTTATAGTTGTATGATGCCGTCACCGAACAGATCGGAATATTCGCGAGTTTCCGGATGTCCGCTTGCGAAACGAAGAGTCTCCCGGATGTGATCATATGTTTTGCTTATTTGTCCAGGGGATGATGTACTCTGAAATCAATTCCGCGCTCGCTCCGTTATTTCGTATGATCCCGGAGTAAAATTGCCCGCTCTTGCGTATCGTCCGCTCCTGCGTTTGAAAATGATTGGCGACCAGGCCGAACCGGGCGGTTTCTCCCTCCGCCCACTCAAAATTGTCGATGAATGTCCAGTGATAATAACGTTCAACAGACGGGCAGTGAAGGGCGATTTCCCGTAAATGATCATACAGATACTCGGATCGGAAGCGGTCGTCCCGATCGGCGGTTCCATTTTCCGTGATCCATACCGGGAGCCCGTACAGATCGTGGTATTTATTCGCAAGCAAACGAATGCCATCCGGATATATCTCCCACCCCAGATCGTTTCTGGGCTTAGAGGCCGGAACAGGAAGTTCACGGAATCCTTTCATCTTGCTTCGCGTGTAGTAATTCACACCTACGAAATCGCAATACGTACCTGGCTTCATGCCGGAAAAAGTTCCGAACGGAAAGGACGGGCGACCTGTCGTCATGAAACGTGTCAATCCGTCCTGAAACAAATACCGTATCAGACGTGCTTGCAAGCCGGTGCGTCCGGAGGATGAGTGAAATATGCGAAAATGATTCGCATACCCGATTTGAACAGGCCGATCCTTGTATATTTCGCGAATAGCGAGAACCGCCTGCAGGTGACATATCGCGAGCCGGTTCATAACGCGAAGCGCTTTAGACAGAGACTTCTCTCCCGGAGGCCAAATCCCGTACAGGTACCCGTTGACGGCATAAACATTCGGCTCATTGATCGTAATATACTCATCGCACAGATCTGAGATTTCCGAGACAATGTACCGGACATACCGAAGAAACACCTCCGTCGCTCCGTCGGACAGAAACGCACCGCGTCGTTCGAACCAGCTCGGGTTCGAGAAATGGTGAAGCGTTACGAGCGGACGTATTCCCCGTTCTGACAAGAGTTTCAGTTCTTCACGATAACGGTCGAGTGCGCTTTTGTCGAAATGCCCTTCCTCGGGCTCAATGCGGCTCCATTCCAAACCGAGACGGTAATACCGAATCCCCATTTGGTCCATCAATTCAATATTTTCCCGAAAATCCGTCCAGTGACGGTCGGCGACTGAAGGAGTACTGCCGTCTGCGATTTTCCCCGGAATTTTTGCCCAGTCATACCAGGAATTCTGCGTCTCAAATCCCTCGATTTGGGTCGGAGCCGTCGCGACACCCAGACCGATCGGGCGGGGGAAATCAAAGGGGTCGTAAGACTTCATGTTTGCGGTCCTCCTTCCTGACTCGCTCCGGTTTCTCCGGACCTTTTACTGCAATATATTCATTATAAGCGATCGGAGGCTCGGATTATATACCCCGGCGCGAACCCGGAAAGCGATCTGTTGCGGAAGACCGTTTGAGTCGGGCATACGTTATAAATCCCCTTGAGCCCAAGAGGCGACAGCGGCCGCGCGGACGGACCGGTGTTTCTTTTTCACCACCCATAACGTATTATGATTCTAGTAAGCGAACCAAGGAGGAGCGGATATGGCCAGACTGCTGATTGTCGTTGATTATCAGAACGACTTTGTAGACGGAGCGCTCGGCTTCCCGGGTGCCGAGAAATTGCACGGACCCATTTGCGACAAGATCGGGGAGTACAGGAATCGCGGAGATACCGTTGTTTTTACGAAAGACACACATCGACCGGACTATCTTGAGACGCAGGAGGGCGGAAACCTTCCGGTCATCCATTGCGTTCGGGGAACCAAAGGGCACGATTTGTACGGCAAATTAGAAGAATTGGCCGAAGGTTGCTTGGTTTTCGAGAAATACACCTTCGGTTCGGATCGTCTTTTTGACTACCTGAGGTCGTCGGGTTTTTCGGAAATTGAGTTGGTCGGGCTCGTCAGCAACATTTGCGTTTTATCCAACGCGGTTTTGGCGAAGACCGCGTTGCCGGAAGCTGTGATTCGTGTTGACGCGTCTTGCACCGACAGTTACGACAAGGAGTTGAACGATAAAACACTTGATGTCCTTTCGGGAATTCAGGTTCATGTGACGAACCGAGAGAAAAAATGACAACAGGAGAAGCAATTTCCCCCGACTTTATGAAGACTCCGTCGCAAGCCCTTCTCATAGGGTGTTCCGAGTGCGGTTTTCGTTTACAATACCGGATGTGTTGTGTTAAAATAACTGCTCGATGAAAATCGATTCGTATTAAAGGAGAAAGCATCATATGGCCGCAAAACTTGAAAAAAAGGAAAACAGCGTTGTTGTTCTTACCATGGAGGCTTCTAAGGAAGAATTTGCCGAGGCTGTGCAGAAATCATTTAACAAGAACAAGAACCGTTTCCAGATCCCGGGGTTTCGGAAAGGTAAGGCACCCTTTCACCTTGTGAAGAAGTATTACGGCGAAGGTGCGCTCTACGACGACGCAATTGACTTCATCGTCAACGAAGGTTATCGCGGGGCCGTTGAGGAGCACGGATTATCTGTGGTTTCCAAGCCAGAAATGGACATTATTGAGATCGAGCCGGAGACCGGCATGAAGTATACGGTTACTGTTACGGTTCGCCCCGAGGTCAAACTCGGCGAATATTTGGGCGTTGAGGCACCCTATCATTTCCATGGGCCGTCCGGTGAGGATGTTGAAAAGGAAATTGAGCGTGTAAGGGAGAGAAACGCCCGTATGATCACCGTCGAGAACCGGCCGGTGAAGGATGGTGACACCGTGACCATCGATTACGAGGGCTTTGTGGACGGAGTCGCGTTTGAAGGCGGCAAGGGCGAAGGATATGATCTGAAAATCGGGTCGAACAGTTTCATTCCTGGATTTGAGGAGCAGTTGATTGGACATGCGATCGATGAAGAATTCTCCATTTCGGTCACTTTCCCGGAGGAGTATCACAGTGAAGCGCTGAAGGGTAAGGAGGCGACTTTTGTCGTTCATATCCACGCGATTCGTGAGAAAGAATTGCCGCAGTTGGATGACGAATTCGCTAAAGATATCAGCGAATTTGACACGCTTGAAGAGTATAAGAAGGACGTTTTCGAGAAGATGAAGGAACAGCTCGAGAAGCGCGCAGAGGAAGAATACAAGAACGCCGTCATACAAAAAGTTTGTGATAATGCCGAGGTTCAGGTTCCTCAATGTATGGTCGATGAAGAAGTCGAGCAAATGCACAGAGATCAATCCATGCGGATGAGACAACAGGGGATCGAGCTTGAGCAGTATCTTCAGTTCAGCAATCAGACGATCGATGATTTCAAGAAGAGCCTCGAGCCGATCGCTCAGGTTCGCGTCAAGAGCGATCTGGTCCTTGAAGAAGTCGCCAAGGCATTGAAGATCGAAGCGACGCCGGCGGACATTGATGAAGAAATCGAAAAAATCGCCGCTTCTTACGGCATGCAGAAGGAAGACTTGGTCGGACGGCTTGCCGGAAACGATGCATTTATCCGTGAAAGCGTAATCGTTCGCAAGACGATCGACGCGATTTCCGAGAAGGCGGTCAAGACCGACCCGCACCACGATCACGATCACGCAGAGAAGAAGGAACCCAAGAAAAAGGCACCGGCAAAGGCTTCCGCGAAGAAGGCAGATGAGAAGACTTCGGCTGTCGACAAGGCGGAGACCCCGGTAAAGAAAACTTCGGCGAAGAAGCCGGCCGGCGCTAAGGCGGAATCGAAGGCTGCGCCCAAGAAAGCTGCACCCAAGAAGGACTCCTCCGCGGAATAATGCAAGTGCAATTAACTCTTAATAATCTGTTAGCATAGGATTCATTGAACGGCACGCGCACTTCGGGTACCATATGGGTATTATATCTAGCGACGGAAGCCTATGGGCCGTTCCGAGGCGTTCGTCGACAGTGAGGGCAATTTATGACCAACGATAAGGGCAAGCCGGACAAGCATTTGAGAGGAACGGACGAGAATCCCCCGATCGTTCGCTGTTCATTCTGCGGGAAAACAGAGCATGAGGTGTCGAGGCTTTTTGCCGGACCCTCCGTATACATTTGCAATGAATGTATTATTTTGTGCGAATCTTTACTGGCGGATGACGATGAATATGTATATTCGAAGTCCGGCAGTGTCAAGTTGGATCATGTACCGACTCCTGAAGAACTGAAGAATTCTCTGGATTTATATGTCATTGGTCAGGAGCACGCCAAGAAGGCGCTCTCCGTTGCGGTTTATAATCATTACAAACGAGTCTATACCAGACCCAAGAACGACGACGATATCGAACTTTCAAAGAGTAACATTCTCCTTGTCGGACCGACCGGATGCGGCAAAACGCTTCTGGCTCAGACATTGGCCAGAGTACTTAATGTTCCCTTTGCTGTTGCGGATGCGACCGCACTCACCGAGGCCGGCTATGTCGGAGAGGATGTCGAGAACATCCTTTTGAAACTTCTGCAAAATGCCGATTATGATGTGGAGCAGGCGCAAAAGGGCATAATTTACATCGATGAGATCGATAAAATTACCCGCAAGTCCGATAATCCTTCGATTACCCGGGATGTCAGCGGCGAAGGGGTTCAACAGGCTCTGTTAAAGATTCTCGAGAGCACTGTGGCCAATGTACCGCCTCAGGGCGGAAGAAAGCATCCGCATCAGGAATTTATCCAGATCGATACGACCAACATTCTGTTTGTTTGCGGCGGTGCCTTTGACGGCCTCGAGAAAATTATCGAGAACCGCATCGGCAAGAAGGCATATGGATTCGGAGCTGAGATCACTTCCAAGAAAGAGCTCAAGAACGATGAATTTATGAAACATCTTCTTCCGCAGGACTTGATTAAGTTTGGTCTGATCCCCGAGTTCGTCGGCCGCGTGCCGGTCGCCGTCGTCCTGGAAGGATTGGATCGGAACGCGTTGGTTCGTGTTTTGAAGGAACCGAAGAATTCACTTCTCAAGCAGTACTGGAAAATGCTGAGTATGGACGGGGTGGAGTTGGAGTTTACTGAAGAAGCGGTCGAGAAGATCGCAGAACTCGCGATTGAGCGGAACACCGGGGCCCGGGGTCTGCGTGCGATTCTTGAAGATATCATGCTGGACATCATGTATGAGATTCCGTCCCGCAAGGATATCGTGAAGTGCGTGATCACAGAAGAATCCGTTTCGATGAAGAAACCTCCGGAGCTTTTGATCGGAACACCTCCGAAGAAACGCCTGCGCGGTTCCTCGGAGACGGGAATCGGAGCGTAGACCGGTCCTCCGATGGCTGAGTCGGACGGACAAATGTCTCGAAAGCCACGTGGAGGGTCATTTTATGTATGACCGTATCAAGGAAGAAATTGAGCGGAGTCGCGTTCGAATCGACAGGTTGAAGACGCATTCGTCCGCCGGCATCTCCATGGACAGCGAGATCCGTTTATATGCGGAACTGCTTCTTCGGAGAATTTCGTTTTTTCAACACGAACGGCTGATTCATCTGATGGTTTTAATTCTATTCGCGCTGTTGACGTTCGGGTCGGTGGTTGTGATGTTGGTCACCGGGGAATATATGATCGGGATCGCCGCCGTTCTCTTTCTCGCCTTGCTGATTCCGTATATTGTTCATTATTATCATCTAGAGAACGGCGTTCAGAGGCTATACTCACTCTACGATGAGATCGCGGCGTTTCTGGAAGGGGACTATGAGTAACTATTCGATATGTCTGGACATCGGAGGCACCAAAGTTCTCGGAGCGATTTTCGATGGGGACGGAAAGATCGTCCATCGAATCAAAAAGAAGACGAGATCAAGCGATAACTCGATCAATGTCGAAGAAACCATCGTGGCGCTTGTGAATGAGTTGATGTCTGAATTCGGGATCCGGTCGGATAAGATCGAAGCGATAGCGGCGGGAGCCCCCGGAATTATTAACAACGATACCGGAGTCGTTCTTTTCACGCCGAATCTGCCATGGAGAAATTATGCGATCAAGGAGTCGATCGAGCAAGTTTTCGGCATTCCGTTTTTTATCGGAAACGATGTGAATTTAGGCGTTCTCGGGGAATGGACCTTCGGAGCGGCGCAAGGCCTGGATCATGTTGTCGGCCTTTTTGTCGGCACCGGTTTGGGTGGCGGCCTGATCATCAACGGCAAGCTGTATTCCGGTCATCAGTATAAGGGTGCGGAATTCGGTCACATGATCCTGAATATCGACGGGCCACAGTGCAATTGCGGACAACGCGGTTGCCTGGAGGCCTTCTCGAGCAAGACCGGTATGTCGGACTATATCCGTCAACAGATCCGGCACGGACGTTCGACGATGATGGAATCGGCTGTCGCCGAAGGGGTGTTCAGGAGCAAGGAGATGAAGAACGCCTATGACGCGGGAGATGCGGTGATGATTGAAGCGATCGACCGCGCTTGTATGTATCTTGCGGTCGCTTCCGGAAATCTGGTCAACATGTTCAGCCCGCAAATGGTCTTGTTCGGCGGCGGTGTTATGGAAGCCTTAGGCGATGTTTTTTTGGAAAAAATCATCGCGAAGGTCAATGCGTTTTGTTTGCCTTCGGTTCGCGATTCCGTAACGTTTGCGGTTGCGGCTCTCGGAGATGACTCGATTCTTTTCGGTGCTCGCGCCCTGATCCTTGAGCATCGGGGTTAGCCAGTGATCCGGACTGCCGGTGGACCACTACGGTTTTTTCGGGCCGTATCGATGTTTCTTATATTCAGTGGTCAGTAATTCAAAATCTTCCGCAACATAATCGGAAACACCGGCCTGAATTTCCGCAGGAGAATCGGAAGGCGTAATTTTCGCGCCGCTTCGGATTGCCTGTCGCACTTCGCGATAGTATTTTCTGCGGATTTCCCTTTCTTCTCCTTCACCGAAATTCATTCTTCGTCGAGTGCCGCTCCGTTTGTTTTTAATCGAAAAGACTTCGTCCACCACCAGGCTCTCATTATCCGGAGTGCCGTGAGCGGTCGCTTTTCGGTACATGTAAGTAAGAAAAAGATAGACTCCGCGCAGAATGGAAGCTAAGAGGACGACGATTATTACTACGGATAAAATGTTGAACAGGATATTGAAAATCATATGAACAGTCGGGTCGAGCTCTGCCTTTGCAGTTTCGGGCAGTAATTCGGTGCCGGTAACCTCGGTCACGTCGGGAAAAAAATTAATCTTGTCCAACCATTTCAGCATTGCGAAGAACGCGTCGATCAGAAATCTGGCGATTTTTCGAAGAAATTCCGCAATGATCGAATACGGAAACAAAACGATGACCGGGATGATCAGCAGTACGAAAACGCTTAGAATGATTATGACACGATTGTGTAGGCTTCTGACAGAGGCTGACGGCTGGGTCGGAGAGTTGGCGATATGTTCGTATGCGGTGTCGAATACATAATGCTGACGTGCCAGAAAGAAAATACACAGATAGAGCAGGGTGTGACCGAGAATTAAGTATCGCGATAATTGGTTCGAATCCGATACGCTAGCGATGACGAGTAATGTTCCGTGAACGAACATCGACGCTCCGAGCTGGTCCATAGTGATTCGAATTCGGGAGGAGTTTTTGTATCGGGCTGAAATAGAGCCGATTCCCAATAACAAAGCAGAAATGAACAGGAAGATTGCCTGCGACGATGGCAACAAAAAACCGAGTAATAAAGGACTTGCGGAGACCATCGCGAACAGCAACAGGATCTTTAGCTGGGACATGGATACCCGCCTCAGGAGAAAAAAGAAAAGTGCCGGAATCAAAAGGCAGTAGGGCACTAGAATCCGGTCCGTTTCCGGAAAAATTGCCTTGAAAAACAGAATGCATACAGAGATAAACGGAAGAATCGAAAGCACATAAGACAGAGCGCCAATAAAAAAGAAACTGCGATCAAATTCGATTTTGCGAGAAAAGAAGGGATTAGCCATTGTAACGCTCCTCCCACAGAATCGCGATCGGTCGGATCTCCGGCAAGATTCGCGGAGTCTTTTCGTGCACGGCACAGGGAACGATCCAAACGGCTCGGGCACCTTCGCCGGCGAGCCGCAGGATTTCTTTCTGAAGGCCGGTGTCATAATTCGGAGAAAGGATGATCAGTTGACGATTGCGCAGGTTTCCGGGAACCGTGTTGAGAAGATTCTCAAAGGGTGTCGGTACCTGGTCCAGATCTATGCCGGCAAGAGCTTGCCCGATCTGCCGAGCGTGCTCCTTGCCCGTCCCGTGAATGCTTGAAACGCTCTCTCCGGTTCGAATATCGCGGCTGTTTGCATGAACGGATACGGGAATGGATTCCCGGGCGGCGAGTACGGAAAAAGAATATGCCAGGCTGATGGCTTTTTCGATACATTCCGTACTGTGATCCGGCGAATACCGGGCGACATTCAGAAGAATTGTGATTTCCGGGCTGATGGTATTATCGGAGGTGTTGACCATCAGCTCGTCCTTTCGGACTGTAGCGTTCCAATTGATCCTGTTCAAACTGTCGTACGGCTGATATTCGCGAATCCCGGAAAACGTGAACGGATTATTGACCAAACTGTATCGGTTCACTCGTTCTCCGATGGCGGACATGAAAAGTGCGGAAACGTCCGGAGTGTTCAAGTAGCGGGGCAGAACCGTCAGAGAAGAATTGCTCGAAAAGGATCCGTGAAACTTCATGAGCATCAAGAGATCGCAGGTCGTGACGGTAAATCTCTTAAAAGTGTAGTAGCCTCGCTTTTTGCACCGAACGGTGATTTGCCGGACATGTCGTTTCCACCCGCCGAGTGAAATCAAATCCTCGCGGTAGTATAAGTCGGAGAGCGCTGTGTTTGTCATATCGGGGAAACTAAGCTCGCGCGGAGCCTCAAAGCGAAGGAGGATCTGCACCAGCGGAAGCCTTTTTCGATTCTCGATTTCCTCGAAAATCATTACGGTTTCCCCGCATTCCGCGGTTGAGGAGGAAAATCGTATACCGGCGCGCACCTCGTGCAACGCAAATTTTCGATAAATAGAGTACTGAGCGAATATCAGTAGCGAAATCAACGCTAAAATAACGAAGACCTGCATCAAACGCAACCTCCGTGCCGGATATCAGGGGCGAAAGTCCTCGGTCGGACAGGGAACGGTGTCCAGAATCCGGCTTAAAATATCCCGGCTCCTCGCCTGTGCACGGCCGAAACCGATCATCGACAGTGCCGAGCCGGTCGCCTGAAGGATCAGACGATGACCGATGACGGGGATGAAGAGCGCCTTGACATCGTCCGGGGTGACGAAACATCGTCCGTGGAGCGCCGCGTAACTTTTGGCGGTCTTCAGGAGTGCGATGGAGGCACGCGGGCTGGCCCCGAGAAGGATGTCCTCCCGATCTCGCGTCGCCTCGATCAGATCGAGGATGTAGTTGCGAACCAGTTCATGAGCGAAAACGGTCTCGATGACGGCCGTGGCGTTCACGATATCCGCGGCATTTCCGACCGGCTGAAGCTCCGAAAAAGGATCCGTGGCGTGAAAACGATCCAGAATCCTTAATCCCTCGGCCCGATCCGGGTAATCCATCGTCAGACGCAACAGAAAGCGGTCAAGTTGTGCTTCCGGAAGTGGAAATGTGCCCTGTGTTTCAACCGGATTCTGGGTAGCGATGACAAAAAAAGGAACGGAAAGCGGAAAGGTCTTTCCGTCGACGGTGATTTGTCTCTCTTCCATACATTCCAGGAGGCTTGACTGGGTTCGCGCCGTTGCGCGGTTGATCTCGTCGGCTAAAAGGATATTGGTAAAAAGCGGACCGGGCCGAAAAACGAATTCGTCCTTCTTGCGATCGAAAAAATGAATCCCCGTCAGGTCTGACGGTAAAAGGTCGATCGTGAACTGGATTCTCTTAAACGGAACGTCGAGTGACCGTGCCAGAGTCTTTGCAAGTTTCGTCTTTCCGGTGCCGGGTACATCGTCCAGCAGGACATGGCCGCCGGTCAGAAGGGCCGTCAGAAGCAATACGATCTCACTGTCTTTGCCGACGATGACCCTTGAGATGTTCGCAATGACCTGATTGCAAAAATTGCGGACTTCGGAGAAGGGTGACGGCGGATCGGGAAATGATTCTTCGACCATAGCTACCTCCGTTGTCGATAATCGGAGCTTTTACCCAAGTATACACTATTTCAGGCTCTTTTTAATGAACGGACTTCGGTTGACAGCGTGCGCCGACAAACCTATTATATTTATCATGCATGCTTGTCTCATCCTACGCGAAACAGGGAGGAATGCTTATGTCGGATCAGCTTCAGCAAATGGGCGAACGTATCAGAACACTCAGAGAGATTCTCGAGATCGACGCAAAAGACGTTGCCAAGCGTTGTGATCTATCACTTGACGAATATCTGGCGTATGAGGATGGCTCGAAGGACTTTTCATTTTCCTTTCTGAGTAATGTCGCGGGTGTTTTCGGAGTGGATGTTCTGGATATCATGAGCGGTGATTCACCGAAGCTTACTACGGCTTGCGTGGTTCGAAAAGGGGAGGGTTTCGAGGTGAAGCGCAGAGCGGCATATAACTATAAGCACTTAGCCTTTACTTTTCGCGATAAATTGGCCGAACCTTTCATGGTGACCGTTGAGCCGGGCGATGAACAGAAGCCCGTACAGCACGCGCATGACGGACAGGAATTTAACTACATTGTTAAGGGACAGATGACTTTCCTGATCGGTGATATCACTTATATACTTGATGAAGGCGACAGTATATATTTCGATTCCGGCGTTCCTCACGCGATGAAGGCCAACAACGACCGCGTATGTAAGTTTCTTGCGATCGTGATGAAAAAAGGAGAATAGATATGCCGATATATGAGGAATATACAGGCCGTCATCGCGATGATTTCGCCACGCTCGACGATCTGATGAAGAATTACAGGATAACCTATCCCGACACCTTTAATTTCGCGTACGACGTTCTTGACGTAATCGCGAAACGCACGCCGGATAAAAAGGCGATGCTCTGGGTTTCCAAAGATAATGAGCGCCGCGATTTCACGTTCGGGGATATGTCCCGGCTGTCGAATAAAGCCGCGAATTTTTTTCGTTCCGTCGGAATTCGTAAGGGCGATTTCGTTATGCTTGTGCTCAAACGCGGCTACGAGTTCTGGTACTGTATGATGGGCCTTCATAAGCTCGGGGCTGTCGCCGTTCAGGCAACACATCTTCTGACTGCGAAGGATTATGAGTATCGAATTAACTCGGCCGGTATCAAGATGGTGGTTATGACCGGTGACGAGCAGTGCACGGAGCATTTGGACGAAGCGCTTGACCGTTATGAAACCTTGAAGTTGCGCGCGGTGACACGAGGCAAGAAGGCGGACGGGTGGATCGATTTCGACAGCGAGTTTGAGAAGCAAAGCGATGTCTGGACGAGGCCGACCGGAGACGAGGACACGAAGGTCACCGATATCATGGCGATGGCATTCTCTTCCGGAACTACCGGATATCCCAAGATGGTATGGCATGATTATTCATACCCTTTGGGACACCTGATCACCGGCGTTTTTTGGCATCGGGTCATCGACGGCGGCTTGCACTTCACGATCTCCGATACCGGATGGCTGAAGTCGCTCTGGGGCAAAATGTACGGACAATGGCTCGGTGAGACGGCGATTTTCACATATGATTTCGATAAGTTTTCGGCGGCGGATATTCTTTCCAAGATCGCCGAGTATAAGATCACCACATTCTGTGCTCCGCCGACTATGTACCGGTTTATGATCAAGGAGGATTTCTCAACGTACGATTTCTCGGCGCTGAGGCATTGTACCACCGCCGGAGAGGCATTGAACCCCGAAGTGTACAGTCAGTGGCTCCGAAACACCGGACTCAAGATTTTTGAAGGCTTCGGACAATCGGAGACGACGTTGCTGTGCGGAACGCTTTATCCTTGGATGCAACCGAGGCTCGGATCGATGGGACTTCAGACCCCGGGAGTGAATATCGTGATTGTTGACGAGGACGGGAAAGAGCTTCCGAACGGCGTAAACGGGGAAATCTGCATTCAGACCGGCGAAGAATTCGGCGGGAAGCCGCTCGGTGTTTTTCGCGGGTATTACCGTGACGAAGAAGGAACGAAGCGGGCATGGCATGATGGGCTCTACCATACCGGCGATACCGCGTATCGTGACGAAACGGGTTTCCTCTGGTATGTCGGACGAACCGACGATGTGATCAAGAGTTCGGGATACCGGATCGGACCGTTCGAGGTTGAAAGCGCCCTCATGGAGCACCCGTCGGTAACGGAGTGTGCGGTGACCGGCGTTCCGGACCCCGATCGCGGGTTCGCGGTGAAAGCGACGATTGTTCTCAGCAAAGGCTATATCGGAACGCCCGAGTTGACCCGTGAGCTCCAGAATCACGTTAAAAAAGTTACCGCACCTTATAAGTATCCGCGCATCATCGAGTATGTCGAAGAGCTTCCAAAGACGATCAGCGGGAAAATTCGACGGGTGGAGATCCGCGAAAAGGACAACGCTCAAAACAATTAATTACAGCCCTTCGGAGGAGCATTCATGAACAGGACCGACAGCATCAGCAAGGCATTCGAGCCGCGTAACGCGGAACCGAGAATTTATCGCAACTGGATGGAAAGCGGCTATTTTCGAGCCGAATGTGATTCGGAAAAGAAGCCGTATTGCATCGTTATGCCTCCGCCGAACATTACCGGCCAACTGCATATGGGCCACGCATTGGACAATACGATCCAGGACATCCTGATTCGATTGAAGAGAATGCAGGGATTTTCCGCTCTTTGGCTTCCGGGTACCGACCATGCGGCAATTGCAACGGAGGCTAGGATCGTCGCCGCGATGAAAGCGGAGGGGGTCAGCAAGGACGACATCGGTCGTGAAAAGTTCCTGGTCAGAGCCTGGGAGTGGCGCGAGAAATACGGCAGAAGAATCGTCGAACAGCTGAAGAGCCTCGGCTCCTCCTGTGACTGGAGCCGTGAGCGCTTTACAATGGACGAAGGGCTGTCAAAGGCGGTCACAGAGGTCTTTGTCCGCTACTACGAGAAAGGCTTGATTTACCGGGGAGAGCGCATCATCAACTGGTGCCCGCACTGCTTGACTTCCATATCGGATGCCGAGGTGGAATACGAGGAGCAGGACGGCCATTTCTGGCATCTGAAGTATCCGCTGACTGACGGATCCGGAGAGTTGATCCTTGCGACGACACGGCCGGAAACGATGCTCGGCGACACGGCCGTAGCCGTTCATCCGGACGACGAACGTTATGCGCACCTGATCGGTAAGTTTGTCATGCTTCCGCTCATGAACAAGGATATCCCCGTTATCGCCGACGAATATGTCGAGAAGGATTTCGGTACCGGTGTGGTGAAAATTACTCCCGCCCATGATCCGAATGACTTCGAGGTCGGACTGCGGCACGACCTGCCGGTCGTCATAGTGATGACGGAGAATGCCCGGATGAATGAGAATGCCGGGAAATATGAAGGGCTGGATCGTTACGAGGCCAGAAAGAGAATTGTATCCGACTTGGAGGCTCTGGGTCTCCTTCAAAAAGTGGAGCCGCATAAGCATAATGTCGGAACGTGCTATCGCTGCGGAACCGTCGTCGAGCCGCGAGTCTCCTTACAATGGTTTGTAAAAATGAAGCCGCTCGCGGAGCCGGCGATCGGAGCGGTTCGAAAGGAAGAGACTTCCTTTGTTCCCGAGCGTTTTGAAAAAGTGTATTTCAACTGGATGGAAAATATCCGGGACTGGTGTATTTCCCGTCAACTTTGGTGGGGACATCGCATTCCGGCCTACTACTGCGCGGATTGCGGACATGTAACGGTTTCCCGTGTACCGCCCTTGAGCTGTGACCAATGCAAGGGGGAAATTCTGACACAGGATGACGACACGCTTGATACATGGTTTTCATCGGCACTGTGGCCATTTTCAACGCTCGGATGGCCGGATAATACCGAAGACCTTCGGTATTTCTACCCGACCGATGTTTTGGTCACTGCGTATGACATCATATTCTTTTGGGTCGCACGGATGATTTTTTCGGGTATTGAGTGCATGGATAAGGCTCCTTTTCATCATGTGCTGATCCATGGACTGATAAGGGATGCTCAAGGAAGAAAAATGAGCAAGTCGCTCGGAAACGGAATCGATCCTTTGGAAATTGTCGAAAAGTACGGAGCCGACGCGCTTCGCTACGCATTGGTGACCGGAAACGCACCGGGGAATGACCAGCGTTTTCAGGAGGAGAAGATTGAGGCCGGAAGAAATTTTGCGAACAAGATCTGGAACGCGATGCGTTTTGTATTGATGAATTGTCCGGCAGAGATGAGTTTCGAGGGCGTCGATACCGCGCGTTACGCGACGGAGGACAAATGGATATTGTCCCGCCTTAATCAAACAGTCGCTGAGGTGACGGCCAATTTGGAAAAATACGAATTCGGAATCGCACTTTCCAAAATATACGCATTCATATGGGAAGAATATTGCGATTGGTATATTGAAATTGCCAAGGCAAGGCTTTTCGATTCAGAACATCCGACTTCCGGTGAAGCGCGTTTTGTGCTCAATTTTGTCTTGGCGGAATCTATGAAACTGCTTCATCCGTTCATGCCCTTTCTTTCGGAAGAAGTGTACGGGAATTTGGTTCTTCCGGAGAAGTCGGAATCGATCATGATCGCTGATTGGCCGAAGTATTCGGATCTTCTGGATTATCCGGAAGAAGAGAAATTCATGACCGTTTTGATGGACGCGGTACGTTCTGTTCGCAACGTTCGGACGAACCTGGGAGTCGCGCCCTCCCGCAAGGCGAGCGCGATATTGGTTACGCCCGACGAGGAAATCGCAAAGCTCTTCATTACAGGACAGCCTTTTATGGAGCGGCTTGCCGCCGTTTCCGCGATCGAGGTCCGGGAGGTTAAAACCGGCATACCACCCACAGCTGTAGCCGCGGTGTTCTCGTCCGGTGAGTTCTATATTCCCCTGGAAGATTTAATCGATGTTCAAAAAGAACTTGAACGTTTGAACAAAGAGAAGGATAATTTAGAGCAAGAGATCGATCGTGTGGACAAGAAACTCGGTAACGAGGAATTCGTCGGTCGTGCGCCGGCACATATTGTTGACGCGGAGCGTGAAAAGAAGGAAAAATTCATCCGGATGTTTACGGGAATCAAAGAACGAATCGCCTTGCTCGGAGGAGACAAGGCATAAAGAAAACGGAGGTGACGAGATGGACAGCGAGAGAACTCCCGGGGAGACAGAGTCTTCCGACGATGTGAAGTTAACTGTGATCGAATCGGATGACCGAACCCGTGATGATCTGCCCACGGGAACGGTCCACTGTTTCCCGGCAAATCCGAAGCAGGTTCTGTTGAGAAGAGTCCTGAGCGTGCTCGGTGCGCTTATCGGGTCGGCCGGAGCGACGTATTTTTTGATGACGGATACTCCCTATTATTGGCTGGCCTTCCTTTTTGCGGTTCTCTTCATCGTTTGCGCGTTGGTTTTCGCACAGACTTTTCTCATTGCCGGCTATCGCGTAGCGGTCGATTATGAGAAGAAAGAAGTGGTGCTTCGGTACGTCTTTCGTAAACTCAAAATTCCTTTTGAAGATTTTGATTGCCGCGAAGGAGAGCCGGACAAAGCACAGAGGGCGCTCGGCAAAATACGCGCCTCCGCAAATCGTCCTCAGCGGATGTATTTGATACTGGATAACGTTCACGATGAGGCCTGTTATCAAACTTCTTCATACGACCTCGCGTCGAATTCGGATTTTCTAAAGCTCAAGGAAGAAGCGGAACAGATCAGCCGGGTTTTCAAGGCACGGGAGAAATATGAAGCTGAGATAAGGGAAGAGGACGAGTCAGACGAGACCGAAGCGATTTTAGGGACGGAGACCACCCGACCGGAAACGCATGAAGTCGAGCAGGAGGCTTCGGAAACGGAAGCGGAAGTCGAGGACACGGAGACGGTTTTCGAGAAGAAAGAAGACGAATCGGGTCAGGGCTCTGCCGCCGAATAAAAGAGTACCCGTGATGCCGGTCAAACACAGAAGACGGCAAGAAATTTTGGGTTCTTATTACGATCAACGGATCTGATAGCAACAAAACAAAGCCGGCCCTCGAGGCCGGCTTTGTGCGGGTTCTCTTATACCTCGGTCGGTGCAAGGAAAGAAAAGGGCTCCAAATTACGCAGGATACCGAACAGGACAAATGAGATGATCAGAAAAATGAAAAACGCAAATTCAAGCTTTGTCATGACCGTTCGCTTTCCCCGGATGTATGAAATTATATATCGCGCCAGAATCATAAAAAGAACGGGTAATGAGATAAAGAGCAGAGGATTATACCGGAAGGCTTGATAAAACCGAAAACTCAAAATCGAATAAAACATTCTTCCGGCACCGCAACTCGGGCAGTATTTGCCGGTGAACAGATAGAAGGTGCACGGCAGTCCTTCTCCGGTCCTCCAAAGGACCAAAAGGTTCAGAAGGGCAAATATAAAAAGGGGGGAGAGAAAAAGAAGCGTATAAACGACACGTTTCCCCGCTTTTTCTCCCTTTCCGTTCGAGCCAGAAAAATTACTCAAATCTTTACCTCCGACATTCTTTCGCGAACCATTTTATCATAAAGATTGACGAATAGGACTCTTGCCCGTAAAATGGTTTAGATGTGAATTTCAGCCGTTTCCAAACATCGGAAGGCTTGTAGAAGGAGTGAGACATTATGCCACTGGTAACCACAAAGGACATGTTTCGGAATGCTTATGAGGGCGGATATGCCATCGGTGCTTTCAATGTTAACAACATGGAAATCATTCAGGGAATCACCGAGGCCGGCAAGGAGCTTAACGCGCCGTTGATCCTCCAGGTTTCGTCCGGAGCGAGAAAGTACGCGAATCATACGTACCTGGTAAAACTGGTTGAGGCCGCAATCCAGGAGACGGACCTCCCGATCGCCCTTCATCTGGATCACGGGGATACATTTGAACTTTGCAAGAGCTGCATTGACGGAGGATTCTCGTCGGTTATGATCGACGGCTCCCACCACAGCTATGAGGACAATGTGATCCTGACCCGCAAGGTCGTAGAATACGCTCACGCAAACAATGTTGTCGTTGAAGCGGAACTGGGTCGTCTGGCCGGTATTGAGGATGCGGTAAACGTTTCCGCGGAAGACGCTTCGTATACCGATCCCGCTCAGGTTCAGGATTTTGTTGAGCGCACCGGGTGTGATTCGCTGGCGATTGCCATCGGCACATCGCACGGTGCTTATAAGTTTAAACCCGGCCAGAATCCGCAACTGAGATTTGACATTCTTGAGCAAATTGAAAAGAGGCTCCCGGGCTTCCCTATCGTTCTTCACGGCGCTTCATCGGTAATCCCCGAGTACGTGAAAATGATCAACGATAACGGCGGAGCAATGCCCGATGCGATCGGTATCCCCGAATCCATGCTTCGTCAAGCAGCATCGATGGCCGTATGTAAAATCAATATCGACTCGGACATCCGACTCGCAATGACCGCCGTGATCCGTAAGTATTTCAACGAGAATCCTTCACATTTCGATCCCAGACAATATCTCGGGCCGGCCAGAGCCGCTGTTAAGGCGATGGTTGCGCGTAAGATCACCGAGGTTTTGGGTTGTAACGGAAAAGCGTAAACAATTTCGTTAACAGTAATCAGAACGCAAGGCAGGGGTGATACTCTGCCTTGCGTAAAACTTTGAAAATCCGAAGCCGAGAACGCGGATTACGGGGTATCAGGTGAGACGAACAGGAGGAAGTATGGGCAAACGGGATGTCGATGATTTTCCGTTCGCGTATTTGGCGGATCAGCAATCCGAGGTTCGAGGCAAGAGGCCGGATACGGCAACACGCGCCGGTTCGGCACAGCGTCGTCGCAATTCAGCGGAAATCGAACGCCTCCTGATTATTTCCGTCGTTCTGACTTTAGTCTTTGTCATTCTTTTGGTCGCGGCAATTGTTATCGGAAACGAAGGCAAGAATAAGGATCGTGTAAATGCTGCGACTTCGATCACGACCGCTATGACGGGTGAAACAACGCAAAACGGATCGTCAAACATCACGACGACCGCTCCGGTCGCGGAGACACAACAAACACAAGTAGCGGTCATTCAACTGGAATAAGAAACAGCCGGAAATATTGACACTGCAAGAAGAAAGCACCGGACTAGCAATCCGGTGCTTTTTCGATTTCCTCGGTCAGTTTAAGATATTCGTCGTATGCGTCGCGGATGCGTTCAGCGTTCTCCGCATATGTGAAATAGTCTTCGGCTGCAGTCTTGTGTGAGAAGGACGATTCGAGCCGGAGTTGCTCTTTTTCCAGTAAATCGATTTCGGACTCTAAGGTTCGAATACGTTCTTTGCGAAGTGCTTCTTCACGACGCTCCTTCATTCTGTTCTTTCCACGCGGCCGGTCGGCAGTCGTGATAACGGGAGGACCCTTCCCCTTATCGAAAGGCTTTGTTTGAACGGCCTCCTTGCGAGGCTTCGGCTCGGGTGTCGGGATTTCTTTCTTCAGACATTCCGCGTAGGAAGAAAACACGGTCGCCGACCGGTCGAAAAAGCACAGGACGCGAGTCGAGCACTTGTCGATGAAGTATCGGTCATGGCTGACGGCGACGATGGCACCGTTGTAATCCCGGAGCGCATCTTCCAGTATCTCGCGCGAATCGATATCGAGGTGATTGGTCGGCTCGTCGAGAAACAGAATATCCGGCTTCTCGGTCAGAAGGCAACAAAGGAAGAGTCTGGAGCGTTCACCTCCGGAGAGAACGGATATTCTTTTAAAAACGTCGATATCCCTGAACCCAAATCGAGCAAGAAGACTTCTGGCTTGTTTCTCCGACAGGTCGCTTACGGCCAGAAGCTCGTCGATTATGCTTCGGTCTTCATCATCAAAAGCGACGAACTGCCCCATAAATCCGCACTTGGCACTGCCGGAAATCAAAATGTCGCCGGAAAAATCGGATATCTTTCCGAGAAGAATGTTGAGAAGTGTAGTCTTGCCGCATCCGTTCGGACCGATGAGGAAAAGCTTCTCATTCGCTTTCAGCTCAAAGGAGATATCGGAAAAAAGTTCCAAACCGTCGAAGGACATGGATACGGAGCGGGCCTTTAGAATCATCCGATCCGGATCTCCGGCCCGCACCTCGGGGATCAGCGAAAAACTCATTTTCCCGGTTCCGCCGCGGCGGCTCTTGACTGCGGCCAGACGGTCGGAGAGTTTCTCCACCACTTTCTCACGAGCATGATAGGATGACATTTTTCGGTGGGAGAGCATGGTTTGGGTCACCTGACGCTGACGATCAAGCTCCTTTTCAAGACCGGCGAGCATTCGCTCGCGATCTTCCGTCAGACGGCGTTTCTGCTCGTAAAAATTAGAATAATTGCCCGGATAAGTATGAATGGCTCCGCCCTCAAGCTCGAAAACCTGACTTGCGGAGCGATCGATGAAGTATCGGTCGTGGCTGATCAGGAGCACCGCGCCGCCGTAACTTCTAATGAAGTCAGAGAGCCAATCCATCGCTTGAGAGTCGAGATGGTTCGTAGGTTCATCCAGAAGGAGAACATCGGGTCGCTGAACGATCAGGCGTGCCAAAGCGAAACGCATGCGTTCCCCTCCCGAAAAACTGGAAAGCTCCCGCGCAGAATCAATGTCGCGCAGTCCCAGACCGGCCAGGGCTTCTTTCATTCGGTGTTCGTAATCATACCCGCCGATCGCTTCAAAACGTGCGGTCAGATGCGCGTACCGATCCAGAAGCTCTTCGGAGTTCGATTCGGAAGAGAGTGAAAGTTCCTTCTCGATTGCTGCGAGATCCTTCTCCAATTGCGCGATTTCGGCGCTTTTCAATGTGTTTTCACCGGCAATTTGCTCTTTGGGATCCTGAGAAAGATACCCGACAATCGTATTACGTGAAACCTGAACACTTCCGGAATCCGGTTGTACGAAGCCGGCGATCATTTTCATCAGAGTGGTTTTGCCGGTTCCATTGTCTCCGATCAGTGCGATCCGGTCCCCCGAATGAATCGCGAAAGAAACGCTCTCAAAAAGAACGTGTCCGTGATAGGATTTGGATACATCGAATACGGCAAGATACCGCATATGTGTATACCTCCGGAAACCGCAGAGATTTGTATCGGTCTGAAATCAACGTTTAAACTATAGCATGACCGCCATCCTGAATCAAACCTTCGCGGATCGTCTGTTCCTTCACCGCACAAATCCGGGTGATCACCCGCAGGACAGCGGCCGGACACCCGTCGCCTAATAAATAAATGCCGTTGAAATGACACCCCGTCGCGGTTCTTTCGATCCTGATAACAGCTCCGGTCGGAGCCATTGCCATCGATCGCTCGTATAAAAAACTCCTGGATTATCCTTCCGCGGACGCGGAGAGTCAATCTGAGGAAGCGGCGACATAGCCGTTCTGATCCCGCTCGACGCGCGTCGGCCGATCGTTTCCGAAATAGCTGATGAGAATTGATTCTTGCCGAAAATCGGTTAACACCGGTTTTCGGCATTTTCCATAAAAACACTTGACTAATTAGTACGATATTCGTACAATACGAATATCGTACTAATTAAGCGCGTTCTGCCGGGTGCGAACGAGAAATGCGGGCGAATGAGGAAACAGCGGGAGAATTTGCGAGAGCTGTCACTGCTCTGGAACGGGGTTATGAACCGTTGCCGCACACTTTACGAGCACATCCCCAGGGATGCGGCATTGCCGCTCTCGGACAGCGAGATTTCGATTCTCAGAATGATCGGCAATAACAGAAGAATCGTCGTCGGTGACATCACCAAATTCCTGTCTTTGCCCAAAAGCACAGTTACGGGCCTGATCGCAAGACTCGAACGCAAACAATTGATCATAAGAAAAATCTATCCGGACGACCTCAGATCCTATGTTTTAGAGTTGACGGAGGGGGGGGGAAATGCCATCCGGGACTATGACCGGTTCGAAGAAATCTTTTTTTCGAGATTATTCGAACCGTTGACCGAAAGCGAAAGCAAAGCACTTCTGGATCTTCTCAGAAACATGATTTCCAAAGGAGGGTAAGGAAATGGAGCAGAGTGAGAATCGATCGAAAACCGCATTGATCACCGGGGCCGCATGCGGATTAGGGCCCGCGTATGCAGAGTATTTTTCGAAAATCGGATATTCGTTGATCTTAACGGGAAGGGACAAGAAAGAAATTCGATCTCTTTCGGACCGGATCGAGAAAAGCAGCGGGGTGAATGTGACCGCGCTTTCGGCAGACCTTTCCGATCGTAAGGGCCTGTCCGCGCTTTACCGGCAGATCGATTTCGTAAGCATTGACGCGCTTGTCCATAATGCTCCGGTCGAAGACGAGGATGCACTCGGCTGGGCGAATACGGCGGAAGCGAAGAGGTTGATGGCATTGGAAATGAATTCATCCGTATCTCTGACGCTGTCGGTTCTGAGGAGAATGATCAACCGTAACGAGGGCATCATCATTAACGTAATTCCGGAAGGCTCCGTTCGTTTTGCGACCGGTTCCCGGTTGGCATCGTCTTACAAAATGTTCATCCGGCAGTTCACGGAGGGGTTGAGTACACAACTGACCGATACTGAAATTCGGGTTCAGGCGATCTGCCCTGGACCCGGCGGAACGATCGTCGGGCTGATCGGGGGAAGGCAAACCCGGAAGAATCGTCTGCGCTGCATATTCGGGGGATCGGAGCCGTGCGAAATCGTCGAATCGGCCATGCGGGATCTGGAGCAGAAAAAATTCCTGCACACATACTCGATCAAACGAATCTCCTTTACGAAAGGTAATGAATATTTCGCGGGATAGGGGATACTTCTTTCAAACACGAGGATACCACACGCATCGACTCAATCAGGTTTAACGTGCCGACACCCCTTGCCGACAGGATCGGTAAGGGGTGTCGAGATTCCGAAAGGAGGACAATTCAATAAGGATAAGATTATGATTCCGCGGGGGTGACTGCCGGCTCGACAGACTCCTCTGCAGATTCGGTTTGTTCGTCGGAAGTTTCCGACTCTTCCTTGGATCCGAAAGAACGCTGATCCTTGATGATCGCGAAGATCTCATCATCGGCTTCAAGGATGCGGACACCCTTTGGAAGCTGCATGTCGGCAACGGTCACACTGTCTCCGAGTTCTTTTGCGGAGATGTCCACTACGATCGATTCCGGGATGGAAGCGGCTTTTCCGGACATCTCGACATGCTCCTTAATGGTCTGAATCATCAGGATTCTGTTCTCAAGATCTTCCCGTCCGGTATAAACGAGCGGAACAAGCATCTTGAGCTCCTGGTCCTGAGAAACGAGATGGATGGTGGCGTGAATAATGCTTTTATCCAAAGGATCGCGTTGGATCTCCTTGAAAATTCCGAAGTTCTTCTCTTTTCCAAGTTCGACCCAGACCTTGGCGTTACTGCCGTGCTTGGCCAAAATTCGAATAAACGAGGATCTTTCAAATTGAACCGATCTGGATTGCGTTCCGGGTCCGTGCAATACTCCCGGAATAAATCCGGAAGCGCGGGTCTTCTTCGGACTGTCCGTTCTTAGATCGGCCTTTAGTACGGTTTGTTTCATGTTTTTTCTCCTTTATTTGCCGGTCGGAAAACCATTTTACCATGTGTTTTCTCGGCACATAAACGTAAAAAAGACTCTCAAACCGACTTTGTGATTACAGTTATTATAACACGAAAGGGAGAATCCGACGCACGAAACTGTCAAGAGAAATTAATCCTGATTTCATTCAACGTCTGACTTCTGTGTTTCGGGGCCGGTGTCGCTTTTCGAAAAGTTTAATGAGCGAATTACGATTCTCTTCCGAGAAAAGGCATAAAACGCGAAGAAAAGCACGTTAACGTGTCCTTGTATTCAAAATGAAGTCAAGTTATTCTGTTCATACCGGAAGTGATCCGGCAATGCTCATACGGAGGTTACGAATATGGGTATGACGATGACACAGAAAATTCTTTCCGCTCACGCCGGGTTGACGACGGTGGTTCCCGGCCAACTGATTGAGGCAAACCTTGATCTGGTTCTCGGGAATGACGTGACGACGCCCCCGGCGATTGATGTCTTTGCGAAGACGTGTGCTTGTGGTGTGTTCGATCGTAAGAAGGTTGCGTTGGTTCCGGATCATTTCACACCGAATAAGGACATTAAATCCGCGGAGCATTGCAAAAAAATCCGCCGGTTTGCCCGCGAGCACGACATTGAGAACTATTACGAGATCGGTGACCCGCAGATGGGTGTCGAGCACGTTATTTTGCCGGAGAACGGGCTTGTCGCTCCGGGCGACGCGATTATCGGTGCGGATTCGCATACCTGTACTTACGGTGCGCTCGGCGCGTTTGCGACCGGTGTCGGCTCTACGGATCTGGCTTGTGCGATGGCGACCGGAAAGACGTGGTTCCGCGTGCCGGACGCAATCCGTTTTGTATTGAACGGAGCGCTTCGCCCGGGAATTACCGGGAAAGATTTGATACTTCACATCATCGGAATGATCGGAGTCGACGGCGCGCTGTATCAATCGATGGAGTTTTGCGGATCCGGTGTCTCGACCCTGTCAATGGCTGATCGACTGACGATCTGCAATATGGCGATTGAGGCCGGCGGCAAAAACGGCATTTTCCCCGTAGACGAGAAGACTGTAGAATATTTACGCAAATACGCACCGAAGCGATTTGCTGAGGGGAATTACAAGGTGTTTGAGGCGGATGCGGATGCCGAATATATTCGGACGATCGAATTGGATCTTGACCGGATACCGCTGACGGTCGCCTTTCCTCATTTGCCGGACAATACACGTGTCGTCGGAAGTTTCGACGAGGTCATCATCGATCAGGTCGTGATCGGATCATGCACCAACGGCCGTCTTCACGATCTCCGGATCGCCGCGGATGTACTGCGCGGTCGTAAGGTCAAGAAAGGAATTCGATGCATCATTCTGCCCGGTTCACAGAGAGTCTGGAAGGAAGCACTGAAGGAAGGACTTCTGGATGTGTTTGCCGAATCCAACTGCGTGGTCTCCGCACCGACTTGCGGTCCTTGCCTCGGCGGTCATATGGGTATTCTGGCCGAGGGAGAGCGATGCGTCTCCACAACCAACCGGAATTTTGTCGGACGAATGGGGCATCCGAAATCCGAGGTGTATTTGACGGGGGTTCCGGTGGCAGCCGCATCAGCCGTTCTGGGTCACATCGCGGCACCGAGTGAGCTCGGTGATTTGATTAAGGAGGATTAGGATATGACTGCGAAGGGTAAAGTTTTTAAGTACGGTGCCAACGTCGATACCGATGTAATCATCCCGGCGCGATATCTCAACACAGCAGATCCCGCGGAGCTTGCGAAACACTGCATGGAGGATATTGACGCGAGCTTTGTAAGCCGCGTTCAAGCGGGTGATATTATTGTCGGCGGACCAAACTTCGGTTGCGGATCTTCCCGTGAGCACGCCCCCGTCGCGATCAAGGCAAGCGGGATTTCGTGTGTGATCGCTCCTTCGTTTGCCCGTATTTTCTACCGCAACGCGATCAATATGGGACTGGCGATTTTGGAATCCGCTGAGGCTTCCGAGGGCGTCGGAGACGGAGACACGGTCGAAGTGGACTTTGAGACCGGCGTTATACGCGACATCACTACCGGAAAGTCATATACCGCTAAACCTTTCCCGGACTTTATACGGAAAATCATTGAGTCGGACGGGTTGGTCGGGTATATCTCCGATAAGAAGCCGGGGTGCGTTTAGCGTATTTCCTCAGCAAATGTTGCATTTTCGATAAAAATGCGAATATAATGACAGTTAATCGTTTTTCGAGAGAAAGACGGTCGGGAGGATGAAATGAGCAAATACAGAATCGCGGTCATACCCGGAGACGGGATCGGGACAGAGGTTACGGATTCGGCATGTAAGGTGCTGGATGCCGTTTCCGCGCGCTTCGGACATACGTTTGAATACAAGACGCTTCTGGCGGGCGGATGCTCGATTGACGCTTACGGAGTCGCGCTTACGCCGGAGACGCTGGAAGAATGCAAGAAGAGTGATTCGGTCTTGCTCGGCGCAGTCGGCGGACCGAAGTGGGACGATCTTCCCGGTTCACAGCGTCCGGAAAGGGCACTGCTGGATTTGCGCGGAGGCCTGGAGCTTTTCGCGAACCTTCGCCCGGCGATTCTATACCGACAGCTTTCATCGGCGAGTCCGCTGAAGGAAGAAAATTTAAAGAACGGAATCGATATCATGATCGTCCGAGAGCTGACCGGCGGTTTATATTTCGGAGATCGCGGGCGGAGAGATGGCGGTAATATGCCCGACGGAACACCAAAGGGCGTCGAAGCCTACGATACCGAAGCGTACAGTGAAGCCGAAATAGAGAGGATCGTACGTGTTGGGTTTGAATTGGCGATGGGCAGAAAAAAGAAACTGACCAGCGTAGATAAGGCGAATATTCTTGAGAGCTCCAGGCTGTGGAGGGAAGTGAATGAGAGAATCGCCAAGGAATATCCTGAGGTGGAATACGAATATTATTATGTTGATAACGCGTCGATGCAATTGGTTCGCCGTCCCGGCGATTTTGATGTCATGGTGACGACCAATATGTTCGGCGATATTCTTTCCGACGAAGCCGGTATGATCACCGGTTCGATCGGAATGCTTCCGTCCGCATCGCTGGGCAAGCCGGGAACGCCCGGTATGTATGAGCCTGTTCACGGATCCGCACCGGACATCGCCGGGCAGGATAAAGCCAATCCGTGCGCCGCGATCCTTTCTGCGGCAATGATGCTTCGTTGGTCCTTTGGCTTGACCGAAGAGGCGAACTGTATTGAGAAAGCTATCGAGAAGACTCTTGAGAACGGCTATCGCACACCGGACATCGCATACACAACGGACTGCATCCGTGTGGGGACCCGAGAGATGACGGCACGGGTGATTGAGTCTATTGTCTGACGCCCCGTTACGGGGCTCATGACGATCAGAGAAGAGTGGGCGAATACTTACTCTTCTTTCGTTTTTTATTTGAGATGCTTTTTTCCAATATCAGCGAGGAGAAATATTATGGAAAACAAGAGAAGAAGTTACGAAATGACCCGGGGCGTCAGTAGGTCACCGCACCGTTCCCTTCTTTACGCGCTCGGTATGACCGAGGAAGAGATGAGAAGACCTTTAATCGGCGTCGTAAATTCCTTTAATGAGCTGATTCCCGGCCATATTCATCTGAATGAATTGACACAATGCGTGAAGGACGGTATCCGAATGGCCGGAGGCGTTCCGATGGAATTTCCGGCGATCGGCGTTTGCGACGGAACGGCGATGAACCACAAAGGAATGAAGTATTCGCTTGTGAGTCGCGATGTCATTGCGGATTCCTGCGAGTTGGTCCTGACGGCACAACCGATGGACGCCGTCGTATTCATCCCGAGTTGTGACAAGATCGTCCCGGGTATGTTGATGGCGGCGGCACGGCTGGATATCCCTGCGATTTTCGTGACCGGCGGTCCGATGCTTCCCGGAAAATACGGACAGGAACGCGTCGGTCTCTCGAATCTTTTTGAGGCGTCCGGGGCATGCGCGTCGGGCAAGATCACCGAGTGTGAGCTATCCGAATGGGAAAAGGCCTGCTGTCCGACATGCGGAAGCTGTTCGGGGATGTATACCGCCAACACAATGTGCTGTCTGACGGAGGCGATGGGTATGGCACTTCCGGGAAGCGGAACGATCCCGGCCGTTATGGCCGCAAGACGAAGATTGGCCAAGGATACCGGCATGAGGATCATGGATCTGTTTGAAAAGGGCGTTACCGCCCGTCAGATCATGACAAGGGATGCGATTCGTAACGCAATGCGTGTCGACATGGCGTTGGGCGGATCAACCAACAGCGTTTTACACATGTTGGCCATCGCCCGGGAATGCGGATATCCGCTCACGGTGGATGAGATTTCGGAGATTTCTGACAATACGCCTCAACTCTGCAAGCTGAATCCGGCCAGTTCGATTTTCATTACGGATCTGAACGAGGTCGGCGGAATCAGTTCGGTGATGGCCGAGCTGGCAAAGGCCGACAGAGTATGTGTCAATAATCCTTCCGTTGACGGAACGATTTGCGAGCGAATCACCGGGAATCCGGGTGCGGACGGTACGATCATCCGCCCTTATACCGACCCGTTCGCGAAAGACGGCGGCCTCGCCATTCTTAAGGGCAACTTGGCTCAGGAAGGTGCCGTCGTCAAGAAAGGCGCGGTGCTTCCGGAAATGATGGTACATACGGGCCCCGCGCGTGTCTTTGATTCCGAGGAAGAGGCGACCGAAGCGATTTTCGCGGGAAAAATCAATTCCGGCGACGTCATCGTGATCCGCTTTGAGGGACCTCGCGGCGGACCGGGCATGCGGGAGATGCTCACTCCGACATCGGCGGTCGCCGGAATGGGACTTGATAAGAGCGTTGCGCTGATTACGGACGGCCGTTTTTCGGGCGCAACCAGAGGGTCAAGCGTCGGTCATGTGTGTCCCGAGGCAGCGGCGGGAGGCTTGATTGCCTATATCAACGAAAATGACAGTATTACGGTGGATATTCCGTCTCGAAAATTGACTCTGAATGTTGACGCGGATGTGCTGTCCGCCCGGGAGCCGGCACGGCTTCCCGAACGTGATTTGCGCGGCATCATCGCCCGCTATGAGAGTTTAGCGGACTCGGCGGCACACGGCGCGAGCATGAATCGCGTCAAAATGTGTGAATGCGAAGATACCCGCAGATCAGACGAGAAAAAGGGAGGACGATCATGAACGGAGCACAGTCAATCATACAATTTCTTAAAGATAAGGGCGTGAATCCGGCCTTCGGATACCCGGGTGGATCGGTTATCGTGCTTTACGACGCGATTTATCAGATGAATTTTCCGCACATTTTAACGCGACATGAGCAGGGTGCGGTTCACGCGGCGGAGGGTTACGCGAAGATCACCGGCAAGCCCGGTGTGGTTTTCGCAACGTCCGGGCCCGGAGCGACGAATCTTGTTACCGGGATCGCCGATGCATATTTGGACTCGGTGCCGATCCTGGCGATTACGGGTGCCGTTTCGAGAAATGCGATCGGGAAGGATGCTTTTCAGGAGGCGGATATCACCGGTATCACTCAGCCGATCACAAAATACAATTACCTGGTTATGAGCCCGGAAGATCTTATCCCGACGCTTGAGGAAGCATGGAATCTGACGACGGAAGGGCGTCCGGGCCCTGTTCTGGTTAATATTCCAAAGGATCTTTTTCTGACGGAGATTCCGGAGAGAAACGGTAAGGGTGAAGGTGTCATCATCCATCGTCCGCCCAGGAAAGTAGCGGCGAACCGTGTGCCTCGCGTCTACGAGGCATTGCGTTCAGCCTCAAAGCCCCTGCTTCTTGTGGGCGGCGGAGTGGTTCTGTCCGAGGGCGGTTCAGAAGCGCTCCGGGAATTCGCTGAGATAACCGGTATTCCGGTAGCCGGAACCATGATGGCGAAGGGCGTTATTGACGAGAGGAATCCGCAGTATTTGGGAATGGTCGGTATGCACGGTATTCCGCAGGCCAATACGGCGATCGGAAGATGTGACTTGCTGTTGGCGGTCGGATGCCGTTTTTCGGACCGTATTATCGGCAACCCGGAAAAATATACTCAGGGAATCAAGCGAACGATCATTCATGTTGATATCGATCCGGCCGAAATCGGCAAAAACATTCGACCGGATATCGAGATTGAAGACGATGCGTGCAATTTTTTCCGTTGTATGATCGAACAATTGCCGACAGACGACTTTGGTGCTTTGTGGGCGGATTGGAAATCGGAGCTCATTCAGAAGGCGGAACGATACGCGAAAATCTGCAAGAAGCTTCATGATCTCGACGATCGTCTTCTGCCCGAAGCGGTCATACACGCTGTTTCCGAGGCATACAGGGGAGAAAATCCCATTCTGGTGACCGACGTCGGACAACAGCAGATCTTTGCCGCACAGCATTTTGTCGTTGAGTCAAATCGATCATTTCTTACTTCGGGCGGACTCGGCACGATGGGCACGGGTCTTCCTTACGCCATCGGAGCCGCGATCGCGGCTCCGGACCGACCGGTCGTTCTTTTTGTCGGCGACGGCGGGCTCCAGATGACAATCCAGGAACTTGGTCCGCTGAAGTCCTTGGGATTAAACGTCAAGGTCGTGATTTGCGATAATCAACAGCTCGGAATGGTTCGCCAGTGGCAGGAGCTTTTCTACGGAAAAAGGTACAGTCAGACGATATTGGATAACAACCCGAATTTCATCCAGATTGCCGACGCATACGGATTGAAAGGCGGGCGCGCAACCTGTGCCGGAGAGCTTATGGCTGAGATCGAGAAAATGAGGGAAACGAAAGAACCCTATGTCCTTCATGTCATGCTCGATGTTAAGGAACTGGTATACCCGATGATTCCCGCCGGAAAGAATCCGGAGGACATGATGATGCCCGGCATGTAGGAAAACCTTGCACAGGATTCAAAAAACGTCCGCGAGCTTCTTAGTTCGCGGACGTTTTTTATCCAATACGCTCCGTTTAACAGAATAACGGATCTAAGTCCGGGATCCTTCGCCGCCCGGCAAATCCTCCAGAAGTCGGGGAACACGCGTCGGGCAATTATTGTCGTCGAGCGCGACATATGTAAGATATGCGATGTTGATCTCCTCGCGTTTGCCGTCGAGCGTTTCCACAAAGGTTGAAACGCGAACTTTCATCGAAGTGTTCCCGACGGAATCGATTTCGGAAACCAAGAGGATTGTCGAGTTTAGTTCAGCCGGTGCCCGAAAGGAAAGGTGGTCGATCGCCACCGTCGTGACTTGATTTTCTGCGTGGCGGCGTGCGCAAATGGCACCGACCACGTCGATCATTTCCAACAGGGCTCCTCCGAACAATCTGCCGGAACCGTTCGTGTGCCGGTACATTACGATCTGAACATGTTCGGTATGAGAATCGGAGCGCTTCTTAACCATCGCTCCGTGATCACGTTCACTCGAAAAATCTCTTGCGTCCGGAACGCCGGGTATGTCGTTCTGTTCCCCCATGGGCAACCTCCGCTAAAAAATGGGCCGCCTTTCAGGGTTCTCGAAAAGACGACCCGGAAACAGATTTGAATAATGATTCTACAGACGAAGCTTCAGGATATCTTGTCTCAAGCGCTCGAGATCCGCCAGAAAATCCTGTATATCGTGCTCATGCTCCAGCTCGTCGTTCAGGATGCCGATGGCCATCTGATGTGTGGACATATCCTTGCCGTGAGTGAACTCGGCAATGTCCTGATAGCGCTGGATCGCGCACCGCTCACCGGCCAGATTCTGTTTGAGAATCTCGACGATATAAGGATCCGTCGGCTCTTCGTAAGGACATTTGGAGTATTGGATCCACTGGTTCGGGTTCAATAAGGGGGTTCCGCCGAGCTGAAGAATTCGATTTGCCACGAGCTCCGCATGTCCGAGTTCTTCGGTCGCGTGCAGGAGCAATTCCGGTTCGACCTCACTGCGCATCGGCCCTTCCATGACACGAGCACCGACCCAATACTGGTAATAAGCCAGCCATTCTTCGGCGAGTGCCTCATTGAGCATCTGAATCAGCTTGGTAACGTCCAAATCCGCAATCTCAATTGCTTTATTTCCCATGGTATTATCCTCCTTATCAGCGCAAAAAATTCATACAAACACATTATATGCGCTTGATTGCGCGGAAGTAATCAACAGATTGTGAACACAAAAATGATTGTTTCAAAGCATCTTGACGATGTATAATGATAACGCCGGCAGGGTAGGGCATTACGGCGTTTTCAAGGGGATCGAAATGACCAGAAACAACTTTCAAGCGGTAATCGACATGGGCTCGCTCGCGTTGCGGCTCAAGATTTTTGAGATTGTCGAGAATAAGATTCCGCGTGAGATTGAGTCCGCGCGATCTTTTCTGTCCTTCGGGGCGCAGACGTACCGCGAAGGGAATATATCTTCGGAGCAGGTCTCGGAGATCTGTGATATTTTGTCGTCTTTTCGGATGAAATTAAAGGAATACAGGTTGAGCGACGCGATCTGCGTGGCAACCAGCGCTTTTCGAGAGGCGGGCAACCGGGATTTCATCGTAGAGCAGATCCGGCTGAAGACCGGCTTGCGTATCCGGGTACTGGATAACGCGGAGGAACGGTACTTCCATAATTTGGCGGTTAAAGAGAATCAGCCTGATTTCTTGAATATCATTCAGAACGGTACGATGATGCTTGATATCGGTTCCGGGAGCATTCAGGCGACCGTTTATGACAAATCGGACCTTATATTCAGTCAGAATATGCTTCTCGGATCGCTTCGGATCAGCGAGATGCTGTCGGACCTCGAACGGCAGACAACGCATTACGCCGACGTTCTGGAGGAGTTTATCTCACAAGATCTCGATGATTATCACGCGGTCGAGCCGAAGGGTATTACATATCAGAACTTTATTGCCTTCGGAGGAGATATCGGTTTTATTAAGCATATGGCCGGACTGTCGCCGAGGGAATACTGCTTTTTGACCAGAAAGAAGTTTACGGATGTTTACGAGATGCTTCTTCTGAAAAAACCATCGGATCTGATCCTTTCGGACAATATCCCGGCGGCAAACGCGGCATTGCTTCTGCCGACGGTGATCCTGGTCAAGAAGATGCTCGATTTTACGGATCTTGACGGTGTACATCTGCCGGCCGCGTCGCTGACGGATGGAGTAATGTACCACCACGCTTCGGCAAAAGGCACGTTTGACTTGATTATTGACCCCAAAATCGACGTAATTTCTGCGGCGCGGCACATTGCCAAGCGATATCGGTGCGACAAGAAGCATATCGATAATGTGGAGGAGAACGTGTTGGCAATTTTTGATTCCGGCAGGAAATTTCACGGAATGGGCGACAGAGAACGACTTCTCCTTCGCATTTCAGCTATCCTTCATGAGGTCGGGAAATACATCCACGTCAGTAATCACAGCTCGCGTTCGTATCACATCATCAATACGATGGAATTGATCGGCTTAAGCGAAACCGAACGGGAAAACGTCGCTTGCATCGCGCGCTTTTATACCAAATCCAACCTCTTTTTCGATCGGTATTATCAGTATCTTTCTCCGGAACGGAAGACGATCGTCTCTAAGTTAACTGCCATGATGCGCATCGCCGACGCGATGGATGCCTCGCACCGGCAAAAGCTTCGGAACGTCTCCATCTCGGTTTCTGCCGATACCATGGATATTTCCTGCGACAGCGCCGCGGACCTGACGTTTGAGCAATGGGCATTCAACCATAACACCGATCTGTTCGCGCAGGTGTTCGGAATCAAACCGATTCTGCGACTAAGGAGACAGAAACAATGACAACAAAGAAGAGTAAATCGCGGAAAGAGAATCGATCGGACGGGCCGAAGAACCGCGACAACGCAGGAGTCGAAGTGAATGCGGACCGGTATCTCAACCGGGAGCTCAGTTGGCTTGAGTTTAACGATCGGATCCTGTCCGAGGCGCGGGATACCAAGCATCCGCTTTTGGAGCGATTGAAGTTCCTCTCCATTACCGCGTCCAATCTCGACGAGTTTTTTATCGTCCGGGTCGCATCCCTGCGCGATATGCTCAGTATCCAATACAACGAGCGCGACATATCCGGCCTGACGGTCGGCGAGCAGTTGACTCGTATTAACGCGAAAACCCGCGCAAGTATGTCGCTGATGTATTCCACCTATTCCCGCTCCCTGTTACCGTCTCTTCGGAGCCACGGTGTAATGGTTCTCGACTATGATGATCTCGACAAGAAGAGCCGCGCGATAGCCGATCGATTTTTCCGGACGACGATCTATCCGGTTCTGACCCCGATGGCGGTAGACGCCGCACGGCCTTTTCCCCTGATATACAGCCGGCAACTGAACCTGGCGGTTCTGATCGAAGGTCCCCGGGGAGAAGACAACGAGACGGAAGAGTCGGAATATCGCTTCGCGACAATTCAGATTCCGACCGTAATTTCGCGAATGTTTGAGCTTCGCCTTGCCGAAGGTGTCGCTTTTGTGCCGATTGAGCAGATCATCCGGGCGAATGTGAACGCATTGTTTTCGGGTTCCAAAGTGATATCGACCGGTTATTATCGCGTAATCCGTAATGCCGATCTGGATATTGACGAGGATGAAGCGGAAGACTTGCTCAAGGAGATCGAAGAGCAGGTACGACTTCGGCGGTTTGCTGAAATCATCCGCCTTGAAGTAAACGACGGCCTCGACGGTAGGCTTCTCCAATACATCACCGAATCTCTTTTGATCGAAAAGGATGATATTTTTTCCTTCTCGGGTCCGATTGACCTGACGTTTTTGATGAAGCTCTATTCCAGATTATCTCCCGATTTTCCGGAGCTCTGCGATCCGCCGCACCGACCGCAGAAAGCGGCGATGTTTAACGACGGCTACGAGAATATTTTCGAGCAAATCGCAGAAAAGGACCGGTTGGTCCATCATCCGTATGAGTCCTTCGAGCCGGTCGTAGAATTTCTCCGACAGGCCGCGGAGGATCCGAACGTGCTTGCGATCAAACAGACACTGTATCGGGTCAGCAGCGATTCTCCGGTTATCGATTGTCTCGCGTTGGCGGCGCAAAACGGCAAGCAGGTTATGGTGCTGGTCGAGTTAAAGGCGCGTTTTGATGAAGAGAACAATATCAACTGGGCCAAGAAACTTGAAAACGCCGGCTGTCACGTGATATACGGTATGGTCGGCCTTAAGACACACAGCAAAATTACTCTGATTGTTCGTTCGGAAGATACCGGGATCAAACGGTATCTTCATCTTGCGACCGGCAATTATAATAATGTCACGGCCAGAATATACACGGACATCGGTATGTTTACCGCATCCGAACCTTTCGGCATCGATGCTTCCGAGTTTTTTAATATGTTGTCCGGTTTTTCCGAGCCTCCGGAATGGCGGCGTCTGGTTCCGGCTCCTGTCTGGATGAAGGACTTTTTTATCAGTAAGATCGAACGCGAAATCTATAACGCAAAGTCCGGAAAAAAGGCCAGGATCGTCGCCAAAGTCAATTCGCTTGTGGACGGGAAGGTGATTGATAAGTTATACGAGGCGTCCGAAGCCGGGGTTCGAATTGATTTGATCGTGCGGGGCATATGCTGTTTGCGACCCGGAGTACAAGGGTTGTCAGACAATATCACAGTCCGGTCTATCACCGGAAGATTTCTTGAGCATTCACGGGTCTTCTTTTTTCACAACGACGGGCGGGAGGATATTTATCTTTCCTCGGCGGATTGGATGCCCAGGAATCTGGATCGAAGGATTGAGTTGCTTTTCCCGGTCGAGGAAGAGTCGTGCAGGGCCCGAGTCAAGGAGATACTGATCGTCGCGCTGGAAGATACCGTGCGAAGTCATTGGCTTGCGCCGGACGGTTCTTATCACAAAGTGGATCTGCGCGGCAAGAAGAGGCTGGACAGCCAAAGAGAACTGATACGTTTGGCGGAGGCAGCAGCCGAGGAGCAACCGCAGCGAGCGGTCGGGCTTTTCGAGCCGGAAAAGCCTTCGAACGAATAAATCGCACGAGGTGCGTTTTCGCATGCGACATCGGTCTCGCACTTTCGAAAACACCTCAGTTCGAAGATTGTCAATTCTGTGGTACTATATTTATCGAATGTCAATTTATGAAGCCGGAGAGTGAAAAATGACCGTTTTGATCAAATCTTATCTGTCTGAACAGGACCCCGGGAAATACGAGAATCAGTCTTTCGAGTACACCTTGACGCACAGCTCCGGAGCGAGCTTCTCGGTCATCAATTTCGGTGCGGTGATCACAAAGATCATGGTGCCTGATCGTTCCGGCCGGTTCGACGACGTTGAACTCGGATACAAGGGACTGGACGGATATCTGGATAATCGGTCATGGCATGGTGCGACGGTCGGAAGAAGCGCGAACCGGGTCAAGGGCGCAGAATATGAGATCGAAGGAAAGAAGTATTATCTTCCCAGAAACGACGGTGATAACAACTTGCACGGGGGAGACTCCTGCTTCCAGAACGTCTTTTGGAATGCACGTGTTTTGAGTGAGGACGATGCCTACATTTACCTCCGGAAGACCGGAATTCGAACTGCTTTTTCGATTGAGGGGGAAGCGGTGCTCATGGAACATCTTTCGCCGGACGGAGCCTGTGGTTTTCCCGGTAACCTGGAGGCGGAGGTATTCTACGCATGGACGCGCGATATGACGTTGCTGATTATCTATTCCGGGATTTCCGACGCACCGACTGTGTTTTCTCCGACGAATCACTCCTATTTTAATTTGGCGGGAGAAGCCGCGGGTTCGGTAGCCGGTCATATCCTGTTTATCGATGCCGATCAGGTTACGGAAAAGGCATCGGACAACGTTCCGAACGGGAAATTAATCGATGTGGAAGGTACGGCCCTTGATTTCAGGATCCCGGCTCCCATCGCCCAAACGATCGGGAGCGATCATCCTCAGCTTCATTATTCGACGGGGCTCGACCAGAATTATTGTTTGAATACCCGCGGCGACGCGACGATTCCGGCGGCCGGTTTGACGGAACCCGTGTCCGGAAGACGGATGGAGGTTTTTACGAACTTCCCGGGTCTTCAGGCATACTCCGGCAATTTTCTGACCGGAGATTCGAAGGGCGACAAACCTTACGAGCGGCACGGAGCCGTGTGTCTGGAAGCTCAGCTTTACCCGGATGCGGTGCATCATTCCGAATTTCCGAGCGCGGTCATCCCGGCGAATGCCAAGACATTCTACATAACGGGATACCGGTTCTCGGTCATCAAATAACAGATTTCTCATGTGAGCGAAAGGCCGCCACCGGATATCGAATCCGAATGGCGGTCTTTTGGGATTCAGTGATGTGCGACCTACAGGGATCAACCCGGCTTGTAACTGTCGCGAAGAGATACCGAACGATTAAAGACAGGATGCCCTGCAGAGGAATCTTTTACGTCCATACAAAAGTAACCCAAACGAAGAAACTGGAAGCGATCGCCGGCTGAGGCAAGAAGGAGCGATTCCTCGACGCGTGAGCCGTTGATTACTTCAAGCGAATCGGCTCGGAGGTGATCCAAATAGTCGCAGTCGGCCAAATCGGGCTCCTCCACATCAAACAGGCGGTCATAAAGGCGAACGGTCGCATCTGCAGAACGGGCGGCATCAACCCAGTGTATCGTTGATTTAACCTTTCTGCCATCCGCAGTATTGCCGCCGCGACTGTCCGGATCGTATTCGGCATAAACCGTTCGGACATCCCCGGTTTCATCCGCTTCGAAGCCGGTACAGCGAACGACATAGGCGGACTTGAGCCGCACTTCGTTGCCCGGATAGAGACGGTAAAATTTTTTCTCGGGCACGGCCATAAAATCATCACGTTCAATAAAAATTTCTCTCGAAAAGGGGACTTCGCGGACGCCGTCAGCCGGGTTCTCCGGGTTATTCTCAATCTCGAAATTCTCGGTCTTTCCCTCCGGGTAGTTTGTGAGCACAAGCCGAACCGGCCGCAGGACTGCCATCACCCGGCGAGCCGTGGTATTCAGATCTTCACGAAGACAGTGCTCGAGAAAGGCGTAGTCCACTACGCTGTTTACCTTGGAGACGCCGTTTCTCTCATGAAAGGAGCGGATCGCAGCGGGTGTGTAGCCCCTTCTTCGCAATCCGCAAAGAGTCGGCATTCTCGGATCGTCCCAACCGTCGACAAGACCCTTCTCGATCAGATTACGAAGTTTTCTTTTGGAAAGAACCGTATGGGTTATTCCCAATCGCGCAAATTCGATCTGACGGGGTTTGGCCGGAACCGAGCAGTTCTCGATCACCCAGTCATAAAGCGGACGGTGCGCCTCAAACTCCAGAGAACAAAGGGAGTGTGTGATCCCTTCGATTGCGTCCTCCAATGGATGGGCAAAATCGTACATCGGATAGATGCACCAACGATTTCCCGTATTATGGTGGTTGATCCGGTTGATGCGATAGATGACCGGGTCACGCATATTGAAGTTGCCCGAAGCCAGATCGATCCTGGCACGCAGAGTCATTTTCCCGTCCTCGAATTCTCCGTTTCTCATCCGCTCGAAAAGGGCCAGGCTCTCTTCGGCCGGCCGGTCGCGAAACGGGCTGGTCGCCGGAACTTTCAAGTCGCCGCGATTCCTGCGGACTTCCTCGGGCGTCAACTCGCAAACATACGCGAGACCTTTCCCGATCAGTTCGACGGCATATCCGTACATCTGCTCGAAATAATCGGACGCATAAAAAAACCGATCGCCCCAGTCGTGCCCGAGCCAACGGATATCGTCCTTGATCGCTTCGACGTACTCCTCGTCCTCCTTGGTCGGATTCGTATCGTCCATACGCAAGTTACACAGCCCTCCGAATGCTTCCGCAGCACCGAAATCGATCTCCAACGCCTTCGCATGCCCGATATGCAGATATCCGTTCGGCTCGGGCGGAAACCTCGTGTGCACGCTCATGCCATCGAATCGGCCGCCCGGACCGATGTCTTCCCGAATCATATCAAAGATGAAATTACTTGTATCACTCATATACATACCCTCCGGTTTTCTGCCTGTTGCCACTGACGGATCATACGCGTTTTCTATTGTGAGATCCGTTGTCGCGAGTGCTCCATGCGCTCGATCGAACGATCTCTGCCGAGTAAAAGCAACGCCTCAACCGCGCCGCCCGGGGTTACGGCCATTCCGGTCACGGCGATACGAACTGCCCACATGACCGCGGATTTCTTGACATCGTTGCGTTCGGAAACTTTCGTAAGCGCATTGATGACGGAATCCGCGTCCCAGTCCGTGATGCTCCGAAGGGATTCGGCGGCCTGCCCGAGCAGGAGACGGGCGGAGTCGACGCTCGACTTACTCTTCTTGTGCTCGAAAAGCTCCGGATCAAAGTCTTCGAGCCCGTTGAGATAGGAAAGCTTCTCGGGTATCTGGCAAAACCGGGTGATCCGAGGTTGCAAGATCTCGGTCAGGAGATCATGGGTGCTCTCGTCGACGCACGACAGACCCGAAAAGTACGGAACTGCCTGGACGATAAATTCCTCCCGGCTCATCCGGTGGATATACTCCGCATTGAACCACTCGAGCTTATCATAGTCGAAGGTCGCCGGTGCCTTACTGATCCCGTCGATCGAAAAAGCCCCGGTCAACTCCGAAAGCGAGAACAACTCTCGGGTGTCCTCCTTGGGGCACCAGCCCAGAAGGGCGATGTAATTAATGATCGCTTCCGGCAAAAAACCCTCCGCAATCAGATCGTCGAAACCCGTGGATCCGTGGCGCTTGGAGAGTTTGGATACCGTTCCGTCCTCATTCCGGCCCTGAATGAGCGGCAGATGAACATAACGGGGGATCTCCCAATTGAATGCTTCGTATAAAAGGTTGTATTTCGGCGTTGATGAAAGATATTCGCTTCCCCGGACGACGTGAGTGATTTCCATCAGGTGGTCGTCGATGATATTGGCAAAATTATAGGTCGGAAAGCCGTCCGCCTTGATCAGAATTTGATCTTCAAGCTCCTTGTTCGGAACGGTGATTATACCAAAAACCAAATCCTCAAAGGTCGTCTGACCCGTAAGCGGCATCTTCTGACGGATGACATACGGCATTCCGGAAGCGAGTTTGTCACGCACCTCATCGGCGGGCAGATCTCGACAGTGTCGATCGTACCCGGGCGAGTCCTGCGTGCTTTCGCCGTCATGGAGCGAGTCCAGCCGTTCCTTGGTACAAAAGCAATAGTAGGCGTGGCCGGATCGGACGAGACTTTCCGCGTAAGGGAGGTACAGATTCATTCGTTCGCTCTGAACGTAGGGGCCGAAGGGACCGCCGATATCCGGGCCTTCATCGTGACACAAGCCCGCGAGACTGAGTGTGCGGTAAATGACATCCACGGCACCTTCGACCAAACGACCGCGATCGGTATCCTCGATCCTCAGTACAAACCGGCCGCCCGCGGATTTGGCGACAAGGTATTCATAAAGGGCGGTACGCAGATTCCCGACGTGCATGAAGCCGGTCGGACTCGGCGCGAAACGGGTACGAACCACCCGATTGCCCGTGGATAAGGTAACAGACATACTTAGATCCTCCGTGCTTTGAAATCTAAATACATATATTACCACAATACGTGGCTCTCCGGCCTCCATATTCACATATGAATGAGAAAAATGGTATTATAATGAACAGTGACTTTTTACGGAGGCCTTATGCAAGCCAAGAGAATCAGTTTAGAAAAATGTTATCCGATCGATATCGGACGATCCGTCGCGGGAACATGCGTCGCGGACTATCTCGATCGCGAGGCCGGCTCGAGGAACGCCCTGATCATCACGGACCGGGAAGTTGCCGGTTATTATTTGAAGGACTTTAGCGCGGCTTTGTCCGAGAAAGTGCAGGAAGTCCCCCATATCATCGTTGACGGCAATCCCTCCAGTAAGACGATGGAGGCGCTTAAGCCGGTTTTCGAGCAAATCTCGGATCGGGATTGCGGATACGTCATCGCTCTCGGCGGCGGCGGAGTGATCGATATCGCGACTTTTGCGGCATCAACTTTCGCTGCGGGGGTTCGAAGTGTTCTGGTTCCCACGACTCTTCTTTCGATGATGGAATCCGTAATGGCTTCCCATGCCGCCCTGCATTTTCAAAGTCAGAAGGATATTATTCGGGTCCCGATCGATATTGATTACTCCGTAATCGACGTTTCGTTTCTGCAAACTCTGCCGAGCCGGTATTTCTCAAGCGGGCTTGCTCAGATCATTCAGTACGGTCTGATTGATAATACGGCACTGCTTCATGCGCTTTCGGCATCTAAGGATACGGCGACGCTCATTGAAGAAAGCCTTCGTTCGGGCAATAAGATCCGGAGGACTCAGCCGGAACTCATGAATTTCGGGCGGGATATCGCGGATGCGATCGAATGTCATTTTCGTTTCCTGAAATATACACCGGGCGAAGCTCTGGCTCTTGCATTGCTTGCGATGTGCCATTCCCCCGCATTGCATAAGTTGTACGAACGACTCGGACTACCGGTTATGCTGACCGAGGTTGGCAAGGAGACTCTGTTGAAGCGCATCGCGAAGACTTTGGAGACGCGGGGCGATACGGTCGATCTGGTTCGGATCGGACCGGAGAAGAAACCGTTGAATCAGAAGGTTTCCGCTGATATCGCTCTGCGCTATTACGATTCGGTTCTATCCGAAATATGCAACAAGGCGGGTGCGTCATGAACGCTTTTCGACGAAGAAATAGATCATATTCCATTCAAGTCCGATTGCTGTCTGCGGTGCTGGCGGTATTTGTCATGATTTCCGCGGGGCTTTTCTCGGGGTGTTCCGACGCATCAGAAGAAGAGGAGAAAAAGCCGGCCGATTTTGGTGATTACGGAGAAAAGACGGCGCTTATGCTGGCGACCTCTTTCCCTGAGCGTTATGCGTATTCCCAGAAAGAGAGGGAGGCGGGAGTCTTTATTAAAGAAGAACTGATCCGCATGGGATATACCGTTGAGGAGCAGAAGTTTAGCAGCTCGGATCTGACTTCCTCGTCGACCAATTACATCGTGCGAATACCCGGAGAAGGGTTCATGCTAAGGGCGGAGGGAGAGCAATACTCACCGATTCGCAGAACCGTGGTCGTTGGAGCTCACTATGACATGCCACCACTCCCGTCTTCGGGTGAAGAGCCGGCAGACGACGAAGCGGAGCCGAAACAAACAGAGGGGGATCCGTCCTCGACCGATCCGACAGAACAAGTAATGATTTATGACGGGCTTCAGAGCAACGCTTCCGGTGTTGCCTGTCTGTTGACGATCGCGGAACGGATGCGTGTCGAGAAACCCGCATATGACGTGATCCTGGTAGCATTCGGCGCAAGCTCCGACGATTTCCGGGGGGCCCGTTCTTTTTTGAATGCGATGTCGAGCGAGGAGAAACGCTCGATCGATGTGATGTATTGTATCGAAAGTATTTATGCGGGTGATAAGCTTTATGCCAGTTCGGGAATCAGTTCCCTGATCCCGGGAAAGAAATACGAATACAGGCGCAAGTTGTATGAGGCATACGACGTGGTCTATAACAACATGCTCAGATCGCGGAACAATATTGACCTTTTCTACAATATGTCCGGCCTTTATGTGGATTTGAACGGGGATGAGATCCCGGACATCTACCGCGAGGTTACATTTAACCGGTCTGACTATGTGCCGTTTGACGAGGCGAGAATACCGATCGTATTTTTCGAGTCTTATGAGTATAATGCGACTGTTTTATCCGAGATGAAGGAAACCAAGAATCTGAATTTGCAGGAAGAGGGGGGCTTGATTCGCGGGACCCATCTCGATTCCTCCGCCTTTCTGGAGAAGGAGCTCGGACCGGATCGGTTGACGCTCCGGATCAACAACACCGCTTTCATCATCATCGCGGCCATTCGAAGGGGCGTGCATAATGCCGTGCCGGTGTCGCTTTACAATGCGGGGGAACGCCTTGCCCCGATCATCCGGGTTACCGAGACCGTCCCATATCAGTCCCAAAAGAAGCAGTAGCCGACCGTGATTTTGACGGTTTCCGAATCGTCGAGAACGGTCATCGTTTCGCGGGAGGGTGAATATGAGTATTTTTCGATTCGGAATCGCGGGGGCCGGGGCGATTGCGCGCCGCTTTGCCGATGGTTTGAGTCAACGATCTGACATTACGCTCGGTGCGGTCGCTTCTCAAACCAAGGGAAGTGCAGGAGCCTTTGTCAAGGAGTTTTCGGACCGGTTTCCCCGGGCGCGCGCATATGATTCATACGCGCAAATGGCGGAGGATCCGGAAATTGATGCCGTGTATGTGGCAAACTTGAATACTCAACACGCCGACACGGTCAAACTGTTTTTGACCGCTCACAAGCCGGTTATTTGCGAAAAACCCTTTGCGCTCAATGCTGTGCAAGCCGAAGAGATGGTTTTTTGCGCAAAGGAAAACAACGTATTTCTGATGGAAGCCATGTGGACCCGGTTTCTCCCGGTGACCCACAAAGCAATGGAATGGATCCGCGAGGGGAAAATCGGAGAACCGACTCGCATTTATTCCGATTTCGGGATGTGCCTTATGACGGAGGAAAGTCGCCGGACGGTCTCGCTCGAGAAGGGTGGCGGAGCGCTTCTGGACCTCGGTGTTTATCCGATATCCTTTTTCGGCATGATTTTCGGGTATGAGCCGGATCAAGTGACCTCAAATGTAACGAAGGCCGATACCGGTGTTGATTCGTCGTTTGAGGTTATTTTCCGGTATCCGGAAAGAGAAAGAGCATTCGGGAATGATGCGCCGACCGCTTGCGCGCTGGTTTCGATCGATAATCTTCTGCCGAACACGATGCGAATTGTCGGCGATGAAGGGTTTATCGAAATCCGTGATTTCTGGATGGGCAGAAGCACGGCTTTCTACTCCAAGGACGCGGAAGGATTTTTTCAAACCGTTCCCTCCGAGGTTTTCGAGGCGGATCCTCTGGTGAACGGTTATCAGTACGAGGCGGTTGAAGTCGCTTCGTGCGTTCGTGCCGGAAAGAAGGAGAGCAGTGTGATGACGCATTCCGATACGATCGCGGTGATGAAAATAATGGATCACTTGCGCGCACAATGGGGAATTCGCTTTCCGCAGGAGTCATAGGATCATCGGTTTCATTATTACCCCTAATAAAGAAGCCCGGCGGATACCGGGCTTCTCGCTATTTGTAAAGAAAGAGTATTTACACTCAACCGTAAAGAGTCGGAATGTTCAACTTGGCGAAATCAAAAACCTGACCTTTGAGAACCGCATAATAGAAATAGATCGTCAATGCCAGTGCGGCCGCGGCAAAAAACAAACCGATCAGTCTCGGGCTGCGCGTCTCCTCCGTGACTCGAGTTCTGGCCGCCAGGTCATGAATCGACTGCCCGGACTTACGGACGACCGCTACCGCCAGGGAAACCGCTATCGTAAAAGGCCCCAGAACAACGGTGATCGTCTTGATCAGGCACCTCAAAACCACGTTAATGAATGTGTGTCCCCGGTAATACTCATCCTCAACGTTGACGAGAATCTTTCCCGGCGTCGTCATAAGGAGCGCGGAAAAAAAGAGTTCATAGAAAAGATAGAATCCGGCAAAGTAAATGTACACGCGTAACATCGTCGGACGATCCGCATCCAGAAATTCGACTAAGGGAAAGTACAGCCCGAATGCTCGAACGACAAGTATAACGCCGAAAAAAAGTGAAATTACAATCAACAAATCGAGAATCAGACCGAAAAAACGTCTCGTGTATGGAGTATCGTTCATGGTACACCTCCGTGCAGACGGCAATTTCCTGATCAAAATGTATCATTGATTGCTAATAAAGTCAATTTGAACTAAGAATCATTCGGGTCCCGCGGGCGCAAGAGATCTTCGACTGAACAACGGTAGAGGCCGGCAATCGAAAGAAGACGGTCCGCCCGCGGCATCTTGTAGCCGCACTCCCATCTGGAGACCGTCGTCTGATCAAGGCCTAAGGACTCCGCCACTTCCCGTTGCGTCAGATTTGCCTTCTTCCTGAAGTATTCAAAAGCATTCAAACCAATCACCTCGCAATATGAAATCAATTCATATTATAATCAAAAATAGTCCGGGAAAGAGTGAAAAGTCGACATATTATGCATTTAAGTCGTAAAAAAACGGGACGGTCTCTCAACCGCCCCGTTGGGAATTTGATTAATCAGACCTTGGTGATCCAACCGAGTTTATCTTCCATGGTGCCCTTCTGGACACCGGTGATCGTATCGTAGAAAAGACGGGCGATCGGGCCGATTTCGTTGTTGTTGATCACGATCTCGGCATCTCCGTATTTTAATTGACCGACAGGGGAAATGACGGCGGCGGTTCCGGAACCGAAGGACTCGGTTAATCGGCCGCTCTTTCCGGCTTCGATAATCTCGTCGATCGAAATTTTCCTTTCTTCTACCGTCATACCCACGGAGCGTGCCAACTCAATACAGGATCTGCGGGTAATTCCCGGAAGGATGCTTCCGTTCAATTCGGGCGTGACCAGTTTACCGTCAATGACGAATAAAATGTTCATGGAACCGACTTCCTCGATATACTTCTGCTCGACGCCGTCTAACCAGAGAACCTGAACATAGCCCTTCTTGTGGGCGATATCCTGAGCAATCAGGCTGGCCGCATAATTACCGGCACACTTGGTGAAACCGGTGCCGCCGCGGACCGCGCGCACATAATAATCCTCTACGTAAATTTTGACGGGATCGATTCCTTGCGGGTAATATGCGCCGGAGGGAGAAAGCAGGATCATGAAGCGGTATGTCTTCGAAGGGCGTACGCCCAGATAAGGATCGGTTGCGAAGACAAAGGGTCGGATATAGAGTGATTCTCCCTCTCCGGACGGAATCCATCCGCGATCCAGACGAACCAGTTCCTTGGTCGCGTGAACGCAAAATTCCGTATCGAGCGGCGGAATCACCAGACGCTCGTCGGATATGTTCAGACGCTCGTAATTCAAAAGCGGCCGAAAAAGATTGATCGAATCATCGGGGCACCGATAAGCCTTGAGTCCCTCGAAAACCGCCTGTCCATAATGAAAGACCATCGCAGTCGGAGGGATGGTGATGTCGCCGAACGGCTCGATGCGCGGATTGATCCACCCTTGACCCTCGACATAGTCCATCGAAAACATATGGTCGGTGAAAAAAGTGCCGAAGGGAAGAGAATCTCCCGGAACCGGACGCTTTCTCGGTTGAGTGGTCTGGGTTATCTTGATTGTCGGAAACATGAGCTCGGCCTCCTTAGATTGTCGTTTGCATAACATTATATTACTGATTCGGTTGAATGTAAGAACATTTCTGCAATTTTTTATTTTTTTCTTTCATATTTTGATCAGAATTGAGAAATGGTTGTCATCACCCGGTGCCGGACAATTCTTAAATTAGCGAATTCATACACCGTCGATGAATTGAACAATTGTTCTCTTAATGATATTCTTTTTCTTGGAGGTGATCGTATTGTCCGGTAAGCCCGATGATTTGCATAATAATTCCGATCTCGTCCCCATGACCCCTTTTCGCATCGAGAGCGACATGAAACCGATGGGAGATCAGCCGGCGGCGATCGACAGTCTGGTCGACGGACTCGGTCGCGGATTGCCCGCTCAGACGCTGCTCGGCGTGACCGGTTCCGGAAAGACTTTCACGATGGCAAAGATCATCGAGCGTACGCAACGGCCTGCGCTGATCATCGCGCACAACAAAACTCTGGCCGCTCAATTATGCGCGGAGTTTAAGGCGCTTTTTCCGAATAACGCCGTTGAGTTTTTTGTTTCGTACTATGACTACTACCAACCGGAGGCGTACATTGCGGCTTCGGATACATATATCGAGAAGGATTCCGCGATCAATGACGAGATCGACCGGATGCGACACAGTGCGACATCATCGCTTTTAGAGCGCCGCGATGTGATCGTGGTGGCATCGGTCTCCTGCATATATGGGTTGGGAGATCCGGGAGATTACCGGGATTTGATGGTCAGCCTGCGCCCGGGAATGAAGAAGTCGAGAGACCGGGTAATCCGGGAATTGATTTCGATCCGGTATGTTCGGAACGATTATGAGTTGAGCCGGGGCGCTTTTCGCGTACGGGGAGATACGATCGACATCTTTCCGCCCTGGTCGGAGGAACTCCTGACACGCGTCAGTTTTTTCGGCGACGAGATCGAGAAAATCACCGAGGTCCATCATGTCAGCGGCAAGACGATGTTTGCTCGCAATTACACATCGATTTTTCCGGCTTCTCATTACGCGACCGGCGATGAGAAGTTGAACCGCGCAACGGAAACCATTGAAGAGGAGTTGGAACTCCGGGTGGAGGAGCTCCGGAGTCAGGGCAAGGTCATCGAGGCATACCGTTTGGAGCAACGTACGCGTTATGATTTGGAGATGCTTCGGGAAACCGGATTCTGTAAGGGGATCGAGAATTATTCGCGTCATCTGTCGCAGAGAAAGCCGGGATCGCCTCCATACACGCTCATGGACTTTTTCCCGAAGGATTATCTCCTGATGATCGACGAATCACACGTGACGATCCCGCAGGTCGGTGCGATGTACAACGGCGACCGTTCGCGCAAGGAGAGCCTTGTCGGGTACGGGTTCCGCTTGCCGTCGGCTTTTGATAACCGACCGCTGACGTTTGCGGAATTTGAAAAAAGGATGGGACAGGCGATTTTTGTTTCGGCTACTCCGTCCGTTTATGAGTCGGAACACAGCTTGAACACCGCGGAGCAGATCATCCGGCCGACCGGATTGGTGGATCCGGAAATTGCCGTCCGGCCTGTGGAAGGGCAGATCGATGATATTCTCGGCGAGATTCGCGAAAACACCAAGCGCGGAGACCGAACATTGGTCCTGACGCTGACGAAGAAAATGGCCGAGGATCTGACCGATTTTCTGGCCGACGAGAAAATCAAAGTGAAATACCTGCACTCCGATGTGGAAACGGTCGAACGTATGAAGATCCTTCGGGATCTGAGACAGGGCAAATTTGATGTGCTGGTCGGCATCAATCTGCTTCGTGAAGGTCTGGATCTTCCGGAGGTATCCCTTCTGATGATACTCGATGCCGATAAAGAGGGTTTCCTTCGCTCGGCAAGATCATTGATTCAGATTATCGGGAGAGCGGCCCGTAACGTGAACGGGCGGGTCATCCTGTACGCGGACAACGTAACCGATTCCATGTTCGGGGCGATTTCCGAAACGAACCGTCGCCGGGAGATACAAATCGCTTATAATAAGAAGAACGGAATTACCCCGAGAAGTATCGTTAAAGAAGTCCGGAATGTTCTGGATACCATTGAGGAACTGGGGGCGGACGGCGAAATCCAAGCGGATAATGCCGCGCTTCTGGCGGACGGCAAGAAGCCGCCGATGACGGAGTCGGAGCGCGGCAAGCTGGTCGTACGCATCGAGAAAGAGATGAAAGAAGCGGCGAAACGCCTTGATTTTGAAGAGGCCGCCCGTCTCAGAGACATGCTGATCATTCTTAAGGGGTAACGATTTAACAGGGAAAGGATAACATAATGGATCCCGAAACCTCTCCGCTGAAGGGTTTTACCCATTTGCATCTGCACACCGAGTACAGCCTTCTGGACGGGGCCATTCGCATTCGCGAACTGGCCAGGAAGCTCAAGGAATTGGGCATGTCCTCGTGTGCCGTCACCGATCACGGGGTCATGTACGGCACAGTCGATTTCTTTCGCATTATGCAGGAGGAAGGAATCCACCCGATTTTGGGCTGTGAATGTTACGTCGCTCCGCGCAGTCGGTTGCTTAAGGAGGGCTCAGAGGATCGGGACCCCTATCATTTGGTGCTTTTAGCCAAGAATCAGGAAGGTTTGGTGAATCTGAACCGACTGGTATCGAAAGGCTTTACCGAAGGTTTTTATTATCGGCCCAGAATCGATTTCGAATTACTTTCCGAGTATCACGAAGGTCTGATCGCGCTTTCCGCCTGCCTTGCGGGCGAAATCCCGCAGGCGATTCTGCGCGAGGATTTCTCCAAGGCCCGGGAAGTCGCGTTGAAATATGAGGCGATTTTCGGAAAGGATCACTTCTATCTTGAGATTCAAAGCAATCAGATTCCTGCTCAGGCCCGGGTAAATCAGCGCCTGATTGCGATTTCGAACGAGACCGGCATTCCGCTTGTCGCGACGAATGATTGTCATTACCTGAACCGGGCCGACGCAGATGCACATGACGTTCTTCTTTGCATGCAGACCGGGAAAAGAGTTTCCGATACCGACCGGATGAGAATGCCGACGGATGATTTTTATGTTAAGTCCGAATCCGACATGCTTGAGTACTTCGCAAGTGTTCCGTCCGCGATCGAGAATACCTCGCGAATCGCGAGCATGTGTCACGCCGGATATACTTTCGGACGGATCCATTTGCCGACCTTTGAGATCCCGCCCGATTTTTCGGACCATGCGGACTTTCTGAAGTACATATCGGACGAGGGTCTCCGGAAGAGAATCTCGGATGTCGATGATGAGGATAAAATTTTCGAATACCGGGAACGGCTTGATTATGAACTCGGTGTCATTAATGATATGGGATACACGGATTATTATTTGATCGTTTGGGACTTCATCAAGTACGCACGTGATCATGAGATTATCGTCGGCCCGGGCAGAGGATCCGGTGCCGGATCGCTTGTCGCTTATGCGCTGGGGATCACGAACATCGATCCGATTCGCTACGGATTAATTTTCGAACGGTTCCTCAACAGCGAACGCGTCAGCATGCCGGACTTCGACATCGATTTTTGCTATGAACGAAGACAGGAAGTGATCGATTACGTTACGGACAAATACGGTAAGGATCGTGTCGCTCAGGTCATTACGTTCGGAACGCTTGCGGCAAGGGCCTGTGTGCGGGATGTCGCGCGGGCTTTGGACGTTCCTTATGCTCAATCCGACCGGATGGCCAAAATGATCCCTGCGGCGCTCGGAATGACGATCGCAAAGGCGCTGGAGATGTCACCGGAACTTAAGGGCGAATATGAAGGGAACACGATTGCCCGGCAGGTTCTGGATACGGCGATGAAATTTGAGGGGATGCCGAGGCATGCTTCCACCCACGCGGCTGGAGTCGTCATATCCAGTGTCCCGCTTACCGATCTCGCTCCGCTTGCCAAGAACGAGGATTCGGTGGTTGTTCAGTTCGATAAGAACAACGTGGAGGCGATTGGCCTCCTCAAGTTTGACTTTCTTGGGCTGAGAACGTTGACGGTCATGCGGGATACAGCGGAGATGGTCTTTCGAAACCGGGGTGTTCAAATCGATTTCGACCGAATTCCAATGGATGATCCGAGCGTGTTTGAGTTGATCGGCAGAGGGGATACCGAGGGTGTTTTTCAACTTGAATCATCCGGTATGACGTCCTTTATGAAGGAATTGACCCCGACTTCGCTGGAAGACATCATCGCGGGTATTTCGCTATATCGACCCGGGCCGATGGATCAGATTCCTCAATACGTAAAAGCGAGGCACGATCTGTCGCTGATCCGATATCGTCACCCGCTTTTGGAGCCGATTCTGAACGTAACCTACGGATGTATGGTCTACCAGGAACAGGTCATGCAAATCGTTCGCGATGTCGCGGGTTTTTCGATGGGGCAATCGGACAATATCCGAAGAGCGATGTCGAAGAAGAAGGCTTCAATCATGGAAAAGTACCGCAAGACGTTTATTTACGGCGGATATGACGAACTGAAGAGAAAGGTCGACGGCGCGATCAAACGGGGTGTCCCCGAAAAGACGGCGGAGAAAATATTCGATGAAGTGGCACATTTTGCCGGATACGCTTTTAACAAGTCCCACGCGGCGGCCTATGCCGTGGTCGGATACTTCACCGCATATCTGAAACACTATTACCCGACCGAGTTCATGGCCGCCATGCTGAACAGTTATCGCGGGAATCTCTCACAGGCGGCGTGGTATATCGGTTGCTGTAAACGAATGGGTCTTGAGGTTTTGCCGCCCGACATCAATTCCAGTCAGGCCAAATTCACCACAGAGGGGAAAGGTCGCATCCGAATCGGTCTGTCGGCCGTCAAGAATGTCGGTGAGGCCGCGATCAACCGAATGATCGAGGACAGAAACACGGACGGTCCGTACGTTTCATTCGGAGATTTTTTGAGAAGGACGGAGCGGCTTGAGGTTAACAAGAAGATGGTCGAGAGCCTGATTTTCGCGTCAGCTCTGGATCGATTCGGCGTGCCGAGAGCCAAGCTGGTCGCAGCAGCCGATCCGTTTATCACGCAACTCCAGAACACCAGAAAACATACGATGGAAGGCCAGTTGTCGTTTTTTTCGATGGAAGATTCAGATCGGTCCCAAACAGAGAGCGAGCCGCAATACCCGGATATCGAAGAGTTTTCGACCTTCGAGATCCTCTCGCGCGAGAAGGAGGTGCTCGGCATCTATGTTTCCGGGCATCCGCTTGAGGAGTACACACGATCAATCGCGGAAATAACGACGGCAGACAGCTCGATGTTCCGCACGGAACAGGATGAGGAAGGGGCGGTCGACGACCGCAAAATTCACGACCAACAGCGCGTTATCATGGCGGGGTTGATCGTTTCGACGACGACCAAAACGACCAAGAAACAGGATCTGATGGCGTTCGTTCAGATGGAGGACATTACCGGTCCCTTTGAGGTGATTGTTTTTCCGAACACATATCGGGAATATGCGCACATACTGAAGGAGAACCGGGCTTTGCTGGTGACGGGTAAAATCAGCTTTCGGGAGGAAGAGGAACCCAAGCTGATCGCCGAAAATTTCGAAGACTTAAAACGGAACGACGAGTATCGCTCGACGACGCAGACCCGGCACGATCCGGTCATGCCTGCATTCGACGCACCCGAACCCGGAAGAGATCTGTTCGGAACGATCGATTGCCCGGACCCCCAAGTCTTGACGGACGCCCCGAATATTCCCGAACCGCCGGGCCCGGAGGAGGAGCGGGTTGCTCCGTGCGATAAGGAATCCCGACAAAAAGGCAAATTAGCAATCTGCTATCACGGATCCGAATCGGACGCGGGGTACCGGAGGATCCTCGCGACACTTTCGTATTTTCGGGGCGCAGTACCGGTCATTGTTTATTTCTCGCGCGAAAAGAAGTCCGTCAAGCTTCCGGACCGCTTTTCCGTCGAGTTGAGCGAGGAGATTTTACGGGAGATCACGGGGGTTTGCGGTCGCGATAACGTGGTGATCGTCTGAACCAATTTTTTTGAAAACGATTATGTTCTCATGATTTAAGTTTTTGCGCCGAATATGTATAATGGAATAGGTTTTTTCACGTACCACCGGAACAAATTTATTGCGGGTTATCGTAACAGGACCTGCCGAAAGGATCGATATATGTCTGAGGAATACTCGCTTACGAATTTGCCTGACCTCAAGAATCTTGTCGCGACCAATTATGATTTGATTCCGGAAGCGGAGCGCCCGAAGGTGACTACAATCGGCGTTCTGACCAGCGGGGGAGATGCCCCGGGCATGAATGCCGCTCTGAGGGCGGTGGTTCGTTCCGCCAGTTTTTTCGGCATTAAAGTCTTCGGGATCACGCGCGGATATCACGGCCTCTGGAAGGGCGAATTTCAGGAAATCGGCACAAGGCAGGTTTCGGAGACACTTCAGAGAGGCGGAACCTTCCTGATGACAGCCCGATCCAAGACCTTCGAGACTCCGGAAGGAGTCGTTAAAGGAGCGCAGATGTGCAAGGTTTTCGGCTTACAGGCGCTGGTAGTGATCGGTGGGGACGGTTCGTATCGCGGAGCGAGAGATCTGGCGAGTATCGGAATTCCGGTGATCGGATTACCGGGTACCATCGATAATGATATTGCCTGTACCGAGTATACCATCGGCTATGATACGGCGATGAACACAGCGATGGAGGCTATCGATAAATTGCGTGATACCGCTTCTTCACATGAGCGTTGCAGTGTGATCGAGGTGATGGGCAGAAGAGCCGGGTATATCGCGCTGAACGTCGGAGTCGCGACCGGAGCAGAGGTGGTATTGATTCCGGAACATCCGTACGATTTTGAAAAGGACGTGATTCGTACGATCCTCGCATGCAGAAATATGGGTAAGCGGCATTATATCGTGATCGTAGCGGAAGGCGCGGGCGACGCGACGGATATCGCGACCCGGATCGAGGACGCGACAGGAATCGAAGCGAGACCGTCCATTCTCGGACACCTCCAAAGAGGCGGAAGCCCGACACTTCGAGACCGGCTCATGGCCAGCCTGATGGGCATTCACGCAGTGGAATGCATTCGTGCCGGGAAGCTGAACCGGCTGGTCGTATATCGAAGCGGAGAGATTTCGGATGTGGACGTCGAGAAGGGTCTCAAGATGAAGAAGACGATCAAGGCAGAGGAACTCGATCGATCGAAGTATCTGTTATAGAGAGGTACTCCGGATGGCAAGTAATCTTCGGATGGAATGGACTTTGCCGAATATTCTGACAACGATTCGGCTCGTTGCCATTCCGTTTATGGGCTATTTTATCTTCTTGAGCAAAGGCGACGATTCAACAGCCCGAACCTTCAGCATGGTCGCATTTGCTTTTTTCGTCGCGATATGGCTGACAGATGCCGCTGACGGGTATATCGCGCGCAAGTATGATATGGTGTCGGATTTCGGGAAGATATACGACCCGTTCGTCGACAAGATATTTCAGTTTACGACGGCCTTCATGATGCTTCTGATCGGGAGAATGCCCTTATGGGTGGTCATTTTTATCCTCGTCAAGGAAATTATCATGATTTTGGGCGGCGCGTATTTTTTGCAACAGAGAAAACTGGTCGTTCACTCGAAATGGTACGGAAAGGCTTCGACGGTGCTTTTTGTAATCGCGCTTGCCACGCTGTTTTTTCTGGACGAAGAAACAAGACACAACGCGAATCTGATATTCATTGCCCCCGTCATGATGGCGACTTTTTCGACGGTTTGTTATGCCGTTACGGCAGTTCGCAATTATGAAAATCTGGGTGATGAGCACGCCGGACCCCAGGAAGAGAACGATGGGTCCGAGATGACAAAATAACACGGGACAGGTAAGAATATGTATCGCAGTTTTGAAGAGGAAGCGGACGGGTACCTTCTCAGGGGAAAGGTTCTCGAAACGCTCGAATATACCAAGATTATTCGCAGACTGATCGAAACGGCGCGGACTCCTTTCGGAAGGGAGGCCTGCACCGATTTGTTGCCGAGCGGTGATTTCAATACCGTTGCCGGAAGGCTTCGGGAAACGGAGGACACCGTCAGTTATTTCGGACGGGCTGGGCGTGTAGCCATTTCGGGCATCAATGATATCCGACAGGCACTGCATTACGCGAGTTCCGGCGGAACTCTATCGATGAAGGATCTTCTGGACGTTGCCGGATTTTTGCGGGCCGTCGAGCGAATTGCCAAAACACTTGACCTGGCAGATATCGACGGCAATGCTTTTTGCGAGCGTTTGCGTCTGTTGGCATTGGAGCCCGATCTCGAAAAGGAAATATCCTTCTGCATTATATCCGAGGAAGAGATGAACGATCGGGCCAGCGATGAGCTCTACCTGCTCCGGAGAAAAATTCGTGACGCGCAGACAGGCATCCGGGACACACTGGAGAAAATGATACGCTCGCACTCAACTGCTCTGCAGGAACAACTGGTCACGATCAGAAACGACCGTTATGTTGTTCCGGTCAAGGCGGAGAAGCGCTCCGAGATTGCCGGTATCGTCCATGATACCTCATCTTCCGGTCAAACTATTTTTGTGGAACCGATTGCTGTTGTGGAGGCGAATAACCGGATCCGGGAGCATTTAGCGGCTGAAAGGGAGGAAATCCACCGAATTCTGACGATGCTCTCGGCGAGGGTGCTTACGGCCATAGACATGCTCCGGGCAAACATCGCTCTGGTCGGAGAGATTGACTTTTTGGCCGCAAAGGCAGAACTGTCCGCGTCAATGAAGGCGACCGTTCCGATCCTGAACCGGGAGGGCCGTATTATTCTTCGGAAAGCCAGACATCCTTTAATTCCGGATAATATCGTCGTGCCGATCGATTTTGAGGTGGGCGTGTCTTTTCGCACACTCGTGGTAACCGGCCCGAACACGGGCGGTAAAACCGTTTCCCTCAAAACCTGCGGCTTACTGACGCTGATGACGATGGCCGGACTTGCGATCCCGTGTCTTGATCATTCCGAGGTCTCGGTTTTCGGGAAAGTCCTCGCGGATATCGGAGACGAGCAAAGTATTGAACAGAGCCTGTCCACCTTTTCCTCACATATGCGCAATCTGGTATCGATTTTGGGGGAAGCGGATGAGACGACGTTGGTATTGGTCGACGAACTCGGATCCGGAACCGATCCCTCGGAGGGTGCGGCGTTGGCAACCGCAATTCTGGATGAATTTTACAAAAGAGGCGCGGTAACCGTCGCGACGACGCACTACAAAGAGTTGAAGGGGTACGCGATCAACACAGAGGGGGTAGAGAACGCCTGTTGTGAGTTTGACACCGATACGCTTTCACCCACATATCGCCTTCTGATCGGTCTTCCGGGTGTCAGTAACGCATTTGTCATTTCACAGAAACTCGGACTTCCCGAACCGATCATACAATCCGCCCGGACATTTCTGTCACAGGAAGGAATTCGTTTTGAAGAGCTTCTTTCCGCGGCGGAACAAAAAAACCGTGAGAGCGAGAAACTCCGGAAAGAGATCCGCGATATGCGGGATATCGTTAAAAAACAAACAGACGACCTTGAGCGTCAGCGCATCGCCCTCGAAGACGGGAAACGCAAGATCCTGGACGAAGCCAGGGAAGAGAAAAAGGAGATCATCGAGAGTACTCTCGATGAGTGCGACCGGATTCTCGGTGAAGTTCGCGCGGGCATCAAGGCAAAGACCCAAAGAGAAGCGGAGGACACACTTCGCCGCATTCGCAGTAATTTACGTGCCGGTCTGAATGATTTGGAGGCCGAATCAAGAGACTCGGCTCAACTGGGCGTTCCCGGCGAAAGACCGGATGAGCTCCGTCTCGGCGAGAAATATTTCTCCGATAAGATTGGCGGAACGGGGCTTCTCGTTAAACTTGCCGATCGATCCGGCAGTTGTGTGATCGAGTCTGGAGGGGTAAGAGTAACGGTTCCGTCCGCTTCGCTGCGTATCCCCGAAGAGGACGTTCCTGATATGAAGGCTCGATCCGTTCACAAGAACCGTGCACAGACCGTCAAGCCCCTTTCGTCCGCCGAAAAGCTTCGTTTGAGCCGGGCTCAGAATACCGTGACCGAATTGATGCTCATCGGTAAAAATTCGGAAGAGGCAACGATCGATCTCGACCGGTATTTGGATGATTGTGTCCTGTCCGGAATTCGAGTCGTCCGAATCGTTCACGGGAAAGGAAGCGGCATCCTTCGCTCGGCGGTTGCCTCATTGCTCAAGAAGGATCCGCGTGTCAAAACTTTTCGCCTCGGAGGGCTCGGGGAGGGCGGAGACGGCGTCACGATCGCAGAACTGTAATCTTCGGTTTGATCGGACGGAAGTCATGAAAAATGTCTGTGTGCAACTTTACCCGACGCGCATCAAATAACTCAGAAGAGCCGGTCCGGATTCAAAAACCAGGCCGGTTTTCGCCGCTTCGGTCTCGTTATATGCGTTCGCTCCGTTTCCCACAGACTTGTTACAGTCAAACAAGAGAAAAGGAACCGGCTCGTCGGTATGTGTGCGAATGTCTACCGGTGTCGGATGATCGGGAAGGAAAAGGACACGATAGCCCTCACCGGTAAGTGTCTTATTCATCTCCAGCCAGTCGATGACCGGCCCCAATATATCTTTGTCGATCCGCTCGATCGCTTGAACCTTCCCGAATCGATCCCCCTGATGTCCGCATTCGTCGGGGGCTTCAACATGAAGGTACACAAATTCGGTTCCGGACTCGAATGCCCGTATCGCGGCATTGGCCTTGCCGGTATAATCGGTGTTCAAGGTTCCGGTTGCGCCGGGAACTTCAAGAATATCCAAGCCGATCAGCCGTCCGATGCCGAAGACCAGGTCGACGGCGGAAATTACGGCTCCGCTTTTCCCGTATACCGATCGAAAAGAAGGCAGTTGCGGACGCGTACCCTGCCCCCACAGCCAAATGGAATCGGCGGTTCTCTTTCCTGATTCGCGACGCCTTATATTGACCGGATGCTCACGAAGGACTTGCTCGGAACGGATCATCAGTCGCCTCAATACATCGGCTTTATCGCCTTCCGGCAGATGATTGGCGATTACTTTGCCGCTGATGTCGTGAGGAGGAGTTAACGCACAATCCTGAGGGCCGTTTCTCCACACCATGCAATGGCGGTAGCTGCGCCCGGGGTAGAAACGGATGCTCTCCGTCGAACATTCAAGATCCAAAGTCCGGATCAATTCAGCGGCTTCCGCTGTGGTGATTTCCCCGGCGGAATAGTCCTCCATCCGGAATTCGTTATAATCGGCTCCTTCATAAGGCCGGGCAAGGGTGACCAGATTACAACGGAAAACAACGTCCTCCGGACGCATGTCGATCCCGAGACTGACCGCTTCGATCGGCGAACGACCGGTATAATAGACGGAAGGATCAAACCCCATGACCGCCATGTTGGCAGGCCCGCTGCCCGGCTCCATTCCCGAAGGGATCGTTCGGACCATCCCGCACAAAGAGGACCCGGCAATACGGTCGGCACAAGGCTTAAACGCGGCTTCCAGGGGAGTCCGATCGATTAATTCCGACACGGGCAAATCCGCCATGCCGTCTCCCAGAAGAACGAAATATTTCATCTTTACTTACAAACCACCCGAAAAAGCGGCATCCGTCCTTTTTTAATAATGAGCTCCGGAAAAGATTCGGATACGCTTCGAACCCTCAGAAGCGAGGATTAAACGCGACGAACCCTGCGAACGACAAAGCCCACCGCAGGTGAAACGAATCGGTCTTGTTCCCGAAAACGGGCGACCGCCGCCGCAATTACCGCAATGAGTGCCGGATCGGTTGCTTCCCGGGATTCGCCGGATTCTTGTTCCGCATCGATTTCTTTTGCGGATGCGTCCCGGTTCCGTTTGAATAAATGAAACATAATGACCCTCCGTTTGGATGTATATCCGTTCGGCGGTCATATTTCATACTCCCGCCGGGTGTGGTAATCTACTGATGAGAGCAAGGCTCTCCTACCCATTAAATTACAGGAATCGAATTCCGTCAACCAATCGTTTTTTGAGAAAACGGAGGCGGTGAGAGTGAAAAAAATCGTTAAGTCGGATGAAGCGGGCGAGAAAAAAGGCTTACCGAGACTTTACATTTTTCTGGGCGCTTACGGAAGCGGCAAATCGGAGGTTTCCGTACATTTCGCAAGGATGCTTTCGGAGGCCTATCCGGAACGCAATGTAATTCTTGTGGATTTGGACACTGTCAATCCTTTTTATCGCTCCGCGGACGCCAAGTCACTCTTGCAGGGAGAGGGCATTCGGGTCATTGCCCCGATTTTTGCAAACACGAATGTTGATGTGCCGGCGATACCCGCTGAGGTAAATGCGGTTTTCGATAATCCCAAAAGCATCGGAGTGATCGATGTCGGCGGTGAGGATATGGGGGCCAAGGTGCTCGCGGGTCTCAAGAAACGCATCGAGGGTACCGATTTTCGAGTTTTTATGGTCGTCAATACATTCCGGCCCTTCACGATCGATTCCAAGGGCATTGCGGAAACGGCCATGAAGCTTTCGGCCGCATCCAATCTTCCGATATACGGTCTGATTGATAATTCCAATCTCCTGAATGAGACGACCGGAGAGGAATTGGAGATATCCTACCCTATTCTTAAGGAGGCCTCCGAGATCACCGGTATTCCTTTGAGGTTCGCGAGCGGGCTCGACGAATATTTACCGAAGGAATGGGTCGGGCAAACCAGTGACCAACTGCCGCTCATCCGAATGAAACGGAGCATCTTTTACAATTACTGAGACTTTTGAAAATATTGAACGCGGTTTTCGAAACGGTTCAAGTTGCCATGAAGGAGTGACCAATGGACCCTATACTCGTTACGATCATTGTTACTGTTATCGTTTTCGGAGGAGCTTTGACCGCCGGTTATTTTGTTCGTGCCGGCATTCGAAATGTAAAGCGCAAAATACAAAGTTCTCTGCTCGGTCAGATCTATAACGGAATTAACCGCGATCTTTCCGAAAAGAACATGTCCATAACGGACGTCGATTTCATACCGAAAGCGGGAGCCAAATCTGTCTCGGACATGTCTTCCGCACTGGTTCCCTTGATTTCCAGAGATTTTCCGGAACTCAATATCGAACAGTTAAAATCCTCATGCGAGCAACTGTTGATCATGACCCTTCGTGAAATATCCGAACGCACCGGGGGTATGGAGACCTCTGACAAACCATTACTGCATTACGGAAGCGGCAACAACGCGATTCCGATCCGCGTGACCGACGCATTTCGCGAAAAAATTCGCCAAAGAATCGATGATTTGAAGCGGGAAGGGAAGGCTGAAACTTTTTCACACATCAAAATTCACCGTACCGGTATCCGCTCGTACGATAAAACGGCAGGGACCCGGGTGATTACTTTCGAATTCGCTATTGAATATTTTCATGTAATCAAGCAAAATGGAGAGGTGGTACCGGGAGAACCGGATCAACTGGAACAGACGCGCTACAACATGTCCGTTGTCGATATCATTGACGAAAGCAAGTTGACGAGCACGGAAGTGAATGCGATCGGGGTTGTTTGCCCGAACTGCGGGGCGCCTGTACGTACGCTGGAAAGTAGGCAATGCCTGTATTGCGGGGTAGGACTTACACCCGTTGATATCCGCGTATGGCGCGCGGACAAACTTACAGAGAAATAGTTCACAGGAGGAAGCAAAATGGGATTGATTAAGGCAGCAATTCAATCGATCGGATCGACTCTTTCCGATCAGTATCTGGAATTTTTCACGTGTGATTCGCTCGGCAAGGAAGTCCTTGTCAAGAAGGGCGCGAAGAAAATGTCCCGCGGCGGTAATAAGGGCGACGAAGAGGTGATCTCAAGCGGATCGAATATCGCGGTTCCCGAGGGAACGGCACTTCTACTGGTGGATGCCGGAGAAGTCACCGACTTCACAACCGAGGCGGGTATGTATACATGGGACGCTTCATCGGCTCCTTCTTGCTTCGGCTCAAGCGGTTTTTTGGAGGGCGCGAAGCAGTCGATCGGTGATCTCTGGAATCGTATCAAAGCGGGCGGAGAGATCCCGATGCAACAACGTGTTTATTTTGTCAACATGCTCGAGATCATTGACAACAAATTCGGATCGGCAGCGCCGATCATGTATCCTGACCCGAATTTCGGCCTGATCGACCTCCGCCTGAACGGAACTTTTTCGTACCGAATCGAGAATCCGGTGACCTTCTTTAAATCCATTGTTGGAAACGTTGCGGACGACTATAAACGCAGTGAGCTCGCGGATCAGATCAAGATGGAGTTTATGACGAAGATTTCCGAAGCGCTCAACAAACTCGGCAGCGTCGATCGGATCATATACAGCCACCTTTTGGCTGAGCAAACACGTTTACGGGATTACATGAATCAAGCCTTGGACGATGAGTGGCTTGAAGGTCGCGGTATGGTCATTGTTTCCGCTGCGATCGGCGGAATATCCCCGACTGACGAATCCAAAGAAAAGATCAAGAAATTCGATGAAACGATCTTTATGTCGGAAGGAAATCGCGCGGCAGTCAATTACGTGACTTCAACGGCTGAAGCCATGAAGATCGGGGCAGCAAACGAAAGCGGGGTAGCGAATACCATGTTCGGTATGGGGATGATGAATAATGTAAGCGGAGGCACGGGGGCTGCCGCCATGGACGCATTAAAGCAGGGACAGACCGGAGGCGCTCCTGCCGGACAACCGGAGGGTTGGACCTGCGTGTGCGGTGCGACCGGTAACACCAGTAAATTCTGCGCGGAGTGCGGAAAGTCCCAGGCATCTCAGGCCGGCTGGACCTGTGAATGCGGTGCTCAGGGTAACCAGAAGAATTTTTGTACCGAGTGCGGAAAGCCGAAACCCGCCCCCGCAGAATGCAAGGAATGCGGCTGGAAGGGCGAGCCCGGAGCCAAGAAGCCGAAATTCTGCCCGGAATGCGGTAAGCCGATCGAGTAATCACAGCCGATCAATGAATGATTTTCGGGGCTCTTCGGAGCCCCGATTTTTGTCACAAAGGTTGACAATCGAGGTGTATGGTTTACAATTAACCGGATTGGACCAATTTTTTATCTGAAGGACTGGTAGGGACAGATGATTCGCGAAGCCACCGACCCGACGACGATCAAGACCGGAGCTTCGGCGTCCGCAAAGAGAAAAGAATTCCTCCGGACCATGACTCTGGTGCCGGTTTTTACCGTCTTGATGATCATCAGCGCCAGGATCGCCGTAGCCGGCGCTCCGATCCCGATCACGCTTCAACTTCCGATGGTCATCCTGACCGGACTTCTTCTCGGACCGTGGAAAGGTGCGGCGGCACAAGGCCTTTATCTCCTGATGGGGCTGATCGGTTTGCCGGTTTTTTCTTCGGGCGGAGGGATATCCTATATTTTCCAGCCGACCTTCGGATTTCTCCTCGGCTTTCCGGTCTGCGCATTCTGTGCGGGGATGTTCTCCGGTCTTTTGGACAGTGCCAAGAGCTCCGCGCTTATAACCTATGCTGGAATTGCTCTATCATCCGTCGCGTCGATCCTTGTCTGCTATCTTTTCGGGGGAGGGTATCTCTTCTTGTTTTCGCATCTGTTCGGCGCGGGAGTCATGGAAAAACTGTCGCTCCGAGAAGTTATAATGATTTCGGTTCTGCCTTTTATCTGGAAGGATCTTCTCATGATGCTGCCGGTCGCCTTGATCGCCGGCCGGATGCGAAAGCTCCGGGCGCTCGCCCGATAGGAAGAATCAGAGGCGCTTTTCGAAAAGGAAGGACGACTCGCAGATAGAGAAAACGCACGGCATAAAAATTTGCAATCTAAAAATCACATGGCTATAATCGTTCTATGTGAAAATCACCATGGAGGTCAATGATGGCAAAAGTAACATTCGATGACGATCTGTGTAAGGGCTGCGGCCTCTGTGTCGCGGTATGCCCCAAGAAGATCCTTCAACTGGATCAGGATCGTCTGAATTCAAGAGGTTATCATCCCGCTTCCTGCATCGACCAGTCCAAGTGCATCGGCTGTGCGTTTTGTGCGGTCCAATGCCCCGATTCGGTCATTACCGTTGAAAAGTGAGGAAGCGATATGAGTAAACGTGTCTTAATGAAGGGAAACGAAGTCATCGCCGAGGCGGCGATCCGGGCCGGATGCCGGTACTATTTCGGGTATCCGATCACTCCTCAGACCGAGATCATGCACTATATGGCGCTGACGATGAATAAGGCCGGAGGTACGTTCGTTCAGGCCGAGAGCGAAGTCGCCGCGATCAATATGGTCTACGGCGCTTCCGCGGCCGGAGGCCGGGTCCTTACGTCCTCGTCCTCTCCGGGCATCAGCCTGAAGCAGGAGGGATTCTCGTATATCGCCGGAGCGGAATTGCCCGCGGTCGTCGTTAATATCGTTCGCGGCGGGCCGGGGCTCGGCGGCATCCTTCCCGCGCAGGGAGATTATTTTCAGGCGACCAAGGGCGGGGGACACGGAGACTACCGGAACATCGTTATCGCACCGGCATCGATCCAGGAACTCTACGAGATGACCGTCGAGGCATTCAATCTGGCGGATAAATACCGGATGCTTGTCATGATCCTGGGCGATGGAACGCTTGGGCAGATGATGGAGCCGGTTTCTTTTCGCGAAAAGGAACCGATCGTGATACCCGAAAAGCCTTGGGCGCTGACCGGCAGGAAGGACAGAGAAGAACATAACACGATTCAGTCGATCTACATTAACCCGGACGACCTGGAGGCTAAGAATATCGAACTTCAGGATAAGTACAAGGTCGTCAGCAGGGACGAAGTGCGCTATGAGGAATTGAATACCGAAGGCGCGGAGATCATTATCGTCGCGTTCGGGACCTGCAGTCGGATCTGCAGAAACGTCATCCGACAGGCTTCCGGGATCGGCATCAAGGTCGGTATGATCCGTCCGATCACACTGTGGCCGTTCCCGACCGAGGTGATCGCGGCCGCGGCGGCAAAACCGGAGACCCGGGCATTTCTCGATGTCGAGCTCAATGCCGGGCAGATGGT
>LSQX01408844.1_pt3 | contig 65187 bp, 58 predicted proteins | sample 654561 | NCBI WGS metagenome assembly LSQX01 (sample SAMN04489861, study PRJNA283612) | anaerobic digester metagenome | isolation source: 4 biogas reactors fed with cattle manure at either 37C or 55C with and... | place: Denmark: Kongens Lyngby | collected 2014
AGCTTTTTCTGCAGCTTCTTTTTCGGCTTTAGCTTTTTCAGCAGCTTCTCTTTCAGCTCTTTCTTTTTCCTGTGCTTGTTCAAGTGCTTGCTTTACAGCTGCCTCTTTTTCAAGCTCAACCGCTTTAGCTTGCTCAGCTCTTAAGGCAATCTTTTCTGCTGCCTTGTCGATTAAAAGAGTTTTTTCTTCATCAGATAAATAGTGAATTATTTTACTTTCTATATAATCATAATCGATTGGGTGTTCTTCAAAGTATTTTTCTGTTTCTTGTTTTGGATCAATCGCCATTAATTCAGCCTTTTTCATTTCAAATGCTTCTTCATATTTTGCTTGTTTAAGTGCTTCAAGTTCAAAAACTTTTTCTTGCTTGAGAAGTTCAAGTTTAGTTTCACGAGTTTTATTTTCTTGATAAGACTCTTCTTTAATTTGAATTTCTTTTGTTTTTGCAATTGTTTCACTCAATTTAGTTTCAACTTTATCGTGTTCAGCTTTTTGAATTCGTCTAATTTCACTTTCTTTTAAAGTGCGATTAGTTGAAAGGCGCATTTTTTGAGCCAATTTATAAAATGGTCGGAAAAACAATTTGAAAATTAAACCAACTCGTTCACCAAAATTATAATTCCCAGTTTCAAAGCGTTTTGCTTTAGCCTCTTTTTTAGCCTGTTTTTTATTAGCCTTAAATTTGCGCTTTAAATATTTGTTAATTATTTTCCCTTTTGATTCTTGTCTAAGCCCAAGTTCATTTTCTGCATAAAGTCTAATTTTTTGATATTTTGTTTGTTGATCAATTGTTAGAGCTTCAATCTTTTTTAACGGGAATGTTGATACATGCTTAGTTCGAGGCGCAATTGTCACATTTGTCTCAGCTAAAATTTGAATAATGTTGGCGTTCTTAAAACCTATTTTGTTTAAATAGTTTGTTGAAAATGCCTTGTTGCTAACTGTAAAGTCAAAGATAAATTCGCCCGTTTCATCTTTTACAATGGCTTCTAAAATTTCAAAATCTTGTTCACCGAGTCGCCTACTAATAAAAACTAGTCTAACGATGTGAATTATTTCGAAAATAATTAGAAGCACTAAAAATCCTACAATAATATAGAATTCAGGTGTGAGTTGTTTTAACCATTCAATCATTTTGTTATCTCCTTTATATTATTTAAAAATGAATTTCCATTTTCGGTTTGTTTAACTTTAAAATTTTCGCTAATTGTAGCGCCAATGTCGGCAAATGTTTTTCTGTTATCTGTATGAATAAAGCCTTTCATCGAAGGGCTATAACACATTAAGGGAACAAACTCTCTAGTGTGATCTGTTCCGTGATGTGTTGGATCATTACCATGATCGGCGGTTAGAATTAATAAGTCGTCGTCTTGTATGTATTGTAGCAATTCATGGAGCTCAATGTCAAATGTATCAATTGCTTTACCATAACCAATTGGATCTCTTCGGTGCCCATAGAGGGCATCGAAATCGACTAGATTGACAAAACAGAGTCCTTTAAAATCTTTTGTTTTTGCGATTTCTATTGTTTTTGCCATTCCATCGCTATTAGAGATTGTTCTTAAGTAATCAGTAATCCCTTCGCCATCGAATATATCAACAATTTTCCCAACCGCAATCGTTTCATATCCTGCTTCAGACAAATAATTAAGTGTTGTTTTACCGCTCGGTTTTAAGGCGTAATCATGGCGGTTAGCTGTTCTAGTAAAATCAGCTTTATTTGTGCCAATAAATGGTCTTGCGATAACTCTACCGACTCGCCATTCAGGTTTTAAAGTAATTTTTCTAGCAATTTCAGAAATCCGGTGTTGTTCAGCAAGTGGAATAACTCCTTCATGCATCGCTATTTGTAAAACTGAGTCAGCACTCGTGTAAACAATTAATTCACCCGTTTTGAGTTGACGCTCACCAAGTTCTTTAATTATTTCTGTGCCACTGGCACTATAATTGCCGATAACTTTTCTGCCTGTTTTTTGTTCTAACTCTTTAATCAATTCACTGGGAAAGCCATTTTCGGTAAATGTTAAAAATGGTTCAGTAATGTAAAGTCCCATCATTTCCCAATGACCAGTCATCGTGTCTTTGCCTTTAGATCGCTCTTGTAATTTTCCAAAAAAACCGCTTGGATTTTTAAGTGGTTTTACACCTTCAATTTTAGTAATATTGGCATAGCCTAACTTTTGGAGGTTAGGAATAGTTAGTTGGTGGTGTTGGCTGATGTGATAAATTGTATTTGAGCCAACATCATTGTAGTCAATTGCATCAGGTGCTTCGCCACATCCCAAAGAATCTAAGACGATTAAAAATATTCTTTTGTACATCATTTGCTCTCCTTTGCTCTTGGATGTGCTTTTAAATAGGCCTCTTGTAAATGCTTTTTGCTAATATGGGTGTAGATTTGAGTTGTTGAGATATCTTCATGACCTAGCAATTCTTGTAAAGTTCTCAAATCAACTCCGGCTTCAAGCAAATGAGTTGCGAAAGAATGTCTTAGAGTATGAGGACTAATATCTTTAGTAATGCCAACATCATTTCCCATTTTTTTAAGAATTTTATAAAATCCTTGACGGGATAACTTATTACCGTATTGATTCAAAAACAGATAGTTGTTTTCGACTTTAACCAAATGCGGTCTTCCTTTTGCAAGATACTCTCTAATTGCCACAACACTCATCTGACCAAGAGGGACAATTCGTTCTTTGTTTCCTTTACCTATTATTTTAACATAATTCGCTACTAAATGTATATCAAAAACTTTTAAATTTAATAATTCAGAAACTCTTAAGCCAGAACCATAGATTAATTCTAGTAAAGCGATGTTTCTAAGTGTGAGCGGATCATCATCTTTTAGGCTGCTAATTAACTTAAAAACCTCTTCAACTGTTAAAACGTCAGGCAAACTTTTTTCTTGTTTTGGGGCCTCAATTAAACTAGCAACATCAGTTTCAACCTCACGTTCTAAAAGTAAAAATTGATGAAATCCTTTAATGCTTGAAAGCTTCCTTGAAATTGATTTTGCAGTTAAGTTTTTTTGTTTAAGTGCTTTTAAAAACGCCTGTACATCAGCTTTTTTAATTGTGTTAGGATATTTAATATTTCGGTATTTCGTTAAATGATTGATGTATTGTTCAAGATCTCTTAAATAAGCATTGATGGTATTGTTTGCTAAACCTTTTTCCCGAGTTAAGTAATAACCATATTCATTTTTTAAATATTTCATATAAATACCTCAACAATTTGATTTAAGACAAATAAACCTTTTTGGCTAACTTTTAGCCAGTCATTTTCATATTTTAAAAAGCCTTGATCAATAAAAGAATAAAGCGTGGGAAAGTCATTTAAGGGATTTCTTTTAAATAATCTTTTAGTTTCAAGAATTGAAATCCCTGCTGTTTTTCTTAAACCGAAAATTAAAAAATCTTGATATAAGGTGTAATCATCTTGATACGTTTTAGTCACCTTCGGTTCTTCAATATATTTTGTTACATTATTGGTGTGACTATAGCGATACTTACCATCAAAACCAAAACTGCCTGCCCCAATCGCATCATACGGCAACAATGACCAATAAAGCAAATTGTGAAGAGAGTGGTATCTTGGTGCTTTTGCAAAATTAGATACTTCATATTGCTTATAGCCAAAACTTTTTAAGTTCTTTATTATCTGTTCATATAATAAAGCCTCAAAATCAGAATCATTAGGCTTATAAAGACCTTTTTTATAGAGCTGATATAAAAGTGTTTTTTCTTCTAAAATTAAAGAATAATATGAGAGGTGTTTAACATTTAGTTTTTTTACTATTGCTAAATCCGCTTTTAAATCAGCGAGACTTTGATTTGGCAACGAAAACATTAAATCCAAACTAATGTTTGTAATCCCAATTTCAGTTAAGTTTTTAATCGCGAAAAAAACATCCTTGTTTGTGTGCTGTCTATTTAAAGGTTTTAAGAGCCGTTCTTGAAAAGTTTGAACACCGATTGAAACTCGGTTAACTCTATAAGCCTTAAAGATTAGCCCCTTTTGGTCTGTATAGCTCTCAGGATTGATTTCAATCGTATATTCAAGTGGCTTTTGATCCTTAAAGATTGCAAGTAAATATTTAAGCTGTTCAACATTTAACATTGATGGCGTTCCGCCGCCAATATAAATTGTTTGATAACGCTCTTTAAGAGTTTCATATTCAGCTTTTAATGTCTTTAAATAATCCCATATCATTTGCTCATTTTTAGGAACTCTTTTACAAAAATCACAATAACTACATATTTTCTCGCAAAATGGAATATGAACATATAAACCTCTAATAATAATCACCATAATTATTATAGCACGGTTTACATAATATCGCCTTAAAATAATAATCTTTTTTAAATTAACCTTAAGCAACACAATATTTGCCCATCTATTGATTATTATTTAATTATTAGTAAACCAAAAGAAAAAGAGCCTTAAAATAAATCAAAGCTCTTTTAATTGATAATTGAAGTTGCTTAATTTTATGGCTCTTTATAATAAGCAAAAACAGTCAATTCTCTACTTGTATCATAATCGAAATAAAGGCTTTGCTCTGTTGGATAACCGGTTTCATCGGTAAAATAATAACCCATAAAGGTATATCCATGAAGGGAAAATGTCGCTGATAAAAAGGTGTCTGGCCAGCCAAAGTTAAATTGAATTTCAAATTCTTCTAGGTCGTTTAAAGTCCAGGTATTGGTTGTCGTAAGTTGATATTCAAATTCCGTTGCTGGTTCTGGAATTGTGTAATCTTCTGGTGTAGATAATTCAAAAATATTAATTTTAACACCCGATTTCTCATAGGTTGTATAATCACTACCAGGATTAACAACTAGCATACTACCATCATTAAAGTGAGTTTTCTGATGTTCTTCAAAATCCAGTTCAAGGTTGCCTTTTAAATATTCGCGTATGTCTAGAGCCGCTCTAAGAAATGCTTCATAGCTATAAATACCCATAAAAGTCAAACCGGTTTGTTGAACTTGATAGTACTTATAATTATATTTTAAATAATCATCTTCGGTATAGACTATTACAAAGTCACCATCAAATTTGATCACTGTATCTGAAACAACAAATGTTTCTTCTGCAATATGATAAATAGCCTCTTCTGGGAAACCAGTAAACGCAAAGGATTCTAAGCTAACAACATTATCGAGGTAATCTAAAATTTCGATCCCATTGCGGCATTGATAAACGGGGTTTAAATAGAGATAATCCCAATCACTATAATCTCTTCTAAGTTCATCTATCGTAATCAGATTAAAGTTAAACGTCCATTTCGTATCGGCAACATAATATTTGTCGATTACTGGAAACTCATCTAAATCAACTAAATAGTGATGGCGATTTAAATCTTCAAAGAAAAGCACTAACCCATAATTGAAACCAAAAATTTTAATATTGTGTTCACTCAAAGTAAAGTTAATTGTTTCGTCTCCAATAGTTAAACTCAACCAAGATTCTTCTTTTTCAATAATAATCTCGGCATCGTATTGGTTGAGCAATTTATCATAGTCAAGGTAAAGGTTTCTCCCTGAACTAAAGATAATCTCAATCCATAATTCATTACTAAGTTCATTTTCAAGAAATTGGTCGCGGTAAGATTTTACTAAAACTTCGGTTATCTTTTCTAATTCAATATCAAAGTCTTCTAAAACAACTGGCTCAAAATCAGCAAGCTGGACTTCATATTCCTTAGAGAAAAATCCTAAACTCCCTATTGTCATTTCGATTGTAGTTATGTCATTATCTATTCCTATTCTAAAAAAATATAAGTCTTCGATTTCAGGACCAAAATAGAAATAATTTCTGTCCATCAAATAGAACATTTCATCAGTGAGGTTTTCCAAAAAGGAAACAAGATTAAATATATTGCCTTCTAAATACTCATATAAAACTAATCCATCGTAAATATAACTTATATTATTTACAACATCAATAATGTATTTTAATTCAGAATCTTGATGGATTTCAATAAGAGCTTCTTTATCGACATAAATTGTAATATTTTCACCTTCTAAAATAAATCTATCGTTGGCGGTTAATTCACTTAAATAATATAAAGGGGATTCAAGTTTAAAATATTTTGCAAATAGCGTAATTTCCTCTACCTCTGTGCCGACATCATAAACACTTTCAAGTGGATTTTCAAAATCTGGGTCCTGATTCTCATCGACAAAATAAAACTGTTCAAACAAATAGTTTTCAAAATTGTAAAATTGCTGGATATTAAAATAATGGTAGCTTTGTAGTTTAACTATTATCTTGCCTGCCACATCACTTAAAATCTCATAAGTGAATGGATAATCTTCGACTTTGAAAGCAGATACTTCTTCATCTTGAGAACTGACTTCATAAATTCCCCAACCGAGATCAAATAGTAACATATCATTATAAATAGTAAATTCTAAATCATTAGAAAAAGTAATTTTATTCTTTTCTATTGTATAAGTAAGATCGGTTGTTAAAACTTCATGAAGTTGAAGTAGTCGTCGTAACATCATATCATTAACCCCAGTAGAAGCCGAGAAGTATTCACCAAATAGATCATAAATAAATGAGTCTTGATTAAATGCTTCTTTCGGTACCGAAATATAATGGCTGCTGTTTTGATGACTTATAAAGTCATCTGTTATTTTAAAGAATGAAAAGTGACTTAATTTAAAGATAATAAATTCTTCATTGATAAAATCAAAACAGACAAACTCATTTGAACCACGCTGAAATCTCAACATCAAATAACGATTCGATCTCATAACATTTAAAATATCTGCAAATTCAAGCATTTCATTTTCAGCTTCTAAATAAATAATTTTTTCCGTTGTTTGATAGTCTTTTAACTTTTCAATTGTTGAAAAAATTGTTTGTTCAGAAAGACGCCAGCCAATTAAGGTTTGATAACTATTAGCTTCTTTTAATGAAGGTAGTTCTTCTAGTTCAGCTACATAGTAGAGCTCTTCAATATCTTCAAAATAAGCGAATAAACCGCGATTACTATCATAAAATAAGAAATAATCAATTATCTCTTCTCCATCCTCTGTAATTAAAGTAAAAGTATAATCGTTTGCTTCACTAGGCAAAATATAGTCAATTTGACCTAAAGCTTTCATTTCTCCTAAAGTAACCAACTTCGAAATCCCAGAAGTATAGTAGATTCGGTAAGTAATTTTTTCTTCCATCGTGTTGATATCTTGAATTTTCGCGTAGTCAGAAATATAAACCTCTTCAATCTCATCAAAGACAGCTTCATTAACTGCCGCATCCAAATAAACTAACGTATTTAGAACGACTTCATCCAATTCGCCTTTAAGGTAAAACGCTGGATAGAAATACTCATCATCTAACAATAGAACTACACGTTCTTTCGTTAAAACAAATCCTGCATCAAGATTGAAGTAAGCACCTCGATATTCTAGCAAAGCTGATTCATCTGCTTCGCTAAGAATCGCCAAAAGCGGACTGAAAAGCGGGAAATCAGCAGCCAGTTGATAAAGTTGAAGGCCGCCGTTCATCTCTACTGAATAAGCAATATTAGTATCTTTTCGCCAATAGATAAAATTACCATACTCATAATAATAGACAATTACAGTATCATCTTCATAATAAGTCATATTTTCATAATCATCGTAGGATAAATATAAAACGCCATCTTCGATTAGGAGAGCGAGCAACTCTTCATAAGTTAAATCTTCTTCCCATTCGACATAAACAGCCAAATTATCTGTCAAGAGGTCATCGCCACTTAATGGAGTTGTAAAGTCAACATCTAAATAAAAGCCAATTGGATAATAACCTTTCTGATAGGGGCTTAGATAAGAGATCATCATTTCAATTATTTCTGGATCATCGATCTCTTCTAAAAGATTTTCAACAAAGTCTTTTTGAACGATAAACTCTTCTATTTTATCTTCACCTAGATGAAAGTAATAAGTAATGCTTTCTAATTCAGAAACATCAAATTGATTTAACTCGAAAGGAGCTTTAATAGCTTTTTCACTATAGCCTAAGAAGCCACCGATAGAAAGATAATTTTCCTCAGTTTCAATTGAGACATTCAAACCAATTGACTTAAACTTATAATTTGTAAAAATCACTTCAAAGTTAATTTCTATTTCACTATTATCAAGTTCATCAAACTCAAACTCAGCAAATGCCTCACCAAATTCTTGGCTTAACTCCATTATCTTTGCGTTATCAATATTTAACGCAAGTTTTAAGAAATCATCTTTTTTAGAAAATTCAAATAGCATTAAAAGCTCAAGATCTTCAGTGATAAATCCACTTCCCAAGCCAATTACTAGATTAAGAAACTCATTGATTGAATGAGGGCCGCCTGGAAGAAAACTAATTTCCTCTTCAAGAAAAGTCATTAAAGCAAGCGGAACTATCGTCTCCAACAATTGGGCATTGATATTTAGGACCATTACCATAGATTCTTCACCGTCTTCAATATCTTCACCAAAAGCTTCTTCTAAGTAATAAAGATAGAGACCATCATTATAAATGCCTAGTCGCTCTTGCAGTTCTTCTTCATAGAAACTATCATAATTGATAACGGCTTCGACAACATTTAAATCTTGATCAAAAAGAATTAAAGCTTCAGCAAACATTTTTATTTCATCGGCATTTAAATTAAGTTCAAAACCTAATGTTCCTGGTTGGAAAAATTCGCCTGAGAGTTGATTTAAAAACTCAACTACTTCACTAAATAAAGCTTCCTCCCAGCCATCATCATATTTAAACTCGACTTCAACGATAGTATCTTGAGTAATTGTAAAAGTATAACTATTGTTTACAACATTAACTAACTCAGCATTGACCTTTAAGTAGTCTAAGCGATAATCAGTTGGTGCAGCAATTGCTAAAGTAATTGCAGTGCCTTCTAAAATTTCATCGAGATTAGTTACGTTTGCAGTAACACCACTAGGTAAAGTTAGTTTAAAGAATACGTCTGTTGGTGCAGGATCTTTGAAACTAACACTTACTGTTACATCTTTTAGTATTGTAAAGGTGTAGGTATTACCTATCACAGCCACTTGATGACCATCAACAACTAAACTATCTAAGAGTTTGCCACTTGGAACGTTAATTGTAAGTGTTACATCACTACCTTTTAAAACCTCATCGAGATTAGCAACATTAGCAGTAACACCACTCGGCAAGGTCAGTTTTACGAACTCATCGGTTGGTGCTGGATCTTTAAAAGCTACTTCAACATCAGTATCTTTTGAGATTACAAATAAATAAGTGTTACCAGTAACCGTAACTGTTTGTCCGTTAACTTTTAAATAGTCTAAAAGTTTACCCGCAGGAACATTAATCGTTAGTGTTACCTCACTATTTTCAGCAATTTGATTCAAATCACTAACATTCGCTGTCACATCTGCTGGCAGTGTGAGTTTATAATTTGCAATAGGAGGTTTAGGATCTTTAAAACTGATAGTGACTATCGTATCACTTGTCATCGTAAATGAATGTTTATTTTCAGCAACGCTAACCTTAACACCATTTACTGTTAGTTCAGCGATTTCTTTTTCAGCTGGTACAGCGACTGTTAAAATTATTTCAGTGTTTTCTAAGACATTATTGAGGTCACTGACATTCGCTGTCACACCTCCAGGCAAAGTGAGTTTATAATAAACTGGTTCCGGTTCCGGATCTTTAAAGGTTACTGTGACAGTAGTGTTTTTAGTTATCTTTAACTTATAAGTATTATTAGTGACAACTACCTCTTCACCATTAACAACCAATTTATCTATTATTTTTCCTTGTGGTACAGCAACCGTTAACATAACTTCGGTGCCATCTTGAATGTTGGTTAAATTATCTAAACTTGCAGAAATTTCATTGGGCAAGTTTAAAGCATAAGTTTTTTTCTCATCGTCACAACCGACCAAAAATATTACAAAAAACAAAAACGATGCAATAAATAAAATCTTTTTACCTAGTTTAGTCATTTCAACCTCTCCTTACTAACTATTTATATGCAAAAAGGACATCAACAATAAACTTCTTGATAAAAGAAGCGAATTGTTAATATCCGAGCTAAAAATTTACAAATTAAGTGATTTCATTTTCCTATCCTTATGGGCCTTGATTTGTTTTCATTATAGCACTATTTATTAAATTAATAAAGAAGACATTTATTAAATTCTAAAATTAAAGACAAAAAATAAGCTTTTTTAACATTACTATTGTAGACAAATTAATTAATTGTCATTACTCTTTTAAAAGCCTGTGAATTGGTTTTTTTGACAAAATTAACGCAGATCATCTTTTAAACTTCTTAAAGTTAAATCTTAATCGCGCTTTAATAAGGTCGCTTAAAAATAAAAAAACACGGAGAAATTTAATCATCCGTGCTCTTTAAGATTGACATAAAGGCTTCTTGTGGAATCTCTACATTACCAATCGCTTTCATTTTCTTTTTACCGCGTTTTTGGCGTTCCAGAAGTTTTCTTTTTCTTGAGACGTCGCCGCCATAACATTTGGCTAAAACATCTTTTCGCAGCGCCTTGATTGTTTCTCGCGCAATAATTCTATTCGATACCGCTGCTTGAATCGGAATTTCAAACATTTGGCGCGGAATCAATTTACTCAATTTTCCACATAAGTTTTTCCCTCTTGCATATGCGAAATCACGGTGAACAATACTTGAAAGGGCATCGACAACTTCACCATTAATCAAAATATCTAATTTTTGGAGTTTAGATTCTTTATAATCGGCAATTTCATAATCAAATGTCGCATAACCACGCGTTACACTTTTTAAATTATCAAAAAAATCATAAACAATTTCGCTAAGCGGTAATTGATATTTTATCTTTACTCTCGCTGTATCCAAATAATCTAAAGAGACAAAGATTCCTCGCTTTGCTTGTGAGAGCTCCATAACTGGACCTATATATTCTGTTGGACATAACATACTAGCTAAAATATAGGGTTCTTCAATCGATTTAATTTCTTGCGGCAAAGGTAGTTTGGAAGGATTATCGATGCTAATCTGGGTACCATTTGTCAAATTAATGCGGTAAATAACACTCGGTGCTGTCGCGATTAGTTCAATCCCAAACTCCCGTTCAATTCGCTCTTGAACAATCTCCATATGAAGTAAGCCTAAAAAACCAGCTCGAAATCCAAAGCCTAAAGCAACTGAGGTCTCAGGATCATAAACTAAAGATGAATCGTTTAAGCTTAGTTTGTCTAAAGCTTCTTTTAGGTCGTTGTAGCGAACATTATCAATTGGGTATAAACCACAAAAGACTACTGGGTTTAATTTGCGGTAACCAGGAAAAGGAGTTTTTGTTGGGTTGGAAAGCAATGTAATCGTATCGCCAACGCTGACATGATCAATAACTTTTATTGAAGCAGTTAAATAACCCACATCACCAGGAAGCAGAGCTTCGCGTTTAACTTCCTTTGGGGTATGGACACCAACTTCGATTACTTCATAACTAACTTTTGAAGAGACCATTTTAATGATATCACCTTTTTTAACGCTACCATTTCTAACTCTTATATAAGGGATTGCACCGCGATATGGGTCAAAGACACTATCAAAGATAAGCGCTTCAAGTGGCGCCTCAACTTTCCCCTTTGGTGCAGGAATATATTTTACAATCGCCTCTAAAATCTCATCGATGCCAACACCACTTTTAGCGCTAGCTAAAATTGCATTGTCTGTTGGAATCCCGATGACTTCTTCAATTTCTTTTAAAACTTTTTCTGGATTTGCATTTGGTAAGTCTATTTTATTGATTACCGGAATAATCTCTAGGTTATGTTCTAAGGCTAAATAAACATTAGCTAACGTTTGAGCTTCAATGCCTTGGGCCGCATCAACAACTAAAAGCGCTCCCTCGCATGCTGCTAAACTTCGTGAGACTTCATAAGTAAAATCAACATGTCCAGGAGTGTCAATTAAATGAAAAATATAGTCGTTACCATCTTTGGCTTGATAATTGACTTCGACAGCTGTTAATTTAATCGTAATTCCCCGCTCTCGCTCGAGTTCCATACCATCAAGAATTTGGGACTTCATTTCTCGTTCTGACAATGATTGAGTTTTTTCTAAAATTCGATCGGCTAATGTTGATTTGCCGTGGTCGATATGCGCAATAATTGAAAAGTTTCTAATAAAATTTTGTCTATCTTTCATAACTACCCCTACTGTATATTTAGGTTCAACCCATATTATCATTTTTTAGCTTTTATTTCAACAAAGTTAATGAAAATTGAAAACTCTTAAATTAAAACCGATTTCATTTGTTTTTTTGCCAAGATTACATTGCAAAATGACTCCAAAACAAGTATAATCACATATGGATAGATTATTTTAGACTAAAAATGGAGGAAAAAAAAAGAATGAAAAAATTTATTACGCTATTTTTTGCAATGTTGATGCTGTTTGTTGTAACAAGCTGTGGTGATGATTACAAATTTGATGGTGATTTTACTGCTTTTGAAGTCAGTGAAACAGAAATCTATGTCCCTGGTGGTAATAGCTATAATGCAGCTCAAGTAACTTTTGTCACAGTCAAAGTTAAAGATGGGAAAGTCGTTTCCTACAATTTAGATGAAAGACAATCAACAATTGTTGATGGCAACTTAGTGTGGAACACAAAGACAAAAAAAGAGTTAAAGTATGATTATGGCATGAAAGGTTCAAGCGAAATTGAAAAAGAATGGTTTGAGCAAGCAGCTGTTATTGAGCAACAATGGCTCGATAAAGGTGTTGATTCAATTAAGACTGATGATGATGGCTATATCGACGGACTCGCTGGCGCAACAATGGTCGATACAAACTACAGCAAACTCGCTAAGGAAGCTTTAAGTAATGCTAAAAAAGGCTTATCTATAGCTTTTGAAGTAACTGTTACTGATATTTTTGTCCCTGGTGGAAATAATTATGACGCAGCACAAATTACTTTCGTTGCCGCCCAACTCAAAGGCAAAAAGGTTACTTCCTTTAATTTAGATGAAAGACAATCAACGATTGTAGATGGTAATTTAGTTTGGAACGCAAAAACTAAAAAAGAATTAAAGTTTGACTACGGAATGAAAGGTTCAAGCGAAATTGAAAAAGAATGGTTTGAACAAGCAGCAGTTATTGAAAAACAATGGCTCGATGGCGGTGTCGACTCAATTAAAACTGATGATGAGGGTTACATTGATGATCTTGCTGGCGCAACGATGGTGGATTCAAACTACAGTAAACTCGCTAAAGAAGCTTTAAAAAAAGTTGGCTTGTAAATAACTTAAATAACTACTAAAGATTGGCTTAAGCCAGTCTTTTTTTTTGTAAAAAAAAACACCAGACTAATCTGATGTTTGTTGTCAATATGCATAAGCCATGTTCTGTCTCTCAATTGATGAGGTGTAACCATTTATCTCTAGATTCGTATCTAGCTTTTCCGTGGATTCTTTTTATCCCTTTAAAGCGCCCCTACCATAATTTGGGTTTCTAGCTTGTGGGGTTTACCCGTTTCACTTAAAAGTTTCCTTTTAACTCGTCTCTGTGGCACCTTCAGGATTACACATCGTAAATACTTTAGTGTAAGAGCCGCCGTTACCTTACAAGAGGTACCTTAGGTTACTGTTTCCCTAAGCACAAACACTACACGCGTCACAGCGTGTGCTAGCATGGACTTTCCTAACCACCTTTGTGGCTCGGTTACCTTCTATTGACACACTTTATTTTACTAAATAATTGCTCTTTTGTCAATCTTTTGGCAGTCCTTCAACCATCGCCTCGATTAAAGCCCCTGTATTATCATGATGATATTCCCAGTACATCATTCCGGCTAAGCCATTTTCGATAATGTAGGCTGCCTTCGCTTTAATGGAACGCGGATTATCATAAGAAATAAACTCAGTATTATCTTTGCTTAAAAGATAAGGTTCTTCAGCGACTTCATCATAATGTTCAACGTAGTTCGTTGGTCGTTTTAAAAGATTTAAAATAGTATGATAAGCAGGGCTAACTCCTGCTGAAATCCAATCACCATAAACTCCTGTTTCAGCATTATAGCTGCGAATCTGTTTAATTCCATAAAATGCTGCTCCAGCAATTATTTTATTGGTAGGCACCCCTAAATTATTAAAAATTGTAATACTTTCATCAATTGAACAACTCGTCAAGGTCCTACCTGCTCTGGCAAGCGGATTGTCAAAACTGCGGTTAGGGTATAAAGCAGTATGATACTGACCACCGGCGCTGACCATGCCGTAAGTCATCATATTTAAATAATCAAAGTATTGGTTTGAAATCTCTAATTTATAATAGTTTGGTTGCCACATTCCGCCTGTAATGGCGGTTGTAACGAGGTGATTTGGATTGTTTTGTTTAACTTTCGTATATACTTCTTGCATCAGTTTTGGATAGTTGTTCATCTCAGTTGTTCCTTTTGGGTACTCCCAGTCGATATCAACACCATCAAAACCATATTCATTTATTACATCAACAATACTATTGGCAAAACTCTTCCTTAACTCAGCGGTTGCTGAAAAACTTGACCAATCAGAACTTGGTCCCACTGACATAATAACCCAGTTTCCATGTTCTTTCGCTTTTGGTAAAATATGGCCTTTAACATTTGAGAAAAAAGCGCCTTCCCCTCGCACAATTCCGTTGAGATCTGCTTTTGCAAAAGCGGTATAAATAATATCATGGGATTCGAAGAAAAAATCATCAACTAGATGATAACTCCTGTAGATATAGCCTGATCTGATTGGAGCTTCTAATGATTTATAAAAAACAGGTTTAATAAGATAATCTTTGTTAAGAGTGTTTGTTCCATCTGTTATTAAAGCTGAGAGGATAACATCGACACTTTGATAAGGCTGATTAAACACACCTTTATCTGTAATTATATTCTCATCGCTACTCGTAAATCTAATTACGAAACCCGATAAAAAGGTTGGTAAAACTAAATCTTTTGTTATTTTAGTAGAAGTGTACTCCTCCATCGCATTATCTAAAAAAGTTGGATCAATCTCCCATTTTGCAAATAAAGCGACATCATCCGAAGTTTGTTTAGGAATCTTAAAGATTCTTTCACTTGAAAAATCTTGATTTTCATACCAACCAGCAAAAAGATAATTTTCGCGGCTAATCTCTTCAGGTAAAATTAATTCCTCATCATAATAAATTGTCTTTTGATAATCTATTTCTGTTCCACCATTAAACTCTAAACTTAGTTGTGTACTCATTTTCTCAAAGTGAGCATAATAGGTTAAATCATTTTCGCTTCCTAAAGGAATTTTTTCTACTGGTTCACCAGCAAAATCTGTATTATCATACCAACCAATAAAACTATAACCTTCTTTAAATATATTTGTTGGTAATAAAAGCTCTTCTTCAACATGAAAAGAGTTTTGGTAGGCCACTTCTTCGCCCCCATTAAACTCTAAATCAAGTTGATAAAGTTTTAATAAACGTGCATAAAAAATTTTATCTTCGCTATTTCCTTTAGCGATAGTTATAACTTTTTCGCCACTGAAGTCTTGCTCTTCATACCAACCAGCAAAATAAAACCCTGGTTGTTGATATTCTGGCAATGTTAACTCCTCGGTAAAAGAGTAACTGTTAGGTTCTAAGGAAAGTTCTTGATCTGCTGCAAAATATTTAATCTTATATTTTTTTTTAGCTAAATTTTGGTCACATCCGACTAATAAAAGTAATAATAAAATTCCAATCCCTGTAAAATATTTTTTCATTTAGTCTGTTAACTCCTAATTGTTATTTATAAAGCATCTTTCCGCGATAAGTCAATTCGGCCTTTATCATCAATCTTAATACATTTTACTAAAATAACATCACCGATTGCTACAACTGACTCTACTGATTCAACTCGCTCTTTAGCAAGTTTTGAAATATGAACTAGACCTTCTGTGCCTGGCCACAATTCAACAAAGGCGCCAAAGCGTTCAATTCTCACAACTTTTCCTTCATAAATTTTACCGATTTCAACTTCGCGAGTTAAATCTTCAATTCTTTTGATTGTTTGATCGATCCATTTTTGTTCTTGGTGCATAATATAAACTCGGCCATCTTGTTCAATATCGATTTTAACATCGCCGCAATCTTCAATAATTTGGGTTATTATTTTTCCGCCTGGGCCAATTACTTCTTTAATTTTGTCTGGATTAATTTTAATCATTACGACTTTAGGAGCATATTTTGACACTTCAGCTCTTGGTTCGGCAATAATTGAAGTCATGTGTTCTAAAATCTCAAGTCTGCCTCTTTTAGCTTGCATTAAAGCTTCATGTAAAATAGTTTTCGTAATTCCATCAATTTTAATATCCATTTGAAGGGCAGTTATCCCTTCTTTTGTCCCAGCAACTTTAAAGTCCATATCACCAAAATGATCTTCAAGGCCTAAAATATCGGTTAAAATCGTGTATTTTTTACCATCCATAACAAGACCCATCGCAATTCCTGCAACAGGCGCTTTTATTGGTACACCAGCAGCCATTAAGCTCATTGTTCCAGAACAAATACTTGCCTGACTCGAAGAACCATTTGATTCCAAAATCTCTGAAACGACTCTAATTGAGTAAGGAAACTCATCTTCATCCGGTAAAACTTGGAGTAAAGCTTTTTCTGCAAGTGCCCCATGTCCGACTTCTCTTCTCCCTGGAGCTCCGTATCTACCAGTCTCACCAACTGAAAATTGAGGAAAATTATAATGGAACATAAAGCGTTTAGTCTCCTCTGTTGGATCGAGTCCATCGATTATTTGGTTTTCACCTGAGGAACCTAAAGTGGTTGTCCCAAGTGATTGAGTTTGACCTCTAGTGAAAAGTGCACTTCCGTGAACGCGAGGTAAAAGGTCAATTTTGCTGTAAAGCGGTCTTATCTCATCAGCTTTTCTGCCATCAGGGCGAATTTTTTCTTCGATAATAAGTCGTCTTATTTCATCCTGCTCAATTTTCTCTAAAGCTTGTTTGACTTGTTTAATGTAGTTATCTTTCGACTCATAATCATAAACTTCATTACCATCAATTGTCGTAAAGAAGTGTTGTTGCTCAAACTTTTCAAGCACCTCAGCTTTAACTTTTTCAACTGCCAAAGCTCGCTCAAGCTTTTCTTTGATTGTAATAGTTTTTACAAGTTTTTGATAAGCTTCAGCTCTAACCAATTGATAAACATCAAGATCCAAAAATGAAACCATAGGGCTCTGTTTATCTTTACCTACTTCGCGGCGGATATCTTCTTGAAATTGACAAAGTTTTTTAATCTCTTCATGAGCTAGCATTAAGGCCTCAAGCATCACCTCTTCGCTAACTTCTTTCGCACTTGCTTCAACCATATTAATTGCATCTTTAGTCCCTGCAACAATTAAATCTAAATCACTTTCTGCCATTTCTTCAAGCGAAGGATTAATCACGAATTCATTGTTGATTCTTCCGATATTTACAGCGCTAACTGGAATTTTAAACGGAATATCAGAAACATGAAGTGCTAAACTCGAGCCAAATAAAGCTGCCATTTCAGGTGAAGCCGTAGGATCAGATGATAAAACTGTATTGATAACTTGAACTTCATCATTGTAACCCTCTAAAAATAGTGGTCTAAGTGGTCTATCAATTAAACGACTTGTTAAAATTTCATGTTCAGAAGGTCTGCCTTCTCTTCTTAAAAAGCCACCAGGAATTTTTCCTGCTGCATATAGTTTTTCTTGGTACAAGACCATTAACGGAAAGTAATCTCGTGGTGTTTTATCTTCTTTTGAGACTGCAACACTTAAGACAACACTATCACCGTATTGGACTAATACTGAACCATTTGTTTGTCTTGCTACTTCTCCGATTTCAACGATTAATGGTTTGCCACCGCTAGTTGTTTTAAAAATTTTCTTGTTCATTATATAAAAATCTCCTTCATTTTATATTTGTATATTTTCCTTTTATACCTCATACTATTATACAATATTTAGACTCAACTTACCACTTAAAAAAAAGATTGTTAAGCAACAATCTTTAACCCCTTAAACCTAATTTTTCAATTAAAGCGCCGTAACGATTGATATCTTTTTCTTTTAAATATCTTAACAATTTACGTCTTTTCCCAATTTTTTGGAATAAGCCGCGTTTTGAATGATAGTCGTGTTTATGGACTTTTAAATGTTCATTCAAATCATTAATTTCATGAGTTAATAGCGCAATTTGAATCTCTGGTGAACCAGTGTCTTTTTCACTTGTCTTAAACTCAGCAATAAGACTTTGTTTTCTTTCTTTTGTCATGCCTTTTTTCTCCTTTATTCGTTAAACTAAAGATAGGGTTGGCATTCCACTATCCTTGTTTACGCCTTTACTATTGTATCATATTATAAAAGTATTACAAGTCTTTTATTTTAAAGTTTAATGAATTGATCTACATTTAAAACAAATACTGTAGCACCGCCAATTTTTACTTCAACTGGCATACTGGAAAACATCCCAAATTCACTAACTATTGATTGCGGAACTAATTTGCTTCGCGATTTAGAATGCGTTTCAATTATTTTAATTACTTCAACAACTTTTTCATCTTCTGTTCCAACGATAAATGTTGTATTACCGCTCATTAAAAAGCCACCAGTTGTTGCTAGTTTTGTTACAAAAAAGTTTTGCTTAACTAATGCGGTAGAAACTTTGTTGGCATCGTCATTGGAAACAATCGCTAAAATCAATTTCATTATCAACACCTCTTTTAATTCATTATAGCATAAATAATCATAATCGAGTAAGGCATTTTAACTTTCAATTTCAGTTTTAAACAATCTTTTACAAGTCAAAATATCGTGTTCTAAAGCTTTAACCAATTCCGCTTTACTCTTAAATTTTAACTCTGGTCTTAAAAACTTTTTAAAGTTTATTCCAAGTTTTTCGCCATACAATTGGCCATTAAAGTCTAAAATATGAACCTCTGCTCTTTTAGTTGGCGAATAATTAATTGTTGGATTATAACCGATATTAAAAGCACCACCATAAGTTTTATTAGCATATTCTACAGTTACATAATAAACCCCATTTTTAGGTAATAAATAATTATTGACATCTAAATTTGCGGTTGGCATTCCAAGCGTTCTGCCAACTTTATCGCCATGGATGACTACTCCTTCAATCTCATAATCTTTTTTTAAGAGCTCTTTTGCTAATTCAAGATTACCTGAATATAATAAGTCTTTAACATATGTTGTTGAGATTCGGATCTGATTTTTTAAAATATCTTCAACTATAACAACTTCAAAATGTTCTTTTAAATTAGCGACTGTTCCTTTTGCATAAGCACCAAAGCGAAAATCATTACCAATTACAACTCGTTTTACATTGTTTTTCTCTAAAAACTCAATAAATTCTAGCGGGCTTAAATTTGCAAATTGTTGATTGAACTCAACAACAAAACAAAACTCAACTGCTGTTTGTTTTAAAAGTTTAAGCTTTTGCTCAAATGAAGTGAGTTGTTGATAACTGACATCTCTTAAGACAATTAAAGGGTGGGGATGAAACGTTAAAATAGCACTTTTTGTATCTTGGTATTTTTTAGTTTCAGCGATTAAAGCTTGATGACCGACATGAACACCATCAAAATTGCCGATTGTAATCGTTAGCGGCTCTAAATTATTAAACTCATTAAACTTTCCTTTAAATATTTTCATCTGCTTCTCCTATAATAACTAGTGGTTTAAAACGGTTTTTATATGGTTGGTAAATCGCAAGAAGTTTTTCATCTTGATTATAAATACTAAAGATTTCTTGAAAATCTACTCTTTTTTTATCGAGTTCAATCCCGTTGACAATAAGTCTTTCTAAATTTGGTTCTACAACAATTTTAGGGAGTTTTTCGGCAAACTCAGACAAACTTATTGTCGGTTTACTAGCGCTAGTAATTTCAGCGAGCAAATAACTATCTTTAAGACTAAAGGAACCACTTTTAGTTCTAGTCAGTGTAGCTAGATGGGCGGGTATATTTAAACTTTTCCCAATATCATATGCTAAACTACGCAAATATGTTCCTTTGGAGACCTCCGCCTTAATAGCTACTAAATTATTTTTAAAATCACTTGTCCGCAAAAGTTTTTTAACAGTAACCTCTCGCGGTTCAACTTCAACAACGACGTTCTCTCTCGCATATTGATAAAGTCTTTTTCCTGCCTTTTTTAAAGCGGAATAAAGAGGCGGTGATTGCATAATATTACCTTTAAATTTGTTAAATGTTTGGTCGATTAAACTATTGTTGAGCTTAAAATCTAAGCGCTCTTCTAAAGTTTCTCCTGTTGAATCATAAGTAGTTGTCGATCTACCAAAATAGATTGTTCCTTCATAAGTTTTGTCAGCTGCCATGAAGATTTGCGATAGCTTAGTAGCTTTGCCACTCATCACTACTAAAAGACCACTCGCAAATGGGTCAATAGTCCCAGCGTGGCCAAATTTCTTTTTCGGAAAAATCTTTTTAAGTTGTCTAATACAATCAAAACTACTGATTCCATTTGGTTTATTTATTAAATATATTCCTGACATTAAACCACCAAATCTATTATAACAAAATTATTTTTATTATAAACTATTGTTAAAAAAAATGGCTTTTACAAGCCACTTTGATTATTGATGTTCTTCAATCCATTTTGCAATTTTAGCTTTGGGCGCAAATCCTGTTGTTCTCGATACTTCAACACCATCTTTAAACAAAATTAAAGTTGGAACGCTTGTAATTTTATAAACATTTGCTGCCAAAGGGCGATGTTGATCGATGTCTACTTTAACATATTTAACATCAGTTTTTTCTTTTGCCAATTCTTCGAGTTGTGGCATCAACATTTTACAAGGTCCGCACCAAGTTGCGAAAAAATCAACTAAAGTAACTCCTTCTTTAACTAGTGTTTCAAACTCTTGTCCTTCATAATTTAATAACATTTTAATTTCCTCCTTTTTTTACCACTCTAATTATAGTTTAAAGTTGTCTTTTATTCAAGAATAAAGCCCTAGTTTATATTAACTTAACGATTGTTACACCATTTAAGCCTTCATGTTCTCCACCGTAGCGATAAGATTCAACATTTTGATCGCTTTTCAGCTGTTCATAAAGGGCTTTTCTAACCGCACCAGTTCCAAAACCATGAATAATTCTTAACTCTTTTAAATTGGCCAAAATTGCATTATCAATAAACTTTTTATATTCAGCCTCAACATCTTCATAACGAAAACCTCTTAAATCAAGTTCAATCGCTGCTGTAATTGTAGGTCTTTTAACCTGTTTAGCGCGTTCTCGTGTTATTTTAGCTCGCACTTTAGGTTTAGTGGACAGAACTAAGTCTTCGTTTTTAAAGGGGAGACTAAACATCCCAAATTTAACAAAATATTTATCTTTTTCAATCTTTTCAATTTGGCCAGTTTGATTATATTTTTTAATATAAACATAATCACCAACTTGAAGATCTTGTTCAAGCGAGACTTTCTCTTCCGCAAATTTAAGATTTCGAAGTTCATACTTTAAAGTCGCTATTTCATGTTCTTTAGTTGCTTTTTCTAAATTAGCTAAAATAACTTCAGCTTCACGATAGACTCTTTCTAACTTTTCGGTAGCAGTCTTTTTAGCAACTTCGACTATTTTGTTTTTTTCTTTTTCTAATTTTAATAGCTCAGCTTGGAGCTTCTCTTCATTAAAGGTGAGTTCTTTTTCCAAACTTGCAACATTTGCTAGTCTTTTGGCAAGCAACTCCTGTTTTTCTTCAAATACTTTAACCGAAGAACTTAAATCAGTAGCTTTCTCAGTTAAATATTGATTCGCTTTTGTCACTACTTTCTCATCAAGGCCTAGTCTTTGAGCAATTTTTATCGCATTTGAAGAACCACTTCTACCATAATCAATCAAATAGAGTGGTTTTAACGTTAACTCATCAAAACGAACACTTGCATTTTCGATTAGCGGTGATTGATAAGCGTATATTTTCAACTCTGAATAGTGAGTGGTTAACACTAAACGAACCTTTTTCGCAAGCAAATAATCAATAATTGCTTTTGCAAGAGAAACACCTTCATTGGGATCTGTGCCTGAACCGAGTTCATCCAATAACACTAAACTCATTCCCGTTAAATTATTTAAAATCGTTGTAATATTTTTAATGTGACTAGAAAAAGTTGAAAGAGATTGACTGATTGACTGTAAATCTCCAATATCAGCATAAATTCCTTGAAAAATACTGACTTCTGAATCCTGACTAGCTGGGATTAAAAGACCGCTTTGAGCCATTAGCGATAAAAGTCCAATTGTCTTTAAAGCGACTGTTTTACCGCCTGTATTTGGACCAGTAATCATTAAAACAGGTTTCATTTCTGAAAGTCTAATATTGACTGGCACGACTTGTTCTGGGTCAATTAAAGGATGTCTTGCAGCAATTAGATTAACGTTGCCATTAAGATTTGTTTGCGGCATTTGACAATTGTATTTTAAACTGTAATATGCCGCCGAAAAATAAAGATCAAGCTTGATTAAAAGTGTTAAATTGTAATTTAATTGTTCAAATTCAGGAAAAATATTTTCAGAGACGGTCTGTAAGATCTGTTTAATTTCTGCTTCTTCATCACGCTTTAATCTTACAATTAAACTACTGTATTCACTCGCTTCAAGCGGTTCAATATAAGTAGTTGTGCCACTAGCTGAGACATCATGGATAATTCCTTTTATTTGATTTTTAAGTTCAGTTTTAACGGGCAAACAATATCTTTCATTACGCATTATTAAAATATTTTCATTTAAGATTCCTTGTCTTTTTATTAACATCGTATTGAGAATCTGGTCACGCTTTTGAGCTGCTTTAGCAAGCTCTTTTCTAATTTTAAAAAGTTTTTCACTCGCACTATCAACAACAAAACCATCGGGATCAATCGTTGAATCAATTAAATCAAGAATTTCAGTAAAACTATCTAGTGCATGAAAATAAGGTGCTAAATAAACTAAATGAAGATTTTCTTTAGTAAAGTTATTTGATCTTGTTTTAATCTCCTTACTCATCACTAAAAAAAGCCTTAAATATTGGAGGTCTCGGATGGCAAGTTGGCGCTGGCTCTTAACTAAGTTTAAAATTTCAATAATATCAAAATCAGGCAAAAAAGGGAGCTTTCCACTCCGTGATGCAATCAAAATCGCTTCTTTAATTTTGTTTTGGCGCTCTTGAATCGCTGTTAGTTCAAATAGTGGCCTTAAATTATTAATTGCCTTTTTTGTCGTTTCAGTATGAGAATAAGCAGCGATTTGTTGCAATATTAAATCAAATTCCAAAGTTTTCAAATGTGAATCCAAGATAACACTCCTCTTACTTTTTTGTTTGTTCTATGGTATAATTATAACATAAAGGGGGATTTAAACGATGAAAAATTATTCATTGACTTTAGCTAAAAATCAAATGGACTTATTACTTGAAATGTATGGCCCTTATCAAGTAGAGACTAACATTCCCCATGCAATCTTTCAAGCAAAAAAAGCTGATGTCTCATTAATTTTTTACCAAAATGGGACGCTTTTAATTAAAGGCGAATTTCAAGAAGAACTAAGATTAATTAAAAACCGCTTAGGTTTAATTAACTTTTCAGCTATTGGCTCTGATGAAGTTGGAACCGGAGATCTCTTCGGTCCAATTGTTGTCTGTAGCGCTTTTGTCAGTGCTGATGATATTGAAAAACTTGAAGCAATGGGAGTTAGAGACTCTAAAAATATAACTGACAGACAAATAATTGAATTGGCACCGAAACTTAGCAAAATGTTAATTCATTCAGTTTTAATTTTAAAACCTAACAAATACAATGTCATGGTAAGACGGGGTTTTAACATGAATAAAATTAAAGCTTTTCTTCACAATCAAGCAATTTTACTAACTGTTAAAAAAGTGGAAAAAGAAGTTCCTGTTATAGTCGATCAGTTTTGCTTACCTAAAATTTACTATAACTATTTAAAAGATGAATCTAAGGTTTATCGTGATATCTCGTTTTACACTAATGCTGAAAACATCCATATTAGCGTTGCGGCCGCTTCAATTATTGCTCGCTATGCTTTTTTAGCAAAGATGCAGCAGTTTAGCCGCTTTGCTGGGATTAGACTGTTAAAGGGAGCCGGAAAAGATGTCGATAAACAGTTGGTTTATCTCTACAAGAGAAAAGGTTATGATACTTTAAGACCTATTACAAAACTAAACTTCCGCAATTTGAAAAAGAATCAAATTACACCTCAAAATTAAAATAAAAGCCATTTGTGGCTTTTATTTATTTTAAAGACTTCTTTTCAATAATTTTAATAATTATATAAATAACGATGATAACAAAAAAATCAAATAGTAAACAACTACCAAAAAGAATTAAATTTTTAATTGTGTCTCCGACAACTATGTTGATAAACCCTAAATAAATAACTAAATTTACAACAAATAGACTAATCCCCGTATAAACTAAAACTCGTCCTAGAAGCTCATCGTAGTAATTTTTTTTAGTTTCAGCACTATTTCTTGCTTGTTCAATCTTTTTTAATCCAAGCGGCATTATAAAGAGCGGAACTCCAACGACAATTATTTGTAAAATATAATAAAGTAACATCTTCTTTCCTCACTTAAGTTTAGATTTTTTTAAAGCTTCGTCAAAGGAACTAGGTATTTCACTCTCAAAGCTTATTTTCTTTCCTGTTCGGGGATGGATAAAGCCTAAAGTCTTTGCATGAAGAATTTGTGTTTTGGCAATTTTTTCTTTCTTTTTGCCATAAGTCTGATCACCGACTATTGGATGACCGATATATGATAAGTGAACTCTTATTTGATGAGTTCTTCCTGTCTCTAATTGACACTCTAAATAACTATATAAATCGTTTTGAGCGAGAACTTTAAAATGGGTTATCGCTATTTTTCCAGTTGGATCTACAGCCATTTTAACCTTTTTGAGTTGATCGCGTTTTAATGGTGCATCAATTGTTCCGCTCAACTCTTTAAAGGGACGATGAACTAGGGCACGGTAAAGTCTTTTTACCGAACGTTGTTGAAACTGGCTAACTAAGCTGGAGTAAGCAAAATCAGTTTTCGCAACTACTAACAAGCCACTCGTATCCTTATCGAGGCGATGTACAATCCCGGGCCTCTCAGAGTCTGCTTGCTTGGCAAGTTTTGTTGTATGAAATAAAAGATGATTAACAAGACTCACTTCATCACTCGAGATTGCTGGATGAACGATTAAACCTTGGGGTTTGTCAACAATTAAAAGATCCTCATCTTCGTAAATTATCTTTAAATTTAAGTCAATTGGCTCTAATTGATCTCTTCTCGCCGGAAGACTAAATTCGATTAAATCTCCTTCTTTTAAGCGATATGAAGGTTTAACTTTTTGGCTATTAACAAAAATAAGTTCTTCTTGAAACATTTTTTTAACTTGACTTCTAGAAACATCTTCTAAATAATCAGCAATAAAAATATCAACTCGTTTCGACTCTTGTTCAGTAAAGGTAATTTTATAGTTCATTTTTAAGTCCTTTTAATTTTTGAGTTCTTTTCGGTTCTAGAAAAAGGATATCGATACAAAAAAGTGCGACTCCAATTACTAAGCTTGAATCTGCTAGATTAAAGGTTGGGTAGACATATGTCCCAAAAGTAAAGGAAAGAAAATCAATTACATAACCAAGAAAGATTCGATCTAATAAATTGCCAATTGTTCCAGCGATCATTAAGCTTAAACCAATAGAATAGGTCTTCATAGTTTTTAAATTACCTTTATAAAGGAGATAAAAAAACATTGCTAAAGCGAATATTGGGACAATATAAAGCACAAAAAACACTCCTTCAAATTGACTCCAAGCCACCCCTTCGTTGTGGTGTTCGACTAAAAAGAAAAACTTTGGGATTACTTGTAAAGGATCTTCATAAAAGCTATCGAACTGTTTTGGTAGGTAGAGAGTTGTCAGTAATTTAGTCAATTGATCAGCTATTATCCCAACGAGTATTATTGATGATGTAATAAAAGAAAATCTTTCTCTTGCAAACCAACCTTTCATAACAGCCCTCCTATTATATACGCTATTGGCCAAATAATTGAACTAGCAATCAGTGAATAAAGAATTGTTTTAACAATAACAATCATTAAAAATTTCAACGCTAAAAGATATTGCTGAAAATAATTTAGTAAAAAGATAAAGCCAATAACAACTATGTTAAGTAATCCAATTAAAAAATAATATAACTTCAAATAAATAAAAAGATTTACAATTAGAAGTAAAAAAGGTAGGCAAATAATAAAACTTAAGAGAGAGGCATTAAGCCAACTTTTAAGTCTTTGAGCTTTAGGTATCGCTTCTAAAACTTCATTATATTTTTTATACTGATCAACTAAGGTAGAGAATAGCTTCATCGACATCACCTACCTTTACTAACTCAAAAGTTGGATTTGACAATTTATCATAAATAGCTTTCGCTTCTTCATAATGCTCTTCGGGACAGAAAAACAAATCGACTTTACCGTTTGCGGTTATTAGTTTTTGTTTAATCCCACCGATGGGACCAACTTTCCCATATTCATCTATTGTCCCAGTTCCGCTAATAATTAAGTTATGTTCAACCTCAATTAAAGTATAGTAAATACTTAAGGTTTGTAAAAGCCCGCCTGAAGGACCAACCTTTTTATCGTCTTGATAATAGGTTTTATAATTTGGTGCAGCTTCATTGATAACATAAAAAGGAAGCAAACTAATCCCAAAAAGACCATCTTCACCTTTTGTTATTGTGATTTGTTTAAGTTTCTCATCTCTTAAGATCTCAAGTTGTGCCTCTTGTTTATCTCGTAAATAATCAGCAAGTGTACTTAAAGTAAATGTTGTTGTGTTTTGACCATCAACTTTAACTACAAGATCAGCAATTTTTAAGTCTTTGTTTGTATTATCGATAATTGTGAAACCTTTTAAATCATAGTCAATCGAGATGGTCTGATCAATTAAACTTGCTTTTTGATAGGCCGTAATCAAAGAGTATTGGTAACTCAACTCTTCGTAGAGCGACCCCCGCTTGAATGCGAGTTTATCAGCTGTTTTAACTGGTTTATAAACTCTGGTTTCTTTTGATAATCTCGCCGTAAACAATTGAAACAAAGTTGGATTTTTATAATCCAAGATATAAATGCTATAAAACTCCTCTGAGTTTTTTTTATCGGTTATTTTTATTTCAGCAGCAATTGAACTTATCCCCCCGGGTAATTCGATTGCTCTTTGTTTTATCGGAATTGTGAAACAAAGTATTAACAAAAGGTAAACTGCACTTAATAAACTAAATAGACCTTTTCTTTTTTGAATTAAAGTTTTCATAATTTTAAATCAATACCATTAAATTTACGATAAGAGATTTTAGCTGCATCTAACATCTTTTTAGCAGCAATCCCACTTTCAGTGTTATTATACTTATCATCATAATATACAACTTCAGTGATTCCACTTTGAATGAGCAGTTTAACACATTCATGACAGGGAAATAAAGTTACATAAAGAGATGCACCTTTTAATGGTGTTGTCGCATTTAAAATCGCATTTGCTTCAGCGTGAACGACATAGGCGTATTTGGAAGTAGAAAGCTTATCACTTTCAGACCAAGGAAAAACATCGTCATCAATGTGACGCGGAAAACCATTATAACCAATCCCAACGATTCTTTTTTCTTTATTGACTAGTGTTGCTCCTACTTGAGTGTTGGGATCTTTACTTCTTTTCGCTGATAAAAGTGCTACTCCCATAAAATATTGATCCCAAGAGATATAGTCTTTTCTTTTCATTTTCGTTCCTCCGGTCTTAAAAGCGACAAATCAACATGGCAATAGCCTCTTGTATTTTTGACTAAATAATCCTGATGATATTCTTCAGCTTTGGTATAATTTTTTAGTGGCAAAACTTCAACTACTGTTTTTTTTGAATGTTGGGCTTCAAATTCTCTTATAACCTTTTTAATAATTGGCAAATCATCTTGATTTAGATAATAGATTCCTGTTCGATATTGAATCCCAATATCATTGCCTTGGCGATGTAAAATAAAAGGGTTAATAATTCGAAAAAAATGCTCTAACAATTTATCAAGTTTAATTTCATATTTTACTTTAACAACTTCTGCGTGGGTCGCAACTCCATTTATTAAATCTTGATAAGTTGGATTTAAAATATTGCCATTGGCATAACCAACTTCTGTTTCAAGAACCCCTTTCAAATTAGAAAAATAAGCTTCAACTCCCCAAAAACAACCTCCAGCTAAATAGATTTCTTTACTCATCTTTATTGCCTTTCTTTAAGCCTAATTCAAGTTCTTGCTCAAGATCGACATAATTTGGTGAGCCCATCATTAAATCGCGAGCATTTTGAGTTTTAGGAAAGGCTATTACATCACGAATATTTAAGGTGTTTGTCATAATCATCACGAGTCTGTCAAGACCTAAGGCAATTCCTCCGTGAGGTGGGGTGCCATAACTTAAAGCTTCAATTAAAAAGCCAAATCTTTCTTTAATTGTTTTTTCTTCTAAACCTAAAAGTTTAAACATCTTTTGTTGTTCATTACTATTATGAATTCGAATTGAGCCGCCACCGATTTCATAACCATTAATAACAACATCATAGGCATTTGCGAGAATCTCGGTCAATGGGCCAGTAAAATCTGCATCTTTTTTCGCTGAAGTAAAGGGATGATGTCTTGCGACTAAGCGCTGTTGATGTTCGCTATATTCAAAAAGCGGAAAGTCAACAACCCATAAAAACTCAAACTGATCAGCTTGAATTAAGTTAAGTTTAGCTGCTAATTCCTTTCTTACAGCTCCAAGTGAAATTGAGGCCTTTTCATATTGATCAGCAAACCCGACTAATAAAAGATCACCAACATTTAATTTAAAGTCTTTTACTGCAGTTTCATAGTTGAAATATTTACTTAATGAACCAGTTAATTTATCAGTCTCGCACTTTAAAAAAGCGAGTCCTTCGCCATGGTTTTTCTTAGCAGTATCCGTCAATTCAGCAAGTTCTTTTCTTGAAAGCTTAGCACCATTTTCAACTTTTAAAAAGCGGACAACTTTAGCTTCTAAAAAGTCAATATTGAGTTTTTTATCATAATCAAAAAGTTCTAAATTGTATCTTAAATCAGGCTTATCGCTACCATATTTTCTAAGCGCTTCTTGATATGTTAAACGTTTAAAAGGTACTCTAACATCGATATTTAAAACAGTTTTAAATGTCGTTCTTAAAATATCTTCAGTTAGTTTTATAATATCTTCTTCGCTAACAAATGATGCTTCAATATCAACTTGGGTAAATTCAAGTTGACGATCGCTTCTTAAATCTTCATCGCGAAAACATTTTGCGATTTGAAAATACTTCTCAAAACCGGCTACCATATAGAGTTGTTTGTAAATTTGGGGACTTTGTGGTAAAGCATAATACTGACCGTGATAAAGTCTTGAAGGCACTAAAAAATCCCGCGCCCCTTCGGGAGTGCTTTTACCTAAAATAGGTGTTTCAAATTCATAAAAGCCTTGTCTTAAAAGTTCTTTTCTAATTGCTTGTGTAATCTCATTTCGTTTAATTAAATAGCGTTGCTGCTGAGGTCTTCTTAAATCCAAATAGCGATATTTTAATCTCGTTTCTTCTAATGAATTATCATCATAGGAAACTGCGATTGGAATTTGTTTAGCATCATTTAGTAGAACTAACTCTTCAACTAAGATTTCAATTTCTCCAGTTTTAAGCTGATTGTTTTTGCTCTCCCGTTCAATTACTGTTCCTTTTGCTTCAATAACATATTCACTTTTTAGGTTTAAAGCGAGTTCATAATACTTGTTGTCCGGTTTAATAACTAATTGCGTAATTCCAAAACGGTCTCTAAGATCGACAAAAACAAGTCCACCTAAATTTCGTTTTTTTGCGACCCAACCTTTTAAATAGACCTTTTCTTGTAAATTGGCAATCGTCAACGAATTGTTGTTGTGAGTATACTTTTTCATTTCACAGCTCCTAGTTTTTTAATCAATTGTTCATAAGTTAGTTTTTCTTGTTGTTCCGTGGAGACGTCTTTAACAGTATAATAGTCTTCTTTTAATTCATCTTCACCGATTATAATTAAGTATTTAGGATTGTAGTTAATAGCTTGTTTAAGCTGATTTTTAAAACTGCGCTCTAAGTGGTCAATATCACCCTTAAATCCTAAATCTCTTAATTCTATTAGGAGAGATAGGGCAGCTTTTTTCGTAGTTTCATCAAAATACAACAAATAAAAGTCTGGTCTTTGTTCTTTGGCAATAACTATTTTTTCTGCGTCAATAGCTTGCATTAGTCTCTCCATACCAAAAGCGACGCCAACTCCTGAAATCTCAGGACCACCTAATTCGCTAACTAGTGACTCATAATGACCACCGCCTCCTAAAATATTTTGGGCGCCAAAGCCTTTGATATGAGCTTCAACTTCAAAAACTGTATGACCATAATAATCAAGTCCTCTAACGAGGCGATCATCGATTTCATAGATAATGTCCATGCTATCCAAATATCCCAATACATCATTAAAATAAGCCAACGCTTCCGGTGTTAAATACTCAAGCGGTCGCGGTGCATTTTTAACAAAAGTCTGTCCTTGGTCGATTTTACAGTCCAAAATTCTAATTGGATTTTGAGTAATTCGATTTTGACAATCCGGACAAAGTTTTTCTTTATAGGGAAGGAAATAGTTGGTTAAAATTTTTTTATATTCAGTTCTTGAAGCGATATCGCCTAAGGAGTTAATTTTAACTTTAACTTGTTTTAAGTTTAGTGAGGTTATAATTTTGTAGCTCAAAGCGATTATCTCAGCATCAAGCGAAGCACTTTTAGCTCCAATGGCTTCAACGCCAAATTGATAAAACTGGCGATAGCGTCCCTTTTGTGGTCGTTCATAGCGGAAATTAGGTCCTAAATAAAATAGTTTTGTAATACCGCGATTAGCGTAGAGTTTGTTTTCAATATAGCTTCTAATAACACCAGCTGTGCCTTCTGGTCTTAAAGTTAAACTGCGATTAGCTTTATCTAAAAAGTTATAAGTTTCCTTAACGACCATATCAGAAAGTTCACTTTCACGATGAAAGACGTTCGAATGCTCAAAAATCGGAGTTCTAATCTCCTCGTAACCATAATTTTCTAAAAGTTTAATTAAGTGATTTTCTAGCGCCCGATATTTAATTGTCTCTTCCGGCAATAAATCATAAGTTCCCTTTGGTTTTTGAATCATAGTAGTCTTTCCTCTCTAAAGTGTAAATATATAAGTCATGGTATGTATTATGCTTTTCATAGTAATGAAAATGCGGTTTTATTTCAATCAATTTAAAGTCGTTTTTTTCACAAACTTTTCTTGAACCAATATTTTCTTTGACAGTTGTAATAAATAATTTGTTAAACATGAAATACTCAAAACCAACTTGTATTAGTTCTTTTAAAGCTCGGCTTGTAATCCCCTGATTCCAATAATCTTGATGCAGTAAATAACCGATATGGGCTGTTTTCGCAAAACTGTTTATCGTATGAAACTCAATAATTCCAATCATCTTTTTTAATTTAACATCAACTATTGCATAGCCATCTAGCTGGCCATAATTGGCTTTTCTTAAATACATTTGATTGAGCTGTTTTTTTGCATCCCTTACGCTTTTAAAAGGATACCATGTTAAGTATTCAATATTTTTACTATTTTTGCCGATTTGATAATAATCTTTAGCATCTTTAATTGTTAATACTCGTAGTTTAAATCCATTAAAAGATCTTTCTGGTAATGACATTTTCTCACCTTCAAAAAAAAACACCCTTAAAAACATTTTTAAGGACGTCATAAACGCGGTGCCACCTTAATTCTAATTTTCACTAGCTCTCATTTTTTAAAACTGTCTTCCAGACGTGTCTTTTATAAGATTTATTAGGCGCTTCCACCATCCGCCTTCGCTAGTTAAAAATTGCTTATAACTCGTGTCCTTCATCAGACTATTAACTTATAACTAATTTTATATTTTATCTAATTTATTGTCAAGTTTTATCACTGTATTAAAACAAGTTAATTGATTATTATCTAATTACTTCAGAATCGATCATAATTGAAAAAGGACCGTTATTTAAATATGTTACATGCATATGAGCACCAAAGACACCTGTTTTAACTGGAAACTCACGGCTTAAATCTTCAATCATTTTTTCATAGTAAAATTCTGCTTTTTCTTTGTCTGCTCCATCACTAAATGATGGTCGATTGTTGTTTTTTACATCGCCATAAAGGGTAAATTGACTAATCAATAAAATTTCTCCCTTAACAGCCTTTAAAGAGAGATTTATTTTGCCTTTTTGGTCATGAAAAATTCGTAAGTTTTTAATTTTTCGCAAAATAAACTCATAGTCTTTTAAAGTGTCATCATTTTTTACTCCTAAAAAAACAACATAGCCTTTTTTAATCTCCGCATAATGACCTTCACACTCAAGTTTTGCATAATCAACTTTTTGGACTAAAGCTCGCATTTAAATATATTTCCTTTCGATGGTATAGACATCACTTACATTCATTAGTCTTAACATCATTTTTTCTAGTTCATCTAAATTTTTCACTAAGACTTTTAAAACAATAATATTTTCAAGTTTTGGTGTCACAACCGCATTGATTTCTGCGATTGAGATACTTAAAGCGTTAATTGAAGATATCACATCAGCAACAATGTTTTCTCTGTTCACTGCTACAATTTGAACTCTTGTTGGATATCTTCTTTCAACATTGGTTGCCCAAAATACATCGATTAAACGCTTTTGCGGTAAAGCATTTAAATTGGGACAATTTTTATGGTGAACTGCAATTCCGGATCCTCTTGTTACAAAGCCAACAATTGGGTCATTTAAAACCGGAAGGCAGCAATTAGCAATTTTAATTTGAGGCATCGTAAGTCCTTCAACAACAATTCCGCTTTCATGGCTTGTTGTTAAAATTCTTTGAGCTTTTTCAATTTGACGTTGCAACATCTGTTCTTTGTCAAGCTCTTTTCCTAATAGCCTTGCGATAACCGTTTTCTCTGATAAGATTCCTTTACCGATCTCCACATACAAGGCTTCAACAGTTAAGATTTTATTTTTGGAGAAATGCTTTTTAACAAATTCATCATCGAGTTTTGTTAGTTCTGCTTTTTGGGAGATCGCTTCTCGCTCTAAAGCATCCTTTCCCATTTGGTATAATTTATCGCGATTCGCCCGATTTAAAAAGTTTCTAATTTTATGGCGAGCATGATTTGATTTAACTATTTTTAACCAATCTTCAGATGGTCCCGGTGAGTTTTTGTTTGTTCGGATATTAACAACATCCCCTGTTTGGAGTTCATAATCTAAAGGGACAATCCGGTTATTGACTATTGCCCCAACAGCTTTATCGCCAATGTCGGTATGAATTCGATAAGCAAAATCTATTGGAGTACAGCCTCTTGTCAATTCAATAACTTGACCACGCGGGGTAAAAACATAAACATTTGCAGAAAGGATATCTGCTTTAACCGATTCAACAAACTCACTCGCTGTCTCAGTATCAGAAAGGCTGTTATCTTCACTCATTTTAAGAAGTTCGCTATACCATTTTAGTTTTTGGGCAATTTCAAATTGTTCTTTTTCTTTTGAATAAGCTTTTCCCTCTTTATATGCCCAATGAGCAGCTACTCCAAACTCAGCAACTTTATCCATCTCTTCAGTTCTAATTTGAATTTCAAATATCGAACCATTATCAGTTAAAACTGTCGTATGTAAAGACTGATACATATTAGGCTTTGGCACGGCAATATAGTCTTTAAAGCGTTTTGGGATTGGGACAAAGTTAGCGTGAATAATTCCTAAAACTTGATAACAAGTCTCAATTTTATCAACAATAATTCGCATTGCTAAAATATCGTAAATATCTTCAAATGCCCGGTTTTGAAAGACCATCTTTTTATAAATTGAGTAAATTGATTTTGTCCGACCGCTAATTTCATATTTATTAATTTTGTGTTCTTTTAAATATTTTTTAATTGTCTCCGTCATTTGTTCAACAGCGATTGTCTGGATTTTTTCTTCATTTTCGACCAAACTCCTTATTCGATAAAAATAAGGGGGATTAATCGCTTTTAAACTGATATCTTCTAGTTCGGCTTTAATATTAAAGAGACCTAAACGATGGGCGAGTGGTGCATAAATGTCTAACGTTTCATTGGCAATTTTAATTCTTTTGTCGAAAACTTGATGATCGATTGTTCGCATATTATGAAGACGGTCAGCAATTTTAATTAAAATAACTCGAATGTCTTTACTCATCGCCAGCAACATCTTTTGATGATTTTCTGCTTGCGAAATCTCTTGGGTATAGCTTAATTTTGAGATTTTTGTTACACCATCAACTAAAATTTTAACATCATCACCAAATTTTTGGTCGATTTCTTTTAAGGTTGTGTCTGTATCCTCGACTAAATCGTGTAATAATGCCGCAATTAACGTATTTGGACCACTTGAAAGTTCTGCCAAGATATAACAGACCGCAACAGGATGGGTAATGTAGGGATCACCGCTTCGCCGATATTGACCTTCATGCTTAAAAAGCGCAAGTTGATATGCTTCATCAATGCGTTTTAAATCTTCTTTTTTATGAATGTAGGTTTGGATTTTCTCCTTTAAAACCGGAAAACTGATTAGATCCACAAAAAACCTCCTTTTTTAATATTTCAAGAGCACAAACAGAGGAATACCTTTGAGTTTTTCTCTTCCTTTTAAGTCTTCAAGTTCAATGAAAAAAGTTGCACCAACGACATTACCGCCTAACTTTTTAACAAGTTTTACGGTTGCTTCTACAGTGCCTCCTGTCGCTAAAAGATCATCAACAATTAAAACGTTGTCTCCCTTTTTTATCGCATCAGAATGAATGGTAAGTTCATTTGAACCATATTCTAAATCATATTTCACGCTGACAGTTTCGCGCGGTAATTTATCCGGTTTTCTAACTGGAGCAAAACCGATTTGTAAAGCATAAGATACAGGACAACCAAAAATAAACCCCCGAGCCTCTGGTCCAACAATAACATCCGCTTTAACCTCTTTAGCAAATTCAATCATCTGATCGCAAGCCTTTTTGTATGCCTTCCCGTTAAGCATTAATGGTGTAATATCGCGGAATTGAACTCCTTTAGTTGGAAAATCTGGAATTGTTGCTACAAAATCTTTAAAGTTCATTTTTTACTCTTCCTTTCATATAAAAATATTGTACTCCAAATGCAATGTTTTTTCAATCTTTAGGCGGAAAACTAGCTAAATCTTTTTTTTGTTTCTTCGCACCTAAAACAACTCAATCAAGTTGAAAATTAATTTAAGCAGTATGTTATAATTATACTATATAATACTTAGGAAGTGAAACTATGAAACCATTAGCTTTTCAATTACGACCGCAAAGTTTTAAAGATGTTGTCGGTCAAGATCATTTAGTCGGTCCAGAAGGAGCATTAACAAAACTTATCGCTGCAAAAAAAATTGTTAGTTTTATTTTAGCTGGTAACCCCGGAACAGGTAAAACGACAATCGCAATCATCACTGCAAAACTTTTAAATCTTGATTACTACCATTTCAATGCTTCAACAGATAATAAAGCGCAATTAAAAGAGATTTGTGATAAAACAATTTTTCATGATATTTTAATAATTGTTGATGAAATTCAGAGAATGAAATCTGATACGCAAGACTATTTATTGCCTTTTTTAGAGTCAGGTAAAGTTAAAATTATTGGTATTACTACTGAAAATCCTTATGTCGCAGTTAATCCGGCGATTCGCTCAAGATGTCACATTTATGAGGTTGCTGACTTAAAAACTGCTGATATCGAAAAAGCTTTAATCAATCTTGTTAATAATAACTTAATTGATTACGATGGGGTAATTAAAAACAATGTTTATAACTATCTTGCGATGATTGCTGCTGGTGATTTAAGAAGTGCAATCAATATGTTAGAAATTATTGTTATCTACGCCGAAAAAAGCGATCAAATTACACTACCAATTGCCAAAAGAGCTTTAGGAGATCGCTCTTTAGTGTTGGGAAAAGAAGATTTACATGATATTTTATCAGCTTTTCAAAAAGCAATTCGTGGCTCTGATGTCAATGCCAGCCTTCATTATTTAGCACGTTTAATCGCTTTAGAAGATTTAGCTTCAATTGTAAGAAGACTATTAGTAATAGTTTATGAAGATATCGGACTTGCAAATCCGCTTTTAGGAGTCAAAGTTAAGGCTTGTTGTGATGCGGCTTTACAAGTTGGCTTTCCTGAGGCGAGAATTCCCCTTTCGGTAGCCGTGATTGACGCTGCTTTATCGCCAAAATCTAATACTGCGTTTATGGCAATCGAGCAAGCTTTAGAACGTTATAAAAGTGGTGGTTGTGGTCCAATTCCAAAGCAGATTTTAAATCGGGAAATTTTAAAAGATCCAACAATTTATAAACTACCTCATGATTATAAAAACAGTATTGTCAACCAACAATACTTGCCAGATAATATTAAAGGGGATATTTACTATCAACCAAAAGCGGAGTCGAGTTATGAAACCGCCTTAAAAAAGCGTTTAGAAGCCCTTGAAAAAGCAAAAGCAACCACTTGAGTTGCTTTTTATTTAAGTCCACCGCGGGCTTTTATTTCTTGAATAATTTCTTTTCTTTGTTCAGATGAATATCTTTTCAAACCTAGCTTTGCAACCTCTGCTCCTTTTAAAAATAAAATTAGAGTGTCGTCCTTTGTCCGGTTTGTTTTAAAACGATATTCTGTAATGTCAGCGATTAAAAGTCGTCGATTGTATTTTTTTGTTGGATAGAAAAAAGCGATAAAATTAGCAGTTATTTCGACTTTATACATTAGATTTACAATTGACTTAAAGACGAAAAACAGAAATAAAACAAAAAGTAAGATTCCATAAAGAACGCGAAGATTAATTGTCAATTCAAGAAAATTAATTTCTAAAGCATTTAAAATAAATAAAACTAAAAAGATTACGCTTAAGATTGGATTGACAAAAAATTCTGTTTTAAATGTTGGGTTTTTTGGTTTAATTTTTTTCATCATTATCAACCGCTATTAAAACTGGAATTGTAACTGGCCTACGTCGCAATTCTTTGTAAAGATATTTATTGAATTCATCACGGATTGTGTTTTTAAGTTCATTCCAATTAACATATTTATTACCAAAATGAAGATTTATTTGTTCCCGACAAATCTTCTTTAATTCAACTTTAATACTCTCTTTATCTTCTTCAGTTATAAATCCTTTGGTTATTATTTTTATCTCACCTTTAATCTCTTTAGTTACCGGATTAAGGTGAGCAATACAAATTAAAACACCATCTTCACTCAAGAGTTCTCGGTCATGAATAACTATTTCATTTATATCCCCTAAACTAATCCCATCAATCATAATGTCTCCGGTCCGGTAGCGTCCCTTTTGAATCAGTGGCTTTTGATCATCGAGTCGGAGTGCATCGCCATTATTGAGCAAAAAAACTTCTTGGTCAGTATATCCCATTTGTTTAGCAATATTGAGAACTTGATATTGCATTCTATATTCACCTATTACTGGCATAATATATTTTGGTTTTAACATACTAATCATCATTTTAATCTCTTCACTTGTCGCATGATTGGCAGTTAAATATTCTTGATCAATCATCACGATATTTGCTTCGCTACGATATAGCAAATCAAATGTTCGCGCAGCCATTTTCTCAGTCCCTGGTATCGGTGCTGTAGCGATAATAATTGTGTCATATTCATTGACATGAATCAGTCTGTCAATTTTTTTAACCATTCTTTGGAGCATATAAAATGGTTCATGCCGCTCTCCAGTGACTAAACAGACCAAATCAGGGTCATCGTTTTTATTTTTCTCATCTATAAATCTTAAGTTTGTTAGCCGGTCTGGCGGTATTGATAAATAGTTCATCTTAAGTGCGATATCGACAATTCTTTGCGCCCTTCTTCCAATTATCGCAATCCGTTTTTCATAACTTAAGGCGATATCAATAACTTTTTGAATCTTTTGCAAATCACTTGAAAAAAGAGAAACAATTATCCGTTCAGTCGCACTTGAAATCGCTTTGTTTAACTCAATCTCTAACATTTGATTTTTATTTCCATTTAAAACCTTATTACTACCGAGCGATTCATTCATCAATAATAAAACTTCTTTTTCCGCAATTTCATTAATCTTTTGAAAATCTGTTTGATAACGCTGATCCCCGGTTTGATTAAAAGTGTAGTTACTAGTGTAAACGATTGTTCCATCAAATGTTTGAACTGCAATTCCAATGCTCTCAGGAATTGAATGAGTCGTCTTAAAAAAAGTTACTTTTACATTGCCAAATTTAATTGTTGAGTTTTGATCAACAGTTATTAATTTTAAATCTTCTAACGGAACATCCTTCTCTTTTAATTGGTCTTTAATCAGTTCCATTGTAAAATCGGTAGCATAAACCGGTGCTTTAATTTCTTGTAAAATATGCGGTAAAGCTCCGATATGATCTTCATGTGCATGGGATAAGAAAAAGCCTCTAATCTGCTCTTTTCTACTCAATAAAACTTTAAAATCAGGAATGATTTCATCTATTCCATAAAGTTCTCTAGTCGGGTATTTAATTCCAGCATCTAAAACGAAAAGTTCTTTTTCAACATCAATAACATATAAATTTTTACCATTTTCGCCAAGACCACCTAAAGCGTAAACTTGTAACTTCACTTTAATCACTCCTCAAAGTGGCTTTATCTATTATATTATAACATTATTTTAAGATTTTTTGACACTTATTCTTTTTTAGTTTGTTTTTCTAAAGTTTAAAATCGTGTATAATAAAGGTGGTGATATTATGATAAAACATCCAATTCCCAAAAAAAGAGTTGTTAAAAAGACTTCGATGTCTAACTTAGGAATGACTTTAGAGTCTGATATTGAAATTACAAATCAGTTTTACCTCGAAACAAAAAGAGCGGTTATTTACAAAAAACCAACACCAGTTCAAGTTGTAAATGTCTCCTATCCAAGCCGAAATAAAGCTAAGATTACTGAGGCCTACTACAAAACCCCTTCAACAACTGACTTTAATGGGATTTATCGCGGTTATTATGTTGATTTTGATTGTAAAGAAACTCAAAGTGCGACTTCAATTCCACTCGCCAATGTTCATGACCATCAGGTTAAACATTTAAGACAAATTACTGAAGCAGGCGGAATTGGCTTTTTAATTGTTTATTTTAAAGCTCATAACGAATACTATTATTTACCTTTTGAAGTTCTTGAAAGATGTTATAACAATTCTTTGAAAGGTGGCAGGAAATCCATTAGCTACAAGACATTTCAAAAAGAAGCTCATTTAATAAGCTTCTCTCTTAATCCTCGAATTGATTATTTAACTGTTATTGATCATCACATTATTCCTAAGCTTAAAAAATAATTATTTGGTTTTTTTCAAAATTACATTTAAACTTGGATAAATTAAAATTCCCACAATTAGACTGACTAAATAAGAGATTCCTAAATAAGGCAAATTATAGAGGACAAATGAATATAAAATAACATTTTTCCCTTCAGCAAACTCAGAGAAAAAGATAACTCCTGAGAGGCTGTGCATTAAATATCTTATAACGGATGCGACTGTTAAGGCTAAGATGAACTTACTTATCTTCTTATCAAGAGCATCTTTTTTAAATGCTGCAGTAATGCCCACTAAACCAAAAGCTAAAATATAATCAAAGATTAACGATCCCCAATGAATGACAAACCCATCAAAGGTTGTAATAATAATACCAGCAACAATTCCTGATAAAAAACCATATAAATAGCCATGTCTTAAACTAACAATAACTAATGGTAATAAAACGAGGGAAATAAAACCACCTTGTGGCATTTGAAATAGTGGAACGAAAAGACCAATCATATGTAGTAATATCGCTAATGCAACTAAAATCGAAGTTTCAGTTAATTTTAATACTTCTTTGTTCATTTGGACCTCCTTTAAAAATGAAAAAATTCCTCTGGATTTACCCAAAAGAATAATATTTACAAAACTATTATTACTATTCCTCCGCTGGTATTATCCAGATCAGGTTTGCGGGTCGATTATTAATCCTCTCAGCATAATGCTCCCCGTAGTAACCATCTTCATTATATCATTTTATAATCTTTTTTCTACTCTTTTACTTTTTTTCTTCTTTGTCGATAATATGCAATTCTACCAATAAGAGCGCTTGGAAGAATTTTTGTTAGAAGGTGGATTGCTTTAGCTTTAAAGCCCGGAACAATCATCACCCTTTTGGATTCAACAGCTTTTCTGGCTACAGCATTTGGATTTCCGCGATAAGAAGTTGGTTTTGTACCAGCTGTTTTATAAAACTGTGTTTTAGTACTTCCAGGACATAAGACTTGGACCTCAACTCCTTGTTTGCGAGCCTCTATGGCAACCGATCTAGTTAAGCTTGTCACATAAGCTTTATTTGCAAAATAGGTTGCTGCATTTGGGCCTGGAAAGAGTGAACCTAACGATGAAACATTAATAATCCGTCCACTTTTTTGGTCATAAAAAATTTGATAATAATGTTTGAAAACATCGTGTAAAGCAATTAGGTTTAACTCAATTAAATATTTTTCCCTTTCTAAGTCGCCAGAATAAAAATCGCTTGAATAACCAATTCCAGCATTGTTTATAACTACACTAACATTGTAATTAGAGGTGTAATTAAACAATTTTTTGCGCATTTCTGGCAGTGTTAAATCGCAAATAAAGATTTGGACTTTATTACTATATTTTTTTTCAATTTCTTTTTTAGCTTGCGCTAAGTTATCAAGGTTTCTTGAAGTTAAGATTAAGTTATAACCGATATCAGAAAGAGCATTTGCAAAGCCCCGCCCAATTCCGGTTGCACCGCCTGTAATAAGTGCATATTTCACAAAACGACTCCTTCAATTAAATTGACTTTATTTTTCCTAGGACCAATCGTAATCGCATCGGCTAAAATTGCAAGGGCGCTATCAATGCCTTTTTCATTGGCATGAAGATAACAGATAACATCTCCTTTTTTAACATAATCACCAATCTTTTTCTTAAATTCTAAACCGACAGCCATATCAATTTCATCTAAAATAGTTTCTCTTCCCGCACCGAGAAGACTTGCGGCAATCCCAATGTTCTCGGTATTCATTTTCTCAATATAACCTGTCTTTGAAGCTTGAAAAGGGATGATTTTGTTTGCTTGCGGTAACAATTCTGGATTTAGAATTTGTTTGTGGTCGCCTCCTTGGGCTTTCACCATTAAAACTAACTTTTCCAAAGCTTCTCCGCTAGTTATTTTTTGATCGAGTAATTGTTCATAGTTGTCATCATCAGCAATATTTGCCGCTTTTAATAATTGCTTTGCGATTTCATAGACAACAATTTTCAAATCTTCTGGACCTTCACCTTTCAAGGCTGCGATTGCTTCTTTGACTTCTAAAGCATTACCGATATTATAGCCTAGTGGTTCATCCATATTAGTTATAATAGCTGAGACTTTTTTATTTGCAAGTTTCCCAATTGAAACCATCAATTCAGCTAGTTTTCTCGCTTCTTTGATTGTAGTCATAAATGCTCCTGAACCAACTTTTATGTCGAGGCAGATTGCATCTGAACCGCTGGCGAGTTTTTTACTCATAATACTTGCCGCAATCAGTGGTATTGAAGCTACCGTTCCGGTAACATCTCTTAAGGCATAAAGTAGTTTATCAGCAGGAGTTATATTCTCCGATTGTCCGATGACTGCGAGTCCAATCTTATTGACCTGTTCAATAAAGGCCTTTTCTGTCATTTCAATGTTAAATTTGTTAATGCTTTCAAGTTTATCTAAAGTACCTCCTGTGTGACCTAAACCACGACCACTCATTTTAGCAAATTTAGCTCCACACGCAGCCATTAAAGGCCCAAGCACAAGTGTAACTTTATCGCCTACACCACCTGTTGAATGTTTATCTATTTTAACCCCTTTAATCGCAGCTAAATTAAAAACATCACCGCTATGCATCATCTCAAGTGCCAAATTAGTCGCTTCTTGATCATTCATACCATTAAAATAAATCGCCATTAGAAGGGCACTCATTTGATAATCTGGGATGGTTTTATTTGTATAACCTTTGATAATAAATTCAATTTCTTTTTTGCTAAGCTCCCCTTTGTCGCGCTTTTTGATAATCAAATCTACCATTCTCATTCCAAAATTCACCTCATTCATATTATATCATGTAAGCTCTTTTTTTATAAAAAAAACAAATCATTCTTGGCAATTTAATCTTACCACAAAAAAACAAATATTTATTAAAAAAAGGGGTTGCCAAATCTTTGACGCTAGATTGTGTTATAATGGATAAGGTGATAATTTATGAATTTGGTTTTAGTTAGACACGGTCAAACAGAAGCTAATTATGAAAAACTTATTCAAGGTTGGACTGATAATCCCTTAAATGAATTAGGAATTAAACAATCGCATGAAATTGGAATTTTCTTAAAAGAAGGGCAATATAGTTTTGATTATGCCTATTCAAGTCCTTTAGTGAGGGCTGTTAAAACAGGTGAGGTTGCCTTATCATATTTAAATGACAAACTGCCAATAATTATTGATTATCATTTCATGGAACGGAATTTTGGTCCTTTTGAAGCAAAAATAGCCCATCCCGTTTTGAAAGAAGTTTTAAAAGAAGGATTCACTTACCCCGGCTTCGAAGATGATCAGATGTTGCTGGGAAGAATTGAAACGGGACTCCTAAAACTTTATGAAAAACATCCCGGTAAAAATATTGTATTATTTTGTCATTCACATGTTATAAAATCATTTTTAATTTTAGCTGAACCTAAAAACTATACTTACCGAACCTTTATTGATAATTGTTCGCTTCATCAGTTCGCTTATGATGGCACAGACCTTAAACTGTTAAAATTTAACTTGACCACCAAAAAAAAACACTTCTAGAGTGACTTTCCTTAACTATTACTTTTAGCCATTTATTTGGCTTTTTTTATTTTGCTTAAGGTTCTTGAAGTGTTTTAATTTGTAATTATGAGTTTTTTCTTAAATCATCATGCTGCTTAATCATATTGTTAATAGTATTGTGAACATTGTCAGAAATTTCTTTAGTTGTAAGATTTTGATAATCTGCAAATCGAAGTGGTTTTCCAATGATTACTTTTGTAACGGTTCTTCTTCTTATGCCATATTTTTGAAAGTTGCGAGTTCCAATAATTGCGACCGGCAATATCGGAACTTCTGCTTTGGTAGCCAGTTTATAAGAACCTGCTTTTGTGTCTGACATTAAAGAAGTCTCTGGATCCTGCCTTGTTCCCTCTGGAAAGACAACCATCGATAGGCCTCCTTTAATAATGTTAATCCCGCGAATTATCTCTCTTAAAGCTCTGCGGTCTTTTTCTCTATCAATACTTAAAGCTCCGATTGACTTCATCCAGCCTCTGACTATCGGAATTTTAAATAAACTATCCTTAGCTGCATAGGCCATCGGCTGTCTGATCGCAGATTCAACAACAAAAGCATCAGTACCGCTTTTGTGGTTTGCATAAACAACAAAATTGGTATCGTTTGGAATATTTTCTTTTCCAATTACTTGATCAATATGGACTCTTAATGCGAAAATGCGGAGAAAATCTGATAAACTTCTTACATAATAATGTTTGAAACGATTTGTTGGCTTCGTTAATACTGCATATGGATACAACAAAATAAAACTAGCCACAACAAATAAATAACCGCTTAAAAAACCACTTAATAACCATAGCGGAATATACCAAAAGGTTAGTCCAGTTAAAAAGGTAAGAAGATTAAATACTAAAATCCAAATTGTGAAGAAAAGAAAAATAATCATTTTTTAACACTTCCATAAACTGAAAATTTTAAAGCTTTATTTATTCCTTGTCTCTCGCTTAATAATTTGAAATCTTTTTCTAAATCAAACCGTTTAAGATAACTATCTCCTTGATAGGTTTTTAAAATCCAAGTAATATAAAGTCGATCTGCAAAGGGGAGAGCTAAAGAAAATATAGTTGCACCACCTAAAACCCATAACTCACCCTCAAAGGAGTCTAAAAACTGCGCTACATTGTTAATCACTTCGGCATCACTGTAGTGCTTATCAGCACTTCTTGAAGCGACATAAATCTTTTTAAAGGGTAGAGGTCTTGTTTTGTAGTAATGATTTTTTAAAGAAAGATAGGTGTTGTTTCCCATCAGCACAGTTTTATTGTGCGTTTTTTCTTTAAAATACGCTAAGTCTTCAGGATAACGCCAAGGAAGTTGGTTGTCTTTGCCAATTAACCAATTTTGGTCCATTGCCCAAATTAAATTTATCATACAGCAACAACTCCTTTAATTCTTTTATGGGGATTATAATCGACTAATTTAAAGTCATCATAGGTAAAATCTAAAATATTTTTTATTTCAGGATTAATAACCATTTTAGGGAGTTTTCGCGGTTCTCTTGAGAGTTGAAGTTGAATTTGTTCAAAGTGATTCGTATAAATATGGGCATCGCCTAATGTATGAACAAACTCACCGGGTTGAAGTCCTGTCACTTGCGCAACCATCAACAATAATAATGAATAGCTAGCAATATTAAACGGAACACCTAAGAAGATATCAGCACTTCTTTGATATAACTGTAATGACAGTTTATTATCGTTTACGTAAAACTGAAACATCATATGACAGGGTGGTAATGCCATTTGGTCAAGCTCTTTTGGATTCCAGGCATTGACAATTAAACGTCTCGAAGTTGGATTTGTTTTAATTTCCTCAATTACCGTAAGAAACTGATCATAACCAAAAAAATCACGCCATTGTTTGCCATAAACTGGTCCCAAGTTGCCATGTTGCTCAGCAAATTGATGATCAGCTTTAATTTTTTCAATAAATTCAGCTAAAGTCTCTCCATTATAAATACTTGCTTTCTTAAAAGTTTCATAAGGCCATTCATTCCAAATTCTAACATCATTATCAACTAAATATTTAATATTTGTATCGCCTTTAATAAACCATAAAAGTTCATGAATAACCGCCTTTAAATAAACCCTTTTAGTCGTTAAAAGCGGAAATCCTTCACTTAAATCAAAACGCATTTGGTAACCAAAAACACTTTTTGTGCCAACATTCGTCCGGTTTTTCTTAAATTTTCCCTTTTCTAGGACAAACCTACATAAATCTAAATATGTTTTCATTTCGCTAACTCATACAAACTTTCTGCATAAATCATTGTCATTTTTAAAAGATCTTCAATTTCAAGATATTCATTTGGTTGGTGAATATAGGATGGTTTTCCGGGGAAACCCGGACCAAACGCAACACTGTTTTCCATCGCTCTTGCAAATGTTCCTCCACCTGTTGTAAGAGGTTTTGCATCTTGGTCTCCAGTATGTTTTTTATAAACATTTAAAATTGTTTGAATGTTTTCATTGTCAGGGTTAATATAAAGTCTTTTTTGATGGGACAAGACTTCAACATCGGCATCTAAAGAATTAAACGCCTGAGTCAATCGTTTAATAAAATCTTCCGGATCAACTCCATTTGGATATCGAATATTTAAAACTATCTCATAGACATCATCAACTAAATTAAAAACACCAGCATTAACTGTTACCGAACCTGTTTCATTATCATAATGGTCCACACCCATTTTCTTGCCATCTAAACCAGCAATTAAATAAGTGTTAACAAGATCAGTAAATTCATTAGTAGTTTCATTTTCAATTAAAAAGTTAATTAGAAGATAAGCTGCATTAACACCTTTTTCAGGTTTTGAGCCATGAGCGCTTTGACCAGAGATTGTCAAACTAAGTTGTTCATCTTTTATCTCAGCAAATCCTTGATACTTATTTTGACTTAAATACCTTAAAAACTTATCTTTTAATTTTAAATCTGCTAATGTTACAGTTGCTTGATCAGGAACCATATTAGCTCTAAGACCTGCTTTAAAATCTAAAATATTGTTTTTTTCAACTTGAACATTAACTTTGACATTTAAAATTCCTTTTTCTGCATAAGTCAAAGGAAAGCCAGCATCAGGAATAAAACCAAAAACTGGTTGTTCAGGAAATTTTTTAAAATAATAATCAACACAGCGCCAAGCGGTTTCTTCATCAGTTCCTAAAATCAACTTTATTCTTTTAGAAAGCGGCAAATCGAGCTCTTTAATAATTTTCATCGCAAAATAGGCCGCCATTGTTGGCCCTTTATCATCCATCGCGCCTCTTGCATAGATTTTTCCATCAACTATTTTAGCTTCATAAGGCGGATAATCCCAGTTTGATCCTGCAGGAACAACATCTAAATGACCAATCATTCCGATATACTCGTCTTGATTCCCATATTCAATATGACCTGCATAACCATCAGCATTGAGCGTCGCAAAACCATCTTGAGCCCCTAAATTGAGCATTAACTGCAATGCTTCATTGATTCCTGGCCCAAAAGGAGCTTTACTTTCAAGATCAAAACCAGTCATTTCAGAATTAATTTTTAATAGTTCGACTGTCTTTTCAATAATTTCAGCTTTTCGCTTTAAAACTTCTTCTGTAAAATTGATTTTCATAACATCACCTAACAATTATTATAACAACTTTTATTTTTATTCACAACAAGCAAACCAATTATCTAAAATTATGGTTTAATCTTTTCGCTTTTCAGTAGTTTTAAAGTTTCAATTTGCTTTTAATTACCAATTTTTGTTTAATTCTCGTTTTAATTGCTAAGAAAATCGTTGTTAATTAAAAGAAAAAAACTAATCCAACTCACAATAAAGGTGTAAGTTGTCTTAGTTTAATTCGCTAACTAATTGTTCTTTAAACTCAATTTCATTTTTATTCTGTCTCTAGCTCTTTTTTGCCTGCTGAGAGATAAGTGATTCGCTCTCCGATAATCTCTAAGGTGGGGATTGATTTATCGTGAATAAATGAAGTTCTTACTTGGACTCTACCCCTAACAGCGATTAAAGTACCCTTTTGACAAAACTGACTCAATGTTTCAGCCAAACCTTGCCACAATGTAATTGGAATAAAGTCTGTTTCATATAAGCCATCTTGGTTTTTAAATGATCTTTGAACAGCTAAATTGATATCACAAACTTTTTTTCCGCTCTCTAATTCTCTAACTAGTGGATCTGCAGTTAACCTGCCAATTAATAGCACTTGATTTAACATAGTTCCTCCTTTTTAAAGCCATTATAACTTGTTCTCCCAGATATTCAAAATCGCCGAACAAAGCCGTTTTGAGGCCTTTTGCAAGATTTTATATAAAAAAAGAACTATTTTAGTCATAGTTCTTTTTCTTGATTGTTTATTTATTTTATTTTTTCTAAAATTTAACTGTTTTAGACTTTTTTTGGCATAATCGTAAAAGTCGCTATTCGGTCTCTTTTAATCTCTTTTGCTTGTTCGACTAAATCAGCTATTTCAATTGTTTGAATTAATTCTGGAATCTCAAAAAGGTTTATTCCATAAGGGATTGTGTTGATGAGTCCAAAACTAATATTTTCTAATGAATTTAAACTTCTAATAAAACTGCCATAATAGCTTTTTTTATAAATTTCAAATTCAGTTTCACTTATTTTTCGACGTTTAAGATTGACAAGAAGTTTACTGATTTCAGTTTTAAATGCTTCTGGATTAGCCGTCATTGAAGAGATGATTATCGCTTTAATGTTAGGTACAACAAGCGGATAATAAGAAAAGCTTTGATTAATAATTCCTGCTTTAAGTAGTTTTTGAATATCATCACTGCTGTTTGATAAATATAAATCAAGCAAAATTTGTAAAACAAGCGAAGTTCGATATTGTTCTTTTAAATCTCCTTTGGGCGGTAATTTAACTCCAACGCCAACATAAGGCATTCCAATTGACATTTCGATTGTCTCTTCGGAATTAGCCACTTTAAGCTGTTCTTTGGGGAAGATTTTTTCAACTGGTTTTTGAATTTCGTAATTTTTGCTCGCTTGATTAGCTTTGATTAATTCAAACATCTCTTCTTGATCAAAGTTTCCCGTTAAAATAAAATTCATATTTGAAGGATGATAAAAGCTATTGTAGGCTTGATAGAGTCGGTGAGGTGTAATTTTATAAATCGAATCCATCGTACCAATTCCTTCAATTCTAATTGGATGTTTTTTGTAGAGGTTTCTCAGTAGTCCACTTCTAATCCTTCGTGGAGGATTATCTAAATACATTAAAAGTTCTTCCGCAATAATGCCTTGTTCTTTAATAACACTACTTTTAGTAAAATAAGGTGTTTGAACATAATCAAGTAAATAGTTTACTGCCTCTTTAATGTTTTCTGTCCCACTAAATAAATAACTTGTTTTATCCATACTGGTAAATGCGTTGGCGCTAACACCAAAATTACTGAGTGTTTCAAAAGCATCAGTCTTATCTGGCATCGCAAACATTTTATGTTCTAAAAAATGAGCAATCCCCGCTGGTTGTGTAACCTTTCTCTCACTGCCGTGAGGAATAAATGATAAATCGATCGCGCCATAGTTAGTTGTAAAAGTCGCAAACACTTTATGATACTCTGGTTTAGGGACTAAATAAACATCTAAACCATTATCTAATTTTTGGTAATAGAGGTGTTCATTAAATTTTTTATAATAGGTATGTTTCATTGTTTTTCCTCCGGCCAAAGTAAATAGACTGTATCTTCTTCAAGTTTTTTTGCAACCTTTAACACCTCTTCAGGTTTAACTTGATTAATTAGTAAAATCCGCTCTTCTAAAGAGATTATTTCATCACTTAACACCTGTTGATATAGATTATTAACTGCAAATCGCTGATTGTCTTCAAGCTCTTTTAAACGGTTAATAATACTTTTTTTAGATAAGTTTAGTTCTTCTTCAGTCACAATATTTTCTTTTAAATCAGCAATTTGTTCATTGATTACTTTTAGAGCCAAATCCACCCTGTCTTTGTCAACACCAGAATAAATATAACTAATTCCTTTATTAGCATCGTATCTCGATGCAATATAGTAACAAAGCGAATGTTTTTCCCGGACATTAGTAAATAAACGCGAATGAACTGCCCCACCTAAAGTAGTATTAAAAAGGACTGCTGTGTAATAATCTTGATCACTAAATAAAACAGGAAAACGATAACCAATATTTAATTTTGTTTGGCTAATTTTATCGTATTCAGAAATATTTTTAACTGTTTCTACAAGCTTTGTCTCAAAATCTATTGAATTTAATTGTTTGTTGCTGCGCCCTTTAAAATGATTTTCAACGAGCTTAATAATTTCTGGACTGAGATCGCCAGATAATAAAACGTCACAATCATTACTAGCAATTGATTTTTTATAATAACTGTTAACATTTTGGTAAGTTAGCGGTTCAACATCTTCAATCTTGCCATTAACTCTCAAGCCATAACGCTCCTCTTTAAACATCTCTTCAAACATCCTACCAAGGGCAAAAGTTGTTTTATCGTTTTCATAAGCTTTAATCTTTTCAATTAAAAGCCGTTTTTCAATTTCAAACTCTTTTTTAGGTAAGTTAGGATGACCATAAATAATTTCATGTAAAAGTGTCAAAGCCTCATTAAATGTCGCAAGGGTAGTAAACGCGGGGTTAATAAACTCTAAAGAAAACTCCATAACTGAGAGTTTTCCTTGCTTAGTTGTTTTAGCGTCTATTGTTGCTCCATATAAATTTTCAAGGGCCAAAGTTAATGCTTTTCTTGTTTTATAAGTTGGTGTTGAACTAATCATTAAATTTGGCAAAATTGCTCGAAGCCCAATGTTTTCCTTTTTAATTTCTTCTTTAAAATAAATTGAAACACGAATTGTTTTAAACTTATTAGTATTATGAATTATCATCAGATGACCTCTAAAGCTACTTCCATCATTTTTGTAAATGATTTTTGTCTTTCTTTTGCAGATGTAACTTCATGGGTCACAAGTGAATCTGAAATAGTTAAAATGCAGGCAGCTTGTTTATTTAAAACTTGAGCATTAGCAAATAAAGCAAAAGCTTCCATCTCAACGCAGAGACAACCATGTTCTTGATACATTTTTTCATGAACAGAGCCTTGCGGATGATAAAACACATCGCTTGAATGAATCGTTCCTTTGTGAAGCGGAACGCCAAGTTTTAAAGCCGCCTTCTCAAGTTCTTGATTAAGCTTTTCATCAGCTTTAAGTCGCTTGGTCTTGCCTAAACCTAAAACTTCAGCAAAAGTTGATTCACTGTAAGCATCAACAGCCAAAACCACATCATAAAGATCTAATTTGTCTGTATAGGCACCAGATGAACCAACACGAATAATTTTTTCAACATCATAAAATTTAAAAAGTTCATACGAATAAATTCCAATCGAGGGCATCCCCATTCCGCTTCCCATCACGGAGACTTTTTTTCCCTTATAAAATCCAGTATAACCAAACATGTTTCTCGTATCATTAAATTTTACAAGATCAGTAAGGTAAGTCTCTGCAATATGTTTAGCACGAAGTGGATCGCCTGGCATTAAAACTGTTTTCGCAATTAGTGATTTGTCAGTCAAACTAATATGTGGTGTCGGTATCATTTTTCTTCTCCTCTGTTTTTTGGACTATTGCGACGCCTTTAGAAGCCCCAATTCTTGTTGCTCCAGCATCAATCATTTCTTTAGCTTTTTCATAAGTGCCAATTCCACCACTTGCTTTAACTCCAAGCTTTGAACCAACAGTCTGACGCATTAATTTAACGTCTTCAATCGTTGCTCCGCCGCCAGAAAAACCTGTTGAAGTTTTAACATAATCAGCTTTCGCCTTTACTGCTAAGTTACAGGCTATTTCTTTTTGGTCATCGGTTAAATTAGCGGTTTCAATAATAACTTTTAAAACCCGATTGCCGCAAGCCTCTTTAACCGCTTTAATCTCTTCGTAAACTAAATCTTGATCGCCATTGATTAAAGCATTTTGATTGATGACCATATCTATTTCATCAGCACCATCTTTAATTGCTTGTTCTGTCTCAAACACTTTAACACTTTTCAAATGAGTTCCTGCGGGAAATCCGACAACTGTGCAAACTAATACTGTGCTACCTTTTAATGCCTTTTTGGCATACGAAACATATATTGGATCAACACAAATACTTTTAAAATTATGTTTCTTTGCCTCTTCTATGAGTTGATCTATTTGTTGTTTGCTCACTTTGGGACCGAGTTTTGTGTGATCAATTAATCTATTTAAATTCATTATTAAATCCCCCTTTTCAAAAATCTATAATTTGACTTAAATCAATTCTGATTAAGGTCTTTTCAACTTGACTAAATTTAGTCCTCCTAATTGCTTTGCTAACTCTTTTATGTTGCTTTTTCGCTATAACTTTTGTATTTTGGATAAATCCTGGGACATTTGTCGTAAATTTTTCTATCTTTGCCATCACCTCATCGTAGGGGAGGATAACTGTTTGAAATCCTGTATGATAATAAATATATTTAATATGGGGCGGGAAAACCGTTCTTTTGTTTTCTTCCCATTCAATTGCGAAATAAACTTTCTTGCTTTCATCGACTACAATATAATAATTAGGAACATAAACGTTTTGTTCCTTATAGTAGCGTTGAAGATCATATTGTTCATTGACATATTTTAAGCAATCATTTAATTCTTCTTCGGGATAAAAATAGACATTTTCAAATTTGTAGCCATGCTTTTCTTTATAATGTTCCTTAGTCAATTCAAAAACGCGCTCAACAACTTCCATGCGGAAATTAAGCACGTCTTCAAATAGTGAGTTAAAAACTGCAAATTCAAATTCTTCTGCTAAATCTCGGGCAATTTTAAAAATAAACTTTGCGTTGAAGTTCGGTGTTCTAAGCGGAACTTCTAAGCGAAAATTTACATCTAAGTATTGCGGATCTAATTTATGAATTTCTCGAACTGTCGATTTTCGAGAAATCACAAAGTTAGCTTCGCTTTTCAAAACAGGATTGCGATATAAAATTCTCAATTCAGTAGAATCTTCCGTTGCTTCTTCAACTTCAGTCTCTGGAATCTCATCAAAAAAGGAAAGCAGTTTTTCATAATCAAATTGGCGTGTTTTAGCTTTAAAAAAGTGCAAAATAAAATTATTCATATCTTTTCCCCTATTTATTTGATTTTATCATAAAAAACAATTTCATTCAATTGTGTTTTATCTTCAAGTTCGCTTAAAAAAGACTTTTTAGAGCGGTCTTCAAAAATAGGCGTTAAGGAAATTATCCCATTTTGATAACAATAAACATCGCTATCCTCTGTTTCTTTTAAATCATAAAGTTCATAAAGAGCATAGTATTTGTTTCTGCCTACCTGTTTAAAGACTGGTTTATGTTTATGTAAACCTTGAGTAGTAAAACTAATTCCTTGTGGTTCAATAAATTTATGGTGAGGAAAATTAATATTAATAACATATTCATTTGAGATTATGTTTCTTTCAAACAAGTGTTTAATAATTTTTGTCGTATACTTCTTTGCCATTGAAAAATTTAAATAATTACTTGAGACCGCAACAGCAGGAACTCCTAAGCTGGCTGCAGCGCTAGCTGCTCCAACTGTACCTGAATGAAGCACATCAGCACCGAGATTGGCTCCTCTATTAATACCAGAGACCATAAAATCAAATTTGATATCTCTAAATATATGAAGCGCCAAACGGACACAATCAGCAGGTGTTCCAGCTGCAGAGTAAGCCTGTTTACTGCCATAAAGATTGCGATAATTTTTAACTTTCAAGGCTTTCCTAATTGTTAGTGATTGCGATTTGCCACTTTGATGATGCTCAGGAGCAAAAATATAAATATTGCCTAAACTGCGCATTTGGTCGACCAAAATTTCTAGACCTTGCGCTTTAATTCCATCATCATTAATTATTAAAATGTTCATTTACATTCCCTTTAATACTTCCTGGCACCGTTTGCAGAGATTATTTTCATCGACCTCATCAACGATATTCCAGCATCTTTCACATTTAAAGCCTTTTGCCAATGTTGCACTGACACTTAGGGTTTCGTCTACTTCAACTTTAGCGTGAGCGACCATCAATACTTGTCTTAAATTGACTTCTAGTTTATCAATCGCATCTTTGATCTTTTGAGGCGCTTTTATTACAAGGTCTGCTTCTAAAGATTTGCCGATAACACTTTCTTTGCGAAGTTTTTCAAGTTCGATTAAAACTGCATTTCTTAAAGTTGTAAAATCTTTAAAATAATTTAAAAGATTATTATCTAAATTTTCTTTCGGCTTGCTAAAACGCTCTAAAAAGATATCTTCTTCACGCAAAAATGGTAGTTCCCAATAAGCTTCACTTGTCGTAAAAGGAATAATTGGATTTAGTAAGAGTAAAAGCTCTAACAAATGATAATAAATAACACTTTGGGCGCTTCGACGCTTAAAACTGTTTTTTCCTTCGACATATAAAATATCTTTTGAATAATCCAGATAATATGCTGATAAGTCATTGATCACATAATTTGTTATCAAGCGATTAACTAAATCAAATCTATAGTGGTCATAGTGTTTAAAGGCCTCTTCTTTTAACTGCTCAAGTTTAATTAGCATCACTTGATCCATTTTATTTAAATCAGTATAATCGATTAGATTTGTCTGGGGATCAAAATCAAAGAGATTTGCTAGCATATATCTAAATGTATTTCTAATTTTACGGTAAGTCTCAGTAGCAAGTCTAATTGTTTCAGGACCTATTTTCACATCACTTGAATAGTCAACACTGGAGACCCATAACCTTAGGATATCCGCTCCGCTTTGACGTACTAATTGTTGCGGATCGATTGCGTTACCCATTGATTTACTCATCGCTCGGTTTTTTTCATCTAAAACAAAACCATGAGAATTAACTATTTTATAAGGGGCTTTGCCGGTAGCAGCAACACCAGTTGTCAAACTCGAGTTAAACCAACCTCGATATTGGTCTGAGCCTTCTGAGTAAATATCAGCTGGATAATTGATGTTGTAGTGTTTTAAAATTGAGTGGCTTGTACCAGAATCAAACCAGACATCCATAATATCTGTTTCTTTTCTAAAGATACCATTAGGGCTCCCTGGATGGGTATAGCCTTTTGGCAAAAGCTCTTTACTATCAAGCTCAAACCATGAATTGGACCCCTTTTCTGCAAAGATATCCGCCACATGACGAATTAAATCGCCATCGATAATCGCTTCATCATTCTCAGCATAAAAGACAGGAATTGGCACTCCCCAAAAACGCTGTCTACTGATACACCAATCACCGCGATCAACAATCATATTATGAATTCTAAGTTTTCCCCAACTTTGAACCCACTCTGTTTTTTCTATTTCAGCTAAAAGTTGAGTTCTAATTGGTTCTATTGAAGCAAACCATTGTGGAGTAGCTCGAAAGATAATTGGTTTTCTTGTTCGCCAGTCATGCGGATAACTATGTTCAATAAATGAAAGATCTAAAAGGGCATCCAAAGCTTTTAAATCTTCAACAATAACAGTGTTGGCTTTTTGATAAAACAAACCTTCATATTTTCCTGCTTCAGCAGTAAAATAACCTTTTTCATCGATTGGAACTAAAACATCAAGATTATATCTTTTTCCGACAATAAAGTCATCTTCACCATGACCAGGAGCGGTATGGACTAAACCTGTTCCATCATCAGCACTGACATGTTCACCTAAAATTACTGGCAGTGTTTTATCGTTAAGCGGATGATTATATAAAGTGTTTTCTAACTCCTCTCCAGAATAAACTGCTACAACGCGATAATCTTTAATGTTTAATCGCTCCATTACTTGCTTATAAAGTGATTTCGCGACAATATACGTTGCTTCAGCGGTTTTTACAGAAACATATTCCAAGTTTGGATGGACACTAATTGCAAGGTTAGCTGGAAGTGTCCACGGGGTTGTAGTCCAAATAATTAGTTTTTCTCCAGCAAATTTTCCGCTAACAACTTCAAAAGCAGCATAAACTGAAGGTGATTTAACATCTTGATAAATAATTTCTGCTTCTGCTAAAGCAGATTCACTTGATGGCGACCAATAAACAGGTCTCAAACCTTTATAAATTAAACCTTTGTCAACCATTGTCGCGAAAACCCGTAATTGGTCTGCTTCATACTGAGGCTTTAAAGTAATATAAGGGTTATCCCACTCACCTAAAATTCCTAATCTTTTGAATTGTTCTTTTTGAATTTCGACTTGCTCAAGCGCATAGATTTCACATTGTTTACGAAACTCAATTATACTCATGTTTTTGTGGCTAATTCCCTTTTTCTGCAAAGCTGACTCGATTGGCAGACCATGAGTATCCCAACCCGGAATATAAGGGGAATAAAAGCCTTGTAAAGTTTTATAGCGCACAATAAAATCCTTAATCAACTTGTTTAAAGCATGACCGATATGAATTGGGCCATTTGCATAAGGCGGACCATCATGCAAAACAAACGAAGGATTGTTTTGATTGAGTTTTAATGATTTTTCATAAAGTTTAATTTCTTCCCAACGTTTTTTAAATTCTTCCTCTCTTTTGCCGAGATTGCCCCGCATTGGAAAATTAGTTTTCGGGAGCAGTAACGTGTCTTTATAGTCCATATATCTCTTCCTCTCTAAAATAAAACCCTTAGACAAAAATCTAAGGGCGAATTGTTCGCGGTACCACCTTAGTTCCGTATAAATACGGCACTCAATTATTATTTAATATTACTCCTTGGTGATATTAAATGAGGCTTTATATTAGGCTTACACCATCCCTAACTCGCTGTTAATAAAGTTAATCCACTTAACGTGTCCAAATCATCGCAATTATTTAGTTTCTTTACTTGATTATTATAGCATAAACTCACTATATTGTATATAATAATGACTCTACTCTTGATACTCCTCAACAAACTTTTTTAACGTGCCGTCTTTAAACTCTTGATTGCGAGCAAATAAAAATACTCTTGAGTTAATTTTTTCAACTTGCCCATCACAAGCATAAATAACTCCTGATAAAAATGCGACAACTTTATTAGCTTCATCAACACCGAGTTGTTCGAAATTAATAACAAGCGGACTGCCATCTAAAAGCTCGCGAGCTAATTCAACTATATAAGCATCTTCATCAGTTACTAAATCTTCAAATATAATCCGATCAAATGCTGTTTGCACACTAAAATCTTGATAGCGCGGAAGCTCAGCTTGGGCTTCTTTTTTTCTTTTTCTAAACAAAACAGATGTCCTCCTTTACTTAACAAAAACTCTTCCGATTCTAATAAATGTTGCGCCATTTTCTAAAGCGATTAAATAATCGTCGCTCATTCCGATGGAAAGCTCTTTTAAATCATAGTATTTCGCTAGCAATTTAACTCGTTTAAAAATGTAGTCGGTCTCTTGGTGATTGCCTAACTTACCCATCGCCATTAATCCGATTAAGTTAATTTTATCATAGTTTTTCACTTTTTTTAAAAAATCTTCTAAATATCGTTCATCTAAACCAGATTTAGTTATTTCTTTTGTAAAATTTAGCTGAACAAAACATGAAAGTGGTTCGATTCGATATTTTTCAATAGTTTTAACTAATTTAAGCCGATCAAGAGAATGTAGATAATCGATTCTATTGATAATTGATTTTACTTTATTTGACTGTAAAGAACCAATAAAATGCCATTTTATAGCTAAATCAGTTAATTGTTGTTGTTTCTTTAACAGCTCATCTGCTCGATTTTCCCCAAAATGATGAATTCCCAAGTCGTAGAGCTTTCTCATCTGTTCAACTGTTAAATATTTTGAAGCACAGACAACAGTTACTGGATAATCTTTTATTTCTTGTTTTAATTTTTCAACATTTAACTTTAAATTAGACATTAAACCTAAATAGCAAAATATCACCATCTTGGACTAAATAATCTTTCCCTTCTAGTCGTACTTTGCCTGCCTCCTTACATTTTTGATAAGAACCGCATAAGACTAAATCTGTAAATTTAACTGTTTCAGCACGAATAAACCCTCGCATAAAATCACTGTGAATTAAACCTGCACACTCTCTAGCTGTCATCCCTTTTTTAAAGGTCCATGCCCTTGTTTCATCTGAAACAATAGAAAAGAAGGTTTCCAAGCCTAATAATTCATATGAAGCACTGATTAATTCATCTAAAGAGGATTGTGTTATACCGATTTCTTCAAGGAATAACTGCTTTTCCTCTGCACTGAATGTCTGTAAATCAGACTCGAGTTTTGCTGAAATTGCAATAACTTTTAACTCATTTTTCAAGCCATATTCAAGTAGTTTTTGATAGTTTTTATTGGTCGTTAAATTAGCGAGATCAGCTTCATCAACATTGGCAAGATATAAAACTGGTTTTTGACTTAAAAAATTATAGCTTTTAATTATTCTTACCTCATCTTCAGTAAGTATTATATTTCTAATCGGAATCTCGTCTTCTAAATTTTCTTTGAGTTTTTTAATTGTTTGATATTCAAGTCTTTCTTCACTACTTGCTCCAACTGTTACCTTTTTTTCTAAACGACTAATACGCCTTTCAATTGACTCCAAATCAGCATAATTTAACTCCAATTCAATAGTTTCTAAATCTCTTAATGGATTAATTAGGTCATAAGGATGGGAAATATTAGGATCTTCAAAGCATCTTACAACATGACAGATTGCATCAACATTTCTTATACTATCTAAAAACTGGTTGCCTAAACCTTCTCCTTTGCTTGCTCCTTCAACAAGACCTGGAATATCGACAAATTCAATACTTGTAGGCACAACTCGTTTTGATTTATTTATTTCAGCTAATGCGGTAAGACGCGGATCATTGATTATGACAACTCCTCTATTTGGTTCGAGTGTTGTAAACATATAGTTGGCGCTTAAAACATTATTGTTAGTAAGCGCATTAAATAGCGTTGATTTACCGACATTAGGTAAGCCTATAATCCCAACATATAACATTATTATCCCTCATTATTTAATTGGTCTAGCTCCAAAATGAAAAAAGGCTATTTCCAGCCTATTTTTTCTTTTGTAACCACGGTGGTAACTTGCGTGGTTTTTTCGTCTCAGGTTGAACTTCTTCATAACTAGCTGGTTGAAACCCAGTTGGAGTTAATTTAACTTGCTCATCGGTTGTTTTACGGAAAATTTGACTTGCAAAATCCTCGATAGCATCCTTCGCTTTTAACTCATAACCTGTCGCAATAACTGTTACAATCATCTCATCGCCAACATCAACATTTATCGTTGTTCCATAGATGACATTTAAGCTATGATCGCTAGCATTTCTAATTTCATCCAAAGCCTGTGATTGTTCAAAAAGAGTCACATTAGTTGATGCTGTAATATTAACGATTGCGTCAGTTGCGCCATCGATAGAAACTTCAAGCAATTTTGAATGAATTGCCTTTCGCGCTGCTTCAACCGCTCTATTTTCACCTTCGGCAATTCCAATTCCCATTAAAGCTGTACCTTTATTTTCAATAACTGTCCGCACATCAGCAAAATCAACATTGATTAGACCTGGGGCAGCAATTATTTCAGCAATTCCTTGAACACCTTGTCTTAAAACATTGTCTGCTTCTCTAAAAGCATCAAGCATCGGTGTATTAGGGTCAATAATTGAAAGCAATCTTTCATTTGGAATAACAATTAAAGTATCAACAAACTCTTTTAATTCAGCGAGACCTTGAATTGCAACTTGGGTTCGGGCAGGACCTTCAAAAGCGAACGGTTTTGTAACAATTCCTAAAGTTAAGCATCCCATTTCACGCGCTATTCTCGCGATTATAGGCGCTGCTCCAGTTCCTGTTCCGCCTCCCATTCCTGCTGTAATAAATACCATATCTGCATCAGATAAAAGCGCTCTAATCTCATCTTCTGATTCTAACGCCGCTTTTTTACCGATATCAGGTTTTGCACCTGCTCCTAAGCCTCTTGTTAAGTGTTTTCCAATTTGAAGTCTTGTCTGTGCCTTGGAAATTCTTAAGACTTGAGCATCGGTGTTTACAGCAACAAACTCGACTCCTTTGACATCATTTTCAATCATCCGGTTTACCGCATTCCCACCACCACCGCCAACTCCGATAACTTTAATTACTGGTTTTTGATTGAATTGGTCATTTTCTCCAAATACCATTTGCGATTCCTCCTCAAAGTTTTAAAAAAAACTACTATATTAAGTATACACTATAAACTTTATAAAATAAAGTTGTTTTCTGCTTTTTAAGTTTATTTCTTAAAGTAATATTTTTGATAAAATTCTTTTTTAAAATCTAACAAGCGATTTTCCAAAATCGCTTGGCGAATTTTTGCCATAAAATCCTTTAGAAATGCTAAATTTTGATATGATAATAACCTCATCCCCAAAATCTCTTTTTGGCGAAATAAGTGACGAAGATAGCTTTTTGAATAATTATTTACATGCGTATCCAAACCTGGATCAAGTGGACTTAAATCGGTTTGATAAATTTTATTTCTAATTTGGATTTTACCACTTGTGGTCATTGCTTGTCCATGTCTTGCATTTCTTGTCGGTAAAACACAATCAAACATATCAATCCCATGAATTACCGAATTAATAATATCATCTGGAGTTCCCACCCCCATTAGATAGCGTGGTTTATCTTGAGGCAAAATTGGTTTTAAAAATTTTACAACCTCATACATCTCCTGTTTTGTCTCGCCGACAGAAAGTCCCCCAATCGCATAACCAGGAAAGCCAATCTCAATCGTTTTTAAAGCACTATACTCACGAAGTTCTAAATCAAGACCTCCTTGCACAATGCCAAATAATGCTTGCTCAGTTTGATGACTGTTTTTCCCTCTTTTAGCCCATCTTAGTGTTCTTTCAATCGACTCTTTTAATTGTGTTTTTGGTAAGTCAATCGGCGGACATTCATCAAAAGACATCATGATGTCTGCGCCTAAAATATTTTGAATTTCAATGGCTTTTTCTGGCGATAAAAATAGTTTATCACCATTAATAGGATTAGTGAAATGAACTCCTTGTTCAGTAATTTTGCGCAAACTGCTCAAACTAAAAACTTGAAAACCGCCACTATCTGTCAAAAGCGCACCATCCCAGTTCATAAAGTTTTTCACCCCACCGTGAAGCTCTATAACTTCCGGGCCTGGTTCTAGCCATAAATGATATGTATTGGCTAAAATAAGTCCATCTGAGACTTGTTTTAGTTCTTCAACAGATAAAGTTTTAACTGTAGCATTTGTCCCGACTGGCATAAACATTGGGGTTTCAAACTGCTGTTCGCCAATCTGTAAAATTCCATAACGAGCACCAGATTGACTACAAGTATGTTTAACTTCAAATTTAATTGCCATTTTTACTCCTTTACTTGCCAAAAAATAACTAAGATGCTAAAATGAAAAGTGGTCAGATCCCGCAGTTCTAGTCTAACCTGCGAAATCAAAACTACGAGGTGTTTTAAGTGAAAAAATTTAGCATTTTAGATTTAGTTAGACAAGCCACTATTGCAAGTATTTATGTTGTGCTTGTCTTAATTTTTCAAATGATTAGCTTTGATGACATTCAATTCCGAGTTGCGGAAATACTATTAGTTTTAGTCTTATTTGATCCCAAAAGTAGCATTGGGATTCTTGTGGGAACTTTAATTGCAAATTTATTTTCACCAATAGTACTTTACGATTTAGGCTTTGGCCTTTTGGCAAGCATTTTAACGATTATTTTGATGCTTATTTTCCGTAAAAAGCCTTATCTCGCCTTACTATTTCCAAGTTTAATCAATGCTCCAATAATTGGCTTTATGTTATTTTTAGCACTTAAACTCCCTTTTTTATATAGTACATTGGGTGTTTTTATCGGTCAGTTTACTGTCACTTATATTTTTGGTTTACCCACATATTATTTATTGAAAAAAACTGATTTTGAAAAAATCTACTTCCCCGAAAAATAACTTCACAAAGCGCTTAAAAGGCGCTTTTTTATTTTGAAAACTCGACTTCTCTAACTCCGCAATGCTCGATGACATCATCGAAATGAGTTAAAGTTGTCATTACAATCCCATGACAAACAACAATTATCTTTTCATGTTTATCTACATATGGCAGCAAAGCATTTCTCACTCTTTTTTGCAAATCATCATAGTTTTCCCAATTGACAGTTTTATTAGGAATATTTAGACCGCGATACTTAATAAACTCTTCATATGCTCCGCTAACATCTTGGCCAGAAAAATCAACATCTGGCATCCATTCGTGAAGATCATTTTCCACAACTAACTCAATATTTAATAAGCGGGAAATAACTGCCGCTGTTTGGAGCGCCCTTGTATAGGGTGAACTAATAATTAAAGTTGCTCCTTTTAATCTTTTATCTTTACTAACAGCAATCGCTTGTTTAACACCTAAATCGGTGAGTTTTCCTAAATCATAACCTTGATTTGGATAACCTCTAGCGATTACTTCATCATATCTTGGTTCTCCGTGGCGGATTAAAATTAGTTTCATTTCGCTAGTGAACCGATCGGATCCCAAGGTTTTAAAACAACTGGTTTTTGATTATAAGCTGCTAGTTCTTCTTTTGTTAAATACTTTTGATGAACTACTGCTTGATAAGTATGTTCTAAAAACCAACTTTGACTCATTAAATAATAACCTTTTTCTCCCTTTTCTTCGCCCCACGAGTTTTGGATTTTCCACTTAGTAGGTTTTTCATCAATCAGATTCACACCAGTTATAACCATTGCATGATTCATAGCTCCTTGAAGATAATCAAGCCGATCTTCTTTACTCATTTGAAAATCAATTTGAAATGTCGAATCATAATCATAACTTTGATCATCCCAAATCCCTGTTTCACGATCATTATAAAATGAAACGTCACAACCAAACCAAACAACTTCCCCGGCTTTTAATTGGGCCAAAATAAGCTCTTCGACCCGCTCCATCGGTAAGTTTAAATGATTGATTAACTTCCCGCCAACAACATTTCCTAAATAGGCTACTGTATAGTTCTTCATAAATGGTTTATCCTTTGTTGGAGCGTGAATCACAGATGCATATTCATCTAAATCAATCTTTAAATCTTGATAAAAACTAATTGGATTGAGATCTTTAAGTAAATGATATTTTTTATCCTTATCAACATATTCAAAATTAAAGTTTTTAGGTGGTATTCCAAGCGCTGTACATAACAAGCCATAGAGTTCTTTTAAAGTGGTTTCTTTTAAAGTGGCGATTTGGTTTTCTTTGTTTTCAGCGTAGAGAGTTCGTGCTTCTTTAGCATATTTTCGAAGTCGGATATTGATTAACCTATTTAAGAAATAAGTGTTACTTGAACTGTGTGTTTCTGGCATTACATCTTTAGGGACAACACCATATTTATTGACTAAACTAACAAACATATCCCACTGACCGCCATCTTGAATTCCTTGTCTCAGCAAATATTTTAAAGTTCTATCATCATCATCATCACAACTTAAAAAATCATCCATTGCTTGTAAAAAGAAATTAATCTTTTCAAATTTATCCCAAAAAGCTTGATAATTTTGTGAAAACTCAACATTTTTCAAATTATAGCGTTTAGCAGCCTGTTCCCGAAGCACGTTAAGACCCGCAAAAAGCCAGCATCTGCCTGTTGATCTTTGATTATTTGGGCTCAAAGTATCTAAGTCAATTGAAAACTTATAATTAACGTTTTGTTGAGCTTCAAAGACTGTTGCGATATCTTTAATTGGGTTTTTAACGAGCGCCTTTCTTAAGACTTTTTGAACCGGGTTTTGTTGGTAATTTTCTTGAAATTCTTTAATAGCCTTTTTTGTTAGTTCTTTCATTTTTTTTCTCCTTGTAAAATAGTGGCGCTCCGAAAAGGATTCGAACCCTTAACCCTTACCTTAGGACGGTACAGCTCTATCCAGTTGAGCTATCGGAGCGTCTTGTTTGTATTGTATCATTTTATTTAGTTTCTAACAACTATAGCGAAAAAAAATCACTTGAAATTTCCAGTGATTTTTCTTTTACTTATTTAACCTCAATTATCCTAACTGTATTTGTTGATCCATGTTGTTGTGCGTAGCCACTTGTAATAATTATTTTATCGCCTGGTTGATAGCCTAATTCCTTAGCCACTTCCATTCCAACTCTATCATAACTCAAAAAATCAGTATAGTCTTTTCTAAAGACTGAAAACACACCCCAATAATATGATAATTTTGTACAAGTTTTAGGACGGTTAGTAATTGCAACAATTGGTACAGAAGGTCTAAATTTACACAATCTTTTTGGTGTCCCGCCAGTTTCTGTAAAAGCGATAACTGCTGCTACATTTGGAAGCGTAAGTGCGATTTGGCTGACGCTCACTCCAATCGCATCATTGACTGTTGGTTGTGAATTGTGAAATGACTTTTGTAAAATTGCATCATAATCAACTGCTGGTTCAATCGCTTTGGCAATCGCAACCATTGTTTCAACCGATTCAACAGGATATTCGCCAACTGCTGTTTCACCTGATAACATAATCGCATCAGAACCATCTAAAATAGCATTTGCAACATCACTTGTTTCCGCTCTTGTTGGCCTCGGGTTAGCCATCATCGATTCTAACATGTGGGTCGCAGTTATAACAGGTCTTCCTTTTTCAATCGCTTTTGTAATCATTTGTTTTTGATAAAGCGGGACAACCTCATTTGTAACTTCAACTCCTAAGTCGCCTCTTGCGACCATAATCCCATCACAAACATCTAAAATTTTTTCAAGCTCATCCATTGCTCCTTGCGATTCAATTTTAGCAATTAATTCAATATCTTCACCATTTAAAAAATCTAAAATACTTCTGACAGAAATCAAATCATTTGGTCCTCTCACAAAAGATAATGCGATTACATCGACATTCATCTTTACCGCAAAGGCTAAATCTTCACTATCTTTTTTTGAAATAAAAGGCATTGAGACATGAACGCCTGGAACATTAACCCCTTTTTTATTTTTAATTGTTCCCGAATTCATCACTTCTACCAGCAGATACTCATCGCGCTTCTCAATTATATTGAGCCGCATTTTTCCATCATCAATTAATAAATAATTACCAATTGAGACATCATCATATAATTCTGCAACAGGAATGTGAAAACCTGTTTTATTGCCTAACATCGCTTCACGGTAAATTTTAATTTGTTGACCTCTTTTATAACTTATACTACCATTTTCAAAATCACCCGTTCTAATTTCAGGTCCTTTTGTATCTGCTAAAATACCTACATGCTTTCCTAAGCGACTAGAAATCTCCCGAATTAAAAGGATTGTTTTTGAGTGTTCTTCTAATGTTCCATGAGAAAAATTAATTCTGGCAACATCCATTCCAGCCAGCATCAGTTTTTCAATAATTTCTGGTGAATTGGAAGCTGGACCAATGGTTGCAACTATTTTTGTTTTTCTTTTCATAAATTTAACCTTCTTTCATCAAAGTAAAAAACTCATTACTATATGAAATTATATCATAAAAACATCTAAAACAAAACCTTTTTGAGTCTTTTGCAAAAGAAAAAAGGCCCTTTTTAGAGCCCTTAATCTTTTAACGAATCTCAATTACTTTTTCTGTAGAAACCTTTTCCTCTTCTTTTGGAACCTCTAATGTTAATACACCATTTTCTAATTTAGCTTTAATGTCTTCTTCACTAATTCTTTCACCGACATAAAAGCGTCTTGTTGCACCTGTTTGAGTGCGTTCTTTGCGAAGATAATATTCTTCTTTAACCTCTTCTTCTTTAGTCTTTTTTGCAGTTATACATAGATAACCATTTTCTAAGGTTATTTTTATATCTTCTTTTTCCATTCCAGGAACATCAACAATCAGTTCATAACCCTTGTCTTTCTCTTTAATATCGGTTTTCAACAAAGAATGCCTTGTAGGTGTAAAAGCATTATCAAAAAGGTCATCAAAAATGTTAAAAGGACTTCTACGTCTTCTTTGAATTCTGTACATTTTTCTCTCTCCCTTCCAGATTCAACTATAGTATATCATATCAAATTGGCACTGTCAACTGTTAAGTGCCAACAAATTTTAAAGCAAACAAAAAAAGAGAGTTAAACGAATCAAAATCTCTTCTTTTAATAGCAAAAATCTTTAGGGTAGCAAAACAGGTTGGTGCGCTACCGATATAGGTATATAGTTTATAAGTAGCAAAAATCTTT
>LSQX01073743.1_pt1 | contig 65171 bp, 53 predicted proteins | sample 654561 | NCBI WGS metagenome assembly LSQX01 (sample SAMN04489861, study PRJNA283612) | anaerobic digester metagenome | isolation source: 4 biogas reactors fed with cattle manure at either 37C or 55C with and... | place: Denmark: Kongens Lyngby | collected 2014
GCGGCAAGGATTTACGTTATACTGTCATTTTTACCCTGCCTGAAGATATAGAGGATTACCGTTCCTGTTGGGCTTTGGTCAGAAACTGGAAATACAGCAGCCATCTTTTAGACGGAGTCGAAATACCTTTTGATGAAGTTCAAGAGCTCTTGGATTGTTATGCAGAAGGTCAGCGCCTTGGAGCCCAAAATTGGTGTTTAGGTGATGGTATTGTCGCAAGTGAATTAGCCCCTTTGTTTCCCTGTCGGTTTATTCCTATTTCCGAGGCAAACCATTTGGGCTGGTTTCAATTTGGTAATTTGAATAAGGATCGGATTTTCATAGTCGATAAAATAAGATTGCGCCAGCGCATCAACTATTATTTGGAAAAATCCAATGCGCGCTTTTGTCCTCTCCTCGATTCGGAAGAAATCGACAGAGTAATTCGTCAGCTTCCCTCCAGAATTGATCCGAGAAAAGATGAAGCCTGGGAATATAAGCAAGGCTGGGTCAAGGGTCGGTTCACCACCATCGGGGTGGAAAAGAAACAAAGGTATCGCCCTGCTCAAGCAGCACAAACTCCGAAGGCGGCCGAAGCAGAAAAACCAAGACCCTCTTTAAAAACTAAAGCTGAGAGCAAAGAAGCAAACCGAGAAATTCCCGTAGTTCGCTACAATCAGATAGGCGGCCTCGACCCTGTGATCGCCCAGGTCAGGGAAAGTGTAGAATTGCCCATGAAGATGCCTGAACTCTTCGACCATCTGGGAATATCACCCCATCGAGGAATTTTGCTCTACGGTCCTCCCGGGACAGGCAAAACCCTGATTGCCAAAGCTTTGGCTCACGAGTGTGGCGCCCATTTTATCATCGTCAATGGTCCCGAATTAATTTCCAAATGGCATGGAGAAACGGAAGCCAATTTGCGAAAAATCTTCGAAGAAGCTAAGGCCAAAGCTCCTTCGGTCATTCTTTTCGATGAAGTCGATGCTCTGACCCCTGATCGAGACAATGTGACTCTCAATTACGAAGCGGTTGCAGTTTCTCAGCTATTATCCCTTTTAGACGGTCTGGTCGATCGAGGTAATGTTGTAGTCATCGGCACCACCAACCGGCCTCAAAGCGTTGACCCAGCCTTAAAAAGACCGGGACGTTTGGATTTACACCTGGAAGTAGGCTATCCAGATTTAGAAGGTCGATTGGCCATCCTGCGCATTCATACTGCCGGTATGCCCTTGAGTTCCGACGTAAATTTAGAGCGTCTGGCTGAATTAACCCCTGATTTTAGCGGTGCTGATTTAGCAGCTCTCTGTCGTGAAGCCGGTTTGGTCTGTTTGCGTGAAAAGGTTTCTATCTATCCGGGGGAAGAAACACCGGCTCTCCAACCTGAGGAAATAGCTGAACTCAAAGTCAGTCAAGAACATTTTCTTCAAGCTTTAGAATCAAAATAATAATATCTTTGCTATAAATAATCGTCAAACTTGAAAGAGATGTTGAATTTTGCTATAATTCACTGAGAAAATCAAAAAACAAGGAGTACTATTTTTATGCTAGTTTGGCAAAAGCCCTCTCTCGATGATAAGGCTTTGTTCGAGTCATTTTTATGCTTTGAAGGCAGAGAAAGTTATGAAACATCCTTCGCCTCTCAATATATCTGGCGCCATTATACGAATTTAGAATATGCAATCAGAGACAATGTTCTGCTTTTGCACAATTATAAAAAAGGCAAGGGCACTTATTATAAAATGCCCTGTGGCTATAAAAAAGAAAATCTGCCCGAACTCATAGAATTCTTGCAGAAGGAAAGACCTACAGATTATATTTTTGGTGAAGTCGATGAGTTTTTTGCCCTCGATGTGGAAGAGATGATGGGGGATCAAGTTGAACTCATCGCTTTAAGAGAAGATGAAGAATATATATATTCAGTTAAGGAATTAATTGAATTAAGAGGTCGGCGTTTTCATGGCAAACGCAATCACTACAACTATTTTGTTAAAAATTTTGAGTTTCAGACAGTGGAAATTAAAGCACCTGAGATCATAGAAGATTGTTTGGATCTGATCCGTCAATGGTTCAGCGGTAAAGGCATTGGCGATGCAGAGCTTTTAGCAGAACAAAATGCCATTGTCGATACTTTAGAAAAACTGGAAGAATTGCGCTTAAAAAGCATGGCCCTATATGTTGACAACAAGTTGGTAGGTTTTACCATAGGCGAACGCTTGACCCCTGAGATGACCATCATCCACTTTGAAAAAGCTTATGCCGAATATAGAGGTGCCTACAACTATCTCAATCAATATTTTTTAGAAGAGCATTTTTCCGACACCCTCTATGTCAATCGCCAAGAGGATGCCGGTGATGAAGGATTGCGTCAAGCTAAATTGAGCTATCGACCCATTCGCATGTTGAAGAAATATTACATACGCTTAAAGGATTAAAGGAGGCTTTAATTAGATGGAATCTCCTATCTATATGCGCCCTTTGGCTGCTAAAGATTTTTCCCTCATAGCAACTTGGCTTCAAGATAAAGAGTTTTTAGCAACTTACGACTATGTCCCTCCTAATCCTATGTCTTTGATGGAGATTGTTTCACTGTGGATGCGCTATCTCAATGATAAAGAAGTCGTGGTCTTTGCTCTCTGTGAAAAGAGCAGCGATCGTTTGATCGGTTGGTTAGGCTTCGATGAATGGGACCGCCACAATAAAGTGGCCACCCTTTTTATCGGCATAGGAGACCGCACCATGCGGGGTAAAGGCTATGGTAAACAGGCTGTTATAGAGCTGCTCCGTTACGGTTTTAACGAAATGAAGCTTTATCGGGCTCAGCTTTTAGTCCTACCCTTCAATCTTGCCGGGGTTAAGCTTTACGAGGGCGTGGGCTTTGTTCAAGAAGGAGTGTCCAGGCAGATGGTCCTAAGAGATGACCGGCGTTACGATTTGCTCCATTACGGGCTTTTGCGTGAAGAATGGGAAAAACGAGAAAAAGATATTTAGAATAAAAAAAGGCTGTAGCAAAATACAAACTTGCTACAGCCTTTTTTATTTATAAATTCTATTCTCTGCCTTCTTCGACTTTCCAGACTTCCCAAACTTTTCCGACTAAACCGGGATTGGGTTCTAAAACAGTTTTGCCTGGTCTCCAGCCGGATGGGGTAGCTTTGGTGCCTTTGCCTTCTCTGACCAATTGATAGGCTTGAATCTGTCTGATGGTTTCAGAAACATTACGGCCTACCGGTGGGGTCAAAACTTCGTATCCTTGGATGATGCCATCTGGATCGATGATGAAGCGGCCACGGTTTTCTACACCCTCTTCATCGTCATAAACATTGTACATCGTACCAACTTTACCGCCACTATCTGACAGCATGGGGAATGGAATTCCACCTTCTACCATTTTGGATAGCTCATGCTCGTCCCACATTTTATGAACGAAGATGCTGTCTACGCTGACTGAAAGAACTTCAACGCCCAATTCTTGGAATTGAGGATATCTATCTGCAACTGCAGATACTTCAGTGGCTCAGACGAATGTGAAGTCGCCGGGGTAGAAGCAGAGTACAACCCACTTACCCTTAAAATCTGACAAACTATAGCTCTTAAATTCTCCTTTGTGATATGCCGGTAATTCAAAATTCGGCGCAGGAGCTCCGACTTTAATCATGGGCACAACCTCCTTTTTAATTTCTGCTGTGTTAACATTTTTTGCTTCCACATTGGGAATAGATGATACTGGGCGCACACACCCGGGTTTAAAATCTGTTGCCACCGCATCACCTCCTAAAAAACATTGCTTTCCTAAATTCTCTCCACTTATCCGATAATCCTTCTCTTTTATTGAAAAAACCTATAGAAATTTATAATATATTCGGATTTCCAACAAAGTCTTGTAAAATGTCTTATAATTCTCCCCTTTTTAATAATTTTTTTATAAAATTAAGAGGGCCACCAAAAGGCAAAGCTTCGCCAGTCTATAGAAAAACACAATTTTATCAAAGAATAGTATAATAAAAACATGGGTTTTTAAGAACATCCTATGAGCTAATCCAATTATTTTAAAAACCAATTCGTCAACTTGAGAATCTGTTTACTAACATAGAATGAGTTTTAATAACGAGAAAGCCATGGCCCAAGCCACTGCTCTCTTATCTTTTGTTTGTTTTTTTAATCTAATATCTCGCCTTATAATTCAGTCGGTGGATTAAAATAGTGTCATCGATTTTATACAGTTTTAAAAAAGACAGAGCCCTCTTTGAAAAAAGACAGTCGATTATATTATTTAATAAAATTCTTTGGCAAATCTAAAATGAATCAAAGACCAATTTAAGAAGTTTAAAATCCAATCTTCAGCATAAAACGTTTTTAATAAAAAAGGAGCCATGATGAAAATCACAGCTCCTTAAGCATCGATTCGATTTTTTAGATATGGAAGTTCATAAAGGGTAAATAAAAATTGATCTGACCAAGCATTCTCTTGACTAATCTGACAATTTGAAAATGTGTCCGTCAATGGCAAATTGGCGGGTGCTATATAAAACCAGAACCCGGTCAAACTCTTCCTCAGCGATAAAGTAGTCAATAGGTAGGTTATAATAACGCAAATCTAAAAGTTGGACTTCTTTGAAGTGAGGGGCTAAAAATGGGGCCAAGACATGGGCATAGGAATCCTTGACGACTAAAAGTTTTTCTCCCTCGTCAAGACTCAGGTTGCGCAAAATTGTTAGGGCATGGTTGCCATCCAAATAATAAGTATAATGATCCCTTTCTTCCAATCGTTCCGGGAAGAAAAAGGAATTTCCTTCGTGCTGGCTGTCTGGTATTTCCACTTGGAATTCCATTTCTTGATCCGAAACCAGAGTCCATTTGTCGATCCTATCGGCTTTGGCATAGCCTGGAGCCTTGGCACTCAAAGTGCCCAAAAAGCCTTCCGCCATCTTTTCTATTTGATAGTCTTCTAGGGTAGCCGGCTCAAATCCCATCTGCTCAATTAAGCTTTGGTAAAAATAAAAAGCACCTAGGGCTGACCAGTGGTGGTCACCACGAAAATAGAGATAATCTTGGTTGTTTTCTTTTAAACTCTGCCAAATTTCGCTGCCCAACCAGCTTTCCTTTGCTTGGGCTCGGGCTAAGATGTAATCGAGATATTCCTCTTGGCTAAAAGGATCAGCCAAAGCAGGCAGTCGTCCCTTATCTATTTCAGCAGCTGTCGGAATAAAACCAATTTGGACAGGTAGATTTGCTCTGGCGACAAACTCATTTAAATACCCAATATGGCGCTGTGTTCTAGTCAGATCAGGTTGGTCGAAGCGTTCGATCAAGGTTTGATTCTTGCCAAAATAGACTCCGTTGTTTTCTTTTTTCTGTAAGAGGTATTCGCTTTTCGCTTTGACTTTGACCCAAAACTCTCGCAAAGGAAATTGATCGGTCACATAAGTTTCAAATTTGTCCCCATATTCACCTGACATTAGAGAGTTCCAAGTAAGGGTGGGCTTAGAAGCCAAAAATCTATTTTCTGCTGCAGAGAATTCCTGATAGGGCCAAAATAGATTGATGATGGCTCCGCCTAAGAAAAACAAAACGCAGATAGAGATCACTGTTATTTGCAATGAATTAATTTTTTTCTTTAACATAAATCCTCCAAATTAGAACCTAAAGTAAAGGAAGGGGTTGTAGGTTGAGTCGACCAAATAAGCTGTGCTCAAGAAAAAGGCAATACTCAAAGAAAGACCGGTGGCTAAAGGCAGCCAAGCGGGGCTATCTTTTTTAAGCCTTTTGTGTAAGAGAGCAAAGATGGGAGTTGAGGCCAAGGCGCTGATCACTATTTGAGGCAAATAGGCCGTTAAAAGGTATAGGCCTTCTCCTGAAACAAGGGGAGTATTGTTCAAGCCGAAGAGCATGGTGAAATAACTGCCCATGAAGCTCAAGTCTTCGATGGCGAAAATGACCCAGCCCATTAGTGTAAAGAAAAGGGTAATACTAACTGAGAAAAAAGCGGGTATCATTTTTAAGAATTTGCCCAAAAAGTATTTTTCTGCAATCAGTAAAACGAAATAATAGAGCCCCCAGAGGACATAGTTCCAAGCGGCTCCGTGCCATAAGCCGGTCAAAGCCCAAACGGCAAAGATATTGAAAATGTGACGGTGAGGGGCCACTCTATTGCCACCTAAAGGTATATAGACATATTCTCTGAACCAAACGCCCAGAGAAATATGCCAGCGCCGCCAAAATTCGGTGATGCTTTGACTTATATAAGGGAAGTTGAAGTTTTCCGGAAACTTAAAACCCAACATACTGCCCAAGCCGATGGCCATATCGGAATAGCCGGAAAAATCAAAATAGATTTGAAAGGCAAAGGCTACAATGCCCAACCAGGCAGCCAGAACTGAATGTTGCCCGGGGGGCAAGGCTTTGATCTTATCCCAAAGCAAGCCGATGTTGTTGGCCAAGAGAACCTTTTTGACCAAGCCAACGGTGAAGCGTTCGGCTCCAGTGCTGAAGCCTTCAAAGCTTTCCAGCCGATAATTCAAAGCATCTGCTACATCTTTATAGCGCACTATAGGACCTGCTATGAGTTGGGGGAAGAGGGTCACATAAGCACCAAAAGAGAGGATGTTTCTTTGGATGGGTGCTTCTTTGCGATAGATATCAATGCTGTATGACATAGTTTGGAAGGTATAGAAGGATACCCCAATCGGCAAAGGAATATTGAGCAAGGGCAAATTTAAACCAAAAACTGCGTTGATATTGGTGATAAAAAAATCTGCGTATTTAAAAAAGGCCAAGATGGATAAATTGCCCAGAACTGCCAAAGCCACTACAGCTTGTTGCTTCTTTTTTTGTCCTTCAAAATGGCCCAGCATCAAGCCGTTAAAATAGTCAAAAACCGTTGAGACCAGCATGATGACGATATAGACGGGCTCGCCCCAGGCATAGAAAAAGAGGCTGGCAAAGAAAAGAAAAGCATTTCTGAATTTTTTGGGCAGCAAAAAATAGACGCTTAAAACCCCGGGTAAAAACATGAACAAAAAGAGTAGGCTGGAAAAGACCATGTTCTATTCTCCTTTAATTAAAGAGTCTTGCAAAGATTAGGAATATTCGTAGACATATTGTAAATTGCCAAGCCAGGCCCCATAACATTGATAGTAAATATGAAGGCCATCGAAGGTCAGGTTCGGGTCAAGACTTCCGTCTTCCAAGGCGAATAAGCTGCCGCTATTCAGATAAATTATGTCTCGCTCCTGAGCTAAAGCCTCTAGGGTTGCATTGAACTCCTTTATTTTGGAGTTATTTATACTCTGATGAGAATAGAGGTTACTGACTGGAAAGATTCCTTGAACAACCACATCCACTTCAGGAAAGTATAGATCTAATGCATCCAGCAAGCGTGCATAATGTTCGGCATAGGTAGGAGCATCCATAAAATAATAGGTCATATCATTGATGCCCAAAAGAATATAGACCACATCAATATTTCCCGGCTGCCAAGTACTCAGAGCTTCGGTTGCCTTCGCTAAAGAAAGGCCCAGCTCTGCCATGAAAGGAACATTGGCTAAAGCAGGTAACATGGTGAGCCCTTGAGTCAAGGAATCACCGATAAAAGCTACTTGGTTAAAAAACTCTCTTCGACTGGTTACATCGCTATCTAGAAGCAAAAAATCACTTTTGTTCATCTGAGGCACCTTTTTGACAGCCAAAGCAGGTCTTTGGGGTAAATTGTCAAAATCATTTCTTTTGGCGAAGATGTCAAGCTCTTCTGCTCTCAGACTGAATGGAATCAGTGAATTTAAAAATATTGTCAATAGAAGCAGGTAAATAGAGATTTTTTTAAAATCAAAAATCACTTTTCTTTCCATTTTAAACTCTCCTATAATATAGTGGAATTGTTTTTGTCAGTATAGCACAAAAAGAGTAAAGAAGAAACATTGCAAGCTGGAGAGCTGGCTTGCAAAATCAAGTCAGCTTTGCTTGAAGCCCAAGCTAAAACTGAGTCAAAATTTCTTGGGGATCGCAGACTGATAAATCAAATTAAGCTGGCTGAATTTAGATAAGCACCACTGCAAGAGCCCAGCTCCTCTAAAAAAGGCCCTGGAAATTTCTTTTTGGATAAAATAACCTTGACAAAAACCCGTTTTTTAGCTATATTAATCTATGTTAAGGAAAGCCAGTGTAGCGCAACGGCAGCGCAACTGATTTGTAATCAGTAGGTTGTAGGTTCGAATCCTATCACTGGCTCCATTTTTTTTGCGCGGAAGTAGTTCAATGGCAGAGCGTCAGCTTCCCAAGCTGAATGTTGCGGGTTCGAATCCCGTCTTCCGCTCCATCAGGTAAACACTCTTTGGCTTTGGTTAGCGAAAGAGTGGTTTTGTTTTTTTAAGGTTGCCTTAATCTGTTTGTAATAATTGAATCTTTTCAAGATCCACCAAGGTGATTTTTTCTTCTATTTTCAAAAAAGTCTTGCTTTTTTATTACAATTAGGTTACAATTCACTTAAACTGGAACTGTCTTTCCAAAAACAAAACCTAAAGCTTTATGCTGAATTAAAGGAGGCCTTTCTTTTGATACCACAAATTTTCAAAGAAGGACTCAGACAATTGCGCAGAGGTTTAGATCATCTTCTTTCTCCCGAGCTCATAATCTTTGAGCGCAGGTTGGAGAAAAAACGTAATGTGACACCTATCTGGAATCGCCAGAAGCTTAACTGGCAAAAGCTCAGATATTCCTATCATCCCAGTCAAAGAAAGCTGACTAAAACTGGAATCGCTATTTTACTAACTGCTCTTTTAATGGGAGGAGCGGCTTTCCCGAAAATAGTCTATCAGGTTAGTGTAGATGAGACGATCATCGGAACGGTCAGAAAAGTTGAGACAGCCAAAGCTATCATCAACGATTACTTGGATGAAATGAGCCAAGACTCACCATATACATTGGTAGTCGATCCGGCGGTGCAAATAGTTCCCATTAAACAAAAAGAAAGTTTAAGCAAAATCAATGATCTAAAGAAAGACCTTGTGCAATCTCTGAATGTTAAAGCCCAGGCTTCGGTAATCTATGTTGGAGATAAAGCCAGCATACCTTTAGCCGGTGCCAAAGAAGTAAACCAGGTTTTAGACAATGTTAAACTCTATTATGTAGAAAATAAATCCTGCTTGGAAACATTGCAGGCCAAATTCTCCGATGACCTCTTGGTCAGAAGGGAAATAGTTGAGATACCACAGATCAGAAATGTAGATGAGGCCACTTCCCTTTTGGTAGCCGGTTCGGAGCGCCGACAAGTTGTGACCGTTGAAGCCGGAGATACTCTGTGGGATATTGCCCTGTCGCAGTCAATCAGTGTGGATGAAATTTTAGCCAACAATCCGGATGCCGAAAGCTTACGCCCCGGCGATCAATTGGTGATCAGTCAGGCCATGCCCTTGGTCGGCGTTGTGACCAACGAGACCACCAGAGAAGAAATAGTGATTTCTTACGATACAGAAACTCGCTATTCAGATAGCATGTTTGTGACTGAAATCGAGGAGATACAAAAGGGTTCCGATGGTTTAAAAATTGAGGAATTTGCCATAACCCGTGAAAATGGTGACGAGGTCAGCAAGGTTTCCTTAGGCATGACCATGGTCAAAGAACCGGTTTCCCGGATTATCGTCAAAGGTACCCAGATGCCCTATGGTGTCGGCACAGGCGAAATGGCTTGGCCCCTTTGGGGAACAGTCACTGCTTGGTATGGCTGGTACGAATACGGCTATCACCGCGGCATAGATATATCATCCGGTTATGGCTATGCAACGGTTACAGCAGCTGATTCAGGTGTTGTTGTCGATATTGGCTACGATTATTTTGGTCTGGGTTACTTTATAACCATCGATCATAACAATGGTTTACAGACTCGCTATGGTCACCTCAACAGTTTCCATGTTTCCTATGGTGAAGCAGTTCGCAAAGGAGATCCCATTGGAGTTGAGGGTAACACAGGTTATAGCTTTGGCAATCACCTGCATTTTGAAGTTTTAGTCAATGGTGTCAGAGTAAATCCTGCTAATTATTTACCGTAAAATTTTAAACTTTTGAAAAGCAACTCTTTTATAAGGGTTGCTTTTTTTGTTGATAGCTAAGGAAAGGTCCTTTTTAAGAAGGGAAAAAAGAGATAAATAGCGAATTAAATAATTTGCGACAAGAGGAGGTATGAGAGTCATGGCTGAACGAATTTTAGTTGTTGAAGATGAGAAACCTATTGCTGAAATCATTCAATACAATTTAGAAAAAGACGGCTATCAAGTTAAAATAGCCTATGATGGAGAAGAAGCCTTAAGGCTTGCAGCCGAGTTTAAACCTGAACTTATCTTACTCGATATCATGTTGCCCAAGCTGGATGGTATAACTGTTTGTAAACGCTTACGGGAAACGGAAATAATTCCGATTATTATGCTGACCGCCAAAGACAACGAGGCGGATTTGATCAACGGGCTCAATGCTGGAGCCGATGATTATATTACCAAACCCTTCAGTGTCAGAGAGCTCAATGCCAGGATCAAGGCGTTTTTGCGTCGCAGTAAGGAATTTAACCGCCTCAACAATATACAAGAAGCGGAACAACCACAAATTCTGAAATATTTGCAATTGGAAATCGATCTGGATTTGGTTGAAGCGCGCCGAGGCGGCCAAAAATTGGATTTGACTTTGAGAGAGTTTGAACTTTTAAAATTTTTAGCTCAGAATAAGGGCAGGGTTTTTACCCGCGATGAGCTATTGCAAAAAGTTTGGGGCTTCGAATTTTTTGGCGATGGCCGAACTGTCGATGTGACGATTCGCCGTCTGCGAGAAAAGGTTGAAGTCAACCCGTCAGAACCGATCTATATAGAAACTCGTCGAGGTGTCGGATATTTGTTCAATCCACCTAAAGAGTAATTTGTAAAAGGAGCAAGGGATGAGCTGGTTTAATTCGATTCGCAGCCGCATGGTTGTGATCATGCTTTTGCTCATGATGGCAGCCATGCTGTTCATAGGCTCATATCTTTGGATTAGCCTAGAACGTTTTTATAATGAAACCCATACCCGAACCATGGAACAGGCAACCTTTCCGTTGCAGTTCTCGGCTCGGGAATTTTTGCTGCATGATCGTAATTTAAGACAGATTGAAACGGAGTTGCTCCAGCTTAAAACAGACCCTCAAGCCGACCAGGCTCAATTGGAATCCTTGCAAAAGCAACAGGCGGATCTTGGGGCAATCATGGCAGAATCGCAAGAGAATTTAAACCTTTTGGTCAGGGCTTCTGCTCCTTTGGAAAGCGAGATCCACGGAGATAGCTTCCAGTTAGCAGTTTTGGATAATGATTTAAAGCCAATAGTCAAGACTCTGGGAGTCAATTTGCTCAGTCAAATCGATCAATCCTTTTTAAACCAAGCCATGCTCAGCGGTAAAGGTCAGGAAAACCGCTTGAAATATCAAAGAAACGATAATACCTCCTTGGATATGAAGGTCTTGGCCTTTCCGGTTGCTGAACAAGCAGAAGTTTTAGGCCTGATCTATGTAGAAAGTGGGATCAGCACCATTGAGGGCAACCTGAATCATGTGCGTTTTCTGGTCGCCATGGCTACCTTTGGTTCCATGGCTATAATAGCGGTAATTGCCTATGTCTTAGCAGGCACCATAACCGGGCCGATCAGTGTTCTCAATGCTCGAGCTCGCGAATTGGCCATGGGTGATTACAGCAGCCAAATCGACGTTCAGTCTGAAGATGAGATTGGTGAATTGGGCAGAACTTTTAACACTTTGACCTTGCGTTTGCGTCAGACCCTGGCTCAAATTGCCGACGAAAAGAGCAAGATGGAAGCCATGCTCAATTATATGACTGAAGGTGTGATCGCCATCGACAACTTCGGACAGATAATTCATATAAATCCATCGGCTGCTAAAATGTTCTCCTTGACGGAAGAAAGCAATGAAAAACTTTTGGATGATGTTTTACCCCCTGAAGCCTATGATTTTGCCTGGCGTCAGGCACTTGAAGAAAATGAAACTGTTACTAAAGAAATAATCTCCTATTCTCAGCGAGGAAATCAGTTGGTTTTACGTTCTCACGCTGCGCCTTTTGCAACCAGCGGAGAAGAATGTGCCGGTGTGGTCATAGTTTTGATGGATATGACCGAAGAGAGCAAGCTAGAAGAAATGCGCCGAGACTTTGTGGCTAATGTTTCCCATGAGTTGCGCACACCTTTGACCACGGTGCGGACTTATGTTGAAACTCTCAAGGACGGAGCAATTGAAGAGAAAAACACAGCCGTTCGTTTTTTAAGCGTAATCATCGACGAGACCGACCGCATGACTCGTTTGGTCAATGATTTACTCTTCTTAACCAGATTGGACAGCACCGCTCGCGGGGAAAGCTATTATATACATTGCTTAAACGATTTGGTCAGAACAGTCGGAGAATTGATGACCCCTCAATTTGAACAAAAAGCTCAAAATTTCAAAGTCATCTTGCCTCAAGAAAGATTGGAAATTTATGCTGACGAAGATAAGATTCAACAGGTTTTATTGAATATTTTAGCCAATGCCTATACCTATACTCCCCAAGGGGGCAGCATTACTTTTTCCCTTTCTGCTCTAGAAAGTGGTAGTCGGATCACAGTGGAAGACACTGGTATTGGCATTCCTGAGGAATCCATGGATAGAATATTTGAACGTTTTTATCGAGTTGATAAAGCCAGAAGTCGCGATAAAGGCGGCAATGGCTTAGGCCTGGCCATTGCTCGTCAAATTGTCGAGAGCCATGGTGGAAGAATTTCCTTGAGCAGCGAAGTTGGAGTGGGCACTAAAGTAATTATAGATTTACCTCTGGTTGAGATCGACCAGATGGAACAGGGGGCAGAATAATGAAGCCTCTGTTCAAGCGTTTACAGACCCCTTTGCTCGTCTTCTTGGTCTTGCTCAGTTTGACTCAATTTGCCATCATGATCAGTCATAGCCAGGAGGTTTCCCGGGTGGTTCGCCAAGAAGTTTTGGAACCTCCGGCAGAATCCACCTTTAACACTACCCATTTAGTCGCACCGCCCAGGATTTACGCTCTCCTGCCCAATGGGGATACGGCTTTGCTGCGTTCTAGCTCAGCTCACTATCTGACCATCTGGAACACAGTTTTAAAAGGCAGTTTAAATCAGCTGAGATTTTTACGCCCCGACCTCCTCCAGCTCGTTGATGAAGATACAGTCTTGGATGAAGAAGTGGGAATCTTCTTGATGTTGCCCTCTCCTCTTCCTTTGGATCAGTTCTGTACGGCTTTAAATATCGAGTTTGCTTCTTTCGATCATCAGGTGCTGCCTGTGATCAATAGAATCTTCGTCAGTGCGGAAAAAAACGATCGGGTTTTAATCGAAGATGAGGCCAGCGATAATTTTTACAAATTGCCTATAACCAGCAAAGCAGAGGTCTTTTTCAATCTGTTGGAAATAACTCAAAACGGAGTTTATTATGGACTCAGGCCAATTGATTTAGCTCCCTATGATTTCTCTGCTGCCAACGAAATTTATACTTATCAGCAAACTCCTTATGTTTCCAGCCGCAGTGTAGGTCGAGCTCACGAGCAGAATATCGAAGTCATAGCTTCCCGTTATTTTGATGACATAACCATGATCCGAACTTTTCGAGGCGCCAATGATTCTTTAGTCTATTACGATGGTATCAAAACTCTGCGGCAGCTGGAAAATGTTACTCGCTTTCCAATTTTGGAATTAAAAAGAAGTGCTGATCAAAGTTTAATCGGCGATCGACCCCTCCAGGCTTTGGTCAAAGAATTGACCAAACTACAGCTCTGGCCACAAAGAACGGAATATATTTTAGATGGTTTAAATTGTGGTAAAGTCACCCAAGGCTATTATAATTTAGTCAATAATGGTCGACCCATTTTTATCTCTCAAGGAGATTTTCAAGTGACCAACACTTTGAAAGCTGCCAATCAAGATGATAGTTTGACTTCCCTCTGGCTGGTTGAACCGGTGGTAGGAACCAGTGGCAAACAGCATTTAGCCTTCAGTGCCGAATACATTCTCTGGAGTTTTTGGAACCAGCTGGAATGGGTTTGGCCGGAGCTGAAAGCCGAAGAAATTGTTCTCAGAGATGTTTACGAAGGCTATTTGTTCAGTCAAGACCAGAAGAGTGTCGATTTGGTCTGGATTATCGAGTTTTACAACGGAGCCAAAGTGTTCTATAATATGGTCAATGCAGAATATTTAGGCAGACTCGCTCCCTTGCTCGATCGCTGATCAAAATCATTATTTAAAGGAGTGAGCCGGTTTGAATTGGAGCAGAGCCAAGAGCATACTTTTGCTGATTTTTGTCCTCCTCAATTTAGTGCTGGCTTATTTCAACTTTTGGCAGCCTGGGCAAGTTTGGGATAGCCCATTGAGTGGCGATGATATTTATGTTACAATCAGAAATCAGCTTCTGGACGAAAAAATCGCTATTTTACAGTCCATACCAAAGAAAGTTCCTCAAGCTTCTCTTTTGAGTTTAAAAAGAGACGATTCATCCCTTCTTTTAGCTGATCATCTCTTTGCCCAAAAGGATGTGGAAAAAGAGATCAGGATCTCTCATGATCATGAGCAGAACTTTATTTTTAGAAGCGATCAGGAGGAGTTGATTATCTCCTCAGATGAGTTCATGACCTATTACAATAGAAGGGAAGAGGATGACGAGGAAGCTTTAATATCCTACGACTTTGCCAAGAGTGCAGCTGAAGATTTTATTAAAAATCGTTTAGGCTTTAGCAGTTTTAACTATAAATTTGAACCCTTTAGCGGAGTCGAAAATATAGCAGCTCAACAGAATGTTATCTATTGCCCTACCTACAAAGGCGCTCCCATATTTGATCTAGGCATAGATCTGGTCATCCAGAATGACGAAGTTTTAATAGGTAATTTTAATATTTACAAGCAGATCAGCTCCGTCGACCGAGTTGAATGGGTGACTCCAGCGATTGACATATTGTTGCGTTTGCCCCAAGATGATTTGATCGTGCAATTACGGGATCAGGCTTTAGAACAGGATGAAAACTGGTTGGTTATAACCGATTTGCGCTTTGGATATTTTAGTTTTTATCAAACCGGGCAAGAAATTCAAGCCCAGCCGGTTTGGCGAGTAGACTTAGATGGTGGTCAAGTTGTTTATTACGATGCTTTTACAGCCAAGAGGCTTTTTCATCATTGAATAAAAGTAATAAGAAAAGATTAGGATGTGAATATCTTTCATGGAAAGAATCATTATCGAAGGGGGAATCCCTTTAAAAGGCACCCTCAGAGTAAACGGTGCAAAAAACTCGGCAGTAGCGCTTTTGGCTGCAGCCGCTCTCACCGACGAGGAAGTTGTGCTGGATAATCTGCCGGAAATAGTCGATGTCTTTGTGATGATCGATATTCTTAAAGCGATCGGCATGAAGGTGACCAGAAGAGGGAAATTTGAATGGCATATAGCCGCCGGCGATCATTTGAATTATCAAACACCGTCGGACATTGCTGTTAAATTGAGGGCCTCCTATTATTTTCTGGGCTCACTTTTGGCAAAAAAGGGTAAGGTTAATGTTGCTTTGCCGGGAGGTTGCCAAATCGGAGCAAGGCCGATCGATCAGCATTTGAAGGGCTTTACCGCTTTAAATGCAACTCATTTATTGGAAGATGATCAGGTCAAATTGAATACAGAACATTTAAAAGGTGGTCATGTCTTTTTCGATATGTCAACCGTCGGTGCCACCATCAATGTCATGCTGGCTGCCAGCATGGCGGAAGGCACTACTATCATGGAAAACGCAGCCCTCGAGCCTGAGGTCATTGATGTAGCTAACTTCATCAACGCCATGGGCGGAAGCGTCAGAGGTGCCGGAACCGAGACGATTAGAGTTACCGGGGTCAAGCGCTTTGGCAGCTGTGTCTATTCTTGTATCCCTGATCGAATCGAAGCGGGTACCTTCATGTTTGCTGCCGCTGCCAGCGGTGGCGACGTTACTTTGAGCAATGTCATCCCCGAACATTTGGATGCGGTAGTTGCTAAATTACGGGAATCGGGTCAGGAAATAGACGTTACCTTAGATACAATTCGGGTGAAAGCTAACCCTAACCCTCAGGCTGTTAATATAAAAACCCTGCCCCATCCTGGCTTTCCTACTGATTTACAAGCTCCGGCTATGGCGTTTTTAGCTTTGGCGCAAGGGGAAAGTCAATTTCACGAAACAATTTATGAATCTCGCTTTGGCCATGCTGAAGAATTGAATCGTATGGGAGCAAATATTACAGTCAATGGTCAACGGGCTGTAGCTCAAGGAGTCGAAGGCTATGTTGGTGCTGAAGTCACGGCAACAAACCTGAGAGCCGGAGCTTCTTTGGTCATAGCAGGCTTGGCTGCTCAAGGAACCACCTATGTAGCAGGGGTAGAACATATAGATCGAGGCTATGACCGCATAGTCGATCGTTTACAGAGCTTAGGGGCAAAAATTAGGCGAGAAAGTCGTCCTAATTGGCCTAAAATCGTCTAAAGAGGTGCTTCATGGCCGCAATCTGGGCTGAAATTTACCGAGAATTGGCTGTTATAGTTTTGGCAGCGATGCCTATTATAGAGTTAAAAGGGGCCATACCCATAGCCATGGCAAAAGGCTATGGTATATGGCCATCTTTTTGGCTTTCTTTTTTTGGCTCGTCTTTACCTGCAGTTCCGATATTCTTACTTTTGCGACCTGTTCTCAGTTATTTAAAGCGTAAAACATTTTTACAGCCTCTTGGTATCAGAGTTGAAAGAAAAATAAGTAACAATCGTCAAAACATCGATAAATACGGCTTGTTTGGGCTTTTTTTCTTTGTCGCCATCCCCTTGCCCGGAACAGGAGTTTGGACAGGCTCGGCTTTGGCTGCGTTTTTGAAGTTGAAGTTTTGGCCTTCAGTTGCCGCTATAATTTTGGGTAATTTTCTAGCTGGGATTATTATTACTCTAATCACTTTAGGTTTTATCATTATATAAAAGAAAGAAGGATGTGTTATGAAAATTCTGCCTCTGGCTTCCGGTAGTACTGGCAACGCCCTCTTGGTCCAAGAAAATGACACGTCCATTTTAATAGATGCAGGCATTGGCCCCAGAATTTTGAAGCAGAGATTGGCCAGCAGCGGTGTCGCTTTAAACGATATCAGAGCTTGTCTACTGACTCACGAACATAGCGATCATACTCAAGCCTTGGCTCGGGTTACTTTCCCTAAATCTATAAAAATGGTGGCAAACGCCGAGACTTGGTTGGCAGTAGAGCAGCAGCTGGATACTTCTGTCTATGATTTTTATGAATTGCCCGTAGGCAATTTGATCAACCTAGGTGATTTATCCGTCCAGAGTCTGCCGATTAGCCATGACGGAGTTAATCCGGTAGCCTATTTAGTTCACGCTAAGTCGGGTAAAAGCTTTCTCTATGCCACCGATTTTGGGATCATGCCAAAATGGTTTCCTCATGCTTTAAAACTGGCCGATTATGTTTTTATCGAGGCTAACCACGATAGACAAATGCTGATCACAGGACCCTATCCCAGCCATTTAAAGCGGCGAGTGGCCAGCCCTTATGGCCATCTCTCCAACGATCAGACTGCTCAGATTTTGAGCAAATATTTAACTCCTAAGACTAAAAAGATATATTTAGGTCATCTGAGCCAGACCAACAATACTCCTCAGCTGGCTTTGAGAACAGTCAGCACGGCCTTGTTGAACCAGGGCTTCGATTTGAATCGTTTGGAAATAGAGGCGGCAGCGCCTTAAAAACTGAAAGCTTTGTCTTATTGACAAGGCTTTTTTAATAGAATTATTTGGGGGTGGATCATGAAGATACAAATTTTAGCTGTAGGTAAAATTAAAGAAAAATGGTTGCTGCAGGGTTTGGCCGAATATTCTAAGCGCTTAAAGTCCATGGCTGATTTTAGCATCTACGAAGGGGCAGAAGAAAAAGCTCCGGAGGGTCTGTCTTTAAAAAGCATTGAGCAGATAAAAGCCAAAGAAGGCCAGCGCCTGCTCAAACAAGTGAGAAAAGGCGACTATAATATTGCCTTGGATATTCAAGGCAAGGCTCTTAGTTCGGTTGAGCTAGCTCATTTACTAGAGGACCTGGCTATTCAAGGCAGACCTAAGACAAACTTTTTTATTGGTGGTAGCTTAGGCTTGAGCTCGGAAGTGCTAGATGCTTGTCAGATCTCTTTGAGCTTCTCCAAACTAACCTTCCCTCATCAGCTGATCCGCCTTGTCTTAGCCGAACAAATTTACCGAGCCTTTAGTATTATCAACAAATTGCCCTATCACAAATGAGTTTGCTTTGCTTTGTTCAATAATATTTGCTACTTAAGACTGTTATAGTCTATAATTGTAGATAAGTTAAATTTTATAAAGGAGTGGTCAAATGGAAGATTTAAGACAAAAAGTCAAAGAAAAAGTTTGGTCTTATAAAGAAGATATGATCAAAGACATCTTTGAACTGGTGGCCATTGAAAGTGTACAAACAGAAGCCAAACCTGGCATGCCTTTCGGCGAAGGTCCGGCTTTAGCTTTGGACAAATCTTTGGAAATTGCCCAGCGCTTAGGTTTTGAAGCCGTAAATTTAGACAATTATGTGGTCTATACTCACAGCGGTCAAGGCAAAGAGAGAATTGGCGTTTTGGGTCACGTTGACGTTGTGCCTTTAGGCGAAGGCTGGACAAAAAAACCTTTGGGTGGCGACCGCGACGAGGAATTCATCTACGGACGTGGAGTTAGCGACAATAAGGGACCATGCATTATGAGTCTTTATGCCTTGAAGATTATCAAAGAGCTGGGCATAGAGTTGAACAAAGAAGTTAGGATTCTAATGGGCGCTAACGAAGAGAGTGGCATGCAATGTGTCAGATATTACCGAGAAAAAGAAGGCGGTTTCGACTATGCTTTCTCGCCAGACGCATCTTTTCCCGTTACCTTTGGTGAAAAGGGCGGCTTCTCAGCTAGGTTTTCTGCCAGCAAGGTAGGCCCAGGCCCGGTTAAGCTGATTCATATTAAAGGTGGTACTGCCGGCAACGTTGTTTGCCCTAAAGTCGATGTTGTTTTAGAGGCTGAACAGCAAGAACACGATGAGGTTTTAGAAAAGTTCACCGCTTATTTGGCTGCCAATGATTTAAAAGGCCAATCAATAATCAAAGAAAACGAAATCCAATTGCAATTGGAAGGGGTAGCGGCTCACGCTTCCACGCCGGAGCAGGGAGTCAACGCTATCTCCCATATGATGGGCTTTTTGCAGACGATTATGCCCCATGTGCCCTTTGTTGCAGGCTATAACCAATGTATCGGCTTGGCCTATAATGGAGAAAATTGTGGCGTCGATTTACACGACGAATACGGCCGCTTGACCTTCAACGTTGGTGTTATCAACACAGAAGAAGATCTAATCACCGCTAATATAGATATTCGCTATCCTGTCACCATTGAAGATTTTAGCCCTCACAGGGATACCCTCTTGGCCAATCTTGAAAAATGTGGTTTTGAGGTAAAGAATGTACGCATGGGCAAACCCTTGTTTGTGCCACCTGAGAGCCCCTTGATCAAGACTCTCTCTGCAGTTTATGAAGAGATTACCGGTGACACAGAAAACAAACCCACTACCATGGGCGGAGGCACCTATGCCAAAAACTTCGACAATTGCGTAGCCTTTGGAGCGACATTTGTCGGTGAGAACAACAATATCCACAATGTGGACGAGCGTCAAAACATCGAAAACATTCTAAGAGCCACTGAAATCATCACTCACGCCATCATTCGTCTTTTATCCCTATAAAAAAGAATGAAAAAGCAGGAATAAAGCAGAGATTCTTCGAGTAGGGAAGGAATATTTCTTCTTAAAAGGGAATACTTATAAGGATACATATCACAATAATTTAATAGGAGGTAGTTTAAGAATATGGCTGAAAAAAGAGGCATGAAAGTAGATGATCTGCTGAGGCTGAAATGGGCCGGTGGTCCGCGTATTTCTCCCGACGGCAAAAAAATCATCTATGTAGGAACCGAAATCAACCCTGAAAGCAAAGCCTATGAATCAAAACTATGGCAAGTTTCTACCTGCGGCAAGACCAAACCAATACCATTTACCAATGGCAAGAACGATTCAAATCCTCGTTGGTCTCCGGTAGGCGACAGCTTAGCCTTTGTTTCCAACCGTAGTGGAGCACCTCAAATCTGGTTGCTCAAAACCGGTGCCGGTGAAGCTCAACAGTTGACCAAAATGCGCTATGGTGCCAACAACCCAGTCTGGTCACCCGATGGTAAAAAAATCGCCTTCATCGCTCGCATGGATATTAAAGATGAAGACGACATTATGACCACACCAGTTTCTAAAAAAGAAAAAGATGCTTTAGCCAACCAGTATAAAGATAAAGCCAGAGTTATTGAGAGAATGCGCTACAAGATGAACGGCATGGGCTATTTGGATACTGATAAATATGCTCATATTTGGACCATCGATCTAGAAAGCGGCGAACTCAAGAGAATAACCGAAGGCAATTACAACAACATGGGCATCGCCTGGTCTAATGACAGCAGCAAAATCGCTTTTGCCAGCAATCGTTCGGAAGACCCGGATATGGACGGCTGGAAAAATGATATCTTCGTCGTTTCAGCTGAAGGCGGCGAACCGGTAGCTTTGACCAAAGGTGAAGGTTCCTTTATGAATCCGGTCTGGGGCCCCTGTGGCACTCATCTGATTTTTGCCGGAAGCGATCGTAAATTTGCCGGTGCTACTCACATGAAGATCTATCACGTTAAAGCTGATGGCAGCGAAGAAGCTGTTAACATCTTACCTGAAGATTTTGATGTACCAGTGGGCGATACCGGTGCCAGCGATAGCCGCTTTGGCAACAGTGGCAATCTTTTTGTTTTTGATAAGGACAAATTGGGAATTTACTTCCAAGCTCATTATCATGGTGCTACTCATATCTATTATCTGGATATCGAAGAGAAAAAAGTCAGCCAAGTTACAGAAGGCAATCGTCAAGTCTTTGCCTATGACTTCAGCTACGATCGCAAAATGGTAGCTTTAGGCTGGGGCGATACTCCTAATATTACAGAAATTTCTGTGCTCAACTTAGAAACCAAAGAAGAAGTAAAATTGACCGACATCAATCGCGAAATTTTAGATGAAATTGAAATCGTGTTACCCGAAGAATTCTGGTATAAAGCCGAAGACGGCTGGGATGTGCAAGGTTGGTTGATCAAACCCTTGGGCTGGAAAGAGGGCTATAAATATCCCCTAGTTCTACAGATTCACGGTGGGCCTCATACCATGTATGGCTATGGCTTCTTCCATGAGTTCCAAGCTATGGCAGCAGAAGGCTATGCAATCTTATATGTCAACCCTCGAGGTTCTCATGGTTATAGCCAAGAATTCGTTCACGCTTGCATAGGCCATTACGGCCAGGGTGACTTCACCGATATCATGTCTGGCGTCGATGCAGCTTTAGCTAAATGGGATTGGATTGACGAAGATCGCATGGTAGTAACCGGCGGCTCCTACGGCGGCTTTATGACCAACTGGATTATCGGTCAAAATAACCGCTTTAAAGCAGCAGCTACCCAGCGCTCCATCTCCAACTGGATGAGCTTCTTCGGTGTTTCCGATATCGGCTACACCTTTACCGAAAACGAGCTGAACGTCAGCCCCTTCGACGATGGTGCCAACGACAAACTCTGGGACTTCAGCCCCTTGAAGTATGTGCAAAATGTAAAAACACCTTTGCTCATCATTCACAGCGAACAGGATCATCGCTGCCCCATGGAGCAAGCTGAACAGCTCTTCATTCAATTGAAAAAATTAGGCCAAAAAGTGCGCTTCTGCCGCTTTGACGGAGCTACCCACGATCTTTCCAGAACCGGCAAACCTAGTTTACGTTTAGACAGATTGAACCACATCATCAACTGGTTCAACGAGCATGTAGATGTAACTCCGGTCGAGAAATAAGAAAACTAAATAATCGAAGCCCCTTTAAGACTCCGATTTTAAAATCAGAGCCCTTTAAAGGGGCTTTTTGTTCTTAAATTTTTCTCTTGTCATTTCTCTTGTCATTTGTTTGTAATTTGACTTTGTAATTGCTTTGTGTCGTAATAGAAAGTGTACTAATAAAATTAAAGCAGAAAGTGAGTTCTATTATGAGATCAACGAAGTTTAAATCATTTTTAGTCTGGAGCCTGCTAATCAGCCTCGTTCTAACAGGTTTGCCCATGAAGGCCCAAGCAGCAACTCTTTTAGATGAGTATTTGCGCCTTGGTTTTCTATTCAATGTCTCAGACCCTTTAGGAGAAATCGAAGCTGCCGACGGTGCTTTGAACTATGTTTCTCCCGATTGGTTTGGCCTCGACTGGAACGGCCGTCTGGTCGTCTATGAACAAGCCGATTTAGAATTCGTGCGCCAGATGCATTTAAGAGACATTAAAGTTGTTCCCTTTTTGGCCAACAGCTTTAATGCTAATTTAGCCTCTGTTGCTTTGAACAATTCCGATCAATTGACCGATGACATTGTGGCGGCAGTGGAGAGATTGAATTTAGACGGGGTCAATTATGATTTAGAGAATGTTGACGCTACGGAGCGGGATTTACAAACAGAGTTTGTTCGTCTCTTAAAAGAGAAGATGCCCAATAAGCATATCAGTGTCTCTTTGGCTGCCAATCCTCACAATTGGCGTGGGGGCTGGCATGATAGTTACGATTACGCCAAACTAGCCCAATATAGCGATCATATAGTGTTGATGTCTTACGAGTTGATGTACTACACACGCTACAACGGCAACTCCACATCCAATTATGGTGCTGCTGTAGCCGGTGAAGATGCCATGATCGAAGCTGTGGAAGACCTGATGGAACGAGGCATACCAGCTCGTAAAATCTTGCTGGGTATTCCTTTTTATGCCCGATTGTGGTTTGAACGTCCTCTAGTCAAAGGAGATACTTTGAGCTCTTATCAAAAGAGTTTGACCCACAAAGATGGCAAAGCCTTAGGCCATTTGCAGGTTGAGCGAATTTTAAAGCACCCGGAGATCAAGGATCTGCAACATGTATTGGAACCTGCCACCAAAAGTGATTTGAGCACCTTTCGAGTCGATGAAACCATCCTCTTACCCTTTATGCGTTTGGAGCCGGGCCATTATTCCGTTTATCATGAGAGTCAAGAGTCTTACACTCATAAAATGGCTTTGATGCGTCGCTTCAATTTAGCCGGTTACGCAGCTTGGGCTGTCGGTCAAGAAAACCCTGAGTTTTGGGTAGCCCTGGGAGGTGGAGGCGCTCCTCCGGAAATTCACTTAATCGAACGTAATTTTGCCGATATAAAAGGCCATTGGGCCGAAAATCAGATTCTCTACGGTGCTGCCAGAAGCTGGCTCTCCTGGACCAAAGCCACCAGATTCTACCCTAATAACGGGGTCAACAGAGCCGAAACCGCCGCAACTTTGCGCAGAACCCTCAATTTAACCTTGATTGACAAGGAAGAAATCAAGGAGTTCATCGATGTCCCCAATACCCACTGGGCTTACACAGATGTCCAGACTCTGGCCTACTATGACTTGATGAAGGGGGTCAATGTCACTGCCCCTTATCGTTTTGGTCCTTACGATTACTTGACCAGAGCCCAAATTGCCACAATACTGGACCGCATCTTCTTTGATGATGGCAGTGGCTTATATGACGAAGAGCTGCTGGCTCGCTTTAGCGACATGGCTGTGGAATACAAAGGCCACTGGGCCGAAGCTTCCTTGGCACGAGTTGTCGAAGCAGGCTTGCTCAACGGTTTTGAAGACTTTACTTTAAGACCTGAAGAAGTTTTGACCAGAGCTCAGTTGATGACCGTTCTTTACAGAGTGGATAGGTTGTTGTTGCAATAAGGATGATTGGGAAATATAAATATTTATTTCACTTAGCAGGAATTATTCTTAGTTAAGGAGAATAACCAATAACCAATATAGCTTATTAAAAAGCTAACTCTGTAATCGACTCTTTTAGAATAAAGAGTTTCAAATTATATGAAAAGGAGCAAATGTTGATGGAACATGATAAGAAGAAACTGACCACGGCAGCCGGTGCGCCGGTAAGTGATAACACGAATTCTCTAACAGCAGGCCCCAGGGGCCCGATGATGTTGCAAGATCTCTGGTTCTTAGAAAAATTAGCCCATTTTGATCGAGAGGTCATACCGGAAAGACGCATGCATGCTAAAGGCAGCGGCGCTTTTGGTAAATTTACAGTTACCCACGATATTACAAAGTATACTAAAGCTAAGGTTTTTGCCGAGCTAGGCAAAGAGACGGAAGTCTTCGTTCGCTTCTCGACTGTAGCCGGTGAGCGAGGCGCCGCCGATGCCGAAAGGGATATTCGCGGATTCGCCGTCAAATTCTATACTGAAGAGGGCAATTGGGATTTAGTTGGTAACAACACCCCCGTCTTCTTCCTAAGAGACCCTTTGCGCTTCCCCGATTTGAATCATGCTGTCAAACGCGACCCCAAAACCAACTTGCGTTCACCTCAAAACAACTGGGACTTCTGGTCTTCCTTGCCCGAGGCTTTACATCAGGTGACTATTGTCATGAGCGACCGAGGCATACCTGCAACTTATAGGCATATGCACGGCTTTGGCAGCCATACCTTTAGCTTGATCAACGAAGAAAACGAAAGAGTTTGGGTAAAATTCCATTGGGTCACCCAACAGGGTATTAAAAACTTAAGTGACCAAGAAGCTGGGGCAGTCGTTGCCAATGACCGAGAGAGTCACCAAAGAGATCTGTTCGATTCGATTGAGGCCGGCGATTATCCCAAGTGGAATTTGCACATTCAGATTATGACTGAAGAACAGGCTCAAAAGCATAAGGATAACCCCTTCGATTTGACCAAGGTTTGGAGCAAAAAAGAATATCCATTGATTCCTGTTGGCGTGATGGAGCTGAATAGAAACCCCGAAAACTATTTTGCCGATGTTGAGCAAGCAGCCTTTAACCCGGCTTCTTTAGTTCCGGGCATTGCTCTCTCGCCGGATAAAATGCTACAAGGGCGTCTATTCTCCTACGGCGACGCTCAGCGTTATCGCTTGGGTGTCAATCACCATCAGATTCCTGTCAACCAACCTAAATTTGGTTACCATGCCTATCACAGAGACGGCATGATGAGAGTTGATGGTAACTATGGTGGCACCAAAGGCTATTTCCCCAACAGTTACGACACCTGGTTAGACGACCGAGGGACTAATGAACCGGCTCTGCCTTTAGAGGGAGTCATGGACAGACACGACCCTTACGCTGACCCAACGGATGATTGCTATTATCAGGCCGGTGATTTGTATCGCTTGTTGGAAGAAGATAAAAAAGTCTTGCTGATTGAAAACACAGCCAGAGATATTGGCCCGACAACTAAGAATATCAAGTACAGACATGCCGCTCATTGCTACAAAGCAGATGCCAATTACGGAGAGCGGATAGCCAAAGCTTTGGAACTGGATTTTGACCAAGTCAAAAAGCTGGCAGAAATGACTCTGGAAGAAAGATTGTTGGCTACCAAAGAAGAAATGTAATAAAACACTAAAATAAAAATCAGCCCTTTTAATTTAAAGGGCTGATTTTTTATTCTTTGGAATTTTCGTTTAAAAGATGTTTTAAGAGTAAATAAATTTTTGCGAGCAGAAAATACTCTCAATTGAAATTAGAAAAATATTCAAAGCGACTGAGCCTATTCAAACTCCGGCGGCTCGATGATTTCTTCTGTAGTCAGTTCTTCTTCCTCATCTTCGTCTTCTTCATCCTCGTCCCAGATATAATCTTGAGCTTTGGGCTGATAATGTCTTTCCGATGGAAGCAGACTGAATTCATTTTGGACGGGCATTTCGCCTTTCCAATCTCTTAAACCCCATTGCCCTTCGCCTTTGAAGGCAAAGCGGGTATCTTTAGTCAGGGCAGTGTGAACTCGCGCCATGATTTTGGGTAAATCACCCATGGATAAGGCTTTGGTCGCGATAATTTCCCCTGCTAGTTCCTTAATTGTCATCTTTTGATTGACTAAGAGCAGTTGATATGCAATTTCTGTTTCTTTTAAATTCTTGGCTTTTATTTTTTCGGCCATCAGATCACCTCTATCTCAAATTGCAGTAATCTAAAAAATTAATAACTGTGGCTAGAACAATATACAAGATTTAGGCTTAAGTGGCAAGGCCTTTTGCTAACAAAGCCGAAATCTTTTTGTAGGTTCTTAAATAAAACAGGCAGTTTCTATAGATGTCGCGTTTCTATAGTCAACTGCCTGTCTTTGTTTTTTCCTAAAATTCAATAAATCGCGTGATTTTGTCTATTTGTACAAGCCTTTTCAAATAAAGCAAAATATATTTATAGATGGTCACTAACAGCTTAGTTTTGTTTTCTCTTTATGCCAGTTCAAAAAATAAAACAGACAGTATCTATAGAGATTACGTTTCTATAACCAACTGTCTGTGTTCTTTAATTTGAAATTTTGTAATAGCCTTTGTAGCCTGGCTTTCTAGCCGTGACGAACTTTGACTTAGATGCCCTTCTCCTTGAGCTTGGCTAACATGTCTGTGGTCATGGCGCTTAAATCGTATTTGGGGTTCCAATCCCAATCATCTCGAGCAGCTTGATCGTCTAAGCTGTTGGGCCAAGAATCGGCGATGGCCTGACGCACCGGATCGACGTCGTAATCGAGTTTAAAATCTGGAATATGTTTTCTGATTTCGGCCGCCAACATTTCCGGCTCAAAGGACATGGCTGTGACGTTGTAAGCGTTGCGGTGATTTAAACGGCTGGGGTCAGCTTCCATTAGATTTATGATTGCGTCTAGGGCATCGGGCATATACATCATGTCCATATAGGTGCCGGCAGCAATATAGCTGGTATAGGCTTTTTGTTTTAAAGCTTCATAATATATGTGGACCGCATAGTCGGTGGTGCCACCACCGGGCAGAGCGGCGTAGGATATCAAACCTGGGAAGCGCACTCCGCGAGTATCCACGTTGAATTTGTAATGGTAATAATCGGCTAAAATCTCACCGGCTACTTTGGTCACCCCATACATGGTATTGGGGCGTTGGATGGTAGTCTGGGGAGTTTGATCAGCCGGTGTGCTGGGGCCGAAAGCTGCTATGGATGAGGGTGTAAACACAGAGCACCCAGTTTCTCGGGCCAATTCTAAAATGTTGAATAAGCCTCCTAGGTTGACCTGATAGGCTAAAGCCGGTTTGTCTTCAGCTACTGCCGAGAGCAAAGCAGCTAAATTCACTATTTTGTTGACGGAATATTTTTTTACCGTTTCGGCCAGTTTAGCTGTGTCCATGACATCTATTCTTTCGTATGGACCGTCGCCTAAAACCTCCGGACAGCAATCATGTAGATCGCTTGCTATAACGTTTTGGGTTCCGTAGTGTTTGCGCAGGGCTAAAACTAGCTCTGTTCCTATTTGGCCTAAAGAACCGGTGACTAGGACTCTGTCTGCCATGTAAATTTTCCCCTTTCATCTTTTAAAAGTGGTTTTATTTATTTTTAAGCCTGTGGCTTTTAAATTTTGTTAGACGGCAAATCTAAAGTTTGAACAAACTCATCATAGCGTATTCATTTTGAATTTGGGTTAACCTCTACTATTAAAATTGAAACTAGCTCTAATATTCAAGAGGTTATGAATGGGACCGTCTTTTATATCTATCTGTTGTAGCTAAACTGATTACAAAATGTTCCAAACGCTACTACTTAGTTTGTGTTTTTTAATCAATCACATAAAACTACATGCGGTTAGGTGCGGGTATGCCCAGCACTGTTAAGGCGTCTTTTAAAGCTGTCTTATATAATTCGACTAGGCTCAAACGGAAGGCGCGAATATCTTCTCGTGGGGCATTTAAGACTTGAGTTGTTTCGTAGAAGCTCATAAAAGAAGCAGCTAACTGATAGACATAATCGGTCAGTTGTGAAGGCGCTAGGGCTTCGGCTGCCTTGGCTACTGCTTCAGGCAACTCGTAGATGCGGCGAATCAAATCTTTTTCTGGCCCTGTTAATTCTAAATCGGCCGGTAGGCTAGGATTGGCCTTGATATTTTGATCTTTGGCTCTTTGCAAGATATTGTTGGCTCTGGCGTGGGCATATTGTAAATAGGGCCCTGTATTGCCCTGCATGTTGAGGGCATCGTTAAAGTCGAAGACGATGAGAGAATTCATATTATAGCGAATCATGTAATAGCGAATGGCCCCGATGGCAATTTGGGTGCCTAGCTTTACATTCTCTTCGTTAGAATGTTCGGGATGACGCTTGGCCACTTCTAAAGTAGCTCTTTCTATGGCCATGTTGACTAAGTCATCGGCTTTGACACCGATGCCGCGCCTGCCAGCCATGGCGTAGATACCTTTTTCGTCCTCTTCGTCTACACTGACTCCCAGTTCCTTGGCAGCAGTTGCCGATAAGGCGACGACTTCGTAGTCGAAGTGGATGGAGTTTTTCGCTTCTTGGCTGTAGCCTAATTTATCTAAGGAAAGGCGCAGAACATCTTGTAAGTATTTTTGTCTGATGTCGATGACATTGATCACTTTGTCTGCTTGGCCATATAAATCGCTTTCTTCACCATTATAGGTGTCGGTTGTCTCTAAGACTTGCCCGTTTTCTTGAGTGATATAGGGCCTGTATTGGAAATCCAGACCTAAAATGCCAAACTTCCACATCTGGTAAGCGATGTCTTTGGCCACGTAGGTAGCTGTGCCATTGGAGCGGACTAAAACTTTATCGGGGTTTTCCAGATGGCTAAAGCCTTCCACATCATCTAATTTGATCACCCAGCAACCGGCGTTAGGGCCTTCGGTTTCAAAGGCCATACCGTCGTTGTCTTTGAGGTGGTTGAAAGCGTGAGTCCAGAAACCTAGATGGAGTATGTCGCTTTCCCAAGTGAGCAAATCGTAGAAGATGCCAAAGCGAGCCATGGTAGCTAAATGACAATTGACTATCTTGGTGGAAATTTCCTTGGCCAAGGTTGCTCGAGGGTTGCCGCCCCTTTCAATATCATGGAGGACTTCTCTTTGTTTTTCCTTTAGTTCAGGTTCCACTAAATAGCGGTCGTTGATCTCAGTGTACAAATCCCAGCAGAAATAATCGTAGGTTTCTTTCTCTTGATCCCAAACGGGGTTTAAAAGTTCCATGCCTACAACTATATCTGCGACGGCTGTGCCGGTGTCGTCAATATAATTTTGCACTTCTAGTCGGTAGCCTGTGCTTCTTAAAAGGCGAGCTAGGGTATCGCCCAAGCAGGCATTGCGCAAATGGCCGATGTGAGCTGCTTTATTGGGGTTGATATTCGTATGCTCGATGACGATTTTGCCTTTGGAGTCTTTTTCAGCATCGATAGAATAAGGCGCTGCTAAAAGGCCTTCTATAATATGAAGGTAGTTGTAGTGTAAATTGATATAGCCTGGAGCTGTTATATTTATGCTTTCAATTGTTTCAGGCAGCAAAGGTTTGAGGGCTTCGCCTAGATCGTTAGCAATATCTAAAGGTCGGCGGCGCAAAACTCGAGCCAGTTTTAAAGATAAAGGGCTGGATAAATCTCCGAAGTCCTTATTGGGGGGAAGCTCCCAGCTGATTTCATCTATGTCATAATCTAAATCGAAAGCATTTTTTAAAGCTTTGGCAGTCAGGGTTTTTAAATCTGTAATATTCATCTCATACCACCCTAAATAAAATTGATTTTTTCAATAATCTCGGTTCGAATTATAACATAAGGACACTTAAATGTCATGCAAAGATAAGAAAGTGCCAAAAGACCTTGTTAAAAAACAAAACTCAAGAAAAGCAATATAAGTTGTAATAATGGTCTGAAGAGTCTTCTTTTATGTTACAGAAGTGTAACAATAGGGCCAATCAAGCTAATTGTTTTACACTTTAGTTACACTTAGGCCAAAACCCTTGTCAATAAAATAGGCCTTTGTTATACTAGCATTGATATCGGAGTAGGAGGCTTTGTAGCTTGAGGCGATTGCAGACTCTATAAAACATTTATAAAAGTGCAATCAAAGGTCGAGTCTAAAGACGAAGAAATTCCCCGATGAAGTTCTTGCACATAAGTGTAAGAAGACACACAAGAAATTATGAAGGAGGAAAAAACCTTGAAAAAGTTTTTATCCGTTTTATTAACCATGGCAATAGTCATGACCCTGTTCACCGGAACAGTCTTGGCTGCGCCAACCTTACAAACTGTAACATTATCTAAATCGACTATTGTTGAAGCGGTCGATACAGAAATTAAAGTAACTGTTACCACTACCGGTACTCCATCTTCCGTTTATTGGGCCATAATTAAAGGTGATACCTATGATGCTAATAATATTTTAGAATCTGGCACTGCCGGTTTAGTCAACAATGAGTTTTACTTAAACGTATCCCGCTTGACCGCCGGTACGGGTGAAGTACAACAAGTTTACAGTGTTTTTGTAGAAGATGATAACACAGGTGTAGTTGCAACTTCTATAAAGGCATTGATTACCGTTCGCCACGCTATGACTGTTAATGGTAGTACTGCTGTACCTGTAGTAAACCTTAATGAAGCCGTTGCTTTTGAAGGCGTGATTACCAACGGTAAAGATTTGTATGTAGCCTTGTTGCAAGGAACCAATGTTGTGGCTTCCATGCAAGCCAACGCAAATGGTGAATTCGTTCTCAACAGAACTTTTACTGATGCTGATCTTTATTCTATCGGTGTAAGAAAAGGCGCTACAGGCCCATTCACTAATTATTTAAACATTGATTTCACCCCTAAATCTGATACTAAGATAAATAACACAACTGTTCCGACAGCAACGCGCGATGCTGAAAATGCTAGCTTTACAGCAGTAGTAACAGTTGCCCCTGTCGCTAATGGAGCAGCTTTGCCTGCGGATGCTAACACATTCGTAGAAATGATCCTTCCCAACGGCGATAAAGTAAAAATGAATATTGCTAATATCGGCGCTGAAGATCATAAGTATGCCTATACTTTTGCTCAAGGCACATTAAAAGCAGGTACTTATAACATTACTGCTGTAACATATAATGCAGCCGTAAGCGGAAAAGCAAAACTTGCTGACATTAAACGTGTTGATGATTTTGTAACACTTCGCAAAGCAGAAGGCAGTTTTACTGTTGCTGATAATGCTAATAGCATGGTAGTAACAGTTAGACCTGGTGAAAAACCAGCTGGTGCATTTATAGCAGGTCAAGGTGTAACAAATGGTGCTTTTGAGCAAGTCGTCCCAACAGCCGTTGCAAACTCTCAAGGTGTTGAGGTAGTTGTATCTGCTCCTGCAACTAAAGAGATTGCTAAAGTTGTCTATACAGTTAAAGGTCCAATCAAATCTTCGATTAATCGTACTTCAGCCGCAGCTAATTTAACAGCAGGCCTTGGCAATACCTACACCAGAGTAGAGACTTTTGACATTACTCATGGCGGTACTATTGATATTGCCGGAACTGTAACGTATACTGATAAATCAACCGAAGTATTTGAAAAAACAATTAAAGCTAATGGTTATGTTGTTGAGTTTAACGAATATGAATTGGGTAAAGTCGGTGACGAAATTGAGTTGAAAGCTGTTATTAAAACAACTGCCGGCGTTCCTGTAAATAATAAAGAAGTAATTTGGGAACCTTCAACTCCTGCTTTCTATTCTTATAATTCTTCTGATAAAGTTTATTCTACCTCTCTAACTACTCTTGGTAATACTAAAGTCAGCGGAACAGCAACTAACATTCAAGACGGAACCTACAGTCTTAAAGTTAAATTAGGTGCATTTGCTACCGTTACTATGAGAGCTATGAATGGCGGCCTAGTATATGCTGAAGCTGAAGCGGTAATTTACGGTGATGATGTTTATACAGCTGAAGTTACAGGTCAATTGGTAGCTACTGTTGCTGCCCAAAAACTGACAGTTGCTATGTATAATGCTAACGGCACAAAAATCACCCCAAACAAAATTCAAATCGATGAGCTTGGAAAAAACATTGTAAATGAAGCTTCCTTCACCGATTTAACCATTTCTGACAGCAAAATCACCTTCAATCCGTTAACCACAGGAACTTTTAACTTAATGTTAGGTACCGATAGTGGTAATAAGATGGTTGTCGTCCCTGTTACGGTTGTAGCTCCCGAATTAGCTAGTGTAACAATTAACGATGAAGAGTCCTCGACTGTAACCGCAGGTTTGCGCGAAAAAGTTGTTGTTACTTTTGAAAACATCACTGCAGGTACTTTAACCTTTACCAATACAAATATTTATGATGCTAACTATGTTGTAAACGATATTGGTATTTATACCTCTGCAAATGCAACAACTCCCATTGCACCTGGTGGAACCATCGCAATTGCAAATAAAGTAGCTACTTTCTATGTTGATGCTATTGCTAAACGTGGAGAAGAGAGCAAAATTGCTGTTAGAGCTAAAGCTGACCTTGCGGCAGCTAATGCAGTTACAGTGACTACTTTAAAAGTTGTTCCCATCGTTGTTGATACCGATGATGTCGAAGGTTTAGTAGTTGATGCGAATGTTGATCTTTACTTGACCGTTACTGATGCTCGTGGTAATGCCCTTGAAGGCTTAACTGTCTCTAGTGCTACAACTGCAGGCAACTTAGCAGGTAACAATACTGCAGTAACAGACGAAGATGGTAAAGCGGTTCTTAATGTAAAACCTGTTTCTGTTGGTACTGTTACTTTGGCAGTTGGCGACGGCACAAACACCTATGACGTTGAATACTATGTAGATAAAAACAATGTCACTTGGTTCAGCGATGTTGTAGTATCTTTACCCGTCGGTCGCGATGTTACAGGGCCTGTTATCCATCTTGAAGATGTCTATACAACAAGCAGTTCCTCTTATACCGTTTCTTTCCAAGTTACCGATACCAGCAAAATTGCTGAAGTGTGGGTTAACGATGAGAAAGCCTTAGTTCGTCCTGATAATACAGTTCGCTTTGCAATAACCGGTTTAGCTACTGGAATTAATGAGTTTGAAGTATTAGCATATGACGTTGAAGGTAATGGTACAATAGCAACGTTAGTTATCGAATATCTCAAACCTTCCAAAGTTGAATTGACAATCGGTTCAACCGAAGCTACCAAAGACGGCGCACCTATCGATGGGATGGATCAAGCTCCTGTTATCAAAAATGGTCGCACCTTCTTGCCTGTCCGCTTTGTATTACAAAACTTGATGGGCGGCTCCATGGAATGGGATGCAGAAACTCAAACAGTTACTTCTGTAGTTAACGGCAATACCATTAAAATGGTAATCGGTTCTAAAGTTGCATTCGTAAATGGCGACGAAGTTGCTCTGTTGGAAGCTCCTTATATTGAGCCTGCCACCGGTCGCACCTTAGTTCCCCTCCGTGAAATCATGGAAGCCATCGGAATCCAACTGGATTGGAACGATGTAACTCGCACAGTAACCATCATTATTCCTCAATAATTCAAGGTTTTTCCTTCATTACCCGGGTGCCTTTAAGGCACTCGGGTTTTTTAGTGTACAGGCTTACCTTAAGTTCGTGGACAGAAGCTTTTCTAGGTGTTATAATATTTTAAAGTTGATTGTTTTAAGGGGTGGTTATATGGCTGTAGCAGTAATTTTGGCGGCAGGTGCCGGCACGCGTATGGGTGGAAGCATGCCCAAACAATTTTGGCCTGTGGAAGGGAAAACGATTTTACAACACACTGCTGAAGCCTTTACCAGTCACCCAGGTATCTTTGAGGTCGCTTTAGTCGTGCCTCAAGCTAATTTGGCGTGGGTGAAGAGACTGTTTGCTCACGAGCCGAAGGTTAAGAAGATTTTACCCGGAGGTGCTAATCGTAGCCAATCCAGTTATAATGCAGTCAAAGCATACGCAGATAGCCCAGAAGCATGGTTGATCTTTCACGACGCAGCAAGGCCTTTAGTCAGCCCTCAGATCATAAGTGGTGCTATTGATGCAGCAGCTAGCTATAAAGCCGCCACAGCCGCAATAGTCAGCTCTGACACCATTCTATTCAGTGATTTAGATGGTAAAACTGTGGAGGCCATTCCTGATAGAAACTTGATGTGGCGCTGCCAGACCCCACAAGCCTTCAAGCAGGAAATTATCGCCAGGGCCTACGAGCTGTCTTTTCAGGATAAAGATTTTGTTGCCACCGACGATTGTGGTGTGATCAAAGCCTTTTTGCCGGAGGTCGCGATTGGTATTTTCTCTGGCAGTGAAGAGAATATAAAAATTACCTTTGCCAGGGATATGGAATTTGCAGCCGAGCAATTGAAGAAACTTTAGACTTTAATTTGGAATCTTAGGTAAATGGACTGCCAAAATTTAAAATAACAAAAACTAAAAGAGCTTTTCTTAACAGTTTATGATTGTTAAAGATAGCTCTTTTTTGTGCAAATAATTTTGCTTATAGGATAATTTACCTTCTTTATAGAATAAAGAAAAAAACAACAGGCGGTGGCAGAGATGATTATAGATATAATAGAAATTTTAAAAGCAGCCTTACTTGGCTTGGTCCAGGGTATAACAGAATGGCTGCCAATTAGCTCGACCGGGCATATGCTTTTGCTGGATGAGTTTTTAATGCTCCAGGTCAGCGATGCCTTTATGGCTATGTTTGTGGTGGTTATCCAGCTGGGTTCTGCCTTGGCTTTGCTACTTTATTTTTTCAGGATGTTAAACCCTTTCGTTCCTTTAAAAAGCGTGAGAGAAAAAAGACAGACTATAGAACTCTGGTTTAAAATAATAATCGCTTCTTTTCCAGCTGGTATAATCGGCTTGTTGCTCAACGACACCATTGAAGCATACCTTGGCGGCTTTGTCGTCATTGCCGTCATGCTGATTCTTTATGGCATATTCTTTATCATCGTGGAAAACTTAAACAAGAACAGGAGACCGAGCACAAACAGCACCGAGGCCATTAGCTATAAAACTGCGGCTTTGATGGGGGCCTTTCAGGTTCTGGCTTTGATCCCCGGGACGTCTCGCTCCGGTTCTACTATTTTGGGTGGTATGATTTTGGGCTGTTCCAGGGCAGTGGCAGCTGAGTTTTCTTTTCTGATGGCCATACCTGTTTTGTTTGGCGCATCATTTTTAAAGCTTCTAAAATTTGGGCTCAAGTTTTCCTTAAACGAATGGCTCATTCTGATTACCGGCATGGTTGTAGCTTTCATAGCTTCCCTGCTTACTATTAAATCTTTGCTGGACTTTATCAAGAAAAACAGCTTCAAAATTTTCGGTTATTATCGGATTGTTCTCGGGCTAATTGTCTTAGCCTTTTTTATCTTTAAGAAATAGGGTGGAATTATGAAGGAGTTAAAAGAGGCTAGAGCCGGTTCTTTGGAGTCGGGTGATGTTTTGGTTGAAATAGTGCCTTTGCCCGGTGATCTCCAAATCGTGATAGATAGCACCGTTTTGGCCCTCTATGGCAAGCAGATAGAGAAAGTGGTTAAATCTCTTTTGCTTAAACATCAGGTTGAAGATGTGGCTGTTTATGTGCAAGACAGGGGTGCTTTTGATTTTGTCATTGAAGCCAGGCTTGTTACGGCTTTAAAGAGGGCCGGATTTAATCTATTGTAAAGTTCCTTTTTCCTGGATAGCCCAAATAGAAATAGTTTATAAGTTTGTATTTTTTTGCTAAGAATACTTAGTTTCCTCATATAGATAAATTCAATTTCAATTTTGTAAGGCAATTTGAATCTAGAAAAGCGGGTGATATTATGCACTTAAGGCGCACTATGATGTTTGTACCGGGCAATCAGCCGGGGCTCTTAAACGACGCTTCTTTATATGGGGCTGATGTTTTGATTTTTGATTTAGAAGACTCGGTAGCTTTAACAGAAAAGGACGCTGCCAGAACCCTGCTAGCTTATGCTTTGCCTAAGTTAGATTGGGGCCAGGCTGAGCTGATGGTCAGAGTCAACGATCTTGATGGCCCCTTTGGCTTAGAAGATTTAGAAGCTGTTATAAAAGCCGGGGCTAAAATTATCCGCCTGCCTAAAGCAGATAATGCTGAGCAGGTAAAAAACTATGATCAAATCATCGGTAAGATTGAAGCCGAGTTAAATCTGCCTATAAATAGCATTGAGATGCTGGCGGCCATTGAGAGCGCCCAGGGCGTTTTAAACGCCAAAGAAATCGCTGCAGCCAGCCCTCGCTTGATGGGCTTAGCCTTGGGAGCAGAGGACTTTACCGCTGATTTAGGTGTAAGTCGAAGTAAGAGCGGTGAAGAATTGCTTTTGGCCAGGCAAATGATAGTTTTGGCAGCTAAAGCTCAGGGAATAGATGCCTACGATACAGTTTACAGTCAAATCGACGATTTAGAAGGTTTAGCTGAAGAGACTAAAAGAGCAAAAGCCCTAGGATTTAGAGGAAAATCCGTTTTACATCCCAACCAAATTGAAGTTGTTCACCAGGTCTTTGCCCCTAGTCAAGAGGAAATAGCACAGGCTCAGCGACTTTTGGCGGCTGTAGAAGAAGCAAAAGTAAGAGGCAGTGGTGTTATTTCTCTAGATGGGGCTATGGTAGACCGACCGGTCATCTTGAGAGCCGAGAGGATAATTCATATGGCGAAAAGTTTAAATATCTTGAAAGGGGAAGCTTGAAATGAAAGAAATAGCGACATTTAAAAATAAAGAGAGCTCTTCCCCTAAACTATTAAAGAGCTTGGAAGAAGCAATAGCTAAATGCAATTTAAAAGATGGAGCCACCATCTCCTTTCATCACCATTTTCGTGAGGGTGATCTGATTATAAATGCAGTCATGGATGTCTTGGCGGCTATGGGTTATAAGGGTTTAACCGTAGCCTCTTCTTCTTTTAGTGAAATCAATGCTCCTTTGCTCAAACATATCAAGAGTGGAGTTATAACAGGGCTAGAAGGCTCGGGCTGCCGAGGGGAATTAGCCAAGGGCATCTCAGCGGGGCTTTTGGCCAAGCCCATGATCTTTCGCAGTCATGGTGGCAGAGCCGCTGCTTTAGCTGAGGGCACTTTAAAAATAGATTTGGCTTTTATTGCGGCTTCGGTTTCCGATAGCTTTGGCAATGCAGCTGGTGTTTATCAGGGGCAATTGCCTCAAGGAGTTTCTCCTTCCTATTGTGGTAGTTTAGGTTATGCTAAGGTAGATGCCCGTTATGCTAAAAAAACAATCGTTTTGACCAATACAATTGTGCCTTACCCCAATGTGGGCTTGGGTATAGCAGAAAACGATGTAGACTATGTGGTCTTGGTCGATCAGGTAGGGAATCCGGATAAAATTTCCGCCGGAGCCACCAGAACCACCCAAAACCCCAAAGATTTGTTTATAGCCAAAAAGGCTGCAGCGGTGATTGCTCATTCCGGCTTTTTCTACAACGGATTTTCTTTACAAACAGGAACAGGAGGCGCCGCCTTAGCTGTAACCAGGTTTTTAAGGGACATGATGAAGGCAGGGGAAGTCAAAGCTCGCTTTGCCTTAGGTGGAATAACTGCTGCTATGGTGCAATTGCACGAAGAGGGTTATATAGAAAAACTGATGGATGTCCAAGATTTTGATACCACTGCCATTGCTTCTTTAGCCAAAAACAGCAATCATTTCGAGATTGATGCCAACCAATACGCTAATCCTTTTGATAGCGGTGCTTTAATTCATCAGTTAGATGTGGTAGTCTTATCGGCTTTAGAAGTCGACGAGGAGTTCAATGTCAATGTTTTAACCGGCTCAGACGGCATTATTCGCGGAGCCATTGGCGGTCACCCAGATACTGCGGCAGGTGCAGCTCTGACCGTCGTGGTCACGCCTCTTTTACGGGGACGTATACCGGCAGTGGTGGAGCGAGTCACTACTCTGTGCACCTTGGGCGATTATGTTGATATAGTCGTGACCGATCGGGGTATTGCTGTTAACCCCAGGCGACCTGAACTGGCAGCGCGTTTAGAGCGGGTAGGTATAGAGGCTGTTCCACTGCAATACTTGCGTCACCTAGCCGAGAAAATAGCCGGTGAGCCTGAGCCTCTGCCCTTTGGGCCTAGAGTTATCGCTCAAGTCATGGCTCCCGATGGCAATCTTTTAGACGATATTTTTGAAATTGATTATGAATGAGCAAGATTTATTGGTAATAGAAAGCATAATGCTAGCTAGAGAAGAGCGTTATTTTCGGCAAAGGTCTTTGCTTAAAACGTTTAAATTAAGCCTCATAACATACAGCGTCAATTTTCCTGGCAGCAATAAAAACACAGAATTAGCTCATTTTATATTTTCTTCTGGTTTAGCTGACTTTGAAAAAGCTGGAATCATCTATGTTTACAGAGAAATCAGATTTTCGCCTGCTGGCCCCGGGGCATATTTTATTGTCGATGCTGAGCCTCTTCAGTTGAAGCAAAAACTCATAGCCTTGGAAGAGAGTTGCGCTTACGGTCGGCTCTATGATTTTGATCTATTTAAACCCGACGGAAGTTTGATCAGTCGCAGAGATTTGAGCTTGCCGCCAAGAAAATGTCTGATTTGCAATGGAGACTGGGTGGTCTGTCGTAAGGAGAATAGGCATAGTACAAAAGAATTGCTCGCTGCTATAGAGGCAATTCATGAAAAACCAAGCTAATACACGTTAGTTTCAACCTAGCTGAAGACAAGCAGCCCTTTGTATTGCTCTTTGCCCGTGAAAGTTTTGTGAAAATAAATTTGCTGGTTCTAATAAAATTAAAACTTAAAGGACAAGCTATTTTAGGTTGAATGAAAAAATCTAGCTTTAGCTCTTCAATTCTTAAAAATTTGATTAGCAAAACCTTCAAACACCCTGATGGAAGTGGTGCATAAGTTTAGATAAGGGGGTTAAATATGGAATATCCGGATCCGTGGCAAAATAGGCAAAAATGGCAGATCAAAACCCTCCCTCTTAGTTCGGAAACCGTATATAAACAAGTAGAAGAATTTTTGCTCGAGCATACCAATTTGAAATTGACGGCTCTAGATTATTGTGCCGGTTTGTTTATCGATGAAGAACTGCTAGCCATAGGTGGTTTTTTAGACAACACAATAATGAATTTAGCAGTAGCCAAAAGTGCTCGCGGCAAGGGTTTAATGCAATTTCTTCTGGAGCATTTGCAAGCAGAGCTCAAAATTCGAGGCTTTGCTCATCTTTTTATCTACACAACCCCTGAAAATGAAAAGATAATCAAGAGTTTAGGCTTCCACCTACTCTATGGCAACCGGCAATATATATTTGCTGAAAATCGTTTCTGGGGCATCTCTTCCTTTGGTCGTAATTTAGCACAACAGACGGCTGAGGCTGAAGGTGTGGCTTTAGTTGTCAATGCTAATCCTTTTACCTACGGCCACTTGCATTTAGTTGAGCAAGCTTTAAAAATAAAAGATAGAGTCAGAATTTTATTGGTAGAAACAGACAAATCTTATTTTCCCTTTTCAGAAAGGCTGCAGATGCTCAAAGAAGGTGTCAAACACTTGAAAGGCGTTTCTGTTTTTGCCGGGGGCCCTTACACTTTGGCTGCTGGTGTTTTTCCTGATTATTTTTTAAAACAATCAGGTGAACAAACCAAATTGCAAGCAGAGTTAGACTGTCACCTCTTTGGGCGCTATTTAGGACCTGCTCTAAATTGCAGCATTCGTCTGTTTGGTCAAGAGCCTTTAGATGTCACGACTGCTCAATATGTGCAAGCTGCTCAAAACATTTTGCCCCAATATGATATTGAGGTCAGAATTATTCCACGCCTTGCCTACCGAGACCAGATTATTTCCGCCTCAAGAGTCAGGGCTTTATACAAAGAAGGAAATTTTCTCCAGCTTGAAAATTTGGTTCCGCCTTCCACTTTTAAGTTTTTACAAGAAAAACATGGAGGTGCTTGCTAATGGCTATCTATGGCTCGATCACCTTAGCAAATTTTGCCTCGAGAGCTTTGCAAAAAGAAGCTGCACTAACACCAAAGCCAGGCTTGGTGGATAAAAACAATCCAGGTGCCCATAAAGACATGGATTATGAGCTGCTGGTCAAAAGTGCGAAAGCTCTGTTCGCCGGATTTTTAAATTTAGCTGAACAAGCGGCTAAGTACACTTATGATGAGGCAAGGCAGCTTTTTGTTAAGAACAAGTCTTTTCTTACACTTCGAGCAACAAATATTCCTATTTATCCAGCTAAAGCTTTTGGTCTCGACCCTAATCTCAGCCTTTCTATAGACTATAGCGAAGATAATTTTGAGGAAGAACTTTCAGCTAAAGACTTTTTTGCTATGCTGCGGCCCATCGGTGTTGATGCAGAAGCCGCCATGCTGGAGGCAACTCAAGGCGTAAACACTCACAAGGGGGCCTTTTTTGGTTTAGGCCTGATGATCAGTTGTGCTGCTGCTTTAAAGAACGAGACCAGTGTCGACAATATCTGCTTTTTATCTGCTCAATTGGCCCAAGGCATTGCTGAAGAGGAAAGCGCCAACCTAATGCATTTAAATGATCATGAACGTTTAAGCTTGTCGGAATACAATCAGCAAAGATTGCAGCGTCTATTAGTTTTTTTAGCAGAGCGAGGCAGAAAACATGACCCTTCAACAATTTCAGCAGAAGCCATGGGAGCTCGTGGCTTAGCCCTTCAAGGATATTTTTATGTTAGAGAGTTGGCCTTGCCCTTTTACAACGAGTTATTGCAGCAAGGTAGTAGTCAGCAAGAGGCCTCTTTAAAGACTTTGCTTTTGCTCATGGCCTATTTGCCTGACACCAATATTATAAAAAGAGGCGGTTTAGCAGCCTTGAAGAAATTGCAAACCAGAGCAGCTGAGGTCTTAGCAGAGTTTTCCATAGCTGCTCTGGAAGAATTTGACGAAGAGCTCATCCAACAGAACTTAAGCCCCGGAGGCAGTGCCGATTGCTTGGCCTTCGTTTACTTCTTAGACAATTTTTGTGGTTTTTAATTCTTTCAAGCTAAGTTAGTGATTTCAATGTTATTAAAAATTACTGACTTGGTCCGAGAAATCTTGGCTTCGGCTATTTTTGAATCCTCTTGCTACTAGTTTAAATTTGAAATTTGAGAAACTGCAATATGCTATGAGATTCACCTGCCTTTTTTTATTTCGGCTTGGACAGGCTAACTGGACGAAAAAATATAGCAACTAAAAAGGCATAAAAGTTATAAAAAGCATAGGCAAAGGCATTTGTCAGGGGATATTTTTAAAGTTGACCAGTCGTTTTGGGTCCGTGGCTAGCTAACTTAAAAGTTTATTTTTTGAACTTAGTTTAACAAAAACATTAATTCTATCAAACAAAGCCCCGATTTTATTGAATAATCGGGGCTTTGTTGTCTGTACAAGAGGTCCATATTCAATATACTACGCTATCCGTATTGAATTACCTCTTGACGTTGTGAAATATTTCTCTTATAATATAAGTGAAAAAAAGAACGATTGTTCTTTTTGAAACAAAAGGAGGGTTGAGCTTGGCGGATTTCTTAAAAAAGCAGGATTTAGAGTTGTTGAGTAAAACTCCTTTGTTCTCGGGCTATAGTTCCGACGAGCTGGCCAGCTTATTGGCAAATCGCGGACGTATCCTAGCCTATCGAGATGACGAAGTAATCTACGATTGCAGCAAATATTATAAGGCAGCTGGTTGTCTTTTAACCGGCAGGCTAAAAATTTGCACCGAAAACGGAATCTTGCTGAATATTCTGCAACCTGGTTCCCTTTTTGGTGTAGCCGGTCTCTTTTCTCAAGAAGAAACATTTGTAACTACCATTACAAGTGTCAAGGATGTGCGAATTTATTTTTTGACCGACAGTGAACTGGAAGCTTTGTTTAAAGAAGATTTTAAAATCTGCCACAAGTATTTGGTTTTTTTGAGTAAGCGGATTGTTTTTCTCAATCAACGGATCAGCAGTTTTGTGGCTGACACCCCCGCTGACGCCCTCTATGCTTTTCTAGCAAGACAGGCAGCAGAAAGAGAAGAAAACTCCTTTCATTTAAAAATTTCCAAACAAGAAATCTGTCGTCAACTCAATATAAGCCGCACAACTTTGTATCGAGCCTGGAATATCTTGATTAAAGAAGGCTCAATCAAAGAAAACAGCGATACTTCTCTCAGTGTTTTCCCCCGCCTGGTAGCGGATCACTAATAAAGCAAAATTTTAGGAGGTCTTTCAAATTGAATGGCAAAATCTCTAAACTACTAATTCTTTTCCTAGGCTTAAGTCTCATTTTTGCAGGTTGCACGCCTACTGCGCCCAAAGGCGAAGAGGATCCTGTTGGTGAGCCAAAGGTGACTATCAATATTGGGGCTTTAAAAGGGCCAACAGCCTTAGGCATGCTTAAATTAATGCAAGATGCCCAGGATGGCGAAACTAAAGGGGAATATAATTTCACTTTAGCTGGAGCTCCCGATGAAATTAGCGCTAAACTCATTTCAGGTGAGTTAAATATGGCGGCTGTCCCTGCTAATTTGGCTTCCGTCCTTTTCCACAAGACTAAGGGCCAAATACGTTTGTTGGCAATTAACACCCTAGGGGTTTTATATGTTTTAGAAACCGGCGAAGAAATTGAAACTGTAGCTGATTTGGCCGGTAAAACTATTTATGCAACTGGCATGGGCTCAACTCCTGAATTTGCTTTAAACTATATCTTGAGAGAAAACGGCTTGGAGCCCAATCAGGATGTAGAAATTGTCTATAAGAACGAACATGCTGAAGTGGCTGCTTTAATGGCCGAAGGCAAAGTCGATATAGCTTTATTGCCCCAGCCCTTTGTAACAACTGTTTTAAATAAGGATATTGCCAGAGTTGCCTTGGATATGACAGAAGAATGGCAAAAAATCGCACCTGAAGGCAGCAATTTGGTCATGGGAGCCTTGGCCATCAACGATGAGTTTTATCAGGAAAATCAGGACGCAGTCAATGATTTCTTGACAGAATATGCTGCTTCAGTTAAATTTACCAATGAAAATGTTGATGAGGCAGCTGCTTTAAGCGGAGCCTTCGATGTTATAGCTGAGCCGGTGGCTCAAAAAGCTATTCCTGCTTGCAACATCGTTTATTATGATGGCGAAGAAATGATGGAGATGTTAGAGCCTTTCTTCCAAGTGCTCTATGAAGCAGACCCCAAATCCATTGGCGGAGAATTACCAGATTTAGAAATATATATTAGATAACTCTTACAGGAGGACCTTATGAGAAGATGGCAAAGCAGGCCCGGTCGATTGAATAAAAGAGCAACAAATGTTTTATCTGTAGCTGCTCTTCTATTTTGGCTGCTCTTTTGGCTCTTTTTAGCTAAGAAAATAGATCTGTCTTTGCTCCTTCCGTATCCTCAAGAAGCTCTGAAAACACTGTTTAGATTGGCTACTACCAGCCAGTTTTGGTTGGTAGTTTTAGCCAGTATGATGCGTATAATTTCTGGGTTTACCTTGGCGGTTGTTTTAGGCATTCTCTTGGGAAGCCTGACCGCCTTCTTCCCGTTTTTCCGTCCTTTTGTCGCTTTGCCTATGAATATCATCAAGGCGACTCCAGTTGCTTCCTTTGTTATATTGGCTTTGGTCTGGCTTTCTTCTCAAAGCTTGAGCATTTTTATCTGCTTTTTAATGGTCTTGCCTTTGGTCTGGATGAATATCGAAGCGGGGCTTTTACAGGTAGATGAAGATCTCTTGGAAATGGCTAGAGCTTATCGCTTTTCTGCCGGTAAAACAATTAGAACTATTTATTTACCAGCAGTCAGACCCTTTTTTGCCAATGCAATTATTTTAGGCTTTGGCTATGCTTGGAAGTCTGGAGTCGCAGCAGAAGTGCTTGGCTTAACCGATAAAAGTATTGGTGCTAAACTCTATGAGGCCAAGATATATTTAGAAACTCCCGAACTGTTTGCCTGGACCATTGTTGTCATCATCATTTCACTTTTGGCAGAAAATGCCATGTCTTATCTTTTGAGACAAGAGAGGAGGAGAATGAAAAAATGAAATTGAAAAACATCGATTTTGCTTATGAGAATAAGCAGATTATGAAGGACTTCAATTTGGAATTACCCGATTTAGGTGTTGTCATCATCATGGGTACCTCAGGCTGTGGCAAGACTACATTGCTTCGTTTAATCGCCGGCTTGGAAGAACTTCAAGGGGGCGAAATAGAGAGTGATAAAACAAAACCTTCCTTCTTATTTCAGGAAGATCGGCTTTTGCCCCAGCTGACTGTAGAAGAAAACATCCTCCTGGTCCAGCCTCAAGGAGGAATTGACGAAGTTAAATTGAGGTTAGAACAGCTGGGCTTGGCCGATGAATCAGACTCCTATCCAGATTCTCTCTCCGGTGGCATGAAGAGAAGAGTAGCTTTGGCAAGAGCTCTTTGTTATGACGGAGATGTTCTTATTTTAGACGAGCCTCTCAAAGGGTTAAGCCCTGAACACAGGCGCGAGCTCTGGCCTTTGTTGATTGCTGAAGGTAAAAAGCGATTGGTCCTTTGGGTTTGCCACGACGATGAAGAGGCTTGTGTGGTGGGAGATCGAATCATCAAATTCAATGGTCCGCCCATGAAAATCGAATTCGATGTTTCATATCTTGATACGGGAGATTATTTTGAAGAAATAGCCATAGCCAACATGCCAATCATGAAAGAAATCAAAGGAGCTTCAATATTTTGAGGCTTCTTTTTTGTGTACCCAGTTTGGTTTGATTCTATGCAAATCGGCGCACGGATGCAAATCGGGGATGCAAATCGGGGACAGTTATAAGGAACTTAGGCAAACGAAGTTTGCTGGTTCCGTAACTCCGGCTTGGGCCAAAGGCATCAAGCTGGAGCATATATAGAAATTGCATTACTTCTAGTTACCTCCCAGCTTAAAGAGCATATTCAGCCGACACGTGATTTATAAAAGCCCCGTTGTCAAGAAGAAGGAAAGCCGGGTTCATAGTGTAGAATAAAATCAAAGAGAAGAGGTGGCAAGATGAGAAATTTACCCGATGAAGATTTAGCTTATGAAATATTGTCTGTGGTAGAAGAAATTCCAGAAGGTAAAGTTGCCACCTATGGTCTGATCGCTAAGTTGATAGGTAGGCCAAAAAACTCTCGTTTAGTTGGTAGGGTCTTGAGTTTATCCCGCTATTATGGCAAATACCCTTGCCATAGAGTGGTCAATCATGCGGGGCGTTTAGTTCCAGGCTGGATAGAACAGGCCTTTTTATTAGCCGATGAAGGCGTTTCCTTTAAAGAAAATGGCCATGTCGATTTAAAAAAGCACCTCTGGAATATTTAATATCAGCAGATTACCTTATTAAGTCCACAACTGCATTCGGCTTGTATTTTTAGGGGAAAGCGGTTGTTCCACTTACTTGAATAATTCAGCTAATCTGTAAAAAACGAGAACGAAGGAAGACGTACTAGTATTTGTGTGTCGCTTTAGTGTGAAACCTGGCAAGTCAGTCTTTCGTCTCACTTGTCCACCTTATCTCTAGCAGCTGTTCACGTTATGTCAAAGCTTAAATTAACAATTGCACTCAGCTTATATTTTTAGGGGAGGCCAAGGATGGAAAGAAATGCTAAATACCTGGAATGGTTGCGGCAAGCAGGCTATAAACACCAGGAGCAAATAGCTTTGCTGGTTTTATTTGGCTCGCTGGTTGCTGACACTACCATTCCCTTTAGCGATGTGGACTGTTATTTTGTGCCTAAAACTGAAGAAGGTTTGACCTTAGCACAAACTGCAATTATTGAGGGTGTAAGCTACCATGTCTTCCCCCTATCTTGGCAGCGCTTAGAGGAAATAGCTCAGCTAAAATTAAATCTCAGGCCTCTGTTAGGGCATTGCCAGATTCTCTACGCAGACACCTTAGAAGACTTAGACAAGTTTCTCGCTTTGCAAAAATATTTGGAGCAAAATTTACGCAACAAGCAAATTGTTTTAAAAGCTGATCAAAATAATTTTGCTGAAGCTAGAACAATATTGCGGAATAAACTTTTAGAATTGACTTCACAGTTCGAAATTTCTTTAAATGAATATTCTTCCATAGACGATTTTCTTGAAGTCAAAGAGGTAAATTTGCCGAAAGCCATTGAGTTTAAAGAGACAAGCAATCTATCTGATGATGAAATCTTCTTGCGTTTGAACTCTACAGCACAATTAAACGAATTAAAAGGGTATGTGCCTTCCTATTATTTTCAAATAGTTCGCCTCAGAGACGGCATGGTTTTAGGTCAATGTGATTTGCGAGTAGGCTACAATGCCAAGATAGAGTTGGGTGGCAATATCGGTTACACGGTTTATGAACCATTTAGAGGACGTGGAACGGCTGCCAGAGCTTGTAACTTGCTTGCGATTTTAGCCAGAGAGCATCAGATGAAAGAACTTTTAATCACTGTGCGGCCCGACAATATTGCTTCGATAAAAACTTGTCTCAATTTAGGTGCAGTTCAGACAAAAGAAATTGTCATACCGCCCCATCATGAACTAGCCCGGGTCAGTCGCACAATGAATCAGTATAAAGTATTTATATAGAAACTGTAGATGCAAAACAATGGGGGGCTCCATCTTAGTGCCTTTGGCACAAGCCGGAGTTACGGAACCGGCAAACTTCGTTTGCCTAAGTTCCTTATAACAGTCCCCAATTTGCATTCGGGTAGCGAAACAATCTCTGGATTTTAAGTTTTTGTTAGGAAAGTGGTTGTTAACTTCAAGCTCATTCTTTATATTTACAACAAAAAAAGCCCCGTTATCGGGGCTTTTTTAATTCATATGATAACTACGAACTAAATGGACGATAAATGTCTAAATGAATCATTGAGACAAAAGTATCGTCTCCAAATATTATATGACTGATCGATGAGACAAGATAACCGTCCTTAAGTTTCAGCTAAACCAGCATTTTCTATAGAAGTAATGCAAATCGGGGACTGTCCCGGTTTTGCATGAGGTTTAGTTCATATGTTGGTTAAACCAGTTGAGGGTGCGTTGCCATCTGTCGGCGACATAGGAGGGCTTTCTGATGCCGTGAGGTTGGCCCGGGTAGCGCACAAAAACCGCTTCTTTGCCCAAGCGTTTAATGGCATAGTAGAATTGCTCTGTTTGGTCTTGAGGGCATCTGACGTCGGCATCGCCGTGAATGAACATGGTGGGAGTCACAACATTGCGCACATGGGTAACCGGGCTTCTGGCTAAGGCCATATCCAATTTGTCGAACATGGGGCCGCCAATTAGCCCTTCTCCGTATTGGGGAATGTCGCAGACTAAGCCAAGGGTCATCCAGTTGGAGATAATAGCACCGGCCACTGCTGCTTTGAAGCGATCTGTTTGGGTGATTGTCCAGGAAGTCATAAAGCCACCGTAGCTCCAGCCGGTGACAAAGAGCTGGTTGGGGTCTGCTATCCCTTGGTCAATGACATAATCAAGGCCCAGCATGATGTCTTCGAAGTCTTTGCCGCCTAAATCGTTGACGCATCCGTTGGCAAATTCAGCTCCGTAGGTGATGCTACCTCTGGGGTTCGTATAGACCACGGCATAGCCGTTGTTGGCAAAGAATTGGAAGGGGAATTGGTAATTATCCATATAGACACCGGTGGGTCCACCGTGAATACTCAAAACTGTCGGCACTTTCTGCCCTTTTTCATAGCCTTTGGGTAAGATCAAAAAGCCATCAACATCCCAGTCGTCGGCACCTTTATAGGTAAAGCGTTCGACGTCTAAGGGTGGATACTTCTCAATGAATTCCCCATTGAAGGAGCTCCGCTGATGCAATTCTCCCTTTTGCCAGACAAAGAGTTCGACAGGGTTTGTTGCGTCTTCTTTGAGCAAAACAATCGTGCCATTTTCCGCTACTTCGGCACTAGTCACAACACCTGATTCTAGGGGCAATACCGGTTCTTCATCTTCGGCCAAGCCGTTGGCATAGGGTAAGAGGTGTAAATTGGAATTGCCTTTATAACCCTTGGTATAGAAAAGCTGAGCTTCATCTTCTAAATAGCGCAGATTTCCAATAACCCCATCCTCTAAGGGATTCAAACAGATTACATCTTCATCTTTTAAAGGCAAGGATTTATTCAAAGGAGCATGCCACAATTTAGCAGGAGCCACACCGCCTGGATAGGAATTGTCGGCTGCCACTATGAGCAGGCTGGCTCCCTTATCGGCTACTAAAATCTGTCTGACTTGACCATCGAAGGTCAGAACTTCGTTATTTAAATTGCCGGCTAAGGTAATTCTCTTGATGCTAGTCTGGTTGACTTCTTTTTCTAAATTATAAAAGCTGGCTGTATAATAAATGTAGTTGCCATCAGGGCTGAAGACTATTTGGTTGATTCTCTCTTTACCTTCGGTCAGTTGTTTGAGCTCTTCTTTGTCTTCAAAATCATGAATAAAAACTTGAGCATATTCTTTATGAGTGTAACCTCGGCCGTCCATGCGGTAATGGAGATCGCTGATGACTATGGGGGCGTCCTTCTTTTCTTCTTCGCCACCCCATTCATAAAGCTCTTCGGCTTCTCCTGGATAGCGGGGGCTTTGACTTACCTTGACCGATGAAAGGAAGGCTAGTTTCTTACCATTGTCAGATAGAACAGCTGCTCCCATAGGCACTTTGTCTATTCCCAGTTCTTTAGCTTCGCCGCCTTTAATATTGATTTTATAAAAGGCTGATTTTGCTTTTTCTCCTCTTTGGGAGGTGAAGATAATGTTGGTGCCATCGGGGCAGAAGCGAGGGCTCGAGTCTTTTCCACTCTGAGTTAATTGTCTCGGTTCGCCTGGGCAATTTAAATCCTTGACCCAGATGTTTGTGAATTTCTTATCTTCCTTCAGGGAGGTCTCGGCGACTACAAAGACGGCGAAATTGCCATCTTTTGAAATCTGCAGATCGCTGATTTGTTTCATTTCAAACAAGGCCTTAGCGTGCATTTCCATAATGTAAAAATCTCCTCTCTTGAATTACAATTTAAGTTTTTAAATAGAAAACATATTAAACAGAGCCATGTAGAGGGGCAAGAAGAGCAGCCCTATCAGGGTGCTCAAAGAAACTGCAGTGGCGGCAAATTGGGAATCGGCCTTATACAAGGCGGCTACAATGGGAGCTTGGGCCATACAGGGCATGGCCGCTTGGATGATGCTTACCCTAGCTAACAAACCTTCAACTTTAAAGGCTCTTAACAAAAGAAAGGTCACAAAAGGAGAAATCATAAAGCGACCAATCAAGACAAAGAGCAGGGGCAAGTCAATTTTCAATTGCTCTAACTTCAACCCAGCCAAGATATGTCCAATATAGATCAAGGCTAGGGGAGTGCTCATGCTACCGATGTAGCGTAAGGGTTCCATGATGAAATCCGGTAAATTCAGCCTCAGCAAAATGAGCAGAGAGCTGAAGATCAAGGTGATCAAAGCCGGCGAAAATATTTTCTTGATTGTCTCAATTAAAGACATGGAAGCATCCGGTTCTGCATCCCTTCTGACTCCAGGAGCAGCGATGCCCCAAAACAAAATAGCGTTAGCGGCAAAAAAGAGCAGGGCCAAAGGTGCCGCTTCGTTGCCAAAAAGAGCGATGCTGACGGGTAAACCTACAAAGACCGTATTGGAAAAGCCAAATAGTGAAGAGAAGACGCCCATTTTACCTTTGGGCAAATTCAATGTTTTCCCGATAGGAAAGGATAAGCCATAGACAATTGCTATGGAAAGAAAAGGTACAAGCAGCCCAACTAAAGAAGATTTTAGACTTTCTAAAGTGAAATAGTTGAGCATATTGGTGATTAAAGTAGCCGGAACTACATAAGTCACGACTAAGGCTGCGATAAATTTAGCTATTTTTTCGTCGATGAATTTGCTTTTGCTCAAGAAAACTCCAAAGCCGATGAGAGAAAATACTGTAAAGATAATATTGAATGTATTGCTCATAAAAGCCTCCGCTTTTTATCTGTGATCTGTGGGCTATTCGAAGAGGTGGCAAGCTACTCTGTGCCCTCTATCCAGTGTTTTTAATTGTGGTTTGACCTCCCGACAGAGTTCGGCGGCATAGGGACACTGAAAGGCATAAGGGCAAGCAGGGCTAATTTTATCTGAGTCTTTATCTGCAATTTCTTTTTCTGTAAAATTTGCCGCTGTCAAGAGCTTTTGAGTATAGGGGTGTAAGGGTCTTAAAATTAAATCTGCAGTCTCTGCTTCTTCCACAATATGGCCTCGGTACATGACCATGATTCTATCTGAGAGCCAAGAGATAACATGAATATCGTGGGAGATAAAAAGCAGGCTCAGATCATGCTGTTCTTTCAAGTCGGTCAAGAGATTCAATATTTGCGCCTGAACCGACAGGTCTAGGGCTGAAACAACTTCATCGGCGATGAGTAAAGAGGGTTCCGGCAAAAGTGCACCTAAAATAGCCACTCTTTGTCTTTGGCCACCAGAGAGTTGGTGGGGGTAGCGCTCCAATATATCGGCGGCTAAGCCCACATCCTTCAACCTGGTTTCGATATATTCTCTGCGCTTTTTAGCGTTGCCGATCAATTTAAAGCCGATCAAAGGTTCTTCTAAAATTTGTCCTATCTGTAAAGAGGGGTTTAAAACCTGTTGGGGGTCTTGAAAAACCATCTGGATACGCGGTCTTAAAAAACGAAAATCATAAGCATCCAGGTCTAAATAACTCTGTCCATTTAAAAATGCTTGGCCCGAATTAGGCTTGATCAGTTTGGCAATCATTTGGGCTAAGGTAGTCTTGCCACAGCCCGATTCGCCAATCAATCCTAAGGTTTCACCTTTTCTTAAATCGAAACTGGCTGAGTTGACCGCTACAAAGGGTTGAGCTTTTTGCCAAGGATATTTGACTATACCTCTGTATGTTTTAGTCAAGTCTTCTACTCGCAATAAAGGATATTCTTTTGGCATTGAGCTCACCTCCCCAAGGGCTTAGATATTCAAAGGAAAATTGCAGAGTATTTCTTTGTCTTTAAATTTATGCAGCTTGACCATTTTAAAGCAGATATCCTGGCGATAAGGGCAGCGAGCCGCAAAGCTGCAGCCTAAACCTCGCTTTTCCATGGGCAAAACTGTGCCTTCAATAGTTTTGAGGGTAATTCCTCGATTCTCAAAGGAAGGCTTAGCTGCTAAGAGAGCTTCCGTATAAGGGTGACCCGGTTTTTCCAAAACCTCGTGGGTCCAGCCTTTTTCTACCAAGCGTCCGGCATACATGACTAAAATTTTTCGACAGAGAGAAGCAACCACGTGCAAATTATGAGAAATCATCAACAGGGTCAGGTCGTGGGTTCTTTGTAATTCGGCAATCAGTTCCAAAATTTGCTGTTGCGTCGTCAAGTCGAGAGCCGTGGTAGGCTCGTCGGCTAAAAGCAAGCGGGGTTTGGGCAACATGGCCATAGCCAGCATTACTCTCTGTCTTTGCCCACCGGATAGCTGATGAGGATATTTCTTTAATGTGCTTTCCGGTTGTTCCAAACCGACTTCTTTCAGGCTGTTGATCATTCCTGTTAATTTGCTCTTTTCGTCGGCTAAATCAGGTCGGTGCAAATCTATAACCTCTCGCAATTGAAAGCCAACCGTCAACAGAGGGTTTAAAGAAGTTGCTGAATCTTGAAAGACCATGGTAATGTCGAAACCCCGATACTTGGCCATTTCCTTTTTGTTCAAAGCAGTCAGTTCGACTCCGTCAAAATAAACTTTGCCTGAAGTCAAACGCAGGTGCTCCGGTAAAAGGCCTGCTAATGCCAAGGCGCTGAGGGTTTTGCCCGAACCTGATTCTCCAATCAGGCCGATGCTGTCGTTTCTTTCCATGACCAAATTTAAATCACTGACGGCTTCGTAATAGGAGTTCAAATGGGGCACGCTGACACTCACATTTTCGGCTCTGAGCAATTCGTTTTTCATCGTAAGCTCATTCCTTTCTGTGCAAATCGCTTAAATCTCTCAAGCCGTCGCCTAAAAGATTGAAGCCTAAGACTAAAAGGGTAATTGCCAAACCTGAAGCAAAAGCGAGCCAGGGTGCATTGAATAAATTGTTCTGAGCTTCGGAAAGCATCTTGCCCCAGCTGGGGTCAGGGGGCTGAACGCCCAAGCCTAAATAAGATAAGCCGGCTTCCGTTAAAACTGCATTGGCAAAGCCCAAAGAGGCAGTGACCAAGAGGGAAGAGCGCAAATTGGGCAAAAGATGGACAAACAAGATGCGGGAGCTAGGTATGCCAATCATCTTGGTCCATTGGATATAGTCTAAATTTTTTAATTGAATAGCGCTGTTGCGAGCCATTCTGGCATAGAGAGGTATGGCTAAGACGGCTATGGCCAAGATGGTCACGCTCATGCCTGTGCCGAAGACGGAAATCAACATCAAGGCTAAAAGCAAACTGGGAATGGCCTTCATGGCATCCAGAAGCCTTAAGACTAGAGCATCAAACCAACCGCCAAAATAACCTCCGGCCAAGCCCAGAGGCACGCCTAGAAGTAAACCTGCCACAACTGAAGCTGAGCCGACTAAAAAGGCTGTCCGGGAGGCCAGGAGGATGCGACTGAAGACGTCACGGCCTAGGTGATCTGTGCCCAGCCAAAAGGTAGCTGAAGGCGGCTTCAATTGATTGGCCGAGCTGGGTGTATTGGGCGGATGGGGCAGATAAATAAAGCTCAAAATCATCAGGGAAAACAAAAACAGAACTAGGATAGCTCCGATGGTCAATGTTTTATTTTCTTTGGCGATTTTTTTAAAGTTTTTCATGCTCGATCCCCCCTATCATTGATCCGAGGGTCGATTTTGGCACTGAGCAAATCGACAAATAAAAATCCGAAGGTGACTACGGCTGCTATATAAAGGGTGATGCCTTGGACCAAGGGAAGGTCACGGCTGCGAATCGCTGTTTGTAGAAGCTGGCCGATTCCAGGAATTGAAAAGGTCGATTCTATGACGATGGAACCGGTCAGTATATTGATTAAAAGCACTCCTAAAATTGTCAAAACCGGCAAAAACGCATTGCGCAGGACGTGGCGAATCAGGATGGTGTTTTCGCTTAAACCCTTGTTGCGAGCGGTGCGCACATAGTCTTGTAGCATTTCATCCAAGACAGAGGCGCGCAAATAGCGAATGACGATAGCTATAGACGAGGTGCTGATCGCTATACCCGGCAGGAGCAAGGAGCGCATGAAGCCCCAGGGGTCTTTACTAAAAGGCACATAGCCGTGAATAGGCAGCCAGCCCAAGCGTAAACCGAAAATCAGCATCAACATGATGGCCAACCAAAAGGAAGGTATGGCAATGCCTAGCTGAGTGAAAGCATTGATAAAAAGCCCTAAGGTACTATTGTTATTTTTAGCCAACCAAAGCCCTAAGGGTAAAGATATGAAGACGATGAGAAAAAAGGACCATAGAGTCAAAGCCAGAGTATTGGGCAGGCGCTCAGCGATCAATTGCTGTACCGGCATTTGAAAGCGGATGCTGGTGCCTAAATCTCCCCGCAACAAAGAAACCACCCAGTCTAAATAACGAGCCATGGGTGGTTTGTCTAAACCTAGTTCTTTGCGCAACAGAGCTTCCAAGGCTGGGTCAGCTTCCGGACCCAGCTTGGATAGTATGGGGTCTCCCGGTATAATTTGGAAGACGAAGAATATCAGCAAAGAAACTAAAAAAAGGGTGGAAAGACTCGAAAATAAGCGAGTCAGGAAAGAGCGGGTCAAGGCAATCAACTTCCTGTTCAAAAATTAAATTTTAGTCTTTGATCTTAACTGTGCTCATATCGATAAATCCGATAGGATAAGTATGCAGACCGCTTAAGCGGTTGTTGACGGCTCGATAGAGGGTGGGATCCATGATGAAAATTGCTACAGCTTCTTCTGTTAAAATCATCTGAGCTTCCCGGTAGATTTCTCTTCTTTCCTCTGGGTCTGCTGTTTTACGGGCCTGTTCAATTAAATCGTCGTAATAGGAATTGCTATAATTATAGAAATTGCGTAAAAAGGTTGTTTCAAAACGATTTAAGATAGTGTCAGGGTCTAATTTACCTGTTAAACCTATGATAGAAGCTTCATATAAAGCACTTTCATAGACTTCGCTGAGCCAAGTGTTCCATTCTATGGGCAGCAACTTCATATTGACACCCACATTTTCCAGTTGGGCTTGCAACAAGAGGGCTGTATCCACATGGAAAGGATACTCGGTAGGCACTTTTAAACTAAAGGTCAAATCTTCATAGCCTGCTGCCTTCAAAAGCTCTTTGGCTTTGTCGGGGTTATAATCGTAATAGTCTTCCGTATCTTTATTATAATAATAACCCATGATGGGGCTATAGTTTGTGTCCAATTGGGGAGAGCCGGGGGCCAGCATTTCAATTATTTCTTCTTTGTTGATAGCGTGGTTGAGGGCTTGGCGCACCTTGAGGTTTTGGAAAGGTTCGAATTCAAAGTTCAAAGTTATGAGCTGCACCATATTCTGGGGCGCGGTCAAAACAGTGATCTTGCTTTGGTCAACGCTATAGGTTTGGTCCAGGGTCAAGTTTAAAATATCAACTTCCCCAACTTGCAGAGCTAAAAAGCCTGTGTTGGCGTCTGTATAGATTTTAAATTCAACTTTTTCCAGCTCAGGTAAAGTACCGTGGTAGCTGTCGTGGCGCAACATATCGATGCCCACGCCTGCTGTGTAACCGTCGAATTTAAAGGGGCCTGCTCCTATTGGTTCTTTGGCCTGATCAGGTCCGCTGCCTTCAGGGATGATGGCAATCATCAGTTTGGATAAAAATGCCACGTCAACCCGATTCATCTTAAAAATTACAGTCTCATCATCGGGGGTCTCGATAGATTCGATGGCATTGAAATTGGCCGTCAAGGGATCTGGCTGATCTTCGGTTCGGCCATTGAGTCTGTTGAAAGTATAGGCTACGTCTTTGGAGGTCATAGCTTGGTCGTTATGAAACTTGACCGGCTGCTTGAGCTTTACCGTGTAGGTCATCAAATCTTCTGAGACTTCAATTTCTTCGGCTAAATCATTGATGATCTCCCCATCCAAGGTGATGGTGATCAATCCGCTAAACAAATTGAGCATGACTTCTTGAGTGCCGGTGGCCACGCTGCGGTGGGGGTCTAAGGAATCGAAATCTTGAGGAATACCTACCACGACGCTTTTCAGACTGGGAACATCCAGAGGCGGCTCTTGATTGCAGGCGCTAAAGAGAAAAACTGTTAAGATCATGAGGAGCAAGAGTATTCTTTTCATTGTGTACCTCCAAAGTGAGATTTGCATATTTCAAGAAGACGGTATGCAGCTGCTATACCGTCTTGTCTGATCGAGTTGACAAAGGCTGCCTTATCATTGGAGTTCGTTGAGGCAGTAAAATTATCCTGTATATTTTCTATAAACCTTTAGTAGTATTGCTTAAATTTCTGCTTTTGCCCCTTCAAATCGGGGCAATTATACTTAAAACTTATAAACCTTGCGTCAATCTGGGGCTGCGCTGCTCAATTTTATAGAGAATTATCTTTTCAGTGAGACAATTTAAATTCCCCTTTTTCCAGAAGCAGCTAGCCTATAGCCAAAGACGAGGCAGTTTGTTTTAATAAGACCAGAGAAACTTATAAACCTTCCGTCAATCTGGGGCTACGCTGCTCAATTTCATAGAGAATTCTCTCTTCATCGAAGAAATTAAACTCCCCTTTTTCCATCAGAATTTGCCCATTGACCATGGCTAATACTACGTCGCTGGATATAGTCTGGTGAACGGCTGCACTCAAGGGATCGTTCAAAGCATAAAAGTGGGGGGCATCTATATTGATGCCGATTAGGTCGGCTTGGGCTCCTTCGACTACCATGCCTAAAACTTCATCCTCTTGGGCAAAAATTGCCTGAGCCGGAGTTTGAGTCACCGCTTGTAAAACTTCATAATCTTGCAGGGCTCCCGGGTCTTCTTCCAGAGCCGCGCTGAGCAAAGAAGCCAAATGCATTTCCTTCCAGATGTTCATGCCGTTACCGCTGCTCTGCCCGTCGGTGCCTAGGGCGAATTTCACTTTTTGTTCTTTCATCTTGGGCAAATTGAAGAAACCAGCTGCTAAGCGTAAATTGCTGGTGGGGCAAGGCACTGCCAAGGTTTGGCTTTCTCTCAATAGTTTGCGATCCTTGTCGTTTAAATGGATGCAGTGAGCAGCTACCGTCTTGGGTCCTAATAAGCCCATTTCAGCGAAGCGCTCTATGGGCCTTAGGCCAAAGCTGTTTAAATCATCTTCCACTTCTTTTTTTGTCTCATGAAGATGAGTATGAATGCCATAGCCCTTGGCTTTAAGCCAAGCCGCGCCTTCTTCCAACTCCTTAGGTGGATAGAGATAGCCGCTGTGCACCGTGGCCAAAATTTTTACCAAACCGGAATTAGCCTTGTGATACTTTTTATAGGCATTCTCTAAATTACTGGTGACTATTTCACAACTGGGAGGGTTGAAGGAATTGATAAAGATGCTGAAGCCCATAGCTACTCGCATTTTGCTCTCGAGTATAGGCTCCATAGCACTGGCCGGGATTAAATGCATGTCGTTGACCCCGGTGATGCCGCTGCGCAGCATTTCCATCAAGCCAAAAGCTGTGCTCCATTGGCAATCTTCAAAGGTCAGCCTCGCTTCTGCCGGAAAGATTTTCTGAAAGAGCCAATCGTGCAGGGAGAGGCCAGCCCCGTAATTGCGAAAATAGCCCATATAGGTGTGGGCATGGCTGTTGATCAGGCCGGGTAAAATCAGCAATCTCTGGCCATCGATTGTTCTCTTGGCCTTGTTTTTGGCTGCATTGTCTTCATTAGTGTTTGAGATTTGGGCAATTTTATCTTGGGAAATTAAAATATCCTTGTTTTTTCGGACTGAATTTTCTTTTTTAGGATTGACAATAGTCGTGTTTTTAATCAGTATGCTCATGGCTTTTCCTTTAGACTTTTTCCACCACCGCTGTGATGAAATTGCAGAAACGCTCTTCCACCAAGGCTGCAGTGGCATTGACATCATCGCCAGACAGGGCGATATCCAAAATACCTGCTGCCATATTGGTGATGCAGGAAACGCCTAAGATTTTCATGCCAGCCTGACGGGCCGCGATGATTTCCGGGACAGTTGACATACCAACGGCATTGGCTCCTAGGGTTCTTAAAGCTCTGATATCCGCCGGAGTTTCAAAGTGAGGGCCGGGCATGAAAGCATAGGTGCCTTCGTGTAAGACAATATTTTGCTCTTGAGCTATTTCTCTGGCCAGTTCTTGCCACTCTGTGTCGAAAGTAAAGGTCATGTCAAAAAAGCGTTTGCCCAGTTCATCAACATTGGGTCCGCGCATGGGGGAGGGGCAGAAGCCTGTGAGCAAATCGGTAATCAACATCAGTTCGCCGGGGGTATAATCCACATTGATGCCGCCGGCTGCATTGGAGACGATCAATCTCTCAATGCCCAGGGATGCAAAGACCTGGATTGGGAAGATACAGGTAGACATTTCGTAGCCTTCATAATAATGAAAGCGGCCTTGCATGGCTAAGACGTTTTTGCCTCCTAATTTACCAAAGACCAAGCGGCCGCTGTGGCCCGGAGCAGTGGACAGAGCAAAATTGGGGATTTGGCTATAATCCAAGATTTTTTCAGCTTCGATTTTATCAGCCAAAGGGCCTAAGCCTGAGCCTAAGATGATAGCTACATCCGGTATACTCGATAATTGAGATTTTAAATAGGAAACGGTTTCTTTAATTCTTTGAGCTTTTTCCATTGTTTTGTCCTCCCTATTATATTTCTTTGAGCAAAGCAGCGCCGAAAAGGCCGGCGTCATTGCCTAAAAGTGCTTTGATTATTTTTGTTTGAGGCAGTTGGCGGTAAGCATAGACCTCTTTGGCTATACCTGATTGTAAGTTAGGCAAAAGAATATCGGAGCGATTGCTCAGGCCCCCGCTTAAAGCAATGACTTCGGGCTGGAAGAGATTGACAATGTTGGCCAAGCCAATGGTCAGCATCTGCAAATACTCTTCAATTATTCTTTTAGCAGCTAAATCTCCTTGGTCATAGGCTGCAAAAATCGTCGGGCAATCTTTGATTTGTCCCTTGGCGTCCACATGCTGCCAGAGGGAGGAAGCCGGGTAATCTAAAATGATTTCGTTGCAGGTTTGCAAAAGGCCTCGAGCCGATGAGTAAGTCTCCCAGCAGCCTTGGCGCCCACAAGTACAAGGGCGGCCCTTGGCTTTGATGACATGGTGGCCCAATTCTCCGGCTCCGTCGTTGAAGCCCAGCATCAGCTTGCCCTCGACAAAGACGCCTCCGCCAATGCCGGTTCCCAAGGTTATGATGACCGCGTTTTTGCTTCCTTGAGCGGCCCCTAAGAGCATTTCTCCTAGGGCAGCTAGATTAGCATCGTTGTCTAGATAGACCGGGATTTTTAAAAGTTTGGAAAGGCTCTCAGCCAAAGGCACTTGTTTGAATTTCAAATTGCTACTGTAGACTAAAATGCCCTTTTCTCTATCGACAACCCCGGGAGCTCCGATACCTGCATAAGCCACTTCTTCTATGTCTACGTCTACTTTTTTTAAACATTCAAAACAAAGCCGAGCGATGTCGGCAACAACTGCGTCGTAGCCAAAAGTGTAGGGGGTCGGACCATGGGCTCTGGCGATAATCCCTTTATGTTGTTTTTCTAAGTCATCCAGATTGAGCAAGACAACTGCTATATTGGTTCCACCTAAATCGATGCCTAAACGATATTTCATGACTATCTCCTTTTAGTTGAAGAGGTTGAAACAGGGCTCGCGTCGCCCCACTACCGTGTCGTTGTCGTTAATGATATAGGTTGGGGTCAGCTTCTCCATGCGAGCTCTCCCAGCCTCGTTGAGGTAGCCTAATTGCTTGAAGATTTCGTTGATCAAGATAGGCCAAGTGATTTCAGTGCCATCTTCACATTTGAAAGCTATGCCTATTCTCTGCTCTCTCAGGCCGATGGCATAAACACCTTGGGCCCCACCTTTAGCTACCAGATTATCATCTAAATTGACCATAGAACAAATGTAATCGGTTCCAGTCACCATCAGGTGGTGTTTGTTCATATTGGCAGCCAGGGTTTGAGCAGCATAGGCTAAATTTTTATCGGAAATTTTATCAGGGCAAGCCATCTTCATGGCACCCAAAGCCATATTCCTTAAAGGAACGGCAAAGACAGGCACCCCACAGCCATCGATGCCAATCTCGATTTCTTCTTTGGGGGTTTCACTCATTGTTGAGATGGTCTCTAAAATATATTGTTGTACCGGATGTTCCGGCAACCAATATTCATTAAAGCTGTGGCCAAAAAACCTTGCCATAGCCAAGGCCGCTGCATGTTTGCCCGAGCAATTGTGATAGACTTTGCGCTTGGGCAGGTTTTGGCAGATCAACTCATCCCGTCGTGGTAAGTAGCCAGGATAGGTGGGCTTCATACAGAGCACTTCCTCTGAGGCTCCGATTTTTCTTAAGATGGATTCAATCGCTTCGATATGGAAAGGCTCGCCCATGTGAGAACCGGCCATAATGGTGGTCTCCTCGGGAGTAAAACCGAATTCTTTGTCTATCCCTAAAGCGAGGATGGGCAGAGCCTGGATGGGTTTGGAAGCGGAGCGATAATATATTTTCTTTTCAGGGTTGCCGGCTTTGCCAATTAAATTTCCCTGATCATCGACAATTGCAATGAAGCCTCTGTGTATATTTTCCACCAGATTGCCCCGATAGTCTTTGACTAAGCATTGAGAAGCCATAAAGCCCCCTCCTTTAATTTTGAGATTTATGTTTAATACGCTTTTTCATCACAAAAATCCTTTACTTTGCGCGCTAAAGTTCTTTTAAAAGTCTCAGAAAGTCGTTTCGTGGAAAAAAATATCAGCTTTAGTTATGTTTGAGTAAAAACTTTTGCTTGGCTTTAGTTGCAGGTTTAAAAAATTGAAGCTCAGCATTGAATTTTTTGCTTTGATATTATTTGAAAAACCCTTCAGGTTGGCTTTAGCTGCCAGTCCAAAAACAAATAATTGGAATTGAATATTGTGTTTAAACTGATTGAATAAAAACTCTTTTGTTGGTTTTAGCTGTCGATCAAAAATTCACAATTTTGCGTTGAATGTTTTGTTCTGATTGCTAGAATTTCCTTTGCAAACAGCAATTCGTATAAAAGGCAGGAACTTTAGGTCTAAAATGCCTAATTCTGCTGCTGTTTTAAATGAATTTGCTGCCAAAACAGATAAAAAAAAGGATTTCTTTTTAAAAAAACAGAATTATAAAGCATAAGCTTCGATTTTTCGATTCTTACTAAACCGAATGGAGACAAATATGATCATTGAGAAATGTAACATCTGTCCTCATGCCTGTGGCGGCACTCGTTATGAAGACAAAACGGAAGGAAGTCTGTGCGCACTGCCGGCACTGCCTAAAATTTTAAAATCTCATCTATCTAAAAATATTGAACCTGGCCTAATAGGCTCAAAAGGTTCCGGCCAAATAGTTTTTGCCGGGACTGTCTTAAATGACTCTGAATGTTCGGTATTTGACTCGGAATCTGATAATAAAAAAAGCAGGATTAATGGAAAAAAGCTGGCTCAGATGTTTTTGACTTTACAAAAGCAAGGTGCAGCTAATATAAACTTGATCAATCCTACCGCTTTTGCTCATCTGATTATGGAGGCTTTAAGGGAACAACCCCTGCAAATTCCCGTAGTCTATAGCAGTCATGGTTTTGATTCTCTGGAAACTTTAAAGCAATTGGATGGGCTGATCGATATCTATGTTCCCTTTTATAAATATCATCATACGCAAATTGCCCAAAAGTTTGCGGAAGCGCCGGACTATCCGGCTAAAGCTCAAATCGCTCTGCTTGAAATGTATCGTCAGGTTGGAGGTTTGGCAAGCAATTATAAAAAGGGGATTGAACAGGGCTTGTTGATCAGACATCGAGTGTTTCCTGATTTTTCTCGCGAATCGATTGCTGCTCTACATTGGCTATCCCATTATCTGCCGGAAGGAACCGGTCTGAGTTTGCTGACCGGAAATCCCTATTTAGCTTGGGGAGAAGAAGCCAAGAACAAACAGCCTTTAAAAAGAGAGTTTGAAAGGGTAAAAACAGCCCTGCAGGACTTGCAAATGAATGTTGGTTATATTCAGGATAGAGAAACAGGAGAGTTTTTTTATCTGGACGAAATCTAAATCATATTGTAGCTTTGCTCAAAGGAGGTGCCTAGTTGAAACATATATTCATTGTCAACCCCTTAGCGGGTAAGGGGCGCGACCCGGATGTTTTTCATAGGCAGGTGGAAGAAGCTTTCTTAGCAGAAGGTTTAGAGTACATTTTTTTTGTCACCGCCAAAGAAAATGAAGCTATCACCATAGCTCAGACGATGGCTCAGGATTATCCTGAAGAAAGCTTGCGCTTTTATGCTTGTGGTGGCGATGGCACTGCCAACGAAGTACTTCAAGGTATCTATGGTCGAGACAACTGTCAGCTGGCCATTGTACCTCATGGTTCCGGCAATGATTTTTTGAAGAACTTCGAAAACAGCCATCTTTTTTCTGACTTATCGGCTCAAATTGCCGGAGAGCCTATAAAAGTTGATATTCTAACTGCCAATGAATATTACGCCCTCAATCTGATCAATATTGGGATGGATGGAGATACTGGCTTTTATAAGAAGAAATTTCAAGGTCTTCCTGGAATCAGCGGTGCTATGGCTTATAATTTAGCTCTGGTCTATTGCTTTTTTCAACGTTATGGCATCATGGCTGAAATTGAGGTGGACGGTAAGCTGGTTTTATCACCCAAGGGTTATGTGCTGACGGCTTTTGGTAACGGCACCACTTACGGGGGCGGCTATAGAGCTACTCCGGAGGCAATTATTGACGATGGTATTATCGATGTCTGCCTCTGTAGACTGGTCAGTCGTCTCACGATTTTACGTTATCTTCCCATATTTAAAAAGGGTTTACATGTGGGGCATCCAGGTCTAGAGGATATCTTTTATTATGGCAAGCATCAAAGAATCCGCTTTAAAAGCGATCAGGAGCTGCATATTTGCCTAGACGGAGAGTTTTTTGATGCCAAAGAAGTAAAAATAGGTATCGAGAAAAGTGCTTTGAATTTTTTGCTGCCTCAAGGGGTTAAGAAAAAAGAATAGTTTACAAATTAAAAAATATATTAGGAGGTTTATTCATGAACAAAAGAGAGCAAGCTAAAAAACTGTTGGAGTTTTTAGATGCATCACCTACGCCTTTTCAGAGTGTGGCCAAATTAAAGGAAATGCTGAATCAAGCCGGCGCTATTGAATTAGAGGAAAGAGAAGCTTGGCAAATCGAGAAAAAGAAGCTCTATTATTATGTTAAAGATGGAACTCAAGTTTTGGCTTTTTGGCTGGGTAATTCAGATTTAGCCGGCAAAGGCTATAGAATTGCTGCGGCTCATCACGATTCACCGGCGCTTAAAATTAAACCGGTCGGTACAGTCATCGACCATGGTGTGGAAAGGGTCATGATTGAATTATATGGTGGCCCGATCATCAGAGGCTGGTTCGATCGCCCCTTGGGTTTGGCCGGTCGCATCTTGGTCAAAGAGGGAGCAGGCATTGCTTCTGTCCCGATTATGATTAAAGAACCGGTGATGATTATCCCCAGCCCGGCTATTCATATGCTCCGTGATATCAATGAAAATGCCAAAGTCAACGCTCAAACCGAACTCTGTCCCTTCTTTGGCATGGCTTCGGGCAAGGAGAAGCAATTCTTTAATTGGCTGGCCGAGCAAGCTGGAGTTCAAGCAGAAGATATCTTGAGCTTTGAGCTTTCTCCCTTTGAGTTGCAGCCCGGTTCTTTGGTCGGGATCAACCAAGAATGGATTTCCGCCCCTCATTTAGATGATGTGGCCATGGTTCATGCTTCCTTTACTGCTCTTTTACAGGCAGTAGAAGCCAATTCGGAAGAGAATATCATTGCTGTCGCTTTCGATCATGAGGAAATTGGTTCAAACTCTACCAGAGGTGCTCGAGGCAATAGCTTACTCATGGCTTTAGAGCGAATCGGAGAAAAATTCGGTTTGAATTTAGAAGATACCTATCGCAGTTTGAGCAATAGCTTAGTCTTCTCAGCCGATATGGCTCATGGAGTTCATCCCGGTTATGCCAATAAGAGCGATTTAAACCATCCGGTTTATATGAATAAAGGCCCTGTTTTGAAATTAGCCTATTATCAGTCTTACGCCACATCCAGCAGAGGGACTGCTATATTTAAACATCTCTGCCAGCAAAACGATATACCCTATCAAATTCTAGTCAACAGAAGCGATGCCAGGGGCGGTGGCACAATCGGTCCCATCTTAGCATCTTCTCTAGGGGCCACTACTGTTGATATTGGCAACCCCATGTTGGCTATGCACTCGGTCCGAGAATTAGGCGGCAGCGAAGATCACGCCGATATGATTGCCCTGTTCAACGCTTTGTTCACGGCTAATTTAGAAGGATTGTTAGTCGAATAGAATTTTCAATTTTATCTTTCAAAACCAAGAGGAGGACGGGATGAGTAAAGATTTAATCTATAACTTTATCGAAGAAAAAAGAGAAGAATGGTCTAAGCTCAGCGATTTTATCTGGGACAATCCGGAAACTCGCTTTGAAGAACATGAATCGTCAAAGGCTCTGATACAGGCCCTCAAAGACAATGATTTTCAGGTAGAAGATTTAAACCATGTAGTTCCTTGTGCTTTTGTGGGAACTTATGGTGAAGGCGAACCGGTCATCGGTTTCTTAGGAGAATACGATGCCTTGAGCGGTCTGAGCCAAGTGGCTGGCATTGCCGAGCGTCAAGCCATAGTGCCTGGAGGCAATGGTCATGGCTGTTGCCACCATCTTTTAGGTGTGGGCTCCTTGGCGGCGGCAGTGGCTCTGCGCGACTATGTGAAGGCTAACAATATTCCCTGCACTATTAAATATTACGGCTGTCCCGGCGAAGAGGGAGGGTCCGGTAAGGCATTTATGGCCAGAGAAGGTATTTTTGCCGGCCTCGATGCAGCTATCACTTGGCATGGCAGTGCTACAACCTCGGTCTGGACCGGTTCATCCTTAGCCAATATTCAGGTTTATTATAAATTTATCGGCCGGGCTTCCCACGCCGGTGCTACCCCTCACTTGGGTCGCAGTGGTTTAGATGCTGTGGAACTGATGAACGTAGGCGTTCAGTATCTCAGGGAGCACATCATCACCGAAGCCAGAGTTCACTACGCTCTGATTGATGCAGGCGGCAAGAGCCCCAATGTGGTCCAGCCTCAGGCAGAGGTTCTTTACCTGATTCGAGCTCCTAAGAATGAATTGGTAGAAGAAATTTTTGCCAGAGTTAATGATATTGCCAAGGGTGCTGCTCTGATGACCGGAACCAAGTTGCAGATTCAAGTGGATAAAGCTTGTTCCAATTTGATTCCCAACGAAGTCATGGAAGAGCTGATGGCTAATAATTTAAGCAATATTCCTCTCAGAGATCCTACAACAGCGGAGATCGCTTTTGCTCAAGAAATTCAAGACACCTTAACCCAGGAGGAAAAGGGCAGCACGCTCAATGCCTTGGTCAACGTTTATGGACGCAAAGAGGGCGCTGAACTGGCCGAGAAAATCTTAAAAGATCCCATCTCATCCATGGTCTTGCCTTATTTGCCTAACGAAAAGAGTTCATCCGGCTCTACTGATGTGGCCGATGTATCTTGGCTGGCGCCGACAGTTCAATGCAGGGTCAGCTGTTACGCTCTCAACACACCCGGTCATTCTTGGCAGCAAGTTGCTCAAGGGAAGTTGATCTGGGCTCATGACGGTATGCTGACTGCGGCTAAAGCTATGGCAGGAGTGGGCCTTGATCTTTTGCGCAATCCTGAGCTTTTAGAAAAAGCTAAAGCAGAGTTGGTTGAGCGGACCGGCCCCGAGGGATATAAATGTCCGATACCTGAAGGTATTCAGCCTTCTAAAGTAAAATAGAATCCCCCCTTTTTAAGCTAAGGCTCAGATGAGTCAGAAAGCGGTTGGGTAAAAATAAAGCTGAGTGCACTTGTTTTACTGGCAGTCAAGGCCTTGTGTTTAGGTGCACTCGGCTTTTCAAAATAAAAATTGACCCTTCTCTTATTGCTTAGAAGAGTCAGAAAGTAGTTGTGTTAAAATGAAAAGCAGAATTTTAGCTGACGATCCTATTTATCATGTACCTATAGCTCACAGGGGTTTTCACGATCAAGCTTGCCCTGAAAACTCCCTGGCAGCATTTGCCAGAGCAGCGGAATTAGGCTATGCCATAGAATTGGATTTACATCT
>LSQX01094084.1_pt1 | contig 64994 bp, 74 predicted proteins | sample 654561 | NCBI WGS metagenome assembly LSQX01 (sample SAMN04489861, study PRJNA283612) | anaerobic digester metagenome | isolation source: 4 biogas reactors fed with cattle manure at either 37C or 55C with and... | place: Denmark: Kongens Lyngby | collected 2014
GGTCTGGAATGTGCCCTATAACGGGCTTTCCGTGGTGCTTGACGCTGATACCAGCAGCATGATGAATGACCCCTCCTGCCTGGCCTTGATCACCGACCTGATGCAAGAGGTGGTGGATGCGGCTGCAGCTTGTGGTTACCCGCTGTCAGAAAAACTGATACCTGCCATGCTGAACAGCACTCGCCAGATGGGCAATTACTATCCGAGCATGCATGGCGACTATACCGACAGAAAACAGCTGGAGTTGCAGGCCATTTACCGTGAGCCCTTGAAGGCTGTACGGACAGCGGGCGGCGACATGCCAAAGGTGGCAGCGCTGTTGCAGCAACTGGAGTTCATTCAGGCCAGGCTCGATCGCGAGAAGCAGTAAGCGGTTGGCAGCTGGCGGTATGGTTTGCGGGCCACAAAGATAGGGGAGTGCAAGCTGCTTAGATCGAGAAATAGCGCCAGAAACCTTGACAAGAAGCGGGTTGTGCACATGCATGGGGATAGTTAGCGTTTTATTTGACGCTTTGCTTTAAAGCATTCTTTCAGTTGTTTTTGTTTTTATAACCTGTTGATTGATATGAAATAAAAACCGAATGATCAAAAAGCGGACAATTTGCCCGAAGTCCTCGAAAGTAGCTGCTCAGGCGAATCTGCTTTCAGGTTGTGCACATGGTTATCCACAGCTCCTGTGGATATGAAAGTCAGTGTGGAAAACGGCCAAGAGGGCCTGTCAGGCCAGCTGGTATTTTCTCAGCAGGGCCATGGCCTGATTGACCTGCTGCAGGCATGCTGTGCTACCACCGCGGTCTGGGTGATGCTGGCTGGCCAAACGGCGGTAGGCAAGCCTGATCTCACGTGCTTCCGGCATGGGCTGGTCGGCTGCAAAGCCCAGGCAGGTCAGGGCGGCTGTTTGCTCATCGTTTCCCCGGATGCGGCTAAAACTGCCATCAAGCATGGCTGTAATGTGGTCGCGGTCTGTCGTTTCCAGCTGCTGCATGTCCAGATAGTAGTTGCGTAGCGAGTCTGCCGCGGTCAGCCCGGGCTGGCCGGCGCTGCGTTGTATAACGCGGATGCACAGGGTATTGATTTCCAACTGCAGCTGCTCGGATGCCAGCCACTCATCCAGCCGGTACAGCGCATTGAACAGTGTAAAGTGAGTGCGAAACAGGCTTAGCGGCTCACGTAAGTCTGCTTCGGAGAACACTGGCCATTGCCGCTCACGTAGCAAACAGATCAGCTGGTATTCGCTCAGCCCGTCGGGATGCAGGCGAAGTTGCTGTAACAAAAAGTTGAGCAAAGGATCTTGTTGGTTCATGGTGTCATCTGAACAGTTGGCACAGGTTTTGTCCAGACAAGTCTGCTGTGATACAGGACTGACCAAACCCTCAAATAAGGGTAAAATACGCCGCTTTACCTTTGGTGAGTATGGTTATGAGCAGCCAGTCCGTCGAATACAACAAATTGCAAAAACGCTTGCGTCGCCAGGCCGGTGAAGCCGTGGGTGATTTCAACATGATTGAGGAAGGCGACAAGATCATGGTGTGTCTGTCCGGTGGCAAAGACAGCTATGCCATGCTGGACATCCTGCTCTATCTGCAAAAAGTGGCTCCGATACGTTTTCAACTGGTGGCCGTAAACCTGGATCAAAAACAGCCGGGTTTTCCGGAGCATGTCCTGCCTGGCTATCTGAGCAAGCAGGGAGTGGAGTATCACATCATCGAAAAGGATACCTACTCGGTGGTGAAGGAAAAAATCCCCGAAGGCAAGACCACATGCTCGCTGTGTTCACGCCTGCGCCGCGGCACCCTGTATACCTTCGCCGATGAAATAGGGGCAACCAAGATGGCGCTGGGTCATCACCGTGATGACATTCTGGAAACTTTTTTTCTTAACCTGTTTTATGGCGGCACCCTGAAAGCCATGCCGCCCAAGTTATTGTCGGATGACGGTCGCAATGTAGTGATCCGTCCATTGGCCTACTGCAAAGAAGCTGATATTGCCAAGTATGCTGCATACCGGGAGTTTCCCATTATTCCGTGCAACCTGTGCGGCTCACAGGACAATTTGCAGCGCCAGGTGGTCAAGGCAATGCTGCAAGAGTGGGAGAAGAGGACACCGGGGCGTACAGAGGTTATGTTTCGTGCCTTGCAGAATGTGGTTCCGTCACAGCTCGCCGACCGAAACCTGTTTGACTTTGCCAGCCTGAAGATCGATGAGCAGGCCGTTCCGCGCTTTATTGACGCAATGAGCATTTAAGAAAACAGACAACTCATGCTGGTCAGGCGGTCAGCATCAGGTACAAACAGGAGGTGTTTGTAGAGTTCTGTGGGTGGCTGGGCACTTTGCGCGCTCCGCGCATGACTTCCTTTGTTGAAAGAAGCCCGGCCAATTCAGGAGCAGCACACCCCAAGATTACAGTGACGAGCCTGATTGATTTGTTACCAGCCTGTTTTTGGACAGAAAAGCAATAAACGTGGACGTGACATGAAGGGCACAGCAAGTCGTCCATAGCCCTTCGCAGGCAGCCTCTATGGTTGTTGGCCTGAAACTTGCGTCGTTGGTTTATATCTCAGTAAAGGAGACCGAATCATGACAATGATGGCCAGCTTTTTATTGCAGCCTGCTACCGCCAAGGGTGGCGTTCAGGCTCCGGCAGCCGATCAGGGTAAAGCCAGTGAACTTCGTCCAGCACAGACCGGGCAGGATTTCTCCCGTGTGTTGCAAGAGCAACGTCAGAGCATGGATATCAAGAACCCTGCGCCCCCACCGCGGCAACAGCAGACTGCGCGACCTGCAGACAGCCAGACGGATAACGTCCGTCGTGAAGACAGAAAAGAGTCTCAACGAACCAGTTCGGAGAAGCCTGCAGGCGCCAGCAAAAAGCCTGCCGCTAATAATGCTGGAACTACAGAAACCACGGCGCGTCAAAAACATGACGATCACGTAGAAGATACAGATGGCCTCGACCAGGTCACGGTTGAGGGCGACAGCGGTCTGGATGGCGAAGAAATTCCAGGGCATCTTGACCCGCTGCTCGAACAAATAATCCAGGCACAAAGCGAGCTCGAAAACGAAACGACTGATGTGCTGGAGGTTCTTGATGGAGCGGATGTCGCCGGACACCTGTTGGCCATGATTCAAGGCGGGGGAGTGTCAGCTACGGCCGGGGCGCCAGCTTCTGCTGGCAAGGACGTGACAGCTGCGCAGCCCTCAGGTGGTCAGACAGGCCAGCCGGCGGGGATATTGCCTGGTCATGCTGACAAGACAGAAGTCGAACTGGCCGCAGATGAGAGTGAACCACTGTTTGAGCTGGATGCAACAGAAGAAAGCCAGCCTCTGATTAGTCGTCTGTTGACGGCAGCCGCAGCAAAGCCAGCACGCAATGAGCCTGTTGCCGGGCAGGCTACCAGAGCGGACAGTGTGACCGCAGCAGGTGAGGTGCGTAGTGACACTCTGCTGCGCAGCGAAGCAGTTCAGTCTGCACAGGCTGCGCGCCAGTTGCCTGCCCAGGCACCACTTAACATGCAGCAGCCCGGCTGGAACCGGGAGCTGGTCGACAAGGTTATGTGGCTGTCATCGCAGAACCTCAAATCCGCCGAAATCAAACTTAATCCGGCTGAGCTGGGCCGTCTCGATATTCGCGTCCAGGTTGGTCAAGAACATACCCAAATTACCTTTTCCAGTGCTCACGCTGGTGTCCGTGATTCGCTTGATGGCCAGATGCACCGGTTACGAGAGCTGCTGGAGCAGCAGGGCATGAGCAATGTGGATGTTGAAGTGGCTGATCAGTCACAGCAGGAGCATCAGCACAGCAATGAAGGAACTTCCGTTGCCGGTCGTGATGGACGAGCCGGTGCTGATGAAGTGCTGGTGGCTGAAAGCGAAGTTGAGCAGCAAGAGCAAGGGCATGCCGGCCTTGTCAGTTATTACGTCTGACTGGTGTTTTATGCTGGCAGGTATCCCTTAAGATGCGCGCTTTGGGTACACTGTTGCCCAGATTGACAAAAGGAAACAAAAAATGGCCAGGGGTACGACGTCTGATACAGGACAGCCGGTAGCGGCAAAGAAAAACAGGCTTAAACTGATCATGGTGGTTGCTGTGGCGCTGCTGGTGTCTGTCGGCTTGTCTGCTGCAGGCACCTGGTTTTTTCTCAGCAAGGATCGCCCACAGCAGGAAGAGGGTACGATACAACCCATCATTGCCCAGGCAAAACAGCAGGCGCTCTATGAAAGTCTGGAGCCGGCTTTCGTGGTCAACTTTCAAACAGAGGGCCGCACACGCTATATGCAGGTCAGTCTGGCCTTGATGGCTCGTGACGAGCAACAGCTGGCCATGCTGCGCTCGCATATGCCAGCACTGCGTAACCAGCTGGTCATGCTGTTTTCTAGCCAGGACTTTGCCCAGCTAAATACGCCGCTAGGGCTGGATATGCTGAAGCAGAAGGTCACTGCCACCGTGCAGGAGCTGGCTGTACGCGAGGTGGGTGTGCCTGTGGTTGAGCAGGTGTTGTTTACCAATTTTGTAATGCAATAAGCGCAAGCGGAGAGCGTTATGGCCGTTCAGGATCTGTTGTCACAGGATGAAATTGATGCGCTGCTGCATGGCGTTGATGACGGGCTGGTGGAGACCGAAGAAGAAGCTGCCGTCGGGGGTATCAAAAGCTATGACCTGACCAGTCAGGATCGTATTGTACGCGGGCGCATGCCAACGCTGGAGATGATCAACGAACGGTTTGCCCGCTATACGCGCATTAGCATGTTTAACCTGTTGCGCCGTACGGCAGATGTATCCGTGGGTGGTGTCCAGGTGATGAAGTTTGGTGAATATGTGCACACTCTTTATGTGCCAACCAGTCTGAACCTGGTCAGAATGAAGCCGCTGCGTGGTACCTGCCTGTTCGTGCTGGACTCGCGACTGGTATTCAAGCTGGTGGACAACTTTTTTGGTGGTGACGGGCGTCATGCAAAGATTGAGGGGCGTGAATTTACACCGACTGAACTGCGTGTGATTCGCATGGTATTGGAACAGGCTTTCGTTGATTTGAAGGAAGCCTGGCATGCAGTACTGGATGTTGACTTTGAGTACATGAACTCCGAGGTCAATCCGGCACTGGCCAATATCGTCAACCCCAGTGAAGTGGTCGTTGTTTCTGCCTTCCATGTTGAGCTGGATGGCGGTGGGGGTGAAATGCAGATCACCTTCCCGTATTCGATGATCGAACCGATTCGGGAAATGCTTGATGCCGGCTTCCAATCGGATCTGGATGGCCATGACGAACGCTGGAGCAAATCGATCCAGGAAGATATTCTGGATGTTCGTGTACCAATCCAGTCAACCGTGGTGCGCTGTGAATTGCGCTTGCGCGATATCCTCGCCATGAAACCGGGCGATGTCATTCCGGTAGAAATGCCCGAACACATGCTATTGCGGGCTAACGGGGTTCCAACTTTCAAAGTTCAGCTGGGCTCCCATCAGGGAAACCTGGCTTTGCAGGTACTTGGACCGGTTGAACGGTCACGATAATTTGAACAGGCAGGATGAACAATGACCGACGAACATGAAGAAGAAGTAACCAGCGAAGAGCAGGCCCTGGCAGACGAGTGGGCTGCGGCACTGGCCGAGGCGGGGGACTCTAGCCAGGATGATATTGATGCCATGCTGGCACAGGCTGCCGAGCCGGAGCCAGCTCCGGTTCCCCAGTTTGATCATGGCCCGGAAAGCTCCGGGGAAAAGGTTAGCCTGGATGGCCCCAACCTGGACGTGATTCTGGATATTCCCGTGGCCATTTCCATGGAGGTGGGTAGTACCGACATTACCATTCGCAACCTGCTGCAACTCAACCAGGGGTCGGTAGTAGAACTTGACCGCCTGGCGGGTGAGCCACTGGATGTGCTGGTCAATGGCACTCTTATTGCTCATGGCGAAGTGGTGGTGGTGAATGAGAAGTTTGGTATCAGACTGACCGATGTCATCAGTCCCAGTGAACGCATCAAGCGTCTGCGCTGAGTGTCGGTGAGTCTGATGAACATTGCCGTATTGCGTTTTTTGCTGCTGGCCCCTGCATTGTTGGCTGGCAGCTTGCATGTGTGGGCAGAAGAGGGAACCCAGGCAGCAGCCCGGTTAACAGAGCAAACTGGCACCTTGAGCCGGAGTGCGGCTACGGCAGAAATTGGCGGGCAGATGATCCAGCTGCTACTTGGCTTGTTGTTGGTGGTTGGGCTAATTTTTCTGCTGGCCTGGCTGGCCAGGCGGCTTCAGCAGCAGCTGCCTGGTGGCAAGCGTAGTGACACTATCCAGTTGTTGGCTACCAGGCCGCTTGGACCACGTGAGCGCCTGTTGCTGGTTCAGGTCGGCAGGGAACAGGTGTTGCTGGGGTTGACGCCAGGCAGTATTGAAACGCTGCATGTGTTGCAGGAGCCGATTGCTGTTGCTGCAGATGAAGTGCAGACGGCCGGAGCTTTTGCCCAGCGCCTGAAACAGGCCCTGGGCCAGAGTGACAGAGATACTGACGACAAGGATCCCAGATAATGCGCTGGTTACAGGTTTTGCTATTGCTGGTCGGGCCACTGCTGGCTGGCTGGGCCTTCGCAGCAGAAAGCAATCCGCTGGCAATTTCCGCCATCACCCTGACCACGGACGGTGAAGGTCAGCAGGAATACTCGGTCAGCCTGCAAATTTTGCTGATTATGACTGCGCTGGGCTTTATCCCGGCTTTTGTCATGCTGATGACCAGCTTTACGCGGATCATTATTGTGTTCTCCATTCTGCGCCAGGCGTTAGGTCTGCAGCAGACACCGTCCAACCAGATCCTGCTGGGGCTGGCCATGTTCCTGACCATTTTTGTGATGGCGCCGGTGTTTGAGCGCATCAATCAGGAAGCGCTTCAGCCCTACATGAACGAACAGCTCAGTGCCCAGGATGCACTGGCCCGGGCCGAAGTGCCGATCCGGGCCTTTATGCTGGCACAAACCCGCGAGACTGATCTCGAGCTGTTTATTCGTATTGCCAAGCGTACCGATATCGAATCACCAGAGAGCACGCCGCTGAGCATTCTGATTCCGGCCTTTGTTACCTCCGAGCTGAAGACAGCCTTTCAGATCGGTTTCATGATTTTTATTCCATTTCTGATTGTTGATGTGGTGGTCGCCAGTGTTTTGATGTCAATGGGCATGATGATGCTGTCACCGCTGATTATTTCATTGCCGTTCAAAATCATGCTGTTTGTGCTGGTGGATGGCTGGACGCTAATCATCGGCACGCTGGCTAACAGCTTCGGTACTTTGTAAGGAGATACTGATGACGCCCGAGATAGCGGTAGACCTGTTTCGTGAAGGACTGTGGCTGATGGCTATGGCGGTCGCGGTAATTATCACGCCAAGCCTGGTGGTAGGTCTGTTTGTTGCCATGTTTCAGGCGGCCACACAGATCAACGAACAAACGCTGAGTTTTTTGCCGCGCTTGCTGGTCAGCTTTACCACTCTGATGGTTATGGGCCCCTGGCTGGTGGCGCGCTGGCTCGATTTTACCCAGAAGATCATGGAAAACATTCCATACCTGATTGGTTAGGTTAACCCATGATTGGACTGGATGGCGGTGAAATCGGCAGCTGGATCAGCGGTTTTCTGTTACCGCTATTTCGTATTGCCAGCCTGTTGATGGTGATGCCGGTAATTGGCACACAGATGGTGCCGGCGCGTGTACGATTATACATGGCGTTGGCAATAACGCTGGCACTGGCACCGGTACTGCCACCAATGCCACTGGTCGAAGCGCTTAGCCTGAAAGCAATAGTGTTGATCGGCGAGCAGATCTTGATTGGTGCGTTGCTTGGCTTTGCCCTGCAGCTGCTCTTTCATGTTTTTGTTTTTACCGGCCAGCTGGTTTCAATGCAGATGGGGCTTGGGTTTGCTTCCATGATGGACCCGGCGACCGGGGTTTCGGTGCCAGTGCTGGGCCAGTATTTGCTGATGCTGGTAACTCTGCTGTTCCTGGCCATGAACGGCCACTTGGTGGTGTTCGAGGTTGTGGCAGAAAGCTTCGTCACCCTGCCGGTAGGAGAGGGGTTGCCATTAGACAATTTTGCCCTGCTCAGCGGGCGTCTGGGCTGGGTGATCGGTGCCGCATTGCTGTTGGCATTGCCTGCGATCAGTGCGCTGCTGGTGATCAATATTGCCTTTGGTGTGATGACGCGTGCGGCGCCTCAATTAAACATATTTACCATCGGTTTTCCGCTGACGCTGATTTTGGGCATGATCATTTTCTGGATCTCCACCGCCGATGTGCTGGCCCACTTCGAACGCATGACGAGCGAAACCCTGCTGCTGATGCGCGAAATGGTACGCGGCTGATGTACTGATTCCCGGTTTACGGCAGAGTTGTGAAGAAGAGGGTGGCGAGCTGGATTCAGGCGTGTCTGAAAACCGGAGCAGGCGGCACATCCTGGCTATCCGTATCTGGATGCCAGGCATAAACAGGTGTAAGCATGGCAGAAAACGAAAGCGGCGCTGAAAAAAGCGAAGAACCCACGGCAAAGCGAAAGCAGCAAGCCCGGGAAAAAGGGGAAATTGCCCGTTCTCGTGAGCTGAATACCTTGGCGATCCTGCTCGGGGGAACCGCGGGCATGCTTTTGTTTGGTGCACACCTGGGCGGTAAAGTGTTGGAAATCATGCAGTTGAATTTCGACTTGCCCCGTGAGTTATTGTACAGCGACAGGCATATGTCACTGCATCTGCTGTTTGCAGCCAAAAGTGCAGCTGAAGGCTTGTGGCCCTTGTTTCTCATCCTGTTGCTGGCGGCTGTAATCGGGCCGGTTGCACTGGGCGGATTCCTGTTTACCGTGGAGCCGCTTACACCAAAATTCAGCCGGTTAAATCCGCTGGCAGGGCTTAAGCGCATGTTCTCGGTCAAGTCTCTGGTGGAGCTGGTCAAGGCGTTAGCCAAGTTTGTTGTGGTGTTGCTGGTGGCTCTGCTGGTGTTGTCACGAGCACAGGACGGGTTGTTCGCGCTGGCCCACCAGCCACTTGAACATGCCATTCTTAGTGCCATGCAGACCATCGGTTGGTGTGCCTTCTGGCTGGCTTGCGCGATGATTCTCATTGCCGCTGTAGATGTACCCTTCCAGATGTGGGACAGCAAACAAAAATTGAAAATGACCAAGCAAGAGGTCAAGGATGAGCATAAGGATACTGAGGGCAAGCCTGAAGTGAAAGGGCGCATACGCCGTTTGCAAATGGAAATGGCTCAGCGGCGCATGATGGAGTCGGTACCGGAAGCAGACGTTGTAATTACCAACCCGACACACTTCTCGGTGGCCTTGAAATATGACGAAAATGGCAACCGTGCACCGGTCCTGCTGGCCAAGGGGGGAGATAATCTGGCACTGAAGATCCGTGAAATTGCCAATCAGCACCAGATCGTCATTCTGGAATCGCCACCATTGGCACGAGCGCTTTATTACTCCACAGAGCTGGATGAAGAGATTCCGGCCGGGTTGTATATGGCTGTGGCTCAAGTACTGGCTTATGTTTACCAGTTGCGTCAGTACCATGCGGGCAAAGGCAAACGGCCACAACCGCCGGGTGAAAACTTGCCAATTCCGAACGAGCTCAGGCGGGACGAATAACTGCTCCGGTTCAGCACGGGTTCAGCTGGTTTTTGGCATCATGTGCTGACGCCTTCTGGAGCAGGGTACAGGTTTTTATGGTTTACTCCCGTGACTGGGCACTGCTATCCGGCTGACACTGGGAGTTGTGCATAATCCATTTTCGGGTCGATTAGCTATAGGTATAAAAATGAAACTGCTGGTGGTTGAAGATGAGGCTTTGTTGCGCCATCACCTGCATACGCGCTTGACAGAGGCGGGTCACGTGGTTGATGCCGTTGGAGATGCCGAAGAGGCGTTATTTCGGGCGGATGAATTCAATCATGACTTGGCTGTGGTTGATCTTGGCCTGCCGGGAATGGATGGCATGGAGCTGATTCGTCAGCTGCGCAGCAAGGGATACACTTTTCCGGTGCTGATTTTGACCGCGCGTGGCAACTGGCAGCACAAGGTTGAAGGTCTGGCAGCAGGTGCTGACGACTATGTGGTCAAGCCCTTCCAGTTTGAAGAGCTGGAAGCCAGGCTGAATGCTTTGTTGCGCAGATCATCCGGCTTTGTCCAGTCCACCATTGAGGCCGGCGTTTTGTCACTTGACCTGAACCGCAAACAGGCCCGTGTCAATGGAGAGGTTTTGCAGTTGACGGCCTACGAATACAGGATCCTTGAATACCTGATGCGCAATCATCAGCAGGTGATCGCCAAGGAACGGCTGATGGAGCAGCTTTACCCCAATGATGAGGAGCGCGATGCCAATGTGGTTGAGGTGTTGGTGGGCCGCCTGAGGCGCAAGCTGGAAGGTGGCAATGGTTTCAGGCCCATAGAAACAGTACGTGGACAAGGATATATTTTTAACGAGCATTGTCGGTGATGACACCGCCCCGTAACAAAAACTTCTCTTTGCGCGCCCGGCTGATGTTGGGGGCCACGGTGATGGTGTTTGTGTTTTTGCTCGGGCTATATCCAGCCTTGCAGCAAATTTTTACCCGTGCGCTGGAGCAGGCAGTCGAGCAGCGGCTGGCAGCGGATGCGAGTGCGCTGGTGTCTGCAGCCAGGGTTGTCGATGGCCGTTTGCATATGCCAGACAAGTTGCCCGATGAAGAGTTTCCTGTGCTGCCAGCACGTCAGCTGGGCTTTATTTATGACAGCCAGGGGCAGCTGGTCTGGCGATCCCGCTCTGCCGCAAACCATAAGGTTGACTATCAGCCGCGTTATGATGGCAGAGGGCATGTATTCACTCGCGCCTGGGATCAACAAGGCCAAGCATTTTTCGTTTATGACGTCGAGATTGATCTTCTGCGAGGCAGCAGCGCGGCCTATAGCATTATTACCATGCAGCCGGTGCGTGATTATCGGCCAATGTACAAGAGCCTGAAGCGCCAGCTGTATGTCTGGCTGGCTGGTTCGCTGGTGTTTTTGGTTGGTTTTTTGTGGCTTGGGCTGGTGTGGGGTACACGTAGCTTGCGTTATCTTGGACGGGAGCTGGACGAGGTTGAGAACGGGCAGCGCAAGGCCTTGAGTGATGAGCATCCGAACGAGCTGTTACGGCTGACCCGCTCGCTAAACCGCCTGCTCGACAGTGAGCGGCGACAAAGCCAAAAATATATGCATTCACTGGATGACTTGGCACATAGCTTGAAGACCCCGCTGGCAGTGTTGCAGGGTGTGGGCGAGGTTTTGGCGCAACAGCCAGGCAATACTGAGCAGGCCCGGACCTTGCAAACCCAGGTGGGCCGCATGAGCCAGCAAATCGGTTACCAGTTACAACGGGCCAGTTTGCGCAAAAGCGGACTGCTGCGGCACAGGGTCCGGCTGGAGCCTGTGGTACAGACCTTGCTGGATGCCCTGAACAAGGTTTATCACGATAAATACATTAAGGTTGAGCAGCTGTATCCTGCCGATTTGCGTATGCCGGTCGAGCAAGGTGCGCTTTACGAAATGCTCGGTAATTTGCTGGAAAATGCCTACCGGTTGTGTTTAGGCCATATTCGCATCAGCGCCGGTAAAACGGCTGACCATTATGAGCTGGTCATCGAAGATGATGGCCCTGGCGTGCCTGCCTGCCAGCGCGAGCGCATTTTGCAACGGGGAGCCCGCCTGGATACCCAGAATCCGGGGCAGGGCATAGGAACAGCAGTGGTTAAGGATATTATCGAAAGCTACGACGGGCAGCTACAAATTGAGGACTCGACGCTTGGTGGTGCCAGCTTCCGTATTTTGCTACCGCTCAACTAGTTTGCGCTGCATGTTCCCGGTAAAGCTCAAGGGCTGCTGGCAGACTCGGCACATATAGCGGGTACCGCGCCTGGCCTGTGAGTGTCGCTGGGGGCTGAAGTCGTGCAGACGGCAGGAGCAAGCGTAGCTGTACAGGTTTTTCCAGGCGGGTGGCAGCTGATAGTCGTGGCAGCGTTGTGCCGGCAACTGAAAAACATCAAGCATTATATTCTGCCACTCGATTCCGTGAGGGCGTACCCGGGAACCGTGCAAATGGTTAACCAGCAAATGAGCGACTTCATGGGCGACGGTTTGTTGAAGGAAGTGAGTGGTATTGTTCCGGTACAGAGCTGCATTGAAACGCAGCAGGTTGCGTTGCGGGTAAGCAGCGCCAGCTGCTTGCCCGCGCAGATCAAGCCTGATTTCCGGTAAGGGAAAATTACGTGTAAAGTACAGTTCGGCCTGTTTATAGCACTGGCTCACGCGCTTGGATATTTTCTCGGGCATTTTATTGTTCTCTAAAGAAGCGGCCTTGTTGTGACATTGGCTGACTTGCCAACCAAACGCAGCATGACTCGAGCATGGGCTTTCAATAAAATCAAAAGGTTGTGGCTTTGTGTTAACATAAGTCGATAATCATGCTGCGAGCACAGAGTCAGCTGGCAGCATGCTGCTGTCGTATGACAGCCCAAGTTTACGGGCATGTTTTTGTGTGGAGTGCCGTGTGAAAGAGCGTGCATTGCAGCTGTTGAGGGTTATTGAGGCAGATATCGCTGATAACCGCCTGATTTTACCCTCGTTGCCGGAAGTGGCCGTACGGGTTCGCCAGTTGATTGCCAATCCTGATTGTAACATCAGCGTGCTGGAGCGGCAGATTAGCAAAGATGCTGCCATGACTGCACGGTTGCTCAAGGTTGCCAATAGTTCAATCATGTCACGCGGAAACAAGGTCACATCACTGCGCCATGCCATCCTCAACCTGGGCTTTGATCTGGTTGGTTCACTGGTTACACAGATGGCCATTCTGCAGACCATGCGAAAAAGCCGTGATGAAGCCCGCCTTGAGGGGTTTGTTGCTGGCAGCCTGAGGGTCAGCACCCTGTCTTATTCGATTGCCGCCCAGTTCGATCACCTGGACCCCGAGCTGGCGTCTCTTGGCGGGTTGCTGCACGATATCGGCAAGCTGCCGTTACGTGAATACCTGTATAGCAATCCTGATTTTTCCATGGACGAGCGGTTGCAGTTTGAGCTGATTTTGCATCCCTATACAGGAGCGATTTTACTCAAGCACTGGGGGATGGCTGATGCCCTGATCCAGGTTGCTTTTTATCACGAACGAATATTGCGTGACAGTCCCGGCGAGCTTCCCGACTATACCGATGTTGTCATTGTAGCCAACCTGATGCACTACGGCATTGAACAGGGACGTTATAGCAGGTATAAAAACCAGTTGATTCCTGCGCTCGAAAAGTGCATCCACCATGACCAGCTATCAACGCTGGAAGGCTCAATCGAAGAACGTATGGAAATGGCGCTTGTCCTGATAGAAAGTTGAGATTGTCTGCAGATTGTATCCAGCCACAGGTTTGGCGTAAGATTGATTTCAAACAAATGTTTGAAAAGCATACGGACCTACACATGGCGCAACCCGATACCGTTCAACGCATTTTGGACGCAGCAGAAAGCCTGTTTGCTGATAAAGGTTTTGCAGAAACCTCTCTGCGACAGATTACCGGCAAGGCACAGGTTAACCTGGCGGCAGTCAACTATCATTTTGGCTCGAAAAAATCGCTGATCCAGGCGGTTTTTGCCCGCTTTCTTGACCCGTTTTGTGAAAGCCTCGAACAAACGCTCAAACAGCGGCAGACAGACGAGAAGTCACCTCTTACATTGGAGTCCTTGTTACAGCTGCTGGTGGAGCAGGCGCTTGCGATCAAGCCCCGTAGCGGCCAGGACCTGTCGATATTCATGCGTTTGCTGGTTTTGGCTTTTACCGAGAGCCAGGGGCACTTGCGTCGCTTTCTTAATGAGCGCTATGGCAATGTCTGGCGTCATTACATGGGGTTGTTGCAGCAAACAGGGCCGCAAATCTCTCCGGTCGAGCTGTTCTGGCGGGTGCACTTTATGATCGGCACCGTGGCATTCAGCATGTCTGGCCTCAAGGCTTTGCGAGCAATCAGTGAGTCGGATTTTTCTACCCGGGTATCTACCGAACAAGTCATGCGCCTGATGCTGCCCTTTTTGGCTGCCGGCATGCAAGCACCCGGGGCTGGGCCGGAGTTGATTGGCCTGCCCCAGCCAGGCGGAGAGCCGCATGACTGACAAGACCTTGGCCAGGACAATTGATACATTACATGTTTCCATCACGCAGCAGCGCATGACAGCCCACAGCGCCGGTCAGCAGGTCAGCAGCCATGTGATTTCGACTGCACTGGCAGGCCCGGGAGAGCAAAAAAACTCTGGCTGTACCCCCCGTGGCAAGCACTATATACGTGCCAAAATAGGCGCTGGCCTGCCAGTCAACGCGGTTCTCAAGGGGCGACGCTGGACGGGCGAAGTGTGCACAGATCAGCTTTATGCCGAAAACCCGCAAAGAGACTGGATTTTGACCCGTATCCTCTGGTTAAGTGGCTGCGAACTGGGCCATAATCGCCTTGGCAACGTTGATACCTTTCAGCGTTATATATATATCCATGGTACTCCTGACCTGGCCAGGCTCGGACAGCCGGTATCACATGGCTGCATTCGCATGGATAACCACGAGCTGGTCGAGCTCTTCAACCAGGTTGTTGCAGGAACCGTGGTATATATCAGCGACTAGTTGAGCGACCGGGCACAGGCAGCAGCCAGAAATAAGGAAACATGTTTTATGCAGGGTTCCCTCATGCTTGATATTGCGGGTTGCTGGCTCACTGCCGAAGACCGGAATATCTTGCGTCAGCCCGAGGTGGGCGGCTTGATTTTGTTCGCCCGAAACATTGAGCATCCGCAACAGGTCATCGAGCTGTGCCGAAGCATCCGCAAAGTCCGGCCCGACTTGTTAATTGCCGTTGACCAGGAAGGAGGGCGCGTCCAGCGTCTGCGTCGTGGTTTTACCCGCTTGCCATCCATGCATGCAATTGCTTCCAGTCCCGAACCTTTGACCAGCGCCCGCCAGGCTGGCTGGCTGATGGCCGCCGAAGTACTGGCATCTGGTATCGACTTCAGTTTTGCGCCGGTGCTGGATCTGGACTACCAGCGTAATGCGGTGATTGGCCACCGCGCATTTGGCAGCGATCCGCAACAAGTGGCAGCGCTGGGCAGGGCCTTTGTTCACGGCATGCAGCGTGCCGGTATGGCTGCTGTAGGCAAGCACTTTCCGGGCCATGGCTGGGTAACAGCAGACTCACACTTTGACATACCGGTTGATGAACGCAGCCTCGACAGTATCCGCAAGTCGGACCTGCAAACCTTTGCCAGCCTGGTCGGTAGCATTAAGGGCGTGATGCCAGCGCATGTTATTTACCCACAGGTAGATGAGCAGCCTGCCGGCTTTTCCAGTTTCTGGCTACAACAGATATTGCGTGGCGAGCTGGGTTTCAATGGCGTCATTTTTAGTGATGACCTGTCCATGGCCGGAGCCCAGGCTGCAGGTGACATGAAAGCCCGCACGCAGGCGGCAATTTCGGCTGGCTGCGACATGATTCTGGTCTGCAATGACCGTGCAGGCGCAGAGGAATCATTGAGTTGCCTGCAGCAAGAAGGCATACAGCCGGCCCAGAATACTTCCTGTATGCGCGCAGGCCAGCTGTATAACAATGTTGCAGCACAACCTGCCTGGCTGCAGGCCAGGCAGGTAGTACAAACTCTCATCAACGCAGGGGAATAACTAGGGAGAATGACAATGAATACGTATGCGATTATTGGAGGGACCGGCCTGACCCGTCTGGATGGCCTGGTTATTCGTAATGCTGAACTGGTAGAAACCCCCTATGGTCCGACTTCATCGGCGCTGCTGTATGGCAAGTATGCGGGCAGGGATGTCATGTTTTTGGCGCGTCATGGCCATCCGCACCGGATTCCCCCACACGCAGTGAACTATCGGGCCAATATTTGGGCGTTGCGCCAGGCCGGTGCAGACCGGGTGGTAGCGGTTAATGCTGTTGGTGCAATAAACGACAGCCTGGTAACCGGGCAATTCTGCGTGCCTGACCAGATTATCGACTACACCTGGGGGCGCAACCACACGTTCTTTGAGGGTGATCTGGAGCAGGTTACTCATGTCGATTTTAGTCAACCTTATGATGCCGACCTGCGCAGGCGCTTGATTGCAGCTGCCGCCGCCCATGGTTTTACTTGCCAGAGCCATGGAGTCTATGGTTGTACCCAGGGGCCGAGGCTTGAGACTGTTGCTGAAATCCGGCGAATGGCTCGTGACGGGTGCGACCTGGTCGGTATGACAGGCATGCCGGAAGCAGCTTTGGCACGGGAGATCGGGCTTGATTATGCCTGTTTGGCCCTAGTTGTTAATCCGGCTGCTGGCAGGTCGTCCGGCATCATCACGATGAGCCAGATTGAGCAAGCGCTGGCAGACGGAATGGAAAGGACACGCAAGGTGCTGGCTCGCGTATTGACTGTCTGAAACAGCTGAAAACAGCCTTTTGTCGCACAAGGGCAGCGTCAGTCCTGCAGGTGTTCAAGTGCTTCGCTCAGTGCCTTGACCACCTGTTCTATATTTTTCAACTCCAGGGTGGCCGTATCCAGCTGCATGGAAAACCCGGGCAGCTCATGGGCCAGATAACTGCGCGCGGGCCCCAGGTCACGACGGTAATCAACTACCTGGTAGATTGAGACGGGCCGGGCAAAACCCTTGACCTGAATCTGGCCTTTGTCGCGACCCATGATTTTATCTTTGATCAGGGTATAGGTTTCGCCAGAAATCAGGATTTCATCCGCACTGGCAGCATTTTCCAGCCGGCTGGCAAGGTTTACTTCACGACCAATCACAGTGTAGTCCATGCGCGATTCGGCGCCAAAGGTACCCACTGTGCAATAACCGGTATTGATGCCCATACGAATTTCAAGCCGCTTATGGATACCCTTGGCTTGCCAGCGTTGACGCAAGGTTCGCATGTGTTTGCGCATTTCAATTGCCATGGAAACAGCAGCAATGGCGTCGTGACGTGCACCGCGGGACTGTGAATCACCAAAAAACACCATAATGCAGTCACCTATAAACTTGTCGATGGTGCCACCATGCTTAAGCGCAATCGTTGTCATGTCACTCAGGTAACCATTGAGAATATCCGTCAGGTCTTCGGGCTCCATCTCTTCTGAAAGCTCTGTGAAACCTTTGATGTCCGAGAAAAACACAGTGAGCTTTTTGCGCTGGGTTTTTAACGGGCCACAGGCTGTATTGTGGTGGCGAAATACTTGTTGCCACACCTGAGGTGGCAGGTATCTTGTCAGATCCCGGGCCAGGCCTTCATGCCTGCTGCGGGCTGCTTGCATGTCCCGGCGCAATGATTTCAAGGTTAGGTGCTGCCGATAGAGCAGTGAAACAGCAAAGCCAAACTGAATGGCAAGGCCCGCCATACATAACAGGGTGGCGAATGGCGGAGTACCCAGGTTGACCGGAATATTCAGCAGCAAACCCATGTAGCTGCCAGCTGCCAATAAAACCGCGCTGAGTAACGCATACCAGACAGCTTTTCGTAACAGTATATAAAGTAGCAGCAAGCTTGTTGAAGCCAGCGCGGGCACCAGGGCAAAGCCGCTCAGCCCAATGGCCAGCCCCAGTTGTATGGCGTCAACAGGCATCAGCAGCCGGGCCGGCAGTGAGTGCTTCAGATACTTGCGCGTCAGGTCAATGGCAGCTTTGCTGGCATATGGGTAGATAATTAGATACACCCCGAACATGGCGGCCAATGGTGAAAACTGATGCTCCAGCCAGCCAACGACCAGAGTCAAGCCGAAAACCAGACAAGTGACGCAGCGCTGCAAATAAAGACAGTCACTCTTTTCGTATGCTTCTTGTCTTTTGAAGACAGCCTTCCAGATGGCAAACTGGCTGCTGTTATATTGTCGGAGGTCCATACTGTATCCCGTCGGCTGCAGACTTCTAGGCCTGGCGCCGCGCTTTTAGTGGTAACGAAATTCCCTGATGTTACACTTGAACATCTTGCCATGGCATTGAGATGTGCAATGATAGCCAAAAATTATAGCGCACACTCAGTGTTGGCAGCCTGACAAATCGTTTTACAGTATTACAGGACAGCCTAATGAATGAAACGCTACAACTCCTGCTGGAGCGAGCATCAAACCCGCGACTGCAGTTCCCGGCTCCTGACCGGAAGCAGCTGAACCTGATGTTCAGGGCAGCACTGCGCGCCCCCGACCACGGGCAAATACAGCCATGGCGTTTTCTGGTGATTGAAGGGCAAGGGCTTGAAGCGCTCGGCGAGCTATACGCCACTGCGTTGCTGGCTGACAACCCGGCCGCTTCTGCGGAGCAGCTAAAGCGCAGCCGTAACATGCCATTGCGTGCACCTATGATTGTTGTTCTGATTGCCTGTATTCACGAGCACTCCAAGGTACCAGAATTTGAACAGATTATCTCGGCCGGCTGTGCCGGGCACGCCATTTTGCTGGCAGCCCAAGCTATGGGGCTGGGAGCTTTTTGGCGCTCTGGCGATTTTTGCCAGAACCTTGTGGTAGCTCACGGACTGGGCCTGCAAGAGCACGAAAAACTGATAGGTTTTATGTATCTGGGGACTCCGGCGCAACCAGCCAAACCTTCTGTGGGCCTTGAGCCCAAGGACTTTGTCAAGAGCTGGCCCGCAGCTGAAAGCTGCCAATAGGCAGCCACTTAATCAAGTCTTGCTGGCAGGATAATGCTGGCAACGAAGCCGCCATCAGGATGATTTTCCAGCTGAAGAACTCCCCCCAGTTGTTCGACACAGCGCTGGGTGATGGTCAGGCCAAGCCCATAGCCGTTGTTGCCTTGCCCGCTGCCCCGGACAAAAGGAGCGGCCAGCTCGTCGAGCAGTTCCGCGGAAGCGCCAGGGCCACGGTCACGCACTTGCAGCAGGATACCCCGGTCATGCTGTAGAGTTGCGGTAAGTTCAAGTGGTTTGCCGGGCGGGTTGAAGCGCAGTGCGTTGCGTAGCAAGTTATCCAGCGCACGCGCCAGCATTTTCCTGTCGGCAAATAATGTCAGCTTTTCCGGACAAGCTATCTGGACCCGTTGTTCGGGTACCAGCAAGCTGGCATCATCCTTAAGGCTTTGCAAAAAAGGCTGCAATTGAATTTGCTCAGGGTTGGGCTGTTCCTGGGTTACCCGGGCCAATGTGAGAATTTCATCAATCAGGCTGTCCAGCCGCTCGCACTCCTGTACCAGTCTGGGCCAGAGTTCCTGTCTTTTATCGTGGCTGGCACGCTCGGCCAATGCCAGCCCGACTTGCAGTCTGGCCAGAGGGGAGCGCAGCTCATGGGAAACATCACGCAGCAGCTGGCGCTGACTGCTGAGCATGCCTTGCAAGCGTTGGCCCATGCGGTTGAAGTCTCGTGCGAGAACGCCAAGTTCGTCATGACGTTTGGCTATACGGGCCAGACTGTCCTGCTGGTAAGCCGTTTCACCCAGCTCGTGCACGGCATTGCGAAGCCGCATCAGCGGGCGGGTAATAGACAAGGCTAACAGCAGGCTGACGAGCGTAATGACCAGAACGGCAACGGCCAGCATGGTTCCGGGACCGCTTAGCCGGCTTGTTTGCCACTTGCGCAGTTCTACGGGCGGCATCCGATAAACAAAAAGCAAGTTTTGTTCGGGATTAAGGCTGACTTCCTGGGTCAGGCGGCGCCAGGTAGAGCGATGCAGCTCCTGAATTTGGTTGATCCGCTCGTTTGGTCTGCGCATACGGCTGTTGCTGGCAATCATCTGGCCATTTTCGGCAAAAACCTGAACATCAATATGATGGTTACGACGAGCCTGAAGCAGAACCTGTTGTGCCGGCTCCAGCTGTGCCTGGCTATAGTAATGCAGCCATTGACTGGCGAGATCTTTCAAGCCCGGATGCCGGGTTAGTACCCAGCTGTCCTGGTTGAACAGTCGGGTCACCAAAAAGGTCAGGGTGCCGGTGAGGATCAGGGCCAGCCAGAAGGCACCCAGAATACGCCAAAAAATCGACCTCATGCTTTCATGCCCTGTTCAGGTTAAAACCGCCGGTTGTATGCCGGCGGTTACTCGGGTAATTCAAATTGCAAGCTTTATGGTTGCTCATTAGCGGTTATGGCTCTGGTACTGCCTGTGCTGCCTGTGCTGCCTGTGCTGGCCGCTAAAAGACTGCTTGCCGTGCTGGTGCTTTGCCTGGTGCAGTTTTTTTTGGCCACGGTGCTGGCTGGCACGTACCTTTTTACCTTGCCTGTTACCGTGCTGATAGTGATGCTTGCGTTGCTTGCCAGCAGCCTTCATTGCTTGCTGATAACGATCAAATGCCACACGTTGCTCGGGGTTCAGCAAATTGCGCAACTCGTTATGGTGCCGCTCGTGTCGAGCCTGCATTTCTCGACGATAGGTGTCGCTTCTCTGCTTGCGCTGCCTGTTCATTTCTTGGCGCTGTTTGTGTTGCTCAGCCCGGTAAGCATTGCGCTTTTCCTGAAACTGCAGACGCTGTTTGTCATCCAGGCCCAGTTCCTGCATCCAGTGCTGGTCGTTTTTCTGCCACTTAGTGTATGACGACTTGCCATTCCCAGCAGCTTGGGCGCTGGCCAGGGGCAGGATGGCAGCCAAGGCAAGGGCGGTCAATTTGATGCGCATAAGAAATCTCCTGTTCTCAATCCCGGTGTTCCGGTTTGGGAGACAGTATGCCTTGATGAAGGTAAAGTGCGGTCAGACCAGTGTAAAGGGGGGGTAAATACCTGCCCGCCTCCACAATCAAGTGTTATTGCGAAAATGTATACCCAGTGGTCAGCTGGCGCCCCGGGTGTAGAGATAGCCGCGACCACGGATCGAGATGATGCGTGGTTCGCCGTTGGCGTTAGGACCCAGCTTGCGCCGCAGATTACTGATATGCATATCAATACTGCGGTCGTACAGGGTTAGCTTGCGGTCCAGTGCGCGTTCGGTCAGCTCATGTTTTTCGATGGGCTCCTCGGGCTGGCTGAGCAACACTTCAAGAATTTTGCCTTCGGAAACAGTCAGGCTGACCTCTTCGCCATTGAGGATGGCAATGCCTCGTGCCGGGCTGTACTCAAGATCAGCATAGCGCAGCAGGACAGGAGGGGCAGGGCGCTCTTCGCTGGCCTGGCTGCGGCGCAGGACAGCTTTCAAACGGGCCGTCAGTTCGCGTGGATCACAGGGTTTCGACAGGTAGTCGTCAGCACCCAGCTCCAGCCCGAGAATGCGATCGGTAGGCTCGCCGCGGGCCGACAGCATCAGCACCGGCAGACCGGCGTGGGTGGTGCGGAGGGTGCGCAGCAGTTCAAGCCCGTTACCGTCCGGCAGCATCACGTCCAGCACCACAGCTTCCGGCAGGGGCTTGACGGCCAGCCGTTGTAGCGCGCTTTGGGTATCATGCAGGCTTTCAACCTGAAAGCCGTCCTGTTCCAGCCACGAGCTGAGCAGGCTGCACAACTCCTGATCATCGTCCACCAGCAACACATGACTCATGTTTCAGCTATCCATCCTGTTGTGGAAATACTTTGAGGAAGGGGCGTACTTCAACCGACTGATAAACGCCAGCAGCCACATAAGGATCGGCATCGGCCCAGGTTTGTGCTTCTGCCAGTGATGGGAAATCGGCGACTACCAGACTGCCGCTGAAGCCGGCTTCGCCAGGGGCAGGGCTGTCAATTGCCGGCGTGGGGCCGGCCAGCAGCAAGCGGCCCTGCTCCTGTAAACGTTGCAGGCGTTCGAGGTGAGCAGGACGGGCAGCCATGCGTTTCGGCAGGCTGTCGGCTACGTCAGTGGCAAAAATGGCATACAGCATGCTCAGGCTCCTTGGGACGGGTTTTCAGGGGAGGGTTGTATGTGGCGGGCAATGTAAAAACCCTGGCCAATCAGAAATATCACTGTCATGCCAAGGCTGCCGAACACTTTGAAGTCCACCCAGATGTCATGGAAGGTAAAGGCAACAAACAGGTTGGCGGCACCGGCCACTATAAAAAACACCACCCAGGCAATGTTCAGTTTGCGCCATACCGGTTGCGACAGCTCCAGTGCATGGCCCATCATGCGCTGGATAAGCGGCTGTTTGCCGATAAACTGGCTGGCAAGAAAACCGGCGGCAAACAGCCAGTTGACTACTGGGGCTTTCCACTTGAGAAAGGTTTCACTGTGAAAGGCCAGTGTCAGGCTGCCAAATACCAAGCAGCCAATAAGGGTTAACCACTGGCCTTTTTCCAGGCGTCGCTGAGCTAAAAACAGAGCGCCATAAACAAGCACAGAGCTTGCAATCAACACTCCCGTAGCGCTGAATATTCCGCCGAGCGTCCAGTTTTGACCAAGCAGTTCAAGCTCGCGTGGCTCTAGCTTGAATACAATGAAAAACAGCAATAAAGGGATAAAGTCGATAAATTGTTTCACGGTTTCGGCCAATCTGCACAAGAAGAGGCATAATATAGCAAATCCCGTACCTTTCTTTAACTGGAGCCCTGCAAATCGATATTTCAAGTAACACAGAAACTCAGCGTAGCCCCCACTTTATTGACCTGCATTGCCACAGCACAGCTTCGGATGGCGCCTTGTCTCCAGCTGCCCTGGTGCAGCGGGCACATGAACGCGGCATCCGAGTTCTGGCTCTCACCGACCATGACACCCTGAAAGGAATTGGTGAAGCCCGCCAAGCGTGCCAGGCACTTGGCATGCACCTGGTCAACGGCATTGAACTTTCATGCACCTGGTCGGCTACGACGATTCATGTTTTGGGGTATGATTTTGCGCTGGACTCGCCACCACTAACCGCTCTGGTGGAACGCTTGCAAAAAGGACGCTGGCACCGTGCCGAAAAAATTGGCCAGCGCCTTGCGGCCAAGGGAATGCCTGGCTGTCTTGAAGGTGCAAGGTCAGTACAGGCAGGGCTTGGTGAGCACGCGCAGCCACCGGCGCGCCCACATTTCGCCGCTTATATGGTGGAAGCGGGTTATGCCAAAGACCACAGTGAAGCTTTTGATAAATGGCTGGGTGCTGGAAAAATCGGTGATGTCAAGCAGTATTGGCCGGAGTTTGAAGAGGTTATGCAGGTGCTGGGCCAGGCGCAGGCTAAGATAAGCTTGGCGCACCCATACCATTATAAATTTACCCGCAGCAAGCGCCGGCGGCTGGTGGCTGACTTTGTACAACAGGGCGGCCATGCGCTAGAGGTCAGCAACGGCATGCAACCGGCAGAGCAGGTCGGCACGCTGGCTGTAATGGCACGTGAATTCGACTTGCAGATGACCGCAGGCAGTGATTTTCATATGCCGCGCAGCTGGTCCGAGCTTGGTCTGTATCAGACACCAGCCAAGGATCTGAAGCCCTTGTGGCGCAGTTTTGCAGTACCGGATGCCCTGAAGGGGCCGGAAGATGGAGTTTAATCATGAAGTTTTTTCAAATTCACGCAGAAAACCCGCAGCCTCGCCTGGTTCGGCAGGCGGTTGACGTTATCCGTCGCGGCGGCGTCATCATTTACCCGGCCGATTCATCCTATGCGATGGGCTGTGGGGTGGGGGAGAAGGCCGCACTGGACCGTATCAGGCAGATCCGCCGGCTGGACGACAAGCATAATTTTACCCTCGTGTGTCGTGACCTGTCCGAACTGGGCTTGTATGCCAAAGTTAATACCAGTGCCTTCCGCTTGCTCAAGGCACATGTCCCGGGGCCTTATACTTTCATTCTGGATGCCACGCGTGAAGTGCCGCGCATGTTGATGCACCCGAAAAGACGCACTATCGGGTTGCGCGTACCAGCCAATCCAATTGCCCAGGCACTGCTGCAGGAGCTGGGTGAGCCCATGTTGAGTGTCAGTCTGATCATGCCCGGAGAAACCGAGCCGATGAGCGACCCATACGAAATCCGCGACCTGCTTGAAGCTCGTGTTGATTTGATCATTGATGGCGGTTACGGCACCTATGAGGCTTCTACGGTGATTGCCCTGACCGGTGATCACCCTGAAGTAGTCCGGTACGGCAGTGGTGACGCCAGCGCCTTTGAGGACGCCTGAGCTTGACCGCTGGGGGAGAGTCTGTCGTAAGCCAGCAGCTGGAACAGCTGCCATTGGCACTGGTATATGGCGAGGTGGTCAACAGCTTGCCGCAAGACCTGTACATCCCGCCGGATGCGCTTGAGGTTATTCTTGATGCATTCGAGGGTCCGCTGGACCTGCTGCTGTACCTGATCCGTAAACAAAACATCGACATTCTGGATATTCCGGTTGCTGATATCACCCGCCAGTACATGGAGTATGTAGAGATGATGCGGGCGGCACAGCTCGAGCTGGCGGCTGAATACCTGGTCATGGCTGCCATGCTGGCCGAAATCAAGTCACGCATGCTGTTGCCGCGTCAGCAGGCAGGGGATGACGACGAAGAAGACCCGCGTGCCGAGCTGGTACGCCGCCTGCAAGAGTATGAGCGCTTCAAGGAGGTTGCCGAGAAACTTGATGAACTGCCAAGAGTAGGGCGCGACATTTTTTTGCCCATGTTGCAGGTCAGCCAGGAACGCAGGGTCGGACAGCATCCTCACGTCGGCATGGACGAATTGCTGCAGGCACTTGCTGGTGTATTGCAACGTGCCGATTTGTATGAAAGCCATCAGATTGACCGGGAAACTTTGTCCACCCGCGAGCGTATGAGCCTCATCCTGGCCTCCTTGCCTAATGAAGGCTTTGCACCTTTTTACCAGTTTTTTACGCCAGAAGAAGGACGCCTGGGGGTGGTCGTCACCTTTATGGCAATTCTCGAACTGGTTAAGGAAAGCCTGGTCGAGCTGGTGCAGAATGGACCTTATGCAGACATTCATGTGCGAGCATGCCAGTTATGAATAGTCAGTCGTTGTGTTTGCCCGATATTATCCAGTCATTATTGCTGGTATCACGCAAGCCCTTGTCAATACAGAAAATACAGGCGCTGTTGGCAGCCGAAGAGCCGGAAGCTGACGAGATTCGCGAGGCGCTGGAAGAGCTGCGGTTACAGCTGGCAAACGGGCCGCTGCAAGTGGTTCGGGTGGCCAGTGGTTACCGCCTGCAAGTATGCAGCAGATTTACGCCTTATATTGAACGCCTGTGGGAGGAGCGCCCGCAACGTTATTCGCGCGCGTTACTCGAAACTCTGGCCCTGGTGGCGTATAAGCAGCCGGTAACCCGTGGCGAAATTGAGGATGTGCGCGGCGTGATGGTCAGCAGCCATATTATCAAGACCCTGCAGGAGCGTGACTGGATCAAAGTGATTGGCCACAAGGAAGTGCCGGGGCGGCCAGCGCTATTTGCCACCACCAAAGCGTTTCTCGATTACTTCAACCTGAAGAGCCTGGAGGAGCTGCCGCCGCTACGCGAAGTACGGGATCTCAGTGCTGCCTTCGAACGCCTGCAGGATAACCTGGTACAGCAAACGCATACTTCAGCTGCAGATGCGCCTGCAAAATCCACAGCAGGGACTGAAGACGAACCTGTAGAACCAGCGGTCCAGGAACTCAGTTTCAGTCATTTGCTGGCCGAGCTGGAAAAAATGGAAAGCAGCCTGAAAACAGACTTTGAGGATCTGGACCTGTCAGAAGAAGAACCCTGAAACGGGCTTGAGGACTGTTCGGATGTAAGCCCAGAAGAGCCATAATAGATATTATGTTAAATTGGCTGGGTAACCTGGTGTGGCGATTTAACGCACCGGACCGCACCGGCCTCATTTGCTTTTCTTGCTAGACTGCCAGCCTCATCTGTTAATTGTGACTGCTGGAGTGAGCTTTGATGAATAAAAAAAATATGATTAAACCTTTGGCTTTTGCTGCTGCACTTGCCTGTGCCTTGCCGTCTGCCTGGGTAATGGCTGCAGATGTACACTCTGCTGAAGCTGCCAAAGGCATCTATGTCGCTACACAGGGTAATCTTGGCATCACACTGCCCTGGTCACGGGCATTGCCGCCCTCCGCACACACCGGGGCGCTGTTTGTCAGCATTCACAATCAGGGAGGAAAAGACCATCTTGTCAGCGCCCATACGGATATTGCTGACAAAACTGAGCTGCACACTCATGTCCACGAAGGTGGGCTGATGAAAATGCAACAGGTTGAGCAGATCGAAGTACCTGCTGGTGCTACATTAGAGCTGGCCCCAGGCGGCTATCACATCATGCTGATTGGCCTGCGGGAGCCACTGCGCGAAGGCATGCGCTTCCCTGTCCGCCTCAAGTTTGCAGTTGCCGGTAGTGTCGAACTGGAAGCAGAAGTCAAAAGCATGGATGCCGGAACCGGAGCCGAACACTTGCATCACTGAGTGAGGTCTTGCTCCTACCGCTTGGAGCTTATCCGGCTGTTGCCGGGTAAGCCGGGCGTTGAATGGGCCTGTAATGTACTAGCGTACTGGTGTGCGCATGGTGACGAATTCTTCTGCAGCCGTAGGATGAATGCCGATGGTGTCATCAAATACAGCCTTGGTGGCGCCGGCTTTTAGAGCGACAGCCAGCCCCTGGATCAACTCGCCGGCGTCCGGTCCTACCATGTGGCAACCGAGCACCTTGTCGGTTGCGCGATCCACTACCAGCTTCATGAAGATACGTTCGGTGCTGTCAGAGAAGCTCAGCTTCATCGGCCTGAAGCTGCTGCTGAAGACACTGACGTCATAACCAGCAGCTTTTGCCTGTTCTTCACTCATACCGACGGTGGCAATGTTTGGCAGGGTAAATACTGCCGTGGCAATGTTCTCGTAGCTGACCGGTTTGTATTCTTCCTGCCTGAACAGGCGTCGGGCGACAGCCATGCCTTCTGCCAGTGCCACGGGTGTCAATTGTGGGCCAGCAATAAGGTCGCCAATAGCCAAAATGCCCGGCTCTGAAGTTTCGTATTCGGTGTTGACTTTGATCAGCCCCTGCTCGTCAAGGTCGATGTTGACGTTTTCAAGTCCAAGGTTGTCGAGCATCGGGCGGCGTCCAATGGCGCAGAACACACAGTCAACCAGCAGGCTGCCGCCCTCTTTAAGTGTTACTTTAAGTTCGTTTTTGTTTCCTGTTTTTTCAATGGATTGCACCTCGCTATTAAAGTGAAGCTTTATCCCTTTTGCTGTCATGCTATCGCGCATATGCTCACGAATATCGTGATCAAAATGACGCAAAAACAGGTCGCCACGGTATGAAACATGCGTTTCACTGCCCAAGCCATTAAAGATGGAAGCGAACTCCAGCGCAATGTAGCCACCACCTATCACCAGTACCCGCTTGGGTTGCTGCTCCAGAAAGAACACCTGATTGGAGTCGGTCATGAACTCCTTGCCGGGGATATCCGGCAGCACCGGCCAACCGCCGGTAGCCAGCAGAATGTGCCTGGCTGTATGTACCTTACCGTTGACCTCGACCCGATGCGGGCCGGTAATGCGAGCATGGCCGTTGAGCAGGGTGACGCCGCTGTTTTCCAGCAGACGGCCATAGATGTCGTTCAGCCGCCCTATTTCCCGGTTTTTGTTTTCGATCAGGGTCGGCCAGTCAAAGCCCTGTGTGCTTGCATTCCAGCCGTAACTGTTGGCCAGCTCAATATCTTCACTACAGTGAGCAGCATAAGACATGAGCTTTTTGGGCACGCAGCCAACATTGACACAGGTGCCGCCCAGATAACGACTTTCTGCCACGGCCACTTTTGCACCGAAGCCTGCGGCAAATCGCGATGCCCGCACTCCGCCCGAACCGGCACCGATTACAAACAAGTCGAATTCATAGGTCATGTCAATCTCCTGCAAATTGGCCAAGTATAGCAAACCCGCTACCGCGACACTTCGCTGTTGACGCGAATGCCTGTGCGGTAGACCATAGTCTGCATTTGGTAGCCACGCAGGCTGCCTGGCGAATCCTTCAAAGGAGTGCTTAAAGTTGACGATCGTTGCTGTATTACTGGTTATCGCCGCTTTTATTGGCGGCTGGTGGTATACCGCTCACACACTAAAGGACATGGAGTCATTGCTGCCCCACCTGCTGGGTATTGCGATAGGCTTTGTTGCCATGTTTTGCCTGGCCGGGATTTTCTTCTTTTTCGGCATACTTTCGCTCTAAATCAACATGCGGTGATCGGCAAGAGGCAAGATTCCGTTGACAGAAGTTTTCTATGCTCGTAGAATCCTCGCCGCACTGTGGAGGAGTGGCCGAGCGGCTGAAGGCAGCGGTCTTGAAAACCGCCGAAGGGCAACCTTCCGTGAGTTCGAATCTCACCTCCTCCGCCATTTTTTGTTTTAAATCCCTGATTATTCAGGGATTTTTTTTGCCCAAAACTTACAATAGATACTGGCAACCACGCCTGCAGGCACTTTCGCCGGATTATCCGGTCAATAGTCGAGCCAGACCTGAATCTGTATGCAGCAAGCATGTGCTTCTGCTATTCTTGGCACATCCCGACAATCCCGCTGTGGTGTCATACAATAAGGAGATTCAACAGCATGCAACGTTTCAATACTCATGAGGTGGCCATCGAGCGCACCGGCAACTCGGTCTTGCGCAACACCTATGGCCTGTTGGCCCTGACACTGGCCTTCAGTGGCCTGGTCGCTTATGTGTCCCAGCAAATGCGCCTGCCCCATCCTGGCATGATGCTAACCCTGATCGGCTTTTACGGCCTGATGTTTGCTACGGTGCGCCTGCGCAATTCCGGCTGGGGTCTGGTAACTACCTTTGCCCTGACCGGCTTCATGGGCTACACGCTGGGTCCGATCCTGAATATGTACCTGGGCATGCAGAATGGTGCACAGGTCATTTCCTCGGCGTTTACCATGACGGCGCTGGTGTTTGGCGGCCTGTCTGCGTTTGTGCTGATCACCCGCAAGGACATGAGCTTTTTGCGCGGTTTTATCACTGCCGGCTTTTTTGTGCTGTTGGCAGCCATAGTTGCCAGCCTGATTTTTGACCTCTCGGCCTTCCAGCTGGCCATCAGCGCAGGGTTTGTACTCTTTTCTTCAGCCATCATCCTGTACCAGATCAGCGAGCTGATCAATGGTGGCGAGACCAACTACATCATGGCCACGATCAACCTCTATGTGTCCATCTACAACCTGTTCCTCAGCCTGCTACAGATCCTTGGCGTAGCCAATAGCGACTAAGGCCTTCCTGCCAGGCCTGAGAAAGCCCCGTTCGGGGCTTTCTTGTTTTATGGAGCAGCACATAATGAATCTTGAAAGCACAACCAGCAATTTGTGCCGGATCGATAAAAAACTGATTGGAGCCGGGGTCCTGCAACTGCTGCCCTTATCCTTGTTTGTACTGGTGTTTGCACTGGCATTCGGCATAGCTGCATCCCAGACAGGCCTGGACCCGTTCAGCAGTCTGGCCATGAGTGCGCTGGTGTTTGCTGGAGCTTCGCAGTTTGCAGCACTGGAGCTTTGGGGTACACAGGTGCCATTTTTTACCCTGCTGGCCACAGTGCTTGCCATCAATGCACGTCATTTGCTGATGGGAGCCACACTGTACCCCTGGCTCGTCCAGTTGCCAGCAGGCAAGCGCCATGCAGCCATGCTGCTTGCGACTGATGCCAACTGGGCCATGTCACTGCAGGCATTCAGTTGTGACAAGCCCGGGTTTGGCTTGCTGATTGGTGGCGGGATTTCATTATGGCTGTCATGGGTACTGGGTAGCTGGTTAGGCATCCACTTCGGACACACAATCAGCGATCCTTACAGCCTGGGAATCGATATGGTTTTGGGCTGTTTTTTACTGGCAATGGTAGTTGGCGGTGAAAAAACACAAGAACCTTCATCATCTGGGCGATAGCAGCCATCAGCGCGTTGCTGGCTTATCGTTTTTTGCCTGAGAATAGCCACGTGATTGTCGGGGCACTGGCCGGCGGTCTGGCCGGCGCCTGCATGGGGAGGCGCGGCAATGAGCATTGACACCACCGGCCCCGGTCTTGCCTTAATCATATTGGCGATGGCACTGGTTACCCTGGCCACTCGCTGGGGTGGCGTCTTCATCATGTCTTTTATACCGCTGGGTTACCGGGTCCGGCTGTTCATTCAGGCGATGTCGGGCTCAGTGCTGATCGCCATCATCGCCCCGATGGTATTTGAAGGGGATCTGGCGGCACGCATGGCACTGGCGGTCACTGCACTGGTGGTCCTGTTGCTAAAAAACCAGTTGCTGGCAATTGCTGCCGGCATGCTAACCGCTGCCATGCTGCGCCAGTTGCTCTGAATGTTCAGGCGTTGGCTTTGCGCGCCGCTTTTTCCGCTTCGACACGTTCCGTCACATCCCGGGCCATGGACACACTGCCCTGCACTTCGCCCAGGGCGTTTTTGACCAGGGCAAAGGTCATTTCGACATAGCGCTTGCCGCCACTCTTGTGCAGAGACCGGGTCAGGGTTGGCTTACCCGACAGTTTGAGCTGGCCGCTTTGCACCGCAGCATCGAAGCCTCGCCAGTGCGCATCACGCAGGTGCCTGGGAATGATGATGTCGAGGCTCTGTCCGAGTGCTTCATCAGGGCTGAAGCCGAATAGCTCGGTTGAAGCTGCATTCCAGCGACGAATGTTGCCCTCGGTATCGGCATAGATCAGCGCGTCGCTGGTCTGCTCAAGAATCCACTCGGCCAGTTGCGGGTCACTCATGGTACTGCTCCTTACAAGTGTGTAGTTGCCATGCTACTCTGCGCCTCTGGACAATCGCATAGTAATTTAGTCGAGTATTCACTGGTGACCTTGTAACAGGTAGTCCAATACCGCGGACTGGTCACCACTAAACACCACCCGTTCGCTGACCTTGCTGTGTTGATAACGGTACATGGGATCGTAATAACCCTGCAGCAACCGGCTGATCCAGTCACGATGTCGTGCTGTATCGCCAAGTGTCAGCTGCACATGCAGGGCATCTTGCAGGATGGCATCGAGCTCCTGATACAGTGCACCGCCAAGGCGCTTGCGAATTTTTGCCATGCTGTCGGCCAGACGGACGAAAAACTGCATATCGCTCTGCTCCGGCCCGCACAGTTGACGGAACTCGTCTCGCAGGCTGAGTAACCCTGTTGGCTTTGGTGGGTGTTGTCATCCTGACCGGCAGCAGCCGCTGGCATGCAGCCAATCTTGACGGTGCTCGTGGCCGGCGTGCACTCAAGCCGGCCGGAGACCTGTCGGCTAACAGCCGGGTTCGGCTGGCACTGACCTTGCTGCTGATCCTGATGTTTTCCAGGTTTGTTTACCTGGCCAGCCTGAACAGCTACTTTACCTTTTACCTGATCAAACACTTCGGGTTGGGCATTCAGCAGGCCCAATACAGCCTGTTCATTTTCATGTTTGGCTCGGCGCTGGGCACTATTGCCGGTGGTCCGATCGGAGACCGTTTTGGGCGCAAACGGGTAATCCTCGGCTCGGTTTTGGGTGCGGCACCATTCAGTCTGGCTCTACCCTTTCTCAACTTGCCACTTACACTGGTACTGATATTCATTGTCGGCTTCATCATCGCTTCGGCACTCCCGGGGCGATAGTGGTGTATGGGCAGGAGCTGGTACCAGGCAAGACCGGAACGATCTCCGGGCTGTTCTTTGGCTTGTCCTTTGGTATTGCCGGCATAGGTGCTGCCGCCATTGGTGCACTGGCTGACTTCTACAGCATTGAAACCGTATATCGGCTTTGTGCACTGCTACCACTGCTTGGGCTGGTGGCCATTATGCTGCCGGAAATGCGTGATCAAAAAACCTGAAGCCCCATGCCGACAGGCAGCAGCCGCGCGCAGGTGCCTTGTCAATGACGTTGACCGCGTTCCCGGCTTGCTTCCTTTTTTGCCGCAATTGATAGCATATAGGCTGAAACCGGTGCGCTGATGATCAGGAACAGGGTTACCAGCAACTCGTGCAGGCGCAGGCTGCCGGTGCTAAAGGTGAAATACAGCATGGATGCGATCAGCACGCCGCCCACGCCTAGCGTGGTGGCCTTGGCGGGGCCATGCAGCCGCATGTAAAAATCGTGAAAACGCAGCAAGCCGATCGAGCCCATCAGTGCGAAAAAACTGCCGGTCAGCAAAAAAAACGCCACCACCAGTTGTAATCCAAATGACATGGAGCCTCCTTCTACTCGATAACGTCGCCACGCAGCAGGTATTTGCTGATAACAACGGTGCTGAAAAAGCCGAACAGTGCAATCAGCAAGGCAGCCTCAAAAAACACCCGGCTGTCGATGGCAATACCGAAGATCACCAAAATCGCCAACCCGTTGATATATAGCGTATCCAGTGCCAATACCCGGTCAACAATTGACGGTCCCCGCATCAGGCGCACCAGGTTGAGACAAAAAGCCAAACCAATCATGGCCATGCTAATCCAGATGACTACAGTTAACATGCGAACACCTTCTGCAACTGACGCTCGTAACGTACACGGATTTCCTCTACCAATGCATCTTGGTCAGTACAATGCAGAGCGTGCACTTCTACCTGGCGAGTGTCTTCGTCAAAACGTGTTGATACTGAACCGGGAGCCAGCGAAATGGCGCTTAGCATCATGAAAACTGCCAGCTCGCTATCCAGCTCTGTCTTGAAGCTGACAAATACCGGCTCCAGCTGAGCTTGTGAGCCCAGTGCCAGCCGTGCCACCTGCAGGTTGCCCATGATGATATCGGTCAGGCCGCGCCAGAAAAATACGGCCAGAGCCCCCCAGCTGGCAATTCGTGGAAAGGGTTGCCACCAGTGGCCCAGCAGGCGTGGCAGGGCAATTGCCATCACCAGGGCAAACAGCCAGTGGCCTGGTGAATTATAGTCATCCACCAGCAGTAGCCAGCTGGCCAGCAGCACCAGACTAAGCAACGGTTGCTGCAACCATCCTTTTGGGGTCATGTCCGGCCTCCTTCCAGTTGCTTCAGGTAAAGTTCCGGCTGCATCAGCTGTTGTGCAGCTGCCAAGCAGTAGTCCAGCACAGGAGCCGCCGTCAGCAGCAGCACAACAGCGCTGCCGGTCAGTACTGCTGCTGTGGCATAGGGTAAAACTTGCAATGGTGGCGGTGGTTCCGCACTGGTCGCTCCCTGCTGCCAGAACAACTGGCTGCCGGCGCGGCTGAGGGCCACTATGACGACAAAACTGGCAAACAGCAGCGCGGACCACAGCCAGGCAGCCTGCTGGCCGGCGGCTGACTGCAGCAATGTCAATTTGCCGATGAAGCCGGAAAAAGGTGGCAGGCCAGCAGTGGCGATGGCACCGATAAAAAACAACCCGCCCAGCCGAGCCGGAGTGCCCAGCGCCGGCCCGGTACGCAGACGGGCGGCCATCTTGCCGCGCTGGCGGGCGATCAGGTCGGCCAGCAGGAACATGCCGGCAATGCCCCAGGTGCTGTGTAGCAGATAGTACAGGCTGGCGGTAATTGACTGCTCATTGGCCAGGCTGATGCCGGCCAGCAAGGTGCCTACAGAGACCAGCACCAGCCAGGCCAGCATGCTGTGCAGGGTGTCGGCGGCAAAGGCCCCCAATGCACCCAGCAGCATGGTCAGCATAGCGATGCCAAACAGCAGCCCCAGGTCAAACGCACTGCCGACACCGGACTCGGGACCATAAATCAGCGTAACCAAACGCAAAATGGCGTACAGGCCAACCTTGGTCATGATGGCAAACAGTGCAGCCACCGGTGCGCTGGCGCTGGCATAGGCCCGGGGCAGCCAGAAGTGTAGTGGTAAAATTGCCGCTTTCAGTCCGAACACCAGCACCAACACCCAGCCAGCCGCATGCATCAGATGCAGGCTGTCGCCTTCGGTCTGTTGCACGAAACGAGCAATGTCAGCCATGTTCAGCGTGCCACTGATACCGTACACCAGCCCGGCACCAAGCAAAAACAGTGTCGAGCCGATCAGGTTGAGTACCACATAGTGCACTGCGGATCGCAATCGCTGGGTGCCGCCACCATGCAGTAGCAAGGCATAGGATGCGATTAACAGGATCTCAAAGAACACAAACAGGTTGAACAGGTCGCCAGTCAAAAAGGCACCGCAGATTCCGGCAACCTGGAATTGGAATAACGCATGAAAGTAGCGGCCCCTGCTGTCATCTCCGCTACAGGCATACAGGTTCACCAGAAGTGCCAGTGCTGCTGTAGTGAACACCATCAGCGCACTGAGCCGGTCCAGTACCAGTACAATACCAAAGGGTGCCTGCCAGTTGCCCAGGCTGTATATCTGTACCTGACCCTGCCCTGCTGTCTGGACCAGCTGCAGGCTCACCAACAGCAAACCAAGGCTGCCCGTCAAACTCAACCAGCGTTGCAAGCCGGTCTGCTGGTCGCTTTGCCAGGCCAGTATTGCACCCAGCAGCAGCGGCAGGATGATGGGTGCGACAATCCAGTGGTTCATGCGCCCTCCTCCCTAGCCTTCTCGCTACCGTCAACATGGTCGCTGCCCAGTAGCACATGGGCGCGCAGGGCCAGCACCAATACAAAAGCGGTCATGGCAAAGCCAATGACAATGGCTGTCAACACCAGGGCCTGGGGTACGGGGTCAGTATAGTCACTGGAGGTCCCAATCACGGCCGGCATGCCGGTTTTCAACCGGCCCATGGAAAACAAGAACAGGTTGATGGCGTAAGACAGCAGGGTCAGCCCCAGTGCAACCGGAAAAGTACGTGCCCGCAACAGCAGATAAATGCCGCAAAATACCAGAAAGCCTATAGCACAGGAAAACCAGAACTCCACTATTTGTCCTCCGGCAGTTGCGCGCTGTAACCCAGATGGCCCAGGTTGCTTAATATCAGCAAGGTGCCGCCCACCACAGTGAAATAGACACCCAGATCGAACAGCATGGCCGAGGCCAGCTCAAGGTCGCCCAGCCAGGGGATGTGCAATATGCCATGGGTCGAGGTCAGTAGGGGCATGCCGAACAGCAGGCTGCCAAGACCAGTGATGCCCGCAATGAGAATGCCGCTGGCCGCCAGTTTGCGGTAGTTCACATGCATGCGTTGTTCGACCCATTCCTGGCCGGAGCTGACATGCAGCAGTACCAGCGCCACAGAGGTAACCAAACCTGCGATGAAACCGCCGCCCGGCTCGTTGTGGCCACGCAAAAAGATGAATATCGCCACCAGCAATGCCAGCGGCAGCATCAGCCGGGCCAGCAGGCGCAACATCATGTACTCACGGGCCGCTGTCCAGGGACGGCCATGACGATCAGTGCGTGGTCGTGGCAAACGGGTGCCGCCCAGCAGGGCAAGAATGGCGATGGCGGTAATCGCCAGCACGCTGATCTCGCCAAGGGTGTCAAAACCGCGAAAATCCACCAGCACCACGTTGACCACGTTAGTGCCGCCCCCACCGGGCACACTGTTGGCCAGATAATACTGGGCCAGGCTGTTGTCATAAGGACGACTCAGCACTGCATAGCTGAGCACGGCAAACAGGCCGCCACTGGCCGCGGCGATGCAGAAATCACGCAAACGGCGCAGACTGCTGCTTTCCCGTGGAGTGGTCGCCGGCATGAAGTTTAACACCAGCAGCATCAGCAAGATGGTCACCACCTCAACCACCAGCTGGGTCAATGCCAGGTCCGGCGCAGAAAAGCGGGCAAACAGCATTGATACGATCAGGCCGACCAGTCCCAGTGTTACCAGTGCACGCAAGCGTTTGCGATGGTAAATGACGGTCAGCAGTGCCACCAGCGACATTGCCAGCAAACCCAGCAATGTCAGAGGGTCGGCCGGGCTCAGGGGGGCATTGCCGCCCAGCGAGTCCATTGGCAGCAGGGTCCAGCCAATCAGCAGCACCAGGGCACTCAGCATGATCGCAATATAGCGCTGCAGGGATACGGCTTGCAGTACAGCAATAACCCGGGAAACACGGGTGTAGGCGTTTTGCAGGGTCTGGCCGAAGGTTTCCAGTGCATTCAGATCTGGCAAGCCGTCATACCACTGGTAAAGCGGTCGGCGCATGCTGTACAGGGCAATGCCGCCCAGCATGGCAATGACGCTCATCAGCAGGGGCAGGTTAAAACCATGCCAGATGCTCAGGCTGTACGCGGGCAATTCGTGCCCCAGGCTCGCCTGAGCCGCACTGGTCAGCAGCCCGGACACACTGAATGCAGGAAAGGTACCGACCAGAATACACAGAAAAACCAGGATTTCGACCGGGATCTTCATTGAGCGGGGCGGCTCGTGTGGGGGGAACTTGGGCAGGTTGACCGGCTCGCCGTTGAAGAACACATCATGAATGAAGCGCAGCGAGTAAGCCACGGAAAATACTGCCGCAAGGGTAGCCAATCCGGGAATCAGGGCGCTGAAACTGCCCAGCAACTGCTGGTGCAGGGTTTCAGAAAAAAACATTTCCTTGCTCAGGAAGCCGTTGAGCAGCGGCACCCCCGCCATGGCTGAAGATGCCACCATTGCCAGCAAGGCCGTATGCGGCATGTATTTCCACAGGCCGTTAATACGCCGCATGTCGCGGCTGCCGGTTTCATGGTCGATGATGCCGGCCGCCATAAACAAAGAAGCCTTGAAAGTTGCATGGTTAATAATGTGGAAAATCGCTGCCACCGGTGCCAGGTCGGAACCCAAGCCAAACAGCATGGTGATCAAGCCCAGGTGACTGACAGTGGAATACGCCAGCAAGCCTTTCAGGTCATGCTGGAACAGTGCGGTGATGGCGCCAATCAGTAAAGTAATCAGGCCAGCAAAGGTCACCAGATAGAACCACCAATCGGTACCTGACAGCGCCGGATATAGCCGGGCCAGAAGAAACACGCCGGCCTTGACCATGGTTGCCGAGTGCAAATAAGCAGATACCGGTGTTGGCGCCGCCATTGCATGAGGTAGCCAGAAGTGAAAAGGAAACTGCGCCGACTTGGTAAAAACGCCAAGCAGCACCAGCACCAGCATCACCGGATATAGCTGGTGTGCGCGCAGCAAATCGCCAGAGGCCAGGACATCGGTCAATTCATAGCTGCCTGCCACCTGCCCGATCAGGATGATACCGGCCAGCAGGGCCAGACCACCACCGCCGGTCACCGCCAGTGCCATGCGCGCCCCGGTTCTGGCATCATTGCGGTGACGCCAGTAGCCAATCAGCAGGAAGGAAGCCAAACTGGTCAGCTCCCAGAACATCAGCATCAACAACAGGTTTCCGGCCAGCACCAGGCCGAGCATGGCCCCCATGAACAACAGCAAGCTGGCAAAAAATCTTGGCAGCGCCTCGTTTTTTCCCAGGTAATAGCGGGCATAGAGGATAACCAGCAAGCCGACGCCAAGAATCAACAGGGCAAACAGGAAGCTCAGGCCATCCAGGTGCAAGCTAAAATTCAATCCGAGGGCTGGCAACCAGGGCATATACAGCTGGGTGGTTTCCCGTTCAAGCACGGCGGGCAAGAAGCCAGCCAGCAACAGCAGGCCGCCCACTGGAGCCAGTGCCGTCAGCCCGACCAGCAGGTTGCGCCGGGCCCGGCCACACAGGAGCACCAGTATTGCGCTCAAAAAAGGCAAAGCCAACAATGCGATCATCATTAAATCTTGATTTCTTTTGCTTTATGGTTGCATATACAGTTCACGACAGTACGTTTATACCGTAAGCATGACAAGCAAGTCAGTACGACCAAATACCAAAAGGCTTAATGCCGCAGTGGCAGATGAACCGGTGAAATCTGGCAGGGGCCAGGCATGGAAATTCTTTCCGTGCTGGACAGGCCCCGCCTCAAAGGCTGGCAGGATGGAGCCTGTCTTGCCTGCTGGTGGCTTGAAACAAGCTAGTGTGAAACGCGCGAAGTTCCATTTACGGTGCTGATGCGGACCCGTTCGCCAACACGGAAAATTTCATTGGGGTTGACCGCTTGCACATAAGAGCGCAGTGCACCATCGTCTTCCCGCACAGTAATTTCTACACCCTGGGTGCGAGTGAGCCCCTCTTCTGCTGCTGCACCCGCCAGACCTCCCGCCACGGCACCAATGACAGCAGCAACAGTGCTGCCGCGACCGCCACCAATGCTGCTGCCGGCAATGCCGCCAACCACTGCACCAGCCCCAGCCCCAATAGGTGTTTTGGTGCCTTCAATACGCACCGGACGCAGCGACTCAATAGTCCCCATGCGCACGGTTTGTACTTGGCGGGCATCTGAACGGGAATAGCTGTCGCCGGTCAGGCTTGATGCACAGCCGGTAACCATGCTGATGGCGCCAAAAGCGGCGGCAAAAAGGATTACTTTACGCATGACATTCTCCTTGGGGGAATTTGCAACTATTATACATGGTTGTGGGTAAACCAAATGTAAAGGAACGGTAATGGATCCAATCAGTATCGCCATCATTGCGGTGGTCAGTGTTTCGGGATTTTACTTTCACTGGTGGCTTTACGTGCGCATCAGGCGTTGGGTCAACCGTGACCTGGCCCTGTCCATGGCAGGAGACGACAAAGCGATGCAGGGTTACATGCTCGAAAAGCTGCAGGAAGCAGAAAAGCAGAAAGTAACAAAGAAAGAGCTGCATGACTGGTTGCAAAAAGCAGCGAGCGCCTACCCAGAATCCTAGGCTGGTTGTCAGGGGGCAAGGCGACTGCGGCTCCAGCTGCCGTCCGTCTGCAGGCGGTATTCAAGCCGGTCATGCAGGCGGTCCGGGCGGCCCTGCCAGAACTCCATACGTGAAGGAAGCAAACGATAGCCACCCCAGTATGCGGGTCTTGGCGGGCTGGTTTCGCCTGCAAAACGCTGGCGTATGGCTTGCAGGCGCTGGTCGAGTTCGTCACGACTCTCAATCGGGCGGCTTTGTGGTGAGCTCCAGGCTCCCAGCCGGCTGCCCAGAGGACGCATCGCATAATAGGCATCCGATTCGGCGCTGCTGATTTGCTCTACCCTGCCTTCAATACGGATCTGGCGCTCCAGTACGGGCCAGAAAAATGTCAGAGCAGCCAGCGGATTGGCTGCCATGTCCAACCCCTTGGCGCTTTCATAGTTGCTGAAAAAAACAAACCCACGTGCATCAAGGCCTTTCAGCAGCATTACCCGCGCATGCGGCTGTCCACTTCCATCCACTGTGGATAGCAGCATAGCATTGGCCTCTGTGGGAGGGCGTTCGGTTTCGATAGCCTGCTCCAGCCACAGATCAAACAGCGCAAGGGGCTCTTGTGGGCTCTCGCTCTCGAGTAATCCATCACGGATATAGCTGCGACGCATGTGCGCCAGTTGCTCTGCATCCATCTGTGTGCCTTGTTTGATTTTTTGAAAAAGGCTGGGCCACAGACTGCCAAAAAATGCTTGTTACAGCGGTTTTAGGTAGTCTGCAGCATGCAAGGGTCAGTCGCGATTGAGCATGGCCACAACCTGGGTGTGACCCTCAGCAGCCCGGCGATGCAGGTCTTGCTCAGGAACGACCAACAATGCCACACCCAAGTGGGTATCAATGTGTGCACCCTGGCTTACGCCAAGGGTTTTGAGGCGGTGACCGGGAACGCGGTTCAGACGAAAAATTGATGCTACTGACTGGGCTCGCTCTATACTGACCTGTTCTTTGGACTTTAACTTGTACTGGCCGGTAGCCACACCGACCACCATGACGGCGACATCAGGGTCCTGGGCCAGGTGGCGTGTGATCTGGCCGATACTGCCCAGGGCTGCCGGCAGCAACAGCTCAGGGCGGTGTGGGTTAAATGTGTCTTTTTCAGCAATGCGGATCAGCCAGCCACCACTGACCTCACTTAGTGCATAAGGGGTGCCGTGCAATAGTTGCTGCAGCTTGACTTGTTGGGAGCTGGACCACTCTGCTGCTGTTTGTACCGGAGGGTGGCCAACCTGTGCCGTGCTTGCGGTACTGCCGGCACATCCGCTTAAAATGGCTACCAAGCTTGCAATTATTGCTAAACGCACTTCGCTTACCTCAAAACCTTGTAGTTCCAAATACTATGCCGCCGGCAGACATGGCAGCATACCTGTAATGTTGCAACGCGGGCCAGTTTACACCTTGTTGCACTTGTTGGATAGCAGATGCGTCAGGCTGATTACTTCTTATGTTTCAGGTCAAATGTCTGGTATGTTTAGTGAACTGGCAGGCTTTTGAGTGGTCAGTGAGTCAGGCTGGGCGCAATCGCCCCTGATTGAAAACTGACATTGCAGGTCGGCCAAAACCACATGTTCAAAACTCTTATCACTCCATGGCGACACATAAGCCGGCCACCGGGCTGCCTTGTATGCACCTGCTGTTCGGCTGCAGTGTCTGCCACCCTGACTATGCATGGTTAAAAAATGAGTACAGCCAGAAAAACATCCTTTACCGGCTCACGCAGTGCTGACAAGTTCGTCGTGCGCTTTCCTGACGATATGCGCGACCGGATCGCCGAGGTTGCCAAGCTCAATCATCGCAGCATGAATTCCGAAATTGTTGCCCGCCTCGAAACCAGCCTGAAACAGGAACTGGTCATGGATTACAACAACCCGGTTGCTTTAAGTGATGCGGAAATGACGGCACATGAGCGTGAGCTTATGCAGCGCTTCCGCCAACTGACCCAGCGTCAGCAAAATGCTCTGTTGGCGCTGATCAGTTACGACCTGGAGCAGCAAAGCTGATTTTGTCCAGACAAGGCCGGAACCTGCCCCCGGACCTCTGCTGCACAGGGGCCCGGGAGCCTGGCCATAACTCAATGGCGCTGCTGCCACAGCAGTGCTGCTTCCTGCATGGCATCCTGACGGCTGTGGCCCATGCCGCGCAAACCCAGTGCGATAGTGGCAATGATTGCCTGCTCTCCATAAAAGTCCTGATCTTCACCTTTCCAGACGGCCAGCAAACGTTCCGGTTGCAGGGTTGGAGCTTTGACCTGTCGGCCAATTTGTGCGGGCCAGGCTTCTTCCCAGGCTTTTCCTGCAGTAGCGCCAAGCAGCGTCCCGTCGGTATCTGGGCGAACCTCTATTTCACCTGCATCGCCCTTGATCACCAGCGCATGCTGCCCCAATAGCACATTGGCTTGTTGATGAATCGGCTGATAGCCTGGGTGGAAGATGCTTTGCAGTACGCAGGTTGCCCTCAGCGGATTAAGCAACCGGGCCAGTGAGTGTACCGGTGAGCGCAAACCCATGGTGTCCCGCAGATCGATGCAGTGTTGCAGTCGTGGCATCCACTGGCCAAGGCCAATATAGGCCAGGTTATGCTGGTTTAGAGCCTGCTCAACCTGTTGCCAGTTGTGGCAAGAGGGAATTTCCAGCTCATCAAGCAGGTCTTCGGTATACAGCCTGCCGGCTGTGTGCTGGCCACCGCCGTGCATCAAAATGCGTACACCCGACTGGGCCAGGGTCTTGACCGCCAGCAGATACCAGGGCAACTGGCGACGCTTGCCCGCGTAAGTTGGCCAGTCCAGATCAACCTTGACTGCCGGTGCGGTTACCCGCTCTTGCACGGCACGGGCAAAGCCGGCCAGCTCCTCTGCGGTTTCTTCCTTGTAACGCAGCAACATCAGAAAAGCGCCCAGCTGTACATTCTCGATTTTTCCATCAAGCAACATGCCCATGGCGGCATATGCCTCGTCACCACTCAGCTCGCGGGAGCCTTTTTTTCCCTTGCCCAGGATGCGGATATACTGCGCAAACGGATGTTCACCTGTAGTCATGGCCAGTCCTTAATAAACAACAGATTAAAAACAGTTGGCGGGTTTCGGCAGGCCGGCCAGCCGAGTGGCGACCCTTGCCGGCCGGCCAGCAAAGAGTGTATTCAGATAGAGGCTATTGCCCTTTTTTTCGCCGAGCTGCTGGCGTACATAGCGCACCAGCGCCCGATTGGCCGGCGCCAGATCGAATTCCAGATAAAAGCGACGTACCAGATGCAGGATTTCCCAGTGCGCAGCAGTCAGCTCAATGCCCTCTTCATGCGCTAAAAGCGTGGCTGCTTGCTCGCTCCAGTCATCCGGGTTTTTCAGGCAAAAATCATCATCGAGCTCAATACGCCGGCCATCAATCTCAAGAAAGTTCACCATGCAATCACTCGCGAATGGCTGCCGCAAAGCTGTACCAGCTCCGGATAGTCAATGCCTGCCTGTGTAGCTGGCGCCGTCAGGTTTCTGGCCAAAGCGTCCTCGCTCAGTACATGCACGCTTACCTGCCGGGGCCAATGCTGTTGCCAGCACTGTACGGCATCGCCACAGAGCACCACGGTGTCGCCGGCAGCAAGCAGGTCAGTCAGTTGGCCGGCTGTGTGGCGGCGGTTCAGCAAGTAAAGGGTTGTCATGTTCAGAGCACCAGGGTCTGCGTGTGATTGACCAGCAACCGGCGAATTTCTTTTTTATTTACCGGCCGCACGTCGAGCACCAGTTGTTCAGGCAGCAGGCCGTGTTGTTGCAGGCTTTCACTGCAAACATATAATTGCTCAATGCCAAACAGTGGCAACCCTGACAATTGGGCCTGCAGGTTTTTCTGTTGCAGGATGTCCGGCTGCTGGCCTGCCAGCAGCTGATAGACTCCCTCCCCCTGCCACAGCATGCTGACGGGCAGATCAAAGGCTCCGCCAGCCAGGGCAATGTCCAGGGTTTCGCGGGCAGCCAGGCCCGACCATGGCGCGTGGCCGGCAATCAGCAACAAGGATTTCATGCGTCCCCCTTGAAGTGCACCACGCGGTCGGCATCCTGCATGGCTGCATGAAGCTGGCCCAGGCCAGACAGTTCAAAGCCCTCGGCCAGGTTGTCTGCGTTTTTTTTGTAACGTTGCGCTTCTGCCTGATCCAGTATGCCGCGACGCAGCCCTGCGGCGATGCAGACCACAGCGTCCAGCTGGTTTTCACGAATAAACTCCTGCCATTGCGCAGCAAGATTCTGCTCGTCCTGCGGAACGACCAGCAGGCGTGAAGCCAGGTGCACAGCGTCCTGGTAAAAAAAGATACGCTGCAGCTGGTGTCCGCCAGCGATAACTGCTCTGGCAAAACATAAGGCCCGGCGTGAAGCCGGGTCCTGCGGAGAAGAGGAAAGTATCAGGGTGAACTGCATGACCGGTTCCGGTATAAAACGGTCGCCTATGTTAGCTTGAAAGACCAGCGTGTGCACCATGCCAACCATCTGGTCTGGCAGGCGAGGAAGGTTTTCCTCGGCCATTAGCTGTGCAAACTCTTGCATCAGCGGCATGTTTCCTGGCTTGTCCGGCAACAGGTTGCAACCTGTTGCTACAGGGAGCCAGCCCGCATGTCATGCAACACCAGGCCGGCCTGACCGCCCTGCTTTCGCTGCTGGTTTGCCTGCAAACAGACTTTAATCAGTTACTGCCCGGGGTTGTGCTGCAAGCTTATTGCAGGTACAGGTTAGCCTGTTGCAGGTGTTGCCGGTCCAGGCTGCCGACCAGCGCTGCCAGCTGCAATTGATGCATGATCAGCGCTACCTTGGCATTGAGCAAATCAATTTGCACCCTGGTATGCTGGCTCTCGGCATCCAGTTTTTCCAGTGTGGTCTTGTCACCCAGCTCCACCCCCAGCCGAGTGGACTCGACCCTCAGCCGGCTGGCCTCCAGCGCCTGTTGCAAGGCATCCACCTGCTGGCTGCTGACCTGAACCGCATGCCAGGCGGTGCGGGCTTGCTGGCGTACCTGCTGACGCATGGCTTCGGCTTCGGCAACCCGTTGCTCGTGGGTATAGAGAGCCTCCTTGCGCTTGGCGCTGCGATAGCCACCGGTGAAGATCGGTACATTAATCTGTATGCCCAGCATCCAGTCATCGACCTTGTTCAGGGCCGAACCATAGCGGCCGCTGCCGTCCAGTTTTTCATGGGCCAGCCTGCCGACCAGGTCCAGGGTCGGGCTTTTCCAGCTGGCGTACTGGGCGATGCTTTCCAGAGCAATATCCGCTCCCATGTCTTGCATTTGTACGGCCGGGTTTAGCTGTGTCACATCACTTAACCATTGCGCCAGGCTGCCCAGCTCGGGAGCGCTCATCTGTGTCGTCAACGGCAAACGCAGTAGCGGCCCGGGCGGCTGGCCGGTCAGGTCAGCGTAGGCTGCCTCGGCCAGCTGCTGCTGCATCTGTGCATTAAGCAACATGGCTTGCAGGTTGCGGGCCTGGGCTGTGGCTTCATGGATATCGGTAACGGGCCGGTCGCCCAGCTCGAAACGGGTGCGGGTTTCCTGTTCGGCATATGCGGCCTGTTTGTGCTGCTGCTCCAGCAGTTGCGTAGCCTGACGGCTGACCAGCACATCAAAGTAACGCTCGGCTGCCCGCAGCATCAGCTGTTGCTGTGTGTGTTGCCACTCCAGCCCGGCCAGCTCGCTGCCCATGCGCAACTGGCGGCTTTGCGCCAGCCGCTCACGGCTGAAGATCGGTTGTTTCAGGGCAATTTCGTATGTGCGCAAATCACCACCGGTAATGGAGTTGTTGAACTCAACCCGATCTTCTGAGCCCATGCCGGGTGACTTGAAATTGGCGCCCTGGCTGGAGCTCTTGTAACCGCCCCGCCCGGCCGTTGCACTGGCACCAAGGGTCGGTAACCAGAGGCTGCGCGCCTGCGCGTCTCTGGTTGCGCCAACATTGGCCTGCGCCATGCGGGCACGATACTCGGGGTCGTGTTCCGTGGCCAGCTGCCAGGTTTGCAGTAAGTCCAGCGGCTGCGCATGCAACATGCTCGCCGTCATGCCGATGGACAGCGCCAGCACGGCCAGGGAGTGTTTGGTCAAACTCATTCTGTTACCTGCCAGTCAAGGAAACGCTGAATAGCGGGAAGCTTTTTATAGGCACGAACTCATTCGTGCCGAAGTGTCCTGTGCTGTGCGAATAAACCCGCGCCTGCCAGTCAGCAACCCGGCTTGAGGCCGATCTTGCGCAAAATGGTTTCCAGCAGGCACCAGCGGGTCAGGCCACTTTGGAAGATGTTGGCACCAACAAACAGGGTAAAGGCCAGGAACCATTCATTAACAAACAGCGGGCTGGACGGTGCGCCCAGCGCCAGAGTCAGAACGATAAAAATACCGGCGATAACACGAACCAGTTGCCATGAGGTCATGGGGTTTCTCCTTGAGGAATGATTTTATGCAGTTTGTTGCGATAGGCTGCGTAATACAGCAATGGAATAACCACCAGGGTCAGTACGGTGGATACCAGCACGCCAAAAATCAGCGAGATGGCCAAGCCGTTAAAAATGGGGTCGTCCAGAATAAATAGCGCACCGAGCATAGCAGCCAAACCTGTCAGCACAATCGGCTGGGCACGGGTAATGGCCGAACTGACCACCGCCTGCTCAAAGCTTTGCCCGGCGCGCAGTTCCAGGTTGATAAAGTCCACCAGCAGAATCGAGTTACGCACGATGATGCCGGCCAGCGCGATCATGCCGATCATGCTGGTGGCGGTGAACTGCATGCCCAACAGGGCATGACCCGGCATCACGCCGATAATAGTCAGCGGAATCGGTGCCATGATTACCAGCGGCGTCAGGTAGGAAGAAAAATGCGCTACCACCAACAGGTAAATTAGCAGGATACCTACCGCATAGGCTGCGCCCATGTCGCGGAAGGTTTCATAGGTGATTTGCCATTCACCGTCCCATTTCAGCGCGTAGTTGCGCCAGGGGTCGCTGGGCTGGTTGATAAAATACTCATCAATTGGTGTGCCAGCGGGTGTGACAATCTCGCTAATCTCGCTGCGTGACCAGAACATGCCGTATAGCGGGCTGTCGATCTTGCCGGCCATATCTGCGGTAACAAAGTGCACGGGCAACAGGTCTTTGTGGAAGATCGGTTGCTCTCTGCTGGCATCACTGATGTGTACCAGTTCTTCAATGGCAATCAGTGCACCGTTGATACTGCGAACTTTCAGCTGTAACAGGGCATTTAAATCGCCATGTAATTCAGGGCGCATCTGAATATAGGCCGAGGCTGGATACTTGCTGCCATCGTGTAACCAGGCAGCATCTTCGCCGTGCAGCCCGGTGCGTAAAGTGGCAACAATATCCGCCTGCGCCACACCAAGCTGGCTGGCTTTGCTGCGGTCAATCACCAGCAGTTTGCGCGGCGCTTGGGCAATGGCGCTATCGTCAGTATCCACCACGCCATTAACGTTATTCAGGGCAGCCAGCACTGCATCGCCCACGGCTTTACGCCCTTCAAAGGTCGGGCCGTAAATCTCTGCCACTATGGGTGCCTGTACCGGCGGGCCAGGCGGCACTTCTACTACTTTAACGTTGGCACCAAACGCCTGACCGATACGCTGCAGCTCTGGGCGCAAGCGGGTGGCAATGGCGTGGCTTTGCTGTTTGCGCTGTTTTTTATGGACCAGGTTGACCTGGATATCACCGCTTTCGCTGCCGCTGCGCAGATAGTACTGGCGCACCAGTCCGTTAAAGTTAATCGGCGAAGCAGTGCCGGCATAGGTCTGGTAGTTGGTGACTTCCGGCACAGTGGCCAGAAAAGCACCCAGCTCGCTCAACACCGCTTGGGTTTGCTCCAGCGGCGTGCCGGCTGGCATATCCACTACTATCTGAAATTCAGACTTGTTATCAAAGGGCAGCATTTTCAGCAGCACCAGCCCGGTTACCGGCAAGGCCATGGAAACACCAATCAAGCCAAATACGCCAAGCCCAAGGAAAAACCTGTTACGCACGCCTTTTTGTGTGTCCAGAAACGGGCGGAAAATAGCGGTAAAAAGACGGGTTAGAAACGCCGGTAGCCTGCCCTGCTTAACTTGGGCGTTAGCTGGGCTGACGTGAGTCTTGAGCCACAACCGCGCCAGCCAGGGCGTCAGGGTAAAGGCAATCGCCAGCGACAGCACCATACCCATGCTGGCATTGATGGGAATCGGGCTCATGTAGGGCCCCATCAAGCCGCTAACAAAGGCCATTGGCAGCAGTGCGGCAATCACGGTAAAGGTAGCCAGAATGGTCGGCCCACCCACCTCGTCTACCGCTGGCGGGATTAGCTCCAGCAGTTTTTTGCCCGGGTTAAGCTGCATATGGCGGTGAATGTTTTCCACCACCACAATGGCATCGTCCACCAAAATACCGATGGAGAAAATCAGCGCAAACAGCGAAACCCGGTTCAGGGTAAAGCCCCAGGCCCAAGAAGCAAACAAAGTAGCAGCAAGGGTCAGGCCAACCGCCACACCTAAAATAGCGGCTTCGCGCCGCCCCAGAGCAAAGAACACCAGCGCCACTACCGACAGGGTGGCAAAAATCAGTTTCTGGATTAATTGGCGTGCCTTCTCGTTGGCCGTAGCACCATAGTCGCGGGTCTCTACCACCTCGACATCGTGGGGGATTAGTGTGTTTTTCAGCTCGGCAATCCGTGCCATCACCCCTTCGGAAACATCAATGGCGTTCTCGCCTGGCTTTTTGGTCACGGTAAGGGTTACTGCCGGATATTCCCGCGCCTGCTCGCCAGCGCTACCAAAGCGCACATAGTTACGCGCTGGCAATGGCCCCTCACTAACCTGAGCTACATCCTGTAAAAAAACCGCTCGCCCTTGATGTACGCCTACCACCAATTCAGATACTTCTCTGGCGTTATTTAAAAAACGGCCAGCTTCAATCTGAATCGACTGGTTGCCACTAATCAGCTCGCCGCTGGGCAAGCCAAGGTTGGCCGACTTGAGCGCCAGACGCAGATCATTGACGGTTAAACCCAGAGCGCTTAAACGCTCCGGCTCGATATCAACCCGCACTACCCGGCCTGGCCCGCCGATGGTTTTTACCTCGCGGGTACCGGGCACACGCTTGAGCTCTGCCTCGATACTGTGAGCAATGCGTTCTAAATCATAGGCACCAAAATCCGGGTTCTGGTGATATAGGGTAACTGCCACTATGGGTACATCATCAATCCCCATTGGGCGAATAATCGGCGCTAACACACCCAGACCATGCGGCAGCCAGTCTTCGTTGGAACGCAACGTATCATGCAGCTTAACCAGCGCATCGTTACGGGTTACGCCAACTTCAAATTGCACAGTGATGACTGCCACGCCCGGCTGTGAAGCAGACATTACGTGCTCCACCCCGGCCATTTGTGACAATACCTGCTCTGCCGGCGTTGCCACCATGCTTTCCACATCGCGTACCGCAGCACCTGGAAACGGAATAATCACGTTGGCCATGGTGACGTTGATTTGCGGCTCTTCTTCCTGCGGTGTAACCAATACTGCAAACAAGCCCATCAGCAGGGCCAGCAGCGCCAGCAAAGGTGTAATGGGTGATGCCTGAAAAGCCGCAGCAATGCGGCCAGAAATTCCCAGTGGTTGCATGCTTTACTCCCTGCTTGCCGTGTGCGGGTCCAGGTAAACCTGCTCCCCTTCCGTCAGGCCGCTGAGCACTTCGACCAGCTCGCCCTCATTGGCACCCAGGCGCACCTGGCGCAGCAACGCCTTGTCTGCAGTTGTACTTTGCACATAGACGGCGGTCAGCTCAGCACGCCGCACTACAGCGGCAGCAGGAACAAACAGCCGTTGCTGTCTTGCCCCGGAACGCTGTAGAGCAACCTTGACCGTCTGTCCCGGAAGCATGCTGGTACCGGGCTCAAGGTTCAGGCGCAAGCGCCGGGTTTGCGAACCGGCATCGGCGACGGGAAGCTGCTCCACCGCACTGATGACCAGCCTTTGCTGGCCATCAGAAACGAGAAACTGTCCAGTAGCAGGAAGGCCGCCAGACAGGGCAGTAACAGGAATGGAAACACCAACCCGTAGCGCAGCAGGAGCAAACATGGACAGCAATTGCATGCCAGGCATAGCCATGTCGCCCTGCTCCGCCGGTACGTCAATCAGAATGCCGTCGTAGGGTGCTGTGATGCGGAAAAAACCGGTTTGCACGGCAGCCGCTTTCGCCTGCGCTTGCTGAGCATTGAGCAGTGCCTGGGTGGCCTGTTGTTCGGCCTCGATACGTTCAAGCGCGCCTTTGCTGATGTAGCCTTGAGCAAAGAGTTGCTGTTGGCGCTGCAGTTCGCTCGTCAGGACTTGCAGCTGCGCACGGGTGGCTGTTACCTGCGCCTGCATTGCAGCCTGTTGTTGCCGTGCCAGGCTGTCATCGATTTCCAGCAGCAGCTGCCCCCGGCTGACATGATCACCAGCCTTGACCAATACCTGCTTGATCAGCCCGCTTACCTGGGCCGCCATGCGGGTTTGCGTCATCGCTTCGATCTGGCCATCGTAGACTGTATTCTGCGCTGTCGACAGGCTTTGTACCGGTGCCAGAGCCGCTGGTTGAGCCATGGCAAGGCTGCTTGTCAGCAGGACGGGCAGACTGAGAAAAGCCGCAAAAAATCTGCTCACCAATGATCTCCAAATACATAATCTATATTATTGGATATCATTATGTTAACAGCTGAATGCTTTTGCAAGAAAAGAAACTCTTGCAAGCAGGCAGGCCCAGATCAGGGCTTGTAGATCAGTGTGTCAGGCGACAGGATTTGTTTGGTTCAGCGTTTTGCCTGGTGCCAGAATCCCATGCTGCGCTTTAGTTGATGCAGTGCAGCCTGTGTTTCTTGCAGGTTGCCGCATTCCGCGTACTGCAGCCGCTCATGCGCCCTGACAAAGCTCTCCAGCTGCTGCCGCTGTCTTGCATCAAGCATGCCGCCAATCCGTTGCAGGTGAGCTTGCAGGCCCTCTTGCGGGCTGCGCGCCAGGCCGCGACGCTGTAGCAACCGGTCATAGGTTTGCAGCATTCGCTGTGCTGGATCAGGCTGGTGCTGCCATGGCCTGATAATGATCAGCGCCAGCACTCCCAGCAATAGCACCATGCCTGTCACAAGTACAACGCCTATCCGCTGCCAGTCGAGCGTGCCGAACAGCTGCCGCAACCAGGTCCGCTGACGATCCCCCTGATAACCCAGCACTTTACTTTGCCAGCCATGGTTAAGGTTTTCCCAGCCCAGACGCAAGCTGTTGATCCAGGCAACGTGACGGTAACGCAGCGGAGAAAGCAGGTTGCTGTCCAGTTCGGTCATTTCACCGCCCAGTACATCTTGCAAGCTCTGCTCAATACGTTCCGGCGCCACCTGAAAAGTCGGGTCGGCCCGTTGCCAGCCACTGCCCGGCAGCCAATACTCGACCCAGGCATGTGCGTCCATCTGGCGAACCTGTACATAGTTGCCGGCACTGTTGATTTCTCCGCCCTGATAGCCGGTGACTACCCGTGCCGGAATGCCGGCCACCCGCAGGGCAAAGGTCATGGCGCTGGAGTAGTGTTCACAAAAACCACGGCGAGTGTCGAACATGAACTCATCAATACTGTGCTCGCCCAGCAAGGGCGGCCTGAGTGTGTAATGGTAGGGATGCTGGTTAAAGTGAGCCAGCAAGGCCGCAACCAGCTGGCGATCATCGGCATATTGCTCGCGCAGCTGCCGGGACCACTCGCGGGTACGCGGGTTGCCTGTATGCGGTAGCTGCAGGTTGTGTCGCCGTCCTGCCGCTGTCAGTTCAGGCTCGGCTATTGCCTGTGGCCAGGCCTCGGCCTGATACAAATAGGTCCGGTGTACCGGGCGGCTGCGCTGCAACCTAAAGTCACCCAGCATACGCACATCGGCCTGGCTGCTTTCGCTGATATCCAGACTGAACAGCCAGGGTTGGCGGCTGGGTTGCATGATGACACTGTAGTTGTGTGACGGCCCCTGCTTGTGCCACTGCCCCGGCAGCAGATCAGTACCAAAACTGGCCATGCGCCAGCTGCGGCCGTCAAACAGCGGCATGGTCAGAGCGCGCCAGTAGAGCTGGCTTTTGGGCGGGATAGGACCCTCGAAGGTGGCCCGGAATGCCAGCGCGGTGGACTGGCTCAGCTCGGCAATATCACCCGGCGACATCTGGCTGGACAGTCCAGTCCTGCCCTTTTCACTGGGTTGTGGCAAGCTCCACAAGGGCTCCACTCGCGGGAAGAAAATAAACAGCAGCAGAGCCAGCGGGACGGCCTGAGCCAACAAAACCAGGGCCAAACGTAAGCTTGCAGCCGTGCTGACACTTCTGTCTGACTGTTGCAGGCCCGTCCAGGCCGCCAACAAGGCTGTCACCGGCAGCAGCGAATACAGTGCTGCCAGCAGGCTGTCGTAATACAGGTAACTGGTAACCACACAGAAAAAGCCGAGAAACACCAATACCAGCGCATCGCGCCGACTGCGCAACTCCACCAGCTTCAGAGTGAAGGCGGTTATAAGCAATGCCACACCGGCATCCAGGCCGATCAGGCTCCCGCGGCTCAGGTAAACAGCAAAAGCGGCACTGCTCATCATTGCCAGCTTGACCACCGGAGGCGGCAAGCTCCAGCGGGTGCGGTAAACCTGAATGCGCCATAACGCACACAGCAGCCAGAGGCCGGCAATCCACTGCGGAATGTGCAACAAATGTGGGGCAATCACCAGCACCTGGGCAATCAGCAGCCACTGCAAGGCGTTGCGCGGTACGGCATTCAGCCGCTGTTGTTTGTTCATGACGAATGACCAAACAGAGCCAGTGCAGCCAGACAGGCACTGCGGTGACCAGGACCGCTGTCCGGCCCCAGCAGCTGTCCGGGTAACTGCAATGAGTATGGGCGGGCTTCGGCATCCAGGCGCAACACATGGTGGCACAAAACTGACAGGCGATGTTCCTGGCTACCCTGCAACAAACTATAGTCCAAAAGCATGTCACTACCTTGTAACTGACCAAACTGTTTGACCCACAGGCCCTGCCCGCGTGACCAGGCTTTCCAGTCGATTCTCCCTAGCGCATCACCGCGCTGCCAGGCTTCCAGCCCTTGATAATCGTCTACACCCTGCTGTGTGCTCAGCAACCCTTCGGTACTTTCATCATCATTGCATGCCGCTGTTAGTGGCAGAGCGGCTTCGACCGGTTGCGGGTAAACCAGCAGGCGCATATCCAGATCCACCCTGCTCCAGGCCACCCAGATACCCAGCGGGAAACGGGACTCGATGCGCAGTCGCGGTGCGCGGAGCCAGCCACGCTGTTGCGCCGGCAAGGCAAGTGCGACCTGGGCACCCTGTTTAAAATTTACATCGACCTGCTGGAGTGCCAGCGGGGAACCCCAGCCTAATGAAATGCCATGGCGGCTGTACCTGGCGGCTTCCAGTCGCAAGGGAAACACTGCTTGCTCACCCGGAAAGCAGGGAGCGGCCTGCAATGCCTGCAGTTCCAGCCCGGCCAGATTGCGCCAAGTATGCAGGGCGGTCAGCAAACCCAGCGATGCCAGCACAAAGGCCAGCCCATAGGCCAGGCTATTCTGATAGTTGATAGCGACCAGCAGCATCAGCAGCAAGGCGCCGGCAAAACAGTATCCGGTCAGGGTTGGTACAATAAATATCTGTCGCTGATTCAGGTGTACCCTGCTGGCTGGAGGCAAGCGCCGCTGCCACCATTGGAAAAACCAGTGTTTTACCCTTTCCATCAAAGCGCAGGAACCTGGTTCAGCAGTTCATCGACAACTGACTCGGCGCTGTACCCGCGGCCACCGCTAAGCGCATGCCCAAGCCGGTGTGCAACCACGGCAGGTGCAAGAGTCTGAACATCTTCAGGAATGACATAATCCCGGCCCGCGAGGAAAGCCCAGGCGCGACAGGCGGCCAGCAAAGCCAGGCTGCCCCTTGGTGATAGCCCGTATGCAAGCTTGTGATGATTGCGGCTGGCTTCAGCCAGCCGCAAAATGTAAGCAATTAATGCATCGCTGGCATTGACCGCGGCCACCTGCTGCTGCGCCGCCAGCAACTGCTCCCTGTCCAGAATGGCGGCCGGTTCCATTGCCTGCTGGCGTCCACCACTACCGCCAAGCAAGGCCTGCTCGGCACGCCGGTCCGGGTAACCCAGCGACAACCGCATCAGGAAGCGGTCCAGTTGCGACTCGGGCAGGCTAAAGGTACCGCTTTGTGACAGCGGGTTCTGGGTCGCAATGACAAAAAACGGCTCAGGCAGACTGCGGGTATTGCCTTCTACCGTGACTTGCCGTTCTTCCATGGCCTCAAGTAGCGCACTCTGGCTTTTGGGGGTGGCCCGGTTGATTTCATCAGCCAGCAATACCTCAGTGAAGATTGGCCCGGGATGGAAAACAAAACTGCTGCTGTTACGCTCAAACACCGAGGTGCCCAGGATGTCTCCGGGCAATAAATCAGCAGTGAACTGGATACGCTGATAATTGAGCCCCAACACCTGGGCAAGCGCATGGCTCAGAGTGGTTTTTCCCATGCCTGGCAAATCTTCCAGCAACAGGTGACCGCGTGCCAGCAGGCAGGTTAGCGCCATGCGTACTTGTGTGTCCTTGCCCAGTACCACCTGATTGACTGCAGCAAGTGCCTTTTCCAGCTGTTGTAAAACCACAGGTCACTCCCTTTTCAAGGTTTCTGCCCATAGCCTGTCCGGACCCGGAAAGCGGCGGCGGGCCATGAACTTAAAGCCAGACGCCGCAGGGTCAGCGACCCGCTCTGGATTCACTGATATAAAAACGGGCCTTTTTAGCCTTCCGCAAGCAACCGTTGTAGCCTTCAAACTGTTGTTGCGTTTTCGCACCCGTGATCAATGTCAGCGCCTTGGAATAGCTTACTGTGCCGGCAAAGCCCTCTGCTTCGGCCAGGCTCAGCTCTTTCCAGGCTGCATCCAGCTCGCTGGCACAGGCGCTCCTGTTATGAGTTTTTCCAGCGCAACCTGCTAACAAGCCAGCCACAAGCAGCGCTGTCAAAGTCATTCGTTTCATATTTAGGTATCCTCTACATCAGTTTGCGTATCAACAGGCTGCATCAGTTGCAACTGATGCGTTCGCTGACTCAGGTTAATCCATTCACTGACCAGGCTGTAGGCAACAGCCAGCAAGACCGGCCCGAGAAAAATCCCCATAAAGCCAAAGGCAATAATGCCGCCAAATACTCCCATCAACACAACGATCAGCGGCAAATTGCCTCCCCGGCTGATCAGGTAAGGTTTGAGAAAGTTATCTACGCTGCTTATCACGATAAAACCCCAAAACAGCATGAAGGTTCCCATTCCGTAATTTTGCTGCAAAAACAACCAGAGAACGGCGGGGACCCAGACCAGCGGAGGGCCCATCGGGATAATGCTTAAGCCAAACGTGAAAATGGACAGAAGAAAAGCGCCCGGCACACCAGCAATGCTGAATCCGATAAAGGCTACCATGGCCTGGGCTATGGCCGTGCCTATGACTCCATTGACAACACGCCGTACTGTATCTGCGACCAGTTCAATGTAATGATCGGTACGGCTACGCATAATGCGCTGTACCAGGCTGCGCATAAAGTGAGCCAGACGGTTGCCGTCACGATAAAAGAAAAACACCAGCAACAAGCTCAGTGCCAGCTCCAGAATGCCACCGGCTATGCCCGCGCTGCGCCCGAGCAACCAGTTGCCAAACTGGCCCATGTAGGGTTTGATGGCGGCGAAATAGCCTTCACCCTGTTCGTCCAGCATATGCCAAAGTTCCTGCAAGCGCTCACCAAGCAGTGGCACCCGCCCCAGCCAGTCTGGTTCGGCAGGCATGCCAGTCACCCGCAGGTCTTTGATCAGTTCCATCCCGTTACGGATATAGTCAGCAATATTCAGTCCCAGCCAGACCAGCGGAATGGCCACCAATAACACCCAAAGCCCGGTCAGCAATGAAGCTGCCAGTGCTGCGTTACCATTCAGCATCCGGGTCAGTCCGCGCATTACCGGCCAGGTGGCAAAAGCCAGAACTGCAGCCCAGAATAACGCTGATAAAAAAGGGGTCAGAACCCACAAGCAGGCAACCAAAAGCCCCAGAATCAATAGCTGTGCAATCAGTCGATCGCTTGTCTTCATGCTGGCACCTCCGGTTGCAAGGGACTAAGGCAGGACCTGCATCCGGGTCGCCACTTCGCTGTTATCGTCAAGCTCCAGTCGTGTTGCGCGAACACCGGCTTCAATCAGTTGCTCGCGCCAACCGGCGGCCTGTTCACCAGCCAGCATTACCCGTAACGAGCTGTCACGATTCAAGGCCCGGGCCAGCTGGGTAGCTTCTAGCATTGGGTTGCCCTGGTCATTGGCAAGCTCCAGCTGACCGTCATTACGCAACTGCAGCAGCAGTGTTGCGGCAGCGGGATACAGGTTGTCAGGCAGGTCGTCTGCCCGGAAGTGCTCAACGTGCAGCATGCCGCGCCCATTACCGCGGGTTACTGTGTACAGGGCAAAGAGCTCCGGGCTGGTGGCCGAAACCAATACTGCGTAGCGCTGGTGCTCGTCCGGCCCGTACAGCCGCGCATTACCAAACACCGAGTTGGCCCACAGGTTGCTCGGGCCGCAATCACGTCCTTCGCACCAATACAGCAAGCGGCTACCCTCCTGTTGCAAATGCTCCCTGACCTGTGCAAACGCTGCATCTGCAGTATGTACCGGCGACAACTGCCAGGTTGTCAGATTGCGCTCACCACTTATGGTCAGCTCGGCGGAAAAACGCAGCTGCCCACTGATTCGTCGAACCGAGCCTAACGGGTAAATTTTTTCTACTGCCAGTTGCTGAGTGTGTCCCAGTTGCCTGGCATCAACCAGGGCCGGCAAGCCCGCCACCGTTTCCGGTGAGGCTTGCCCTGTTGCCGTCTGCATAAAGGCCAGCAACAACATGCCAAGCAACCTATGACAAATTCGGATCATCAACTTGTTAACACTCCATATTCTGAAAGCTTTGCCACTCACAGCTTATGTTTGTTCGGCAAAAAAAACATTAAAGCATTCGGCTACGGCATGCGCACCCTGTTCATCGTTAACATGCAGGTGGTGACCGCCCGGTAACCGCTGGATCTGAAAATTTGGCTTGTCCAGACGATCAAGAAAATACACAAACTCCGGAATGTTCAGCAGCAAACCCTGCTCGGCCAATATCAGTGATACCGGACACTCTAACGCATTTACAAACGCCAAGGCATGCGCATTGGTAAGGCGTAGCGGTGAAGGCAGGGTCAGGCGCTGGTCGGTATTCCAGCTGTAGCCGCCGGCGACCGGGCTCAAGCCGCGGGATGCCAACAACTCGGCAGCCTGCTGGGTAACCGCGATAAGCCCGCGCTTGCGTGCCTCTACGGCTTGTTCAATGGTGCTATAGACAGTTTTCTTTTTATCTGCCAAAGCAATTTGTGCCTGCAATGCTTCACCCAGCTTTTTGGGTGACTGCGCTGCTTCACCTGTATCAGGGACCAGCCCATCAATAAGGGCCAGGCACTTGATACGCTCGGGCACTGCACCAGCCAACAAAACTGAAATAATACCGCCTAGCGAATGCCCCAGCAGGGAGAACTGCTGCCAGCCAAGCTGGTGTGCTGCCATCAGGGCATCCAGTGCGTAGTCCCATAGCTGATAGCCTGCGCCAGGCTCACGGCGTCCCGAGTGCCCGTGACCGGCCATGTCCAGTGCGACTATGCGCAACCCCTGGAGCTTTGGCGCCAACAACTCAAACGTCATGGCATTATCCAGCCAGCCATGCAATGCCAGCACGGGATGACCGTCCTCGGGACCATACACCCTGGCAGCCAGATCAATGTGCGGCAGTTGAATGCGAATCTCTTTTACGTGCAACATGCGTATTCCTTTTTTCTAGTTGTAATTGGGTTTTTGTACCATGTGCTTCTTGGTTTAGAAGTGTAATTTAATATGCACCTGACCCCTCTGTTATCTTTTCAGACCCAGGGGTTGCGGGTGCTGCAGTGACACTAAATGCATCAGGCCCGCAACGGCAAAATCTCCTTCGAGGCAGGCCAGGCTGGCAGTGCCCAGCGGTAACGGCTGCGCCTGATTGCCTTCGCATAGCCAGCTTCCCAGCAAACCCAGTAACGGTTGATGGCTCACCAGCAGCAGATCACCCTTCGCCAAACTGTCCAGCTGTCGCACGACCGCTTGTACCGACTCATCTGGTACCAGCCAGGGCACAACCAGCGGATCACTCATGGGGCCCAATGCATCCAGCACGATGTCTGCTGTTTGCCGAGCCCTGACATAGGGGCTGCAAAGGACTGTGCTTAATGGCTGGCCGCGCAGATGTGCAGCCATCTCGCTGACCTGCTGCCGGCCATAAGCAGTCAGCACGCGATCAGCATCACGCCGGGCTGTAAGCTCAGCCTCGCCGTGACGCAGCAACCAGATTTTCATGGCATTGGCTCCCTGCTTTCGCTGACTTCGCCCTGTAGCGGCCAGTCAGCTACTGGCCAGGGCTTGTCTTCGCTCTGAAAGCTTGCATAGCAGGCGATTTGTGCAATCCAGCCCCCTATTCCGCCACCGAGCCGGGCCAGTCCGGCATGTGGCTGCCCCTTGAAGACGCGGTAAACCACCTGCAGCAGCACAATCAGCATCAGCAAGGGCGCAGCCACCTGCCAGGCCAGTGCATACAGCAGCATCCAAAGAATGCGCAGACAAAAACTCTCACGATTAAGCTTTTTTACAGCAGGCTCCATGATTACCCCGCAAACAGATCTGGTGAAATAAAATCAATATCCGTTTTAGGCTCGCCACTCATCAGGCCGCCTATTACTTTTTGCAACGGATAGTTTTCAAACAATACCGCATACAGCCCGTTTACCAGCGGCATATAGACATCCAGGTCGGCAGCTTTATGTTGCAGTGCACGCAAGGTATTGACACCCTCAGCCACCTCGCCCAGCTGCTCCACTGCCTGCTCCAGTGCCACACCCTGGCCCAGGGCATAGCCCACCTGGTAGTTACGGCTCTTGGGCGAACTGCAAGTGACAATAAGATCACCGACTCCTGACAGCCCGAGAAAAGTCAACGGGTTGGCGCCCATTTTTACAGCAAAGCGTGTCATCTCTGCCAGCGCCCGGGTGATCAGCATGCTTTTGGTGTTTTCCCCCATGCCCAATGCCGCTGCCATGCCGGCCATGATGGCATAAACGTTTTTCAGCGCTCCACCGAGCTCGACGCCAAAGCGGTCTCGGCTGGCGTAAACACGAAAAGTTTCACCATGGAGCACCTGCTGTACTGCACGACACAGTGCTTCGTGCTCACTGGCCACTACAGTTGCGGTCAATGCATGGTCTGCAATCTCCCGGGCCAGGTTGGGGCCTGAAAGGACACCTATGCGGGCCTGCGGTGCGACCTGCTCGAGAATCTGGCTCATCAACAAAAAACTGTCCGTCTCGATTCCCTTGGTGGTGCTGACCAGCATCTTGCCACTGAGCATGCTGCTGCAGGGCGCCAGCACAGCCCGCAACGCAACCGATGGCAGGGCAACAAACACCAGGGTACTGGCTCGCAAAACCATGTTTAAGTCTGTGGTTGCAGTGATTCCGGTGCGCAGATCTACATCAGTCAGATAGCGTGGATTCCTGCCGCTAGTCCGGATCGCTTCGGCCTGGGCCGGGTCTCGCATCCAGAGCAACACCTGCTGGCCATTGGCGGCGACCAGGTTAGCCAGGGCGGTACCAAAACTGCCGCCACCCAAGACAGCTACGGGTTGTTTGCTTGTCATTTCTGTTCCTTAATTTCGCCAAGCGGTGTGCGGGCATTATAGGGTGAGCATCATGCATAACCAACCCGTTTCCTGCCGTAGTGATCATCAGCTGCTTTGCTGAGCAAGCTCCGCTTCGTGTTAGAATTCCAGGGCATGCCAAAGGTTACACATTCGTAACCACCGCCACTGTCCAAGGTACCTGCATGAGTTTTTCCGTCCGATACCCACAACTGCAAGACAATCCGCTACTGGGCGGGCTAACCATCGAAGAGCAGTCCGGGCTGGTGGAGCACGCAGAAATTCTTCCCCTTGCCCGGGGCGAGTGCGCCTATCAACAGGGGGAGAACGCAAAACGTTTGGGCTTTGTCATTTCCGGCTCGTTCAAGCTGTTCAGGCTGACCCAGGACGGCCAAGAAAAAGTTTTCAGAATCCTGCTCCCGGGCGATATCCTGGCCGAAGGCATGCTGTTTTCCATCAATGCCATCCATGATTACACAGCCATGGCTGTGGAAACTTCGGAAGTATTGATGTTCCCTCTGGAGCAGTATCACCAGATCATTCTCAATAACAGCGCGTTAAGCATTGCCCTGCTGTCCAGGCTGGCACAGCTGGAGCAGGACAGTTTGGAAACACTGGAGATCCTTTCTTTTAACAAGTCGGTTGACCGGGTGGTTCGCTATCTGGTTAGTCAAGGGCTAGGGTCTTGCAATGACTGCATGGCTCCCAAGTTCGAGCTGCCGGCAACCAAGCGCCTGATTGCCAGCCAGCTTTCAATTCAGCCCGAAACCCTGTCACGGGTGTTAAATCAGCTCGAACGTGATGGGCTCTTGCTGCTGGAAGGGCGCCGCATCTGCATTCTTGATTTGCCAACCCTGTTGCAACATGGCTAAAGAACAATATTGACACCGTCTTGACAGCAAGTTTTTTGCTGTTTTTATGCTAAAGTGACTGCAGTCATGGACGACAAGCAACAACCTTCATGAACACACCGTGTTGACCGCTAAAACCGAATACCATTCCAGCGCGCTGCTACAAGCAGCTTTTCTGGTAATTTCAGCACCCGGCACGGACTTTGCAGACAGGTATAAAAATGAAAACATCACTTCGCACCAGTCTCGGCGCACTGGCTTTGGCCGGACTGCTGACCGCATGCTCTGACGATACCACCACCAACAAACAGACCCAAACAGCCCCGGCCAGCAGCCCTGCTGCCGAGAGCCCTGCCCCAGCTGCCGACAACAAGCTGGAAACCCGTTTCGCCACCATAGCCACCGGCGGCGCTTCCGGTCCCTACAACATCATTGCCACCACCATGGGCGAGATTTTCAACAAGACCTACGGGGTCAACTCGAAAACCCAGACCACAGGTGCTTCGGTTGAGAACGTCAACCTGATGGCCCAGAACAAGGTTGAACTGGCTTTTCTTATGAGCGATGTGCTCAGCGATGCCCTGGCCGGTGAAGGCAGCTTCCAGGCGCCCGTCACTAATGTTCAACAAATTGCCGCCCTGTACCCAAACTATGTGCAGATAGTGACCTCGAAAAAAAGCGGCATCAAGACGCTGGAGGACCTGCGTGGCAAGCGCGTAGCGGTCGGCGCCCAAAACTCCGGTGTAGAAGTGAACGCCCGCAACCTTTTGACTGGTCATGGTATTTCTTACAGCGACCTGAAAGTCGACTATCTGGGCTATGCTGAAGCTGCTGATGCACTGAAAGCAGGCAAGCTGGATGCAGCCTTTCTCACCAGCGGTTTGCCCAATGCCTCCCTGCTTGAGCTGGAGCAAAGCTTCGACCTGCAAATGGTCAGCATCAAGCCGGAAAATGTTAGTCGTATTGCTGAAGACAAAAGCTACTTTGTTTCACTGGAAATCCCCGCCGGCACATACGGAAACGAAGAGCCGGTTACTACTGCTGCCATCATGAACGCTCTTGCTGTCCGCTCGGACCTATCCCAGGAGGACGTCTACAAGCTGACCCGGACTTTCTTCGACAGCCTGCCACAGTTGCGCAACTCGCACCAGGCAATGAATGATGTTTCGGTTGAAGCGGCCCAACAGGGTTTGGTGGCACCGCTGCATCCTGGTGCCCAGCAATACTATGACGAACTGGCTGCAGACTAGCGTTCTGCAGGTCGGCACAAGGCCGGCAATCCAGGCAGGATTGGCCGGCCTTTTCTTTCTGATTGTTTTTTTCTGGCCAACGACAATCATGGTTGCCGGTGTGAATGGGCAATTGTGCCGTCTGCCTGACAGCGGTTTTGCCCTGCAATGGCAGCACTCGGTGGAAAAAGAAAACTGGCGTGAGGATTATCGGCGCCAGGGTAATCAGTTGCTGCTGGTCCGCAGCCGCTTCAAGACCTACGGTGCCGGTACGCCAAACAATGGCGTTCTGCAGGCGGGTGACAGCGGGCTGATTGACTATCGGCTTAACCGCCTGCTGGACGAACTGAACTGGGTTGTTTCGAGCAATGTACAATCTACGCTGTGGATACAGGGACAGGCATGGCCCGTTCACGCCCTGCTTGACGACTATAGCACGCTTGATGTCCACGTCAGGCGCCTGCCCTTGTGGCGATATTTACTGATGGACTCCTGCAATGAGCTCTTTAGACAAGCACACAAACTCCGGTGACCAGGAACAGCAGTTGCTGGAAAAATTCGACCGCACCTCGGTCTTGCGCAATATCGGCAACAAGCCCGTGGCCCTGCTGGTATTTTGCCTGTCAGTTGCCTACTCGCTGTTTCACCTGTACATCACCTACAACCCGATGCCAGAGCTGTTGCAGCGCAGCGCACACGTCGCGATAGGCTTGTGCCTGATCTTCTTTTTATATCCCGCCCGGAAGAGCGCCAGCCTTACCCGGGTCAGCCTTGTCGACTGGATACTGGTCTTGGCCAGTGCAGCCAGTTTCGGCTACCTGGCAGTGGAATACCAGGCCATTGTTACAACCCGGGGCGGCATTCCCAACACACTGGACATTGTTTTTTCGATTCTGACTGTTATCTTGGTGGTTGAAGCCACACGTCGCACCATGGGCTGGATGTTGCCGCTTCTGGCACTGACATTTCTCATTTATCCCTTCATCAGCCACTTCGACTTTATGCCCGACCGCCTGCTGACGCGAGCCTTTGACATGGGCGACATCTTTGGCCAGATGTACCTGAAAACTGAAGGCTTGTTCTCAACCGCGATTGGCGCTTCGGTCACCTTTATCTTCCTGTTCATCCTGTTTGGCGCATTCCTTGCCAAATCCGGCATGGGGCAACTGTTCAACGACCTGGCCATGGCCCTGGCCGGCCACAAACAGGGTGGCCCGGCCAAGGTGGCAGTTATTTCCAGCGGTTTCATGGGCAGCATCAACGGCACTGCCGTGGCCAACGTGGTGGGTACCGGTGCCTTTACCATCCCGCTGATGAAGAAGATCGGCTATAACAAAAACTTTGCCGGCGCAGTCGAGGCCAGTGCCTCGGTTGGCGGGCAGATCCTGCCGCCAATCATGGGGGCCAGCGCCTTCATCATGGCCGAGACCACAGGAGTCAGTTACGGCAGCATTGCCCTGGCCGCCCTACTGCCTGCCCTGCTGTATTATCTTGGTGTCATTGCCCAGGTGCATTTCTGTGCCGGCCGGGAAAACCTCAAAGGCATTCCCAGGGCAGACCTGCCACGGGTTATGGAAGTGCTCAAGGAGCGTGGCCACCTGCTGATTCCCATCATTGCCCTGGTGGTGCTGCTGTTCAAGTCGGTGCCGGTCAGCTTTGCCGCGTTTTACACCATCATCATCACCATCCTGGTCAGCAGCCTGCGCAAGAGTACCCGCATGTCGATTCGCGACATCTTCGAGGCCATGGCCGACGGAGCGCGCCAGTCCCTGTCGGTGATGGTGGCCTGTGCCGTGGTCGGCATTATCATCGGTGTGGTCAGCCTGACCAGTTTTGGCAGCGTGATGACCTCGTCGATCATGAGTATAGGCGCAGGCTCGCTGATGCTGACCCTGGTCTTCACCATGCTCGCGTCGATGATTCTCGGCATGGGGCTGCCGTCCATTCCAGCCTATATCATTACCGCCACCATGGCCGCTCCGGCACTGGCCAACTTTGAGGTGCCGGTGCTGGTCGCACACATGTTCGTGTTCTATTTTGGCCTGTTTGCCAACATTACCCCGCCGGTGGCGCTGGCCGCCTTTGCCGGCGCCGGCATTGCCGGTGGCGACCCGATGCGCACCGGCTTCATTTCATTGCGGCTGGCGCTGGCCGGATTCATCGTCCCCTTTCTGTTTGTCTACAATCCGGCCATGATGATGATCGACGTCACCGGCCTGCCGATGAATGCCCGCGAATTTCCGTTGCCACCCGTATGGGACATCATTTCCATCAGCTTTACCTCGATTGTCGGCATCATTGCCCTGGGGGCCGCAGTCGAGGGTTATCTGAAAAGCAGCCTGTCAGTGCCGGTACGGATCATCCTGGCTGCAGGAGCACTGATGATGATTGTCCCTGAAACCTTCAGCGACATTGCCGGTATGGTTGTTGTCGGCCTGGTTGGTGCCTGGAACTGGCACAGTGCCAGGCAGGCAGCCACATCCTGAGACCGCCAGGGCAAAGGCCCGGTGTAGCCGGGTTTTGTTCTAAACACACCTCGTACCTTGCACGACCGATCAATCAGTGAACGGCTGGTGCGCACTTGTTTGCATCTTGGTCCATGGCTCGGCGAAGCCTGGCCTTGTCCGGACAAACCCGGGGTTACAGCTCGCAGGCATGCTGGCAAGCAGGGCTTTAACCCGGCAGCAGACTCAGCACCAGTGGCAAGGTCAGCGCTGCCAGCAGTGTCTGCATGGTGATGATACCGGCCATCAATTCGCTGTCGCCTTTCATTTGGCGGGTCAGGATGTAGGCAGTAGGAGCTGTGGGCAAGGCGAAAAAAATGATCACCAGCGCTGACGCTTGTGCAGGCATCCCCAGCAGCCTTGCCAGCAGTGTAATGACCAAAGGAATGGCGATAAGCCGAACCATGCTGCTCAGCAACATCACGGCACGCTCGTCCAGCAGCCGGGCGGGCTGTAGCGCGGCCCCCACACACAACAAACCCAGCGGCAAGCTGCCGGCTCCAAGCATTTTTATCAAATTGTCACTGCCCAGCGGTAATCCAATGCCAGACAAATTAAGCGCAATACCGAGCAGGCAGGCCTGGATCAGCGGGTTTTTCAGGACCGGACGTGCCATTTGCCAGACAGACAGCTGTTGTCCGGAAGCCAGCGCCCATACCGATAGCAGATTCAGTATTGGAATTTTGATTGCCATGATGATGGCGGCGATTGCCAACCCATGTGCTCCATAGAGTGCGCTGACTGTCGCCAACCCCAGGTAGGTGTTAAAACGCAGTGCACTCTGGGCCAGCACGCCAAAACGGGCTGCAGGCCAGCCATACCGGCGGCGCAACAGCAGCAATAGGCACCAAACAAGAAAAACGCCAAGCAGGGCTAATAAAGCTATTTTGGGCAGTTCGGGACTGAAAAACGGAGCCTCCGCCATGCTCCCCACCAGCAGGGCCGGAAACAGCAAAAAGTAATTCAGCCGTTCGGCACCATCCCAAAAGCCCTGCTCAAGAAAGCGGCCCCTGCGCAGGACATAACCAAACAGGATCAGGCCAAAAATCGGCCACAGGGCAAGCAAGACCTGAAACATCGGGGCTCCTGGATTGGTATACCGGGCACTGGGTAAGGATAAAGATGCTAGCCTATCGGTTCAGGCAGGTATTTGCTACCTGAAAAGAATGCTCCCAGACGTAAACACTAGCCCGGCCCAGCAGACAAATGTGACCCGGAACCGGTCAGGACTGTCTATCACCATTAGTATCGAGGGGTCTCTGGGCACAGAAAGCAAATGCCGGCACAGACATCTTAAAGTTCTATGGATTTAACCATCGATTTGTCGCTAATATGGCTGGATAATCGGGTCACAGCCTGTAAGCATCAACAGCTAAACAAGTGCGCACAATGAGGAGCAAGCATGAGCAAACAAAATTCATTTACCTACGAAGAGCTACTTCAATGCAGTCGTGGCGAACTCTTCGGGCCGGGTAATGCGCAGCTGCCTGCGCCCAATATGCTCATGATTGACCGGATCGTTCACATTTGCGACAAGGGCGGCAAATACGGCAAGGGGGAGATCGTCGCCGAGCTCGATATCAATCCTGACCTGTGGTTTTTTGGTTGTCACTTTCAGGGAGACCCGGTGATGCCCGGTTGCCTGGGCCTGGATGCGATGTGGCAGCTGGTCGGCTTTTACCTTGGCTGGCAGGGCAACCCTGGCCGCGGTCGCGCCCTGGGTTCGGGCGAAGTCAAATTTTTTGGCCAGGTTCTGCCTAGTGCCAAAAAAGTTACCTATAACATTCATATCAAACGCACGATCAACCGTTCACTGATCCTGGCGATTGCCGATGGTACAGTCAGCGTTGATGGTCGTGAAATTTATAGCGCCGAAGGCCTGCGTGTAGGCCTGTTTACTTCCACTGATTCTTTTTAAGGGATAGAGTGTATGCGTCGTGCAGTTATTACCGGTATTGGCATTGTTTCCTGTATTGGCACAGACAAAGCCACAGTCACCGAAAGCCTGCGTACCGGCCGTTCCGGTATCCGTTTCAACCCATCCTACGCCGAGGCGGGCTTGCGCAGTCAGGTATCCGGCTCAGTTGATATCAATCTCGAAGAACTGATTGACCGTAAAGTATTGCGCTTCATGGGCGATGCTGCCGCGTTTGCTTACCTGTCCATGCAACAGGCCATTGCAGACAGCGGCCTGACCGAAGAGCAAGT